>Ga0326727_10001146_pt1 | contig 101811 bp, 73 predicted proteins | sample MB2enrmetagenome_FD_207643 | JGI IMG/M metagenome (GOLD analysis project Ga0326727, IMG submission 207643) | Lab enriched peat soil microbial communities from McLean, Ithaca, NY, United States - MB29MY | ecosystem: Environmental > Terrestrial > Soil > Wetlands > Peat | place: USA: New York... | reverse complement strand
AATTATGAATGCGCGGTTCGCTCTGCCGCTTCACCTCCTCCGGCGTGCCGATGAAGAGGATTTGCCCGTCGAAAATCATCGCCACCCGGTCCGCCAGGCTGAAGGCCAGCGTGCGGTCGTGCGTCACCACGATGGAGGTGGCGTGGGTGCGGCTCTTCAACTTCAGGATTTCCTCGTCAATGGTCACGGCCATGGGCGGGTCCAGCTCGGCCGTCGGCTCGTCAAACAAAAATAACTGCGGCTCCATCACCAGGGCGCGGGCGATGGCCACCCGCTTCTGCATGCCGCCGGAAAGCTCGCCCGGCGAACGGTCCTCCAGCCCCGGCAACCCCACCGCCTCCAGCTTGCCCGCCACGATGGCCGCGACCTCCGCCGGCGTCTTGGACATATGCTCCGTCAGATAAAGCCCCACGTTTTCCCCCACCGACAACGAGGTCAGCAGGGCCGCGCTCTGAAACACCATCGCCATCCGGTACTTGTCCCGCACCCCGGCCGCCTCCACCGGCTCCCCCTGGATCAGGATTTGCCCGGCGTCCGGCGTCTCCAGGCCGATGATGTGCCGCAGCAAAACGCTCTTGCCGCTCCCGCTCGGCCCCATGATCACGAATATCTCCCCCGGATTGACCTTGAAGCTGATCCCCTTGAGCACCTGCAATGGGCCGAAACTCTTGCGCAGGCCGCTTACTTCCACGCTCACATTTTCCAGTTGGCCGGGGACGGTGCTCATTTCTTGAGGTAAAGCAGAATTCGCGTCAGGAAATAATCCAAAATCAGGATCACCACAATGGAGTTCACCACCGCCTTGGTCACGCTCCGCCCGATGGCCCGCGGCCCGCCCCGCGTCACCAGGCCCTGGTGGCAGGAAATGATGCCAATGGCCAGGGCGAAAATGAAGGACTTGAATATCCCGTTGAAAACGTCCCCCGGATCCACCTCGTCGCGCAGGCTGTGGAAAAACGCGTCAAAACTAAGGCCGATTCGCTGGTTCATCGTGCAGACCAGCGCCCCCCCCAACCACCCGATGGGGCTGGAGAAGGTCACCAGGGCCGGCAGCGCAAAGGCAATGGCCACCATGCGCGGCAGCACCAGGTAATTCACCGGATCGATGTTCATCGTGCGCAAGGCGTCAATTTCCTGGTAAACCCGCATCGCGCCGATTTCCGCCGCCATGGCCGAGCCGATGCGCCCGGCAATGAGGATGGACATCATGACAGGGGCAAACTCCTTGCACATCGACAGGCCGATCATCCCCCCCACCACCGAGCCCAGCCCATGCGAAACCATGACCGGCCCCGTTTGCAGCGCTATCACTCCCGCGATAAAGAGCGATAGAATCCCCACCATCAAAAGGCTGACGTTGCCGATCTCGAATAGCTGGTCGGCTATCTTGGCCCGTTGGCGCCAGCACAGCGGCAGCGCCTGCACGGTCCGCCAAAACAACATTATGATTTCTCCGATATGCTGGAACATTGCGATTGCGCCGCGGCGGCGCGCGGCGGTTTCTTCCCCACAGTCAAGTGACACACGCGCCAGCGCCGCCCTTCCGGCCCTGATTGATACTGGAAAAGGCCAAACAAGAGCGAGCATTTTTTCGTCCGCGGCGTCTCGTCGCGCCGGTACAAGTTCCACAGCAGCGACTGGCTGGCCGCGCCCCTCCGCCGGTTTTCTTCGCAGCGCCACAGCGACCACACTTGCGAATACTCGCGCGTCATGCTCCGGTTGTTGGGAAAAAACGGCTCCAATACCGCCAAAACCTGCCAGCGCCGGTTCCCCTCCGTGTCCCGGCGATAAGTATAAAACGGCCAAAAATCCGTCCGATGAAACCGTGTGCCCGTTGTGATGTTGGTTTCCCTCGTGTCGGAGTAGAGGAAAAAGCAGATGCGCGTCCGCCGCCGCTCCAGCGAGGCGGTTTCCAGCCGGTTGAATTTATACACCGGCCACAGATAAAAATCGCTTTCCAAATCAGACTTGCCCGGCGCCGGGGCGTTGGTTTCGCTCGGCGATGCCAGGCTGGACAAGCCGCCCAACAATCCGCCGCCCCCGCCGTGCCTGTGGGACTGGCCGTAAAACGGGAAAATGCGCCTCACCTGCTTCTCTCCGTGCGCGAACACGATCCCCGGCCAGAAAAAATCATGCTCCACGAATTTCCGCTGCCGGTCCTCGATCACATCGTAACCGAACGGCCAGCCGTAGCACGTCACGTCGCGCGCCGCCGACCTCGTCTGGCTGTAAAACGGCGTCACCGTCGTGCTGCTCCGCAGATTGGTCGTGCCCAGCCCCTCCCGCGTCCTGAAATAAATCGGCCAGGCCGCAAAATACTTGTCATGCCCGCCCACCGTCTCCACCTCGTCCAGCGCGTTGGTCTGCCGCGTCGGCCTCTTGTGCTCCACGCCGATCAAAGGCCAGATTTGCCAGCCCCTCAAGCCCTCCCCCCGCCGCGTGTCAAAAATCGGGTAAAGATAATTCTCCGTCACCACGTCCCGTTTGCGCGTCTCCGAATAAAGCGGAAAAAGGACAAATTTGATGTCATCACGAAACAACCGCTCCTTCAGCTCGCCGTAGAACGGCGCCACCGCTGTATAATTCAGGTTTGTATCCGGCGAACGCTGCTGGAAATAGAATGGAAACAGCGTCACCCGCCGCGCCCCTCTTCCCAACGACTTCTGGCCCCCGGAAAAACTCAAAAACTCCACGATCTCCAGCCGATACTCCCCCCCAAACCGCCGGTAAGTGACCAACGGATAGAGCATTTCCATCTCCGTCCAATCCACATCCGGCGTCCGCGTGTAAGACAACAATGGAGGCAGGCCCCATTGCCGCTGCGAGCCGCTTTCTTGCGAATAAAACAACGGCCCCGCCGCCTCGCAGCGATAACCCGAGGAAAGCGTCAACGGGAATTCCGAGTAAATCGGGCCCACTGCCACATCACGCTCTTCTTGACCGAGCGCCGGAAGCGCCAAGACCGCGCTAATTATCATATATTGGTTAAATGTGGTCCAGCGCACTTTTTGCCTCGGTTTTGAGAGCGTTAACGCTAACGTTATCGAAATAGCCATCCTTCGGCTTCTTTATTTATGGACTTTAACAAGTTTTTCATTGACTTTGCAGGCTTAATTCGTATCTTTTAACTATTAATTGAGGTTTTTACCTCGGTTCCTCCGACCCAGTGGCGACCTTGCATTGTCGCCACTGGGTCTTCTTTTTGTGGTGTTCCGTTGCTGTGACACTCCAGTTGAATTGCGCCAAAATGTTCAGTACCGCAGGCAAAAAAGTCAGGGCCGCAATCATGCAGGCGGCGATGCCAATGGCCATCACCAATCCCAAGCTTTGGAGTCCTTGGTGTTTGGCCAGCGTCAAGCTGCCGAAGCCCGTCAGCGCGGTCAACCCCGACACCAGCACGGCTTTGCCGGTGCTTTTGGCCAGGATGCGCGGGTGCTGTTCCTCGGCCACGCGATTGAGGATCTGGATGCCGTTGGTAACACCGATACCGATGACCAGCGGCAGGATCATAATATTGGCGGGATTAAACGGGATGCCGAGCCAGCCCATCAATCCGGCGGTCCAGATGCTGCCGATGGCCACCGGCAGCAGCGCCAGGACGACACACGCCAGTGATCGAAAGTGAAGGAACACCATGAAGGCGATGGCGACCAAGGCATAAAGGGCGGCCTGTTGATAACTGTTCTTGAGCAGGGTGGTGTACTCATAAAGCTGGACGGGCGTCCCGGTGACTTTGTCGCCGTGCGGGGCCATGGCCTGCCGCAGCTCCGCGATGAAATCCCGCTGATTGTCATGTTGCCAGATGTCATTTTTCGGAAATACCTCCACCTTGTACCTGCCGTTGCGGCCGATGAAATGATTGTGCGCGGCCGGTGGCAGGTCCTGGGGTCTCAATGAGGTGCTCGTGTCTTGGTCTTTGATCGTTTCGAACGTCGTCCGGATGTCGTCAAACAGGGCCTGCTGGAACTTCTGCAGCCTCTGCGGGATCGAGGGATCGCCGCTCAGCATTTTGACGCGGAAATCGCTGACGGCCAGCCGCAGCGCGCGCAATTGTCCGGCGAGTTCCTGCCGGTCATTCTCCGCAGCGTCGGGGTCCGTTGACACGTCGCTAATGGATGGCTTGGCGGCGGCGACTTTCGGCTGCTCCATTTCCACAGTGTCGGCCGCCTGCCCCAGGTAGCCCATGGTACTATAGAGCGTGGCGCTCAACTCGTGCAGGCGGACGGGTTCCCCATCGGCGCTGGCGATATGCAAACCGCTGAGTTCGCTCTTGATCGAGTTCGCCAACTTCATCTTGCCCGTCTGGTCCTGGGTCAACAGGTCAAAAATGGGGTCGCCCCGGTCGTCATAATCCACGCTGGCCACCAGGGGCAGTTTCCGCAACTTGGCCTCGATGCGCCGCGCTTCCTGCAAACTGTCGGCCACCACCGCCACGGGCAGAAGCGACTGGCCGCAATTGAGCAGCTTCATCTCATAGACTACCATCGGCATCCCGCGGCTTTGCATGTGGAGCAGGTTGTAATCGAAATAGACCTTGCTGAAATGGCTCGCCGCCGCCGCGCACAGCAGCAGCGTTAACACGACCACCAGCGCCGGCCTCTGGTGCCACAGGTTCTCGATCCGCGCCCTCTTTTCCGCCTCCCACCCTCGATCATGGTCAATGACGTTCTGCCGGCCTCCCATGAGGAAGATGGGCAGCAGCGTCATCATCGGGATCAGGCACAGCACCAGGCCGCCCCCGGAGATGATGCCCATTTCCCGGATGCCCCTGAAGTCGGTCAGTCCCATGGCCAGAAACGCCATGGCTGTCGTCAGCGCCCCCGTGATGATGCCCTGCCCGGTAAACACCATGGCCCGGTCCACGGCGCGGACGGGCGTCCGGCCGTTGCGCATTTCCTCCTCGTAGCGCGTGATCAGGTGAATCCCGTAGTCAATGGCCAGCCCGACCAAGATGGGCGCGAACATCACGGTCAGGATGTTCAAATGGCCGACGGCCAGGAAGGTGAACGCCATCGAATAGCCCAAACCGACGATGAGACAGGCCACGGCCTTCAAGGGCCGGCCCGTTTGATGATAGGCATAGATGAAGATGAGCGAGCAAATCACCAGCGCCACCACCGTCGCCAGCAGCGCGTCGCGTTTGGCCTGTTGCATCTGGTCGTAATCCAGCACCGGTTTGCCGGTCAGCCCCACGTTCAGGCCCGGCACCTCGACCGCCGTTTGACGCATCAGCTCCCGCATCCGCTGCACCGCCTCCGCCACCAGCTCCGGGTGCCGCGCCCGGGCCGTCACCAGGTAAATCTGCCCGTGCGCATACGTGATGTACATCCGCCGCTCCGCCTCCTCCCCGTTCCCGAAAAGCGTGATGACGCCCGGCGAAACCGGCGTCCCCGGCCGGGACAAGCTGTCCGCGGCCTGGTCCACGATGCGTTGCAAGGCGGGCAGGGCCTTGGCCAGGGCGTTGTTCTGGGCGTTGGCCTCCTGTTTGGCCGTGCGAAATTGTTTATTGACAAGCCCGAAGAGGGAGTCCAGGTTGGTGGCCCGGGTGAATTCCTGGATGAAAGGCCCCTCGTCCTTGAAGACCTGCCGCATCTGCTTCAATTCCTTTTCCGACATGAAGAGCAGCGCCTTGCGGCCCATGGAGCGCAGGTCCCCCTTGTAGAAGACATCGGTGAACAGGTTGGTTTCCGGCTCCAGCCGCGCCGCCAGCCGCTCGACGAACTGCCGGTTGCGTTCCATGTCGCCGCTTTGCGCCACCACCGCCAATTCGTCCTCCCCCGGAAATTCCGCCCGGAGTTTCATGTAGGCCTCGTGGGTGGCGCCTCCCACCAGGTTGTCCTGGTCCATGTCCTCCTTCCAATGCTGCGTGGCATAGACCACGCTCAGGACCAACAGCGCCAGTTGCGGATAGACAAACCATTTCGGATACCGGCACACCACCCGCGCCAGGTAGCGCAGCAGCCGCGCAAAGAAAGTGTCGCCCACCCATGTCATGCCGGAAATTCCGCGTTGGAGTAAACGTCCTTCACGTCGTCGTGCTCTTCCAGCATTTCGATCAGCCGGATCACATCCTCGGCTGCCTTGGCGTCGCCCAGCGGCACGGTGCTGAGCGGCAGCCACGTCACCTCCGCCCCGGCGGCCTTGATCCCGGCCGCTTCCACCGCTTTATGCACCGCCTCAAAGCGCGCCGGATCAGTCAATACTTCGAATCCCTCCGCGTCGGTCCTGAAATCCTCCGCCCCGGCCTCCAGCGCCAGCTCCATCAATTGATCTTCCCCGGCCGCCTCGCGCAGCACAATGATCTGTCCCTTGCGCTGAAAAAGCCGGGTGACCGCCCCGGCCGTGGCGATGGTCCCGCCGTTTTTGGTCAGCAAACTCCGGATTTCCGCCGCCGCGCGGTTCTTGTTGTCGGTGCTCACCTCCACCAGGATGGCCACGCCGTGCGGGCCGAAGACTTCGTAATGCAGGTCGGTGTATTCGATGGTTTCCCCGCCGCCCGTGCCGCGCTTGATGGCGCGGTCGATATTGTCGTTGGGCATGTTGGCCGCGCGGCATTTCAACAGCACCATGCGCAAGCGCGGGTTCATGGCCGCGTCCCCTCCTCCCAGCTTAGCGGCGATGGTGATCTCCTTGCCGAGCTTGGCAAAAATCTTCGCCCGCTTGGCGTCAATCCCCCCTTTAAAATGTTTGACCTTTGCCCATCGGCTGTGTCCTGCCATAAGAATCCGTGCTCCTTACGGAGGGGTCCCAACCGGCGGCGGCGCCGCGTGTGTTACCGGCTCGACCTGCACCGCCGTCCCGTAGCACAACACTTCCGTGATGCCGGCCGCCAGCTCCGTGGCGTCATACCGCACCCCGATGACTGCGTTGGCGTTGAACTGGTTGGCGTGATTGATCATGTCGCGGAACGCGTCATCCCGCGTCTGCTCGCACAGCTCCGTGTAGATGGTGATGTTGCCCCCGAAAAAACTCTGAATGCCCGCGCCGAGATTGCCCACCACCGATCGCGATCGCACCACGATCCCCCTCACCACCCCGAAATTCTTGACGATCCGGTAGCCGGCCAACTCGAAAGCCGTCGTTGTAAATGGATGCGTTGTATTCATATCAGCCTGCCGATTCAACACCAATTCCCCTTGCAGCACAACCCTTCAATTCTCTCCTCCTCTTCAGCCTGCTCCCCATGCCGCCCGCTCAAGCACAGAGGCGCGCCGCCACGCTGATCTTGTGTTTCCGCGCCAGCACCTCTACCGCTTCCCGGTCCATCAGCAACGTCTTGCCCGCCTCGAACGCCAGCGCCGCGATCTTCGCCTCCCGGCACGTCTCCAGCGTCCCCAATCCAACGCACGGGATGTCGAACCGCAAATCATGCTTGTCCCGCGCCACCTTGGCCGCCGCCGCGCCCCCGCCGCTTCCGGCCAGCGCTCCGCCCCGACGCAAACACGCGTCCGTCCCTTCAAACCCCTCCACCGCCAGCACCGTTCCTCCCTTGACCACCACCGTCTGCCCGATCTCCAATCGTGAAATCTCCTTGGCGATGCGCAAGCCCAGCGCCACGTCGGCCTCTTGCTGCCCGCTCAAGGCCGGTCCAAGGCGGAAGCCCGCTTCCGGCATCAGCGGCTGCAGCCAGCGCACCGGCTCGATCAACTCGATCCCCTCCTTCTTCAACTCCTCCGCCACCGCGCCGAAAATCGAATGCGCGTTCTTCTCCTTCAACTTCAGCAGCAGCGCCAGCGCCCGAAAATCCGGCCGCATCTCGAACAAATTTCCCGGCGCGATTTGTCCCAGCATCACGCACCGATCCACCCCCTGCTCCTTGAACGCGCTGATCAGCCTCGAAAGCTGCCCCACCCGAATCCAGACCATCTTATCCACCAACCCCGCCAGTTCCGGACTCGTCTCCTTCTCAAACCCGACCGCCACCAGCCGTTTGACCCCCATGGCCCTGGCCTGCCGCGCAAAGACCAGCGGCAGCGAGCGGTTGCCCGCGATCAGGCCGATTGTCTCCAATTCCTGCGTCATGCCAAGAACCTAGCCGGACTGCGCCTCCCTTGGCAACCGCCAAACATCTGGTCCAAAGTGATGGAATAGATAGGTGAAGTTCCAGAATCCGTAACATCCGCTACATCGTTGATGGCCAGGCATTTAAAGTACAACATTATCCTCAACAAAGCCTCAACAGATCCTCAACATTTCCAAAAAAGGCTAAATGCTGAATGCTGAAGGGAAACCACAATACCGTTTGGGCGAGCCGATTGAGGCACTACAACAGCGGCGGAACCGGTCGGCCAAAGAGACGAAGGGGGATTGAAGCGCAGAAGACGCCAAACGCACGGACGCGCATCAAGCGCGGCATGGCCTGAACAAAGACGGGAGGGGCGAGTGCCGTCGAGCCCCATTTCTTCCAATGCATCGGGAGAGCCACCGCCGTTGGGTGTCCCGCCTCCAACGATCTTGCCGACCGGAGCGTTTGGTATCCTTCTGCATTCTGCCTTCTGCCTTGGTTCCTCCGCCGGTCAAGTCCTTGAAATAGACCCCCAGTGGTTTTAGACCTTCAAATTGTGCAAAAGTGCGGGCGAGGCCCCTTTCACTTTGAAGCAACTTCACCGATACGACCTCATTCCCTAACGGGAACTCGGTATTGAACAAGTAATTGTGCGAGCAAATTCCTGTCCACCAATTTTAGTCGGCCATTCATCTCGGCGAAATGGCGCGCGTCTGTTGAGAAAGTGGATGTCGTCACCAATACACCGGCAGAGAAAGAAGGGTCAGCACTAATGACGCCCAAAAGTTTTTGCAGTTCTGGCCTTCCGACGGGGTTTTCTTGGCGTTTGCACTGAATAGCAAGTTTATCTCGCCCGGTCGGATGGTCCCGGATTGCGATAACATCTATGCCTCCATCTCTCGTTTGCTGCGTCCGCCGCACAGAAAAACCTATCTTGGAATAAATCCGAGCCACCAAATCTTCAAAATCTGCCGGTGAAAGCTGCTGCGGTGTGATTGTGGGTGAATACGCGGCTTGTTGCTCCTTTAGAACAGGTCTGGAAACGCCCAAATTCGTCCGAGATTCTGATGCATGAGCCGTTGACGTTTTCGCAGGAGCCTGTTTCTTGGGAGGCACTTGAAGCCCGAACAACTCAAACAACTCGTCCTCTGTTAATCCGGTGCCGTCCACATTCGACTGAGAATCAATGACTCTGCCAAACAAATCGCGCTTGCGAGATAATATGGCCTGGATGCGGCCTTCGATGCTGTTCTCAACCCAGAGATGCACGATGAACGCATCCTTCTTTTGGCCGATACCAAGGATACGTCCATTCGCTTGATCTTCGACAGCGGGATTCCACCAGTGGTCGAAATGAATCACATAGTTGGCCACCTTCAAGTCGGGTAATCCGACTCCGGCAACTTTGGGGTTGGCGAGAAAGACTGGTTTGCTGGCGTCGGCTAAGAATGTTTCGATGCACGCCCGCCGCTGAGTGTCCGTTGTCGCACGGCCATAGTTGAGGCAGCCGATTTTGGCGAGTCTTTCGGCAAGGAAATCACGACCGCTTGCGATGTACTGTGTGAAAAGTAGAACCTTGTCCCCGTTGGCCTTTATTTGTTCCAATTGATCCAACAACCATTCCAACTTTGCGCTTTCACCACTTGGCAGATGAACGTTGCATAATTGTTTCAGGGCTTGAAGCTTCGCCAGTGCGTGTGTGAGCGTGACGCGCTCGCCGAGCCGTTTCAATTCAGCCACGGATTCGCGAAAAGCTTGCTCGTAAGCTTCAAGTTGGCGGCCTTCCATCTCGACATCAACCGGCTGGTGATGCGGTTCTTTGAAATGCTTGACAACATCCGCTGTTCGTCGCCGCAGGAAGTAGGATTGGATTTTCCGCTTAGCTGTTTCTTCGTTCTCAAATTCCCTACGGAGCAACCCCGGTTTCAGAAATTCAAAAATTGAAACCAAGTCCTCAACAGAGTTTTCAATCGGTGTCGCCGAGAGTCCCCATCGGTATTTGCACGTTGAAGATTTAGTCAGCTTGTCATCTGCTGTCCGTAGAAAGCCCGGTGTGGGAGCGTGTCCGACAAGTTGTTTGAGCTTTTGTGCGGTCGCCGTCCCCGCGTGTTTGATGCGTTGAATTTCATCCGCAACGATCAGGCCGAATCCTTTTGCTCCGCGTATGGCTACGATGTCGTCGAAATCATTGACGATGTTTTCGTAGTTGGTCGCGTAAACATGAGCCGGCATCCGCCACCTGGTCCTACGTTCGTCTTTATTTGTACTCCGAACAACTGTTAGCCCTAACTCCGGTGACCATTTTTCCAGTTCCTTTTGCCAATGTATGAGCAACGGAATGGGACAGACAATGAGCGCAGAATCAATCTTTCCTGTTTGGAAAAGAAGTTTTATCGCCACGATGGTCTGAATTGTTTTGCCTGTCTGGACGCCATCACCCAAAAGCGCGGCTTCGCGTGACGCGAGGAAACGAACGCCTTCTGGTTGATGCGGCAGTAATTCAGCGGGCAGAAAGACTTGCTCTTCCGTCGTGAGGTCGAAAGGAGGTGGTTGAAGCAGGGGAAACAGCAAATCCCAAATGCTCATTGGCTGCCTACTATGGGTTCCATCAGAATTCTTCCTTTCGCGATAGCTCTTGCGATAGCCGCGATCCTCTGGCTCAGCCTGCTGAGGCAATTGCAATGTTGTTTGCGTCAATTTGAAGCCGTCAGCTTTGCGGTAAGATTTGCCATCGGCTCGCACCCGACCGAGTGGCTTGAAAAGGTTCCCGGATATTTGTACTGCCAGTTCGAGTTGATTCAGGCAGTCAGCGACTTTAGGCAGAGCAAACGGCCTGAACTCAATGTTCGACACAAAATTGTCGGCACGCTGAATTTCCATCGGATAGGACACATTTTCGGGGCACTCCAAAAGAGGAAAATGCCTGTGGTGAACAAGCAAAAAGCAGTATTGGTTTGGATTGATTGCGCCGAGACGAGTTGGTTGCCATTGAAGGTGGTCCTGGGTCGTCGGCACTGGTAAAAGCGAAATGATTTGTGATCGAGGCTTGGGCAAAAGATGTGGAATGATGTTTTTGCATTTGGCGGCATCAGAAAGAAGTCCGATTGTGCCAGATGGAACGCTGGAGAGTCTGTATTCGGATGATTCGAGGAAATTTAACGTCGGCGCTGCGAAATGTGGGACTTCGACTCCTGCATTGCGGGCAGGCGATACCGGCGCAACCGCTTTGACGATACCGTAATGAACGCGTCGAAAGATGGTGCTAAAAATAGGCACGCTAACCTGCCAACACTTTCTGCTGATGCACGTATTCCAAGCCTTTGGCGAGCCGGTCGAATGGTTCAACCAAATCCCATCTGCCGAACATTTCTCGCAACCTTTCTCTCGAACAATCCATATCCCCAGTAAACTGCCAATGTACCTCCATGATGATCGGATCGAACTTGCCGGACTCTGAAGCCACAACGCCCTGCTTAGCTTTCTGTCCGTCTTCGGCGCTTAACTTCACTTCTGCGCCTTGACGCTGGAGGCGCACGATGGGCGTATTAGTTTTGTGCCGCAAGTCGAAGAAAAGATAGTCCTGAATGATGATTATTTCGGGGCTTTCCTGGACGGCTTGGAGTAAAGGTGCGCCAATCAACTCGACGAGGATGTGGGGTAGCAAAGTTTGACCGTACAGCGTCCGCTGCACGGCATTTGGTTTCACTGGAGCGGTGCAACGAAACTCAAGTGGTTTGCCCCAATCATCGGTGATGAGAACCGCACCTCGATACGACGCGCCGCTATCCAACTCCATATACCCAAGAAAAGCGATCTTTCGAGGCTGACTGACTTTTTCCGCTTCGTTTTCCATAACGTCTTTTCCTTTCTTCGGCTGACTGAATGATGCTTTGTGTTTGTATGCTGTGAGATCACCTACTTCGTTCTCGAATGGTAGCAAAAACTCTTCAGAACTGTTAAATTCAATTTTGTGCTTGCTCGATGGTTCTTAAAGACTGTTTTGAATGCATTGCCCATCCCATCGCGCTGTTCTTCCTGGCAGCACGCAGGCCGCTGGCGGTTTATATAGGTGCTCGTAATGGCGCATTATTGCATGAAAATGGCTGGTTGGTCAATGCTGCATTGCCCGGCCGGCAATCAATTCAATCGTCGGGTGCTTCCACCCGCCACAAACGCCGAATGCAAATCGCGTGTGAACCGTGCTTTACGCCCGGAGACCGGCCCTTCGTAATCGGTTATGCCGGGCCAGACGCGCCGGTTAAGCCCAGATTGCATTTCTGTCGGAAGCCGGTTCTGACTTTGTGGCACACCCTGCACAAAGCCCCTCCCCGGTGGACATAGTGGCAGCGGAGGCTATGCATCAGGGGTGTCATCAGAGGTGTCAAACCGTACTTTTGCACATTTCGCCTCGTATGGGCTGGAGCATGGCAGCCTCCCTTCGTTTTCTTATGTGAGAATCGTTCCCTTCGCCGGCGCAGGGGATTGAATGTGGGTTGGCCTGATTGTTTCCGCCGCTTACAGGGCGGCTGCGCTTGGGGCCAATGGCCCCGGCCTTTCAGGCCGGGCTATCACATGACGGGCCCTCGGCCCTGGAAATCTGGAGATTGGTATAGTTGGTCGCGTGGCTCCGCAGGAGCGTCGCCCTACCAACGGATGGCCCTTCAGGCCGGGCTATCACATTGCGGGCCTGCGGCCCTGATAAATTAGTTGTGCGCGTCAGGTTCAGCAATTCGGCAATCATGTCGCCACTGAAATAAGGGAGGCGGGGCGGAGCCTGCGCGCGAGACAGTCCCGATAAACCTATCCTGGCCGCCCCTTCCCTCTTCGTTTCAGCCTTTGGCCTTTGGCTTGATTTTAATCCGGTGGCCTCAAGCGCAGCTTGTAAGTGCCTGACCATCAACGCTGTAACGGGTTGTAAGGCCCTGTAACGGGTCATGTAACGGGTTAAATGCCTGAGCCTCAACGATGTAACGGATGTAACGGGTTTGAAACGCACATATGCTTTATGTCATAGCCGTTGCAGAGGGGCGGACTTGGATGCCGTTCCGATCAAGACTGCGGCTCGGTTTGATTGCAGTTTCAATCTACACGCGCGCTTTGAAGCTGTCTGCAAGGCAACCCGGGTTTTTGTTGTAGTGGCAATCCTTAAAAGCTGCGTTGGACAACGCCCCTCAAGCACCCCGCCTTGACATGGCGGGCCGGGCGGCATGGCAAAGGACGGAGTTTCATTGGCCGAATCTCAATCGCCCCAAAACCTTTCCCCCATTCCGGGCTTTCCAATTGACAATGGGTTGTTGAGAATCTGCCCTTGGTTATTGGTGGCATCGTGAGCGAGCCTTCGGACATGAAATCGGCGGACCCGACCCGACGCGCAGGGGCCGGCGGCGATTGGTGCGCGCCGCGCCGGTTCGCCCTGCTCCTGGCCGTGCTGGTATTCATCCCGTTCCGGGATGTGCTGCTGGGGCTAAACACCTTCGCGGTGCGGGATTTTGGCATCTTCAGCTATCCGGTCGCCTTCTTCCAGCGGCAATGCTTTTGGCAGGGCCAGTTGCCGTGGTGGAACCCGCTCAGTTGCTGCGGGCTGCCGTTCCTGGCCCAGTTTAACACCCTGGCCCTCTATCCGCCCGCGCTGATCTACCTGCTGCTCCCGTTGACGTGGTCGCTGCCGTTCTTTTGCCTGTTGCATCTGTTCCTGGGAGGTTTGGGGACGTATTTCCTGGCGGCGCGCTGGACAGGCTCGCGGGCGGGCGCGGCTCTGGCCGGGGTGGTGTTTGCCTTCAACGGCCTGACGCTGAATTTCCTGATGTGGCCAAGCCACATGGCCACGTTCGCCTGGATGCCGTGGGTCATTTTGTTGACAGAAGCCGGTTGGAAGGCGGGCGGGCGGAAGCTGGTCCCGGCGGCGCTGGCGGCGGCCCTCCAACTGCTGGCCGGCGGGCCGGAGTCGATTGTCTTTACCTGGCTGCTCCTGCTGGCTCTCGCCCTGGTGGAATGCGCGCGGAAGGAAACGCCCGTCTGGGTCCTGGCGCGGCGCGTCGGCACGGTGGGCGCCCTGGCCCTTTGCCTGGCGGCGGCGCAATTGCTGCCCACGGCCGACTTCGCCCTGCATTGCAACCGCAACACCGCTTACGGCACCTCCAAATGGTCCATGCCGCCCTGGGGTTGGGCGAATTTTTTGGTGCCGAGGTTCGAGACGCTGGATTGGCAGGGGATGGCGGTGCAAGCCACGCAATACTGGACCCAGTCCTATTACGCGGGCATCGGCGTGGTGTTCCTGGCGGCGGTGGCTTTGTGGCGGCGCAGGGAATGGCGGGTTTGGGTGATGGCCGGGTTTGTAGCGGCCAGCCTCATTCTGGCGCTGGGCGATCAGGCGCTGGTCTATTCGTGGTTGCGGCGGATATTCCCTTTCCTGGGGTTTTTCCGGTTCCCAATCAAGTTTGTCATGATCGCCTCGGCGCTCCTGCCGTTGCTGGCCGCGTTTGCCGTGGGGGGCTGCGAGAATGGGCCGGGCGGGACGGCGCGCTCGTGGCGGGTGGAGACGTTCTGCGCCGGGGGCATGGTCGTTTTGATGGGGATGATTGTGTGGTGGGCCTGGCGCCATCCTGTGCCAGGCACCTCCTGGCCGGCCACGGCGCGCAACGCGCTTCTGCGCCTGGGTTTTCTGGCGGCGTGCGCAGGGGGGGCATGGTTCTTTGCCGCGCGACCGGCCCAACGCCGCTGGAGCGTCTTGCTGCTTCCTGTCGTTTGCTGGCTGGACTTGCTCACGGCCGTCCCCTGGCAGAACCCGACTGTGGACGCCTCGGTGTATGAGCCGGGCTTTGCCCAAAAATTCGACAAACTCAACCCGGCGCCAAACGTGGCCGAATCCCGGCTGATGATCTCCCCCTACGCGGCGCGCCAGATCTATTACCGGCCGGCCAAGGACGTGAAGACCACTTACCTGATGGACCGGGCCATGTTTATGAGCGACTGCAATCTTCTGGACAATTTCCCCAAGGTGGACGGCTTTTTTTCGCTGTACCTGCGGGAAGTTGACAAAGTCCTCTGGCTGCTGGATGGGCACAGCGGCGTGGAACTGGCCCGGCTGGAAGATTTTCTGTGCGTTTCGGAAACGGTCGCCCCGGGCAAGATTTTCGATTGGGTGCCGCGCACCACCTACCTCCCCATCGTGAGCGCCGGACAGGAGCCGGTTTTTGCCGACGACCCAACCGCCTTCGACGCGATCGGAAAACCCAACGTTGATTTCCGCCAGGTGGTCTATCTTCCCAACGAAGCCAGGTCCGGCGTGTCGGCAAAGCGGGAACCAGCCGCCCGGATCGTGGGCAAACAATTCGGTTCCAGCCGTGAAACCCTCCGGGTCGAATCACCCGCGCCCGCCATGGTTTACATCTGCCAAGCCTACTACCACAATTGGCACGCGCGTGTGGATGGCAGGCCTGTGCCATTGTGGCGCGCCGACTACGCCTTTCAGGCCGTGGAAGTGCCCGCCGGCAAGCATGAAGTGACCCTCGAATATGAAGACAGGATGTTCCATATTGGGGCATTCCTTGCTGCCTGGGCCGCGCTCCTTTGCCTTGCGCTTTGCTTGATACCGGGAGAGGAAAGCGGCGGCGCGGGCGCAATTAATTAAGCATCAGAATCTTGCGTAAATGACGCGCGCGCGAGGTGAAGCCAAACATCTGTATTGTCTTTTGGCGCGCCCCGGCATAGGATGGTGGCGTGGACCCTGCTATAGTGAGAGTCTTTACGGTTTTGCAAGAGGCAATACGTGAACAACTATTGTCCTATACGATAACCGCCCCTTGCATGGTTCACGGCCGTTGGGACAGAAAGGCAGTATTATGCAAGCCATGAAACGGGGCAGGCAGGGGTTTACCTTGGTTGAGATAATGATTGTCGTGGCTATAATTGGGCTTTTGGCGGCCATCGCCATTCCCAACTTCGTCCGCGCCCGCACCACGTCTCAAACCAATGATTGCATCGACAACCTGCGCATGATCGACGCGGCAAAACAACAGTGGGCATTGGAGCAGGGGCAATTGGGGACAACGGTCCCACAAGGGTCCGATCTTCAGCCGTATTTGGGACGCGGCGGCGGCGAGCTCCCGATTTGTCCTGTTGATCCGCAAAGATCCTTTGCGACAAGCTACACCATCGAAGATTGTCAGACGCCGCCCCTTTGCCAAATCGTTCCGGCAACGCACGTCTTGCCGCCATAAAGCGGCGGTTGCCAGGTGAATTATCGGCCGGCGGCGAGCAGCCAGGTCGCCAGGACCAAGGTGGCCAGCACCAGGCCGCCGGCCACGTTGGGCGCCGTCCGTTGCAACGCGGCGGGAGGCACCCAAGCCAAGGCCAGCCCAAGGATCGTGCCGGCCAGGAAACCGCCCACGTGGGCGACGATGTCCGTTCCCGGGCTGAAACCAATCAACACCAGGATCAGCACCCCCGCTGCCACGGCGCGTGGCAGAAATGAGGTGGCGCCCCCGAATTTGCGCCACGGCGCGAAGGACTGCACCGTAATCAGCCCCAAGGCGCCCGTCACCATTCCCGAAGCGCCCAGGCTTTGGTGAGCGGCCGGGTCCATGAGGATGCTCGCATAGTTCCCGGCCACCCCGGCCAGGAAAGCAGCCAGCAACGCCAGACCGGGGCCGAAGCGCGCCATGGCCAGGCCAAGCAACAGCGCGCCGGTGACGGCATTGCTGATGAGATGAGGCGGGTTCTCGTGCAAAGTGACCGCGGTGCACAAGCGCCACCATTGGCCGCGCCACACCGCCTGGCTATCGACCATCCCGGCGCCTTTCAACCCCGGAAAACGAACCGTGCTCCAGTAGTAGAAGGCCACAATGGCCAGCGCCCACAGCGCGCCGCCCCAATGAAAGACAGCGCCCGACCACGGCAACTCCCGCTTCCAGTGCCAACCGCGGTTCTCGATTTGATACTGGACAAGAATGTCCGCGGCCCGCTCGTATTCCGGGGCATCGACCAGCAATTCCCAGCCACTTTCGCCCCGGTTGATGATGGCGGCGATGCCCTGGCTGGCCAGCACCAGGCTCCAGTCCATCGCCTGCCGTTTGGAACGGGCGGGGATGGCCGGGGAAAAGCCCCCCAAGTTTTGTGTGTCATCCATGTGACGCTGGCTTCACCGCTTAGCAACCAATCCACCCCATCATGCACCCGCCGCCCCGGATCGCCAAGCCACAGAAAAGAACAAATGGAAATCAGAGGAGCGAAAAAGCGGGTCCGGCGGAGATCAGCGCACCCGGCGCACCCAATAGTCTGGCCTGCGGCTCAAATGCGCGACCGCCACAATCCAACGTCGGTCCGGCTGTTCCAGATAAACTCATCGGAACGGAAATCGCCTCGTTTTCCAACTGCGGGTTCCCACCTTCCCGGGCTTGCCGAGCTCTGGATGGCGCTGCATTCCTGGCAGCGTTGCCTCCACGGTTGAGAGAAATGCTTCCCCCAGCGATGGATTCCGACTTTCGTAGAATTCCGCCGATTTAATCAACTGACTTGCGGCGAGCCGGTGATAGGCGACGGGTTTCATGCAATGCGCGGCGGGCATCCTTCATCACCTGGGCGGCGGGAATCCCCTTTCCGGCGCCGGACTTGATTTCCCTGACGCGGCGCTCGATCTCATCGTCCCAAGCCGCCTCCAGGTCGGGATCGGCGTAATCGTCTATGCTCTCGATGATTCTCTCCACCAGCCGCACCCGCGAGCGAGGCGGCAATTCCAGGACTTCTTTTTCCAGGACACGCAATGTCATCGCCTCCTACATTGCCTTCCACGTCCATTGGAATCAAGCGCCGAGGCGCCTTTCGACGTGAATTGAGTTTGCTTTTCAAACCGGATTCATTAACATCCAGCCGGGCGAAAAATTTATGACATCCGTTGCCGCGGCTAAAATGTCAAAACGAACCAAATGGCTGGTTGCTCTGGGAACCGTGGTCGTGCTTTATACGGTCACCGGCTTCTTCATCGTGCCGGCCGTTGTCAAGTCACAGATGCTCAAGCGCCTGCCCGCCTTGACCAAAAGGCAGGCCGCCATCGAGCGCGTCAAGTTTAATCCTTACGCGTTTTCCCTGGCCATCGACGGCTTTTCATTGAAGGAAACCAATGGCGACGTTTTTAGTTCCTTCAGCGAGTTTTACGTCCGTTTCCAGCTTTCCTCCGTAGTCAAGCGGAGGTGGGTATTCGGTGAGATCGCGCTCCAGGATCCGTTCGTGCAGATCACTTATCTCAAGCCTGGAACATTTAATTTCGCCAACCTGCTCGGCAGCCCGCCGCCCGGCGCCGCGCCCCAAGCCCCTCAGCCGCCGCCGCCCGTGATCGTCCATCATCTTAGCATCAGCAACGGCGCGGTGGCCTTTGACGATCTCACCCGGCAAAGCCCCTTCAAAGTCCGTTACCAGCCCATCAACGTCAATCTCACCGACTTCACGACCTTGCGCGACCAGAGCAGTCCGCACGAGATCGTGGCCACCGGCGATTCCGGCGAAAGCATTGGCTGGACGGGGCACATCACGGTCAATCCGCTCCGCGCCGACGGCAGGCTGCGGCTGAGCGGATTCAAGCTCGGCAAATACAAGCCTTACAGCCAGGATTACGCGCGGTTTGAGATCGCCGACGGCCAGATCGACGCCGCGGCGGAATATCATTACGATTCCGCCACCAATGCGCTCAATCTGGAGGTGACCAACGCAGTCGTGACGTTGAGCCGGCTCGAACTGAAAACGCCCGACACCGGCGAAGAGGTCTTGACGATTCCGTCGCTGTCCATCAAGCAAGTGGCCGCGAGTGTGGCCCGGCGGGAGGCCAGGGTGGGCCAGATTCTTTCCAGCGGAGGCTCGGTCCTGGTCCGCCAGAACCAGGACGGGACTATCAATCTCCTTTCCAACCTGGTGCCACAGCCCAAGGCGGCGCCCACCGCTTCCACCGCGCCTTCCGGGCCGCCGTGGGCCGTCAAGATTGACGAAATCGCCTTCGACAATTACGCCATCAAGGCCGAGGACAGGAAGCCGCCCAAAGCGGCGGCGTTCAACATCGACCATCTCGATTTGAACTTGAAAAACGTCTCCAACCTGAGCAACGCGCCGGTGACGATGGCGCTTTCTCTGCGGTTGCAGGAAACCGGCTCGGTCAGTGTCCATGGCGCCGTCACACTCCTTCCCCCGTGGGCGGACGTGGTGGTCGGCATGACCAATCTGGACCTGCGCATGATCCAGCCGTACCTGGACGAACAAGTCAAAATGTCCATCACGCGGGGCGCGCTCAATGTCGGCGGGCACGCGCATTATGCGCCGGCCGGTTCGGGCGCGCCCCTCCTCAGCTTCGCCGGCGACGTCTCGGTGCGGGACTTCGCCGTGACGGACGAAGTGCTTTTCGACGACCTGACCAAATGGGACTCGCTGGACATCACCGGCATCAATGCGGCCTTGCAGCCGGCCAAGTTCCAGATCGAGCAAATCAAATTCTCCCGCCCGGAAACCAGCGTCATCATCGGCCCGGACCGCCGCCTGAACGTCCTGGCCATTCTGCCGGAGAAAAAGCCCGCCGCGGCGCAGCCCGCTCCGCCGCCGCCGCCCGGCCGCCTCCCTTATATGACGCTCGGCGCATTGGTCTTTGAAAACGCCTCGCTCCATTTTGCCGACCGCTCCATCGAGCCCAACTGCGCTTTTGCCATCCAGGACTCCAGCGGCAGCGTCAAAAATATTTCCTCCGTCGTGACGACGCCGGCCGCCGTGGAGGTGAAGGGCAAAGTCGATCAATTCTCGACCTTCAGCGTGGGGGGCGCGCTCGATCCCATGCCGGACAACCTTTTTGTGGACCTCTCCGTCGCCTTCACCAACACCGGCCTGACCGCGTTCAGTCCCTACACGGAGAAATACGCGGGGCGGCCGTTGCAGAAGGGCAAGCTCTCCCTGGCCCTGCATTATGAAATCAAACAGAAAGACCTCAACGCCCGGAACAACATCTTCATCGATCAACTCACGCTCGGCCCGAAGAACAACAGCACCAACGCCACCAAGCTGCCCGTCAAACTGGCCATCGCCCTGCTCAAGGACCGCAACGGCCGCATCAAGCTGGACGTGCCGGTGCAAGGGAAGCTGGACGATCCCAAGTTCAGGCTCGCGCCGATCATTTGGGGCGTGGTGGAGAACCTGATTGTCAAGGCGGCCACGTCGCCGTTCTCGCTGCTGGGGGCGATGTTTGGAGGCGGGGAGGAATTGAGCTTTGTCGCTTTTGATCCCGGCCAGGCGGACATTCCGGCCGCGGAAACCAACAAATTGAACACGCTGGTCAAGGCCCTTTACGAACGGCCCGAATTGAGCATGGAGATCAACGGCTCCGCCGACCCCGCCGCCGACCGCGAAGCCATAGCCCGCGTCAAACTCCTGCGGCAAGTCAAAGCGCTCTACATCCGGGAAATCACCGCCGCCGGCAAACCGCCGCCCGCCGTGGAGGAACTCAAGCTGGAACCGGGCGATTACGACCGGCTGCTGGCGGAGACTTACGTCAACACCTTCGGCGCTTATCGCCCGCCGGGAACAAACCAGCCGCCGGGCAGCGCCGCGCCGTTGCCCAAAGGCGGGCCGGCCCCGAATCGGCCGCCTCCGGCAAAGCCGTTCTTTGTGCGGGGAGCGGAGCGCATGGTCTCATGGTTGCACTCGGGCCGCGCCGCCGCGGCGCCGCCTTTGGAAAGAGCGCGGAGACGCGGTTTGCCCGCGCCGGCGATGGTGCCGCCAACCGAGCTGGCGGACATGGAGGGCCAACTCCTGCAACGCATCGAGATCACGGGCGACGACTTCCGCCAGTTGATGCAGGAGCGGGCCAACCAGGTTGAAGCCTATCTTTTGAAATCGGGCAAAGTGACCGCCGACCGCTTATTCATCACCGTGCCAAAGCCCATGGACCCCAAAAGCGAAGCCCGGGTCAATCTCACACTGGATTAGGGCTGGCTGCGTTGGGCGCGGAAGTACAAGCCGGGCACGCCGGCGGCAGGCGCATTGGTCACGGTCATCACGCCTGTGGCGTTGGTAACGGGGCCCAAGGCCGTCCAGGCGGAGAGGTTGGGAGATTCTTGGATGAAGTAAAAGCCTCCCGTCTCGGATTCCAGCTTGAACAGGAAGTCCCCGGCGCCGTCGAAGCCCAATGGCGCCAAAGCGGGCGGGGGATAAACGATGCCCGCCAGGTCCGCGGAAAAGTCCGGCAACGGCAGTGTCAGGCTGCCGTTGGTCGCGCAGGCCTGGCTGTAACCGGCGTTCGTGCCGGTGGCGGGGTCATACCATTCGGCCAGGAATTCGCCGGGGGGCCAATTGGACAACACGATGTTGAGGCCATGTTGGAGCGGCCAGACCGCCTGCGTATCGCTGCCAGAGAAGGACACGCCGGGAGCGACGACGTAAAGCAATGATTCGTGCGCGCCGGCCAGGCCGATGGCGGCAGGCGCGGGCTGCCAGTTATTGGAATAGCTGGCGGGCAGGACCTCGTTCAGTTGCACCCAATCGAGGTAAATCCAGCCATAGGACGTGTTGGTGAGAGCGACGGTGTGGTTTCCAGCGGGAAGATTGATGGGCAGGTCAAGGTTGTAAGACTCGTTGACCAAATTTGTGCCGACGCCGTTCCGATTGGGGAGGTTGGTGGAGAAGCATGTGGCGCCATCCACCAACACGGCGAGGGCGGCGCTGTCCGAGACGGAATTGATGTGAAGAACGACTTGGGCGCCGTTGGTCAGCCAGGCATTTAGCGCGAACGGCACCTGATAAGCAGGGAACCAGGCCCCGAGCAGGAAGCTGTTGAGGCTGGAACCCGCGTAAGAGGCCGCCTGCGGATTGGGCACCGCCAATCTGCCCGTTGGCATTCCTTCCCACGCGCCGTAGGGAACCAGGGACACATTGAAGGGCTGGCCGCCGGGCAGCAGCGCGCCCACTGTGGGCGGAGGCGAGCTTGCATCGGCCGGAAAAACAATGTTCGTCCATACGCCGTTGCCCCAGCCGGTGCGTTTGAGAATGGAACCGAGCGCCGGATAATCGGAATAATCGTTCTCCGCGTCAATGCTGTCCCACCACCAGGAAATGGCCGTGCCGACCGAACCGCCGAGCGCGCCGCCCCACAGCCCCTGGCGAAACCCGCGCAGATACGGGTCGTTGGTGCGGTTCCAGCTCATCCAGCTTGTCCCAAACTCATCGATCAGCACCGGCTTGGAGTATTCCCGGTGAAAGGTTTGGGCGACGGCGTTCAAACGCGAGGCCGGATCCGGTTCGGAGTAGGAGTGGTAACAGGCAAAATCCATTTCCGGCAAAGACCAGATTTCGGGGCGGTCGCTGCCGCCGGTCAGGCTGGTGGTGATGAGATGACCGAAGGGATCGTTGGTGTGCAGCCAATCGCCCATGGCGCCATGCCAGGCGGCGACGTCGGCAGGATTGAGCCAGGCATACTCGTTGTCAATTTCGCTCCAGAGTTGCCAGGCCAGGAGCCTGGGGCTGTAGCCCCAACGCGCAATCAGGTAGCGCAAGGTCTTCTGGAAAGCCGCCCGCGCCGCCGCGTTGGTGAAATAGGCGTCCTCGTTCACGCAGGGTCCGCCATTGGCGGCGTTGTAAGGATTGCTCTGCCAGTAATTGTCGTTGCCCCAGGAATCCGGAACCGGCTGGAGCATGAGATGGATGTTGAGGCAGAGCAGGAAATAAAGTCCCTCCTCTTCCGCCTTTTGCACCACATAGTCGAGCTGCCAGGCGGGGGCCAGCGGATAATCAGTCAGCGTATTCGGGGCGGTTTCCATGCCGAACGACCACGGACACATGATGAGGCGAATGTAGTTCTCGCCCGCCGCGGCCACGTCAGGCAACCAGGTGTCGTATTCATACGTTCCCTGGCCTGAGGTCATCCAGGCCACGTTTTCACCGATCAACCGCAAAGCCTGGCCGTCGCTGGTTTCGAAGTACTGGCGGCTGGGCGCGACGCGGACAAAGCCCGAACCGGGCGGCGCCGTCGCGGCTGGAACGGCAAACTGGGCGGTCGCGGATGAGTTGAAAAGCTGGCCGTTGGTGTAAATGGCAAGCGCGATCGAATAGGTACCCGATTCGGCCGGGGCGAACCGCAGCCGCCATCCCGGGGAGCCGGTGGCGGCAAGCTGCTCGTTGCCGCCGGAAAGCGAGCGCAGGTAATTCTGGTACCAGAAGGCGGGCACCGTTGTGGTGCGGCCCGAGGGGGCGGTGAAGGTGGCGTCCAGGCGGATGAGGCCGGGATCGAATGGGTTCGAGGCGGGCGGGACGTTCGTGATCTGGAATTCCACCCGCTGCCAGAGTTGGGCGCTGGTGAGTTGCACGATTTGCGGGACAGTTTGGGCGCGCGACACAACAGGAAACAGCAGCACGACCGGCAGGAGAAGCCTTCTGAAAGATACGAACAACTGCTTCACGCCAGAGTTATATCAGAGATTCCGGCCAGCGTCAATGAACGAATCCCCTCCTGTTGGGAAGAGCCGGGCGCATCGTCACCCCCTTGTGGCGAGGATGAAGGCGATGTCGCGACGACACAGGGCCGGGGGGCTAATCGCGGGCGGCGAAGGCCTCGCCCAGCTTGCGCAGGCGGCGCGAGAGATCGCGGGCCAGGTTCAACAGAACGATGCAGTATTGGTCGGGCGCCTTCTGGTAAAGCTGGAAAAAGGCGGAGGTGGCGACGCTGATCACGGTGGCTTCACTCACGGCCTGGGCGGTGGCGGAACGGGGCTGGGTTTCCAGGATGCACATTTCGCCGAAGCATTCGCCCGGACCGAGCGTCGCCAATTTGACCGGGGCCGGTGTGCCAAATTTCTTGATGATGGCCACCTCGCCGGTTTGGATCAGGTACATGCTGTCGTTGGTTTCGCCCTCCCGCGCGATGACCACGCCGGCGGGCGCCGTCAATTCCTTGGCCTTCTCCAAAAAGATCTGCATGGCGCTGTCTTTCAGCCCTGCGAAGATGGGCGCATTGTTCAAGAGAAGTTTTGCCATGGGCATAATGATGGCTCATTCCGGGCCGGAACGCCATTCTTTTTCTAATGCCGGGCGGCGATGACTTCGTCCAAATGGCGGAGGCGGCGGGAGAGATCGCGCGCGATGTTCAGGATGAGGATGCCATGTTGCGCGGGCATCATTTTGTAGAGATGGTGGAAGGCGGAGGCGTCCACGCTGATCACGGTGACCGGGCCGGCGGCCTGTCCCGTGGCGGCACGGGGCTGGGCTTCCAGGATGCACATTTCGCCGAAAAACTCCCCCGGGCCGAGCACCGCCAGGGTGAGGGCGTCCGGCGTGCCGAAGTTTTTGATGACGCGGACCGAGCCGGTCTGGATGAGGAACATGCAGTGGTTGGTTTCGCCTTCCCGCGCAATCACTCCGCCATCCGGGACGTCCATTTTCCTGGCGTGCTCCAAAAAAATCCCCAGGGCCTTGTCATCCAGCCCCGCAAAAATGCGCGCATTGCACAATAGATGCTTCACCGGCGACACGTTATCCCGTCGCGCGCCGCGAATCGATGGTTAATTGCGGAGCCGGCCGGGCGCAGCACGGAGTCATTCCTATGGCAGCAAGACGACGCGGTAGAATCCCTGGCTGTTTGTGCCGAAGCCGCTGGACGCCGCCATGATGGAATTGGTTGCGGTGAGGGAGCCGCCCCAATTGGTCCAGGCGACGGCGCCCAAATTGGGCGTGAACTGGAGTTGATAGGTTTGGCCCGGGGTGGCGCTCCAGGAGAATGCAATGGTCGCGCCGATTTGCGCGGCGGTCAGGAAGACCGGCGGTTCTTCAACGACCAGCGGCGCGCCGCCGCTCGTCACCGATCCCAAAGCATTGCTGACGACGACGGCGTAAGTTCCGGCATTGGCCAGGGTGATGTTGGCGAGGGTCAAGACGCGGGCGGCGGCGCCGGAGACACCGGGGCCGTTGGTCAAATTGATGCCGTTGGCCTGCCATTGATAAGACAAAGGCGGAGCGCCGAACACCGTCACGTTGAAGGAGGCGCCGCCGCCCACGACGTTGGTCTGGCCGGCGGGCTGGGTGGTGATTTGCGGCGCGGAGGTGAACGTGATGCGGAAAATGGCGCCCTGGCCGCAGCAGCCGCCGCCGGTGGTCGTGCCGTAAAGGCTGCCGTCCGGGGCTTCCACGAGCGCGGTTTCGGGATAGGCCCCGTCGTCGGAGCCGTTGAACGCGGTCAGGGTTGTCAGCGCGCCGGCGGGGGTGATTTGGAAGACGGTGCCATAGCTGTTGTTGATCGTGACGCCATCGACGGTGACGCTGAACCCTTCCGAGGTCGTTCCATCAAGATTGCCGTCGCTACCTTGAATCAGGCCGCCGTAGGGATACGCGCCCTGCTTACGTTGCACGAAAGGATTCAAGGTGCAGATGGTGGTGAGGGCGCCAGCCGGGGTCATTTTGAAAATCGTGCCATAGGCCAGTTCACCGCCGATGGTGTTTCGCCGGGTCACCCCGTAGAAATTGCCGTCCGTGGCCTGCGCCAACCGGTCGGAAGGCACATAGCCATCCGTCCTGCCGGTAAAGGAGTAGAGATTGGTCAGCGCGCCGCCAGGGGTCATTCTGAAGAAATTGCCCGTCGAATAGGCGCCGCCGCGTCCGGTCAGGCCGTAGAAATTGCCGTCCGCCCCTTGCGTCAACTGGCCGGCCGGCGTCGTCCCATTGGAAGCGCCGACAAAGGTGTAAAGATTGGTGACCTGGCCGGCCGGGGTCATTCTGAAGATAACGCCGTCGCCGGAACCGGAGCTGTTCAGCGCCGAGCCGTAGAAATTGCCATCGCCGCCCAGGGCCAGGGCGTTGGAGGGATTGATGCCGTTGAGGTTGCTGGCGAAGGAGTAAATGGCGGCCAGCGCGCCCCCGGCTGTCATGCTAAAGATAGTCCCCTCGGAATTGGTTCCCCCCAACTGTGTCGTGCCATAAAAGAAGCCGTTGGTGTCCTGCGTGAGGGTGTCCAAAGGCGTGGCGCCGTTGGCGCCGTCAAAGGAGACGAGCGTGGTGAAGACGCCGTTGGTGGAAAGGCTGAAGACCGTGCCGTTGCCGTAGAGGCCGCCGTGCTGGGTCGTGCCGTAGAGAAGGCCGTTGCTCCCCGCCATCAAGCCGTTGGGAACGCCGCCGTCGTTGCCGCCGGTGAAGGAGTACAGGGCGGCCACAGCGGTCCCGTTGATGCTGGCCGCCAACACGGTCAGCACGGCCGGGGAACTGATGGCCGGGGCAAGGGCAATCGCATTGTTGATAATAACCGAATAAGAGCCGTCATTCGTTTCCACGAGATTGGTGATGGTCAGAAGGCTGGTCGCGGATCCGGAAATCTGGCCGCCATCCTGGAGGTTCGTGCCGTTTACCTGCCATTGATAGGAGAAAGGCAGGTCGCCGACGGCCGTCACGGAAAACACCGCCGTGCCCCCCACGACCAAGGTCTGGCCGGCAGGTTGCACGGTGATGACCGGCGGCGAAAAGGTCACGCCCAGCGTGGCGGGCTGGCTCAAAACAGACCCGGTGGCGTTGCTCACGACAACGGAATAATCCCCGGCGCTTCCCAGGCTGACGTTGCTGATGGCCAGGACGCGAGTCATCGAGCCGGAAACGCCCAGCCCGTCTTTCAAGGGGATTCCATCCAGCATCCATTGGAAGGAGAAGGGCGGATTGCCGACGACGGCGACGCTGAAGATGGCGGTCGCGCCGAGGTAGGCGTCCTGACTGAGGGGCTGGCTGCTGATTAGCAGGGAGGGGAAATTGAGGTTGAGCCGGAATAGGACGCCCATGCCGTCAGGCCCGCCGGCCTGGGTTGTCCCGTAAAGATTGCCGTCCGTTCCCATCACGACAGGCGCTTCGGGATTGGCGCCGTCGTAACCATCGAATTGGACCAGGGAAACTACAGTGCCATTCGGAGCCATGCGGAAGACGGTGCCGTCCTGGTAAGCGCCGCCGTAGGCCGCCGTGCCGTAGTAATTGCCGTCGCAGCCTTCAATCAGCGCCGCCGCGGGATGGCCGCCGTCCTGCCCGCCGGTGAACGAATAAATTGTCGTCAGCGCGCCGGTGGGGGAAATCTCGAAGATGGCGCCATAGCCGCAGGCGCCGCCCTCGTACGTGGTGCCCAGGAAATTGCCGTCGGGGGTTTGCACCAGGCCATCGAAAGGAAGCGAGCCGCCGTTGGTGTAATTGAACGAAGCCAGGCTGGTCAGTCCGCCGTTGGTGGTGAGCTGGAAGACGGCGCCATTGCCGTTGGCGCCGCCGATGAAAGTTGTGCCATAGAGCAAACCGCCGGACGCTTGCACGAGCTTGGCCGGGCCGGCTCCGTTTGTGTTATTGAACGACGCCAATGTGGTGATCGCCCCGTTCGTTGTCAGGCGGAAGACCGTGCCGTCGCCGTCAGTGCCGCCTCCATAGCCCGTGCCATACAAACCTCCATCAGCCCCCACGATCATGGTCGCCGACGGCCCGGCGCCGTCGCCCAAATTGAAGCTGAGCAGATTGGTCAAGAGGCCGTTGGTGGTGGTGCTGAAGGCGGTGCCAAAGCCTTGTTGCCCGCCCATCTCGGTGGTGCCGTAGAGCAGGCCGTCCGGGCCTTGCACCAAGCCGGCGGCGGGCGTGAACCCCGAGTCGCCCGTGGTGTTGAACCAATCCAACGTCGTCACCGCTCCTGTCGGCGTCATTTGAAAAACCGTGCCCGAGCTATTGGATCCCCCGGCCTGGGTCGTGCCATAAAAATTCCCATTGGCCGCCTGCATCAATCCGTTTGGAATGGCCCCATCCATGCCGCCGGTGAACGAATACAGGGTGGACATCGTAACCCCCGAAGCCGCCAGCGGCACAACGGTGAGCACGGCGTTGGAGCTGGGGGTCGAGCCAAGGGCATTGCTCACGATCACGGAATAAGCGCCGGCATTGGAAGGCGCCACGTTCAGGAGCGTCAACAAATTTGATGCCGAGCCGGACACATTGCCGCCATCGCTGAGGTTCGTCGTGTTCCATTGCCACTGATAGAACAACGGCGCGTTGCCGGCCGCTGTCACGGTAAAGGCGGCGGTCGCTCCCTGGGGAACGGCCTGGCTGGCGGGCTGGCCCAGGATGACCGGCGGGGAAGAGGTGATGGAAAGCGCCGCGCCGGAACTGACGGCCACGTTGGCGGCGTTGCTGACCAGGACGCTGTAGGTCCCGATGTTGGCGGCGCTCACGTTGGTGATCACCAGCGTGCTGGTGGCGGAGCCGGAAATATTGCCGCCATCGGTGAGATTGGCACCGTTGTCCTGCCACTGGAAAAACAACAAGGGGTTGCCGGCGGTCCCCACCGTGAACGTGGCCGTGCCTCCCAGCGGCACGCTCTGCGGCGCGGGTTGCCGGGTAATGAGCGGCGGGACAACCACGTCCAGCGCCAGCCCGCGGCTCTGCGCCACGCCATCGGTCAAATTCGTGAACCAGACCGTGGCCGCGTAGCTCCCGGCCGCCAGGCCGGCGGCGGCGGAGTTCAGGCTCAAGGTCACCTTCGCGGCAGGCCCGCCGGGCGTCAGGGCGCCGGAGACCGGCGAAGCATTGAGCCAGGCGGCGTTGCTTCCCAAGGCCCAGGCCAGGGTGTTGGTCCCCATATTTGTCAATACTATATTCTGCGCGGCCGGGACGAACGGGCCGCCCGCCGCGCCGCTGACGACCAGATTCGTCGCCGGCGAAATGCTCAACGGGTCCGGCGGGAAGACGAGGGCATTGATCAAATTGCTGCCGGCCGGTGTTCCCCATCCGGTGCAAAGGTCGTAGCCCGGCGCCGCAAAGAAGTTGGCCGGGCTGTTGGCGTTGGTGTTGTTGCCGGTCGTGATGTCATGAAAAGCAAGGGTGTAGCGCGCGCTCTGGCCGAGGGCATAGATGGCCGGGTTGATGAAGCCGATGGCCGGCCGCCCGGAGGCAGCGGCCTCCTGGTTGGCCAGGGCGGCGAAGCCGGCCCACAGCGGCGCGGCGGCGCTGGAACCGCCGATGGCCCCTTGTTCTCCGTCAAAGGCGATCAGCCAGATCAGGATGTCGGCCAGGCAGGCCACGTCCGGAATATTGCGCATGTTGGTCGAACCCCCGTTGGCGGCCATGCTGAGCGTTTGTTGCCAGGGAGGAATGGGGAAGGTGGTGCTGATCCCTCCGCCGCTGCCCGACCATGCCGTCTCGCTGGCCCACGCTCCACCGGGACCGGCCGTGGTCAGCGAAGTGCCGCCCACAACGGTGATGTTGGGATCGTCGGAGGGCGCGGGAATCGTTCCTGAGTAGGCCCCGCTGTCGCCGGAAGCCTGGAACATGGATTGCCCCTGGGCCGCGAACTGGAGGTAGATCTGGTCGCGCACCGGATCATTCTGCGGAGAGAAGTACCCCCACGAACAACTCAACTGTTTGGCCAGGTTGTCCGTTGCCATCCGGTTGAAGACGTCGTTGGGAATGACCCCTTCATAGACGATCACCTGCCACAGGCCGGGCGCCATGCAAATCGCCATGTCAATGTCCAGCGCCACCTCGATATTGGCGTCGTGGGGGGTTCCGTTGAAGCCGTCCAACAGGATGTTGGTCAGCGGCACGTTGGGCAGCTTGGCCAGAATCTCGTAGTCGGTGATGTCACTGGGGTAGTAGCCGTCCAACTCGAAAAGGCCGACCGATTGCCCGGCGCCGTTGAGCGCCACGCCGGGGGCATAGGCCGCCCGGAAATCGCCTCCGAGAAAATAGCCGATTGGCCCCGAACCCGTCACGTCAGGCGCGGCATTGGTGTCGGCGCCAAAGCTGGCGGCGATTTTCAGGTTCATGGGACGCGGCACGGCGAAATCGTCCAGGCCGTTGATGCCCAGGACCGGCACGTCGAGGTCAAGGGTCGGGTCGGTGTCCGGGGCATGGAACGTGCGCGCTTCGGTGGGGTGCCGATAGACTTCCATGCGGACGTGTAGGGCCTTTTCAATGTCCGCCACCGTGCCGCTGACATCCAGCAGCGCGCGGTTGGGATGGATGCCGGTGACCGTCAGGCCGCGCGCCCGGGCGAAGCGCGCGAGCGTTTGATAATCCCGCTCGGTGGGGCCGAACTGTTCGGCGAACTGGCTTGCTGTCAAATATTGGCGGAAGCGGGGGCTGGCCGGGTCATGGAGATCGCGCAGGAGATTGTCCAGGGCGGCGCGGTTGCGCAAGGGCAGGCCGATGGCGAAAGTCAAACGGTTCGAGCCGTCCAGGCGATGGAGCGGCTGCAACCGGCTCACGACGGGGGGCGCCTGGCCGCGCACCAATTGTGCCGCCGCCGCGCCAGGCGCCGGGGCCGTGACACTCAACAAAAGCCACAGGGCGATGATCCGGGGGATGGGGGTCTTCACAAATACTTCACGCTTGTTGGCAAGTTATCATAATCGTCACATCACTACAAGTCTTGCGGGAGGCAAGGCAGAGGGCCGAAACCCAATCCGCAGGAATTGAGGCGGCTCTTTCCGACATTGAAGAGTCAAACCGGACTGGGCGAGGCTCTTTTCTTCGCAATGTATTCATTCAATGGCATTTACGTGGATTCCGATCTTCAGGCCGGCCTGAACATAAATCACTTTGACACGCTTTGACCTGCTGCGACAGGGTGCGATATGGCAGGACGGGGGTTGGACTCGGAGCCTGGAAAGGGGGATTCGGAGTTTGGGTTCGTTTGGCAAAATTGCGATTTAGGGACAGGCCAGGTTTGGAGCAAACGGGAAAGGGGCGAGCCACAGATGGCACGGATAAAAGACAAGACTGCACGGACGAACACGGACTATCACAGACTTTCACGGAATGTATTGGCGGATGGCGCATTGTTTCAGTCTTTTCTTCTGATTATGGCGCAAGAGACGGAATTTCCACAGTCCACGGTGTGCATAAAATTTGTAATGCAAAAAGCCCGTCAATATTGAGAAAAACGCGGGTCGAAGGGCTTTTTGTCAAGTATGTTTTCTGGCGGGAAGGCATCCGGGGAGCGCCCATGCACGCCAGGGACGGAAGGGACGGGCCGGGGCGTTAAGGCGGGAGAGGGCGGGAGGGGTTGTCACGTTTCCGGGCTTTCCGGGTACTTATGCGGTGATATGATGACTACATTGACCATGAGCGGGACGGAACAGAGCGCACTGGAAAATGATGCCAGGCTGGTGGCGGAAAGCCTGGCGGGCGACCGCGATGCCTTTGGCCGGATCGTGGCCCGGCACCAATCGCTGATATGTTCGCTGGCTTACAGCGCCACGGGCAGCCTGACGCGGAGCGAGGACCTGGCACAGGAGACGTTCGTGACCGCCTGGAAACAGTTGCCGGAACTGCGCGAGCCGGCGAAGTTGCGGCCCTGGTTGTGCGGCATCGCGCGGAACCTGATCGGCAAAACGCTCCGGCGGGACAGCCGCGAGCCGGCGCAGGGCGCCGGGCCGTTGGAAGAGGCCGCGGCGTCCGCGTCGGGCGAGCCGTTGCCCGCCGAGCAGGTGATGAGCCGGGAGGAGGAGGCCATTCTGTGGCGTTCGCTGGAGCGGATTCCGGAAACGTACCGCGAGCCGCTGGTGCTGTATTACCGGGAGGGGCGGTCGGCGGAGCGGGTGGCGGAAGAGCTAGGTTTGACAGAAGAGGCGGCGCGGCAGCGTCTCTCGCGCGGGCGCAAGCTGCTGCAGGAGCAGGTGATGGCGTTCGTGGAAGGGGCCTTGGAGCAAACCACGCCCGGCAAGGCCTTCACGCTGGGCGCGCTGGCGGCCTTGCCGATGATGGCCACGTCGGCCAAGGCGGCGGTCGTGGGGGCGACGGCGGCCAAGGGTGGCGCTTTGGCGAAGTCGGCCGGTTTGGCCGGAATGTGCAACGCGATTCTTGGGCCTGTTTTTGTTATCGCCGGGATTTATTTCGGCTACCGGATGGACCGGGCGGATGCCACAACGGCGCGGCGGCGGGCGTTGACCACCAAATACTATCGCTTTCTGGTCGTCTGCATCGTGGTTTTCTTCGTGGCGATTTTCTCGTTGACGCTGGGGAACGGGGTGCTGCCCAGGAGCAGTCCCAGGCTGTATATCGAGCTGCTGCTGGGAGTGGGCGTGGTTTACCTGATGGTGATCATGGCGAGCACGGTCTGGATGCGGCGGCGGCTGCGCGAAATCCACCGGCAGGAGATGGACGAAAATCCATCGGCGCCGCTGCGAGCGCCGCTGTTTGAATATCGCAGCAAGCGCGAATGGCTGGGGCTGCCGTTGGTCCATATCCGCTTCCGAGGCGGACTGGAACGAGGGACGGTGAAGGCTTGGATAGCGGCGGGCGATTCGGCCCTGGGAGCGCTGTTCGCCTTTGGCGGGGTGGCGATTGCGCCGATCAGTTTCGGCGGCTTTTCCGCCGGTCTGTTGACGATGGGCGGTTTTGCGGTGGGGCTGGGCGCGTTTGGAGGGTTCGCTTTGGGGCCGTGGGTGGTGGGCGGCATGGCGGTGGGCTGGCAGGCTGTTGGCGGATGCGCGCTGGCGTGGTTGGGGGCGCAAGGCGGCGCCGCGGCGGCCCATGAGTTTGCCATGGGCGGGATCGCATTGGCGCCGCACGCCAACGACGCGGCGGCGGAGGCCTTCTTTGCGAACAGCGGCTATTTCCAAATGGTGCAGGAGGCAATGCGTTACGTCGGCTGGGTGAACGTGGTCTGGCTGTTCCCGTTGCTGGCCTGGTGGGGACACAAAAAGAAGACACGGCAGGCGGCGGAGAGTGGCGACCGCTGATGTCAGCGCGTAACGGCGGCGGCCTTCAGCTTTCCATCTTCTGCGGCTTCCATTCCAGGGAGGCGGCCACCACGCGACGCATCTGGCCGAACCACCATTGGGCGCGCTGCTGGCGGCGCTGTTTCTGGCCCGCCGCGGCGCGGAGTTGCTTTTCTTTCAGGCCCAGTTCCATTTGATTTGCATTCATCATGCCGCCAACTGTAGCGCGGGCACCTGGACAAATGCTGTCCATGTGGACCAAAAATCTCCGGGAAAGTGCGCTGAACACAAAAATGGCGCAAGCTATTGACGCTCAACAGCTTGGAGCCAATGTTCGTGGCCAGCCTGATTGCAAGCGGGCCTCGGCTCCCGGATTTTCCGATGAAAAGACCGCTTTTAACGGAGGCAAGACCTGATTGTGCAATCGTATGACCGGAGCCCTTTGACGCCGAGGAACTTTCCCTAGGCGGAGAGAAAAGTAAATGCAGAGGGAACCAAATTGTGCAAAAGTACGGTCTGACCCTCTTGACGATTTTCCGATGAAAAGACCATCTCGAACGGCCGCAGGACCTGATTGCGCAGAATGGTTGAAGCTGTTTGATTTTTGATGCACCGCTTTGACGTTGCAATTCGTCTTGCGGAGGTCTCAATATAGACTCGCTGGTGAGCATATTATGTTCTTAATCAGGTTGGCCGCCGGTCTGGCGCTGATTGTTTTTGGCGTGCGCTTTTTGCGCAAGGGATTGGATCGTCTATTGGGCGGCCAATTTATAGTCTGGCTGGAAAAGGCCACGAGCAGCCGCGCAAAGTCGTTGGGCGCGGGGATCGTCACCGGCGTGCTTGCGCCGTCGTCCACCGGGCTTTCCCTCCTTACGGCGCAGGTCCTGGGCAACGGCAAGGCCGGCGCGGAAAAGATGCTGGCCGTGCTGCTGGGGGCCAACATTGGCATGACCGTGCTGGCCAACGTGGCGGCGTTGCAGGTGGGTGATTACGCGGGCTTGCTGCTGTTTCTGGGAGTGATTGGCTTTCAATTCGCCAAGCCGGAACGGATTCGCGGCGCCGGACAATGCCTGCTGGCGCTGGGTTTTATTTTTCTAGCCATGAATTTTTTGAACGGCGGCGCGACCAACTTCAGCAGCAGCCGTGACGTGAACGTGATTTTCGGCGTCCTCGATCTTCATCCCTATGTGCTTTGCTTTGTCGCGGCGCTGTTGGCGGTGCTGCTGCAAAGTTCAACGGCGATGGTGGGCCTGGGCATCGGACTGGCCGGCGGGAGTGTGCTGCCGGAATGGCTGTTCATGGATTGGATCATCGGCACCAACCTGGGCCTTGGATTCACGGCGTTGCTGATCTCGCGAACGAACCTGGAAGGCCGCCGCCTGGGGCTGGCCAATCTGATCGCCAAAATGGTTGTGGCCATTTTGCTCATGGCGTTCGTGCCGCGAAATGCCTTTGTCTCCGTGCCATTGCCCCTGCCGCAACAACTGGCGTTGATGCACACGGCTTTCAATGTGCTTGTGGCGTTGGTTTGCCTGCCATGGCTCGGCGGGTTACTGTGGGCGATTAAAAGAACGCTGGTGCCCGACCCGCCTTTTGCGGAAGAGACGCCGAAGAGTTTTCTGAACCCGGAAGCGCTGGAAACGCCGGCGCTTGCCCTGGCACAGGCAACCCGGGAAGCCTTGCGCATGACCGATGCGGTCAAAGCGATGCTGCAAAACTTGTGGACGGCCCACCTGCAACACAGCGCCGCTCCTGTCAGCAATATTCACGCGCAGGACGACGCGGTGGACGAAATCAACCGGCACTTGATGCTGTATTTGAGCCAGCTAGGGGAAATGAACCACTTCGACCGCAGATGGCATCTCACGCTCTTGCACTATTCGAGCGAACTGGAAACCGCCGGGGACATCATCGAGAGAAACCTCTATCCCTTGGTGGCCAAAGAACTGGCGGAAAAACTTTCGCTGGATCCGGCCGACGAGGCCGCGCTGGAAAAGATTTACCAAAGGACGCTGCTGCAATTTGACCTGGCGGCCAGTTTCATTACCACGCGCGAATCCGCCACCGCGCAAAAAGTCATCGCGGCCAGGGAAGAAATCAATGCCTGGTGCCTGGCGCAAAAGAAAATCCATTACGGACGCCTGAAGCCGGGCGACAAGGAGGCGCTGGCCGGCAGCCTGTGCTTTTTGGATATGCTGGAGGGATTTCGCCGCGTCAGCGGGAACCTGAGCGCGGCGGCTTTTGGCCTCAAACCTGCCGGCGCGCGCCCCAAGAAATCGAAGCCCGGCGCCGCCGTTCAAAATCGCGCCGCCGAAACTTCCGGCCAGCCCGCGCCCAGCGGCGACGAAAGGCGGCCCATCAAAGAGAACAAGGCGTACGGGCATTGAGGTTCGGCAGGATCGTTATCAAAAATCTCCTTTCAAGCTATTGAGTCTCCGCCTCTTGGCGCCAGTTTTCGGGATGGGCCTGATTGCAAGCGGCCCTCTGCTCCCGGATTTCCCGATGAAAAGTCCAATTTCAACGGAGGCAAGACCTGATTGTGCAATCGTATGGCCGGAGCCCTTTGACGCCGAGAAACTTTCTCTAGGCGGAGAGAAAAGCAAATGCAGAGGTGACCAAATTGTGCAAAAGTACGGTCTGACCCTCTTGACTCTTGACAAAGGCAAGACCTGATTGTGCAATCATATGGTCGGAGCCCTTTGACGCCGAGAAACTTTCTCCATGCGGAGAGAAAAGCAAATGCAGAGGTGACCAAATTGTGCAAAAGTACGGTCTGACCCTCGTGACAGAGACACGTTGAACCCTTGTCGGATCCCACTTGACATTTACGCATTTTGCGTTTCATTATACGCATAATGAGTAAGTCTTCCATTGCCAGCGTTCTCTTTTCCGGCACCCGGCAAAGGCTGCTGTCCGCCCTGCTTTTGAATTGGCGCCAGCCGGTTTATGCGATGGAACTGGCAAAACATCTTGGCGTCAGGCCATCCACCTTGCAGCGTGATCTGGCGAAGTTTACCGCCGCCGGCATCCTCAAAATGTCCCGGAGCGGAAACCGCACCTATTTTCAAGCGAACGAGCAATGCCCTGTTTTTCCAGAATTGCGCTCCCTCTTGCTCAAAACCTCCGGTTTGGTGGATGTCCTTCATGCCGAGCTTGCCCCGCTCGCCTCCAAAATCAGAGTGGCGGCTGTTTACGGTTCGATTGCCGCCGGCACGGAAACTTCCGGCAGCGACATTGATTTGCTCATCATTGGTTCCGTCAAAATGATCGATTTGTCCCCCCTGCTTGAAAAGGCCACAGGAAAATTGCGGCGGCAGATCAACCCCACCCTCTACACGCCCGGGGAATTCTCGCAAAAAGCCCGCGGCAGCCATTTTGTGCAGTCGGTTCTTGGCAAGCCACTCCTGTTCGTTATAGGAAAGAACAGTGACTTGGAAACAATTACTGGCCGAAAATCGCGTCGCGGCGGAACCGACAAGCTCTAGCGAAATTAAGGACTTGCGGGCGGTCGTTCATCGAAATCTTGCCGACGCGCAAATCAGGAAACTGTCCGATGACGGACGCTTTGGCCACGCCTATGACGCCGCCAGAATCCTGGCCAATATCATTGTTCGCGCCACCGGCCACCGCGTCAAAAGCGATGGAGGCGGCCATTACAATACTTTTTTAGCACTCAAAGCGGCTGACCCGGCATTTGCCAAAAAAGCTGTCTATTTTGATGCCTGTCGCAGGAAGCGGAACAATATTCTTTACGAGCAGGCCAATGTTGTCACCCACACCGAGGCGGAAGAACTTCTTTGGCACGTCACAGGCTTTTCCCTTGAGGTTGATGCGTGGCTAAAAAAGCATCATCCCAATTTGATTTGACCTCGACTCCGACAGGCCGCTATGTCCGTGTTGCGCCAACGGCTTATCCTTGTCAGCATAAGCCTGGCCGGGAAAAGTATTCCTCGAATTGCGTTTGCGGGCGTGGAACTCTTGGTTCGGATGTTGATTGCCTTTCATAAGCCTTATGGGGTGGTGTCGCGGTTCACGGCGGATGGGTCGGGGCGGCGGACGCTGGCGGAATTTCAGTTTCCAGCGGGCGTGTATCCGATTGGGCGGCTGGATGCGGATTCGGAGGGACTGCTGCTGTTGAGCGATGAAGCGGCGCTGAACGCGCAGTTGCTCCAGCCGCGGCGCGGGCACCGGCGCGTGTATTGGGCGCAGGTGGAAGGAATACCGACGCCAGAGGCGTTGCGGGCGTTGGCCGGCGGGATGGTCATCCGGGGCCGGAAGACCCTGCCCTGCCGGGCCTGGCTGATCGAGCCGCAGCCGGAGGTGGCGCCGCGCCAGCCGCCCATCCGCTGGCGCAAGACGGTCCCGGACCGCTGGATCGGGCTGGAATTGGTGGAGGGGAAGAACCGGCAGGTGCGGCGGATGACGGCGGCGGCGGGCCATCCGACGCTGCGGCTCATCCGGGTGCGGATCGGAGATTTCGAGTTGACGGGGCTGGCGCCGGGGCGCTGGCGCGTTCTCAACGAACATGAGCGGGCGCTGGCCGGCACGACTGGCTCATGAAGGGCAGGTTGAAAGAGTGGGGAACCTCCTCTCCCCTGCCCTCTCCTCCACAAGTGTGTGGAGGAGAGGGAGATAGCCGAAATCTGCAAAAACCGAGATGCGCGCTGGCCGGAGCAGAGGCGAGATAACACTTTCCTTCCGGCAAAGGGCCGGGTAGTGTCCGCCGGTCGTATGTTGGGAAATGCTAAATGCTAAATGCTGAATGCTAAATGTCTGTCGTATGAGAAAGACTTCTTATTCCATTCCGGGCCTGATCGCGGTTGTGGCGTTGGGGCTTTGCACGGCGGCACCCTGCGGGGCGCAGGTATCGTATCATTTGTTGAAGGAAATTCCCATCAGCGGCGAAGGCGGCTGGGATTATCTATCGGTGGACGCGTCGGCGCGCCGGCTTTACATGAGCCACGGCGCGGAGGTTGTCGTGGTGGACCTCGACGCGGACAAGGTGGTGGGGCGAATCACCAATACGCCGGGCGTCCACGGCCTGGCGCCGGCACCGGAGCTGGGGCGGGGATTTGTGAGCGACGGGCGGGAAAGCAAGTGCGCCATCGTCGATTTGAAAACCCTGCAAATAATTTCCAAGGCTGATACGGGCCAGAATCCCGATGGGATGGTTTACGAGCCAGGCAGGCAGGAGGCTTACCTGTTCAACGGGCGCGGGCGGTCGGCCACGGTGATTGACGGCAAGACGGGGCAGGTGGTGGCGACGATTGCGCTGGAGGGCCGGCCGGAATTTCCCGCCGCCGATGCGGAGGCGGGGCGCGTCTATGACAATTTGGAAGACAAAAACGAGGTGGCGGTGATCGACACCGCGACGCACAAGGTCGTGACGAACTGGCCCATCGCGCCGGGGGAGGAGGGGTCGGGGCTGGCCATCGACACGGCGCATCACCGCCTGTTCATCGGGTGCGGGGGCAGCAAAACGATGGTGATGATGGACAGCGCCAACGGCAAGGTGATCGCGTCGGTGCCGATTGGCAACGGGGTGGATGCCTGCGCTTTCGACGACGGGACGCAACTGGCCTTCGCCTCCTGCGGGGATGGGACGACGACCATTGCGCGCGAAGAGACGCCGGACAAGCTGACGGTGGCGCAGACGCTGACGACGGAGCGCGGGGCGAGAACGATGGCGCTGGACCCCAAGACGCACCGGATTTATCTGCCGACGGCCAAATTCGGGCCGCGGGTGGAGGGACAGCGGCGGCCGCCCATGATTCCGGGCACGCTGAGACTGCTGGTTTACGGCCCATGAAAAAGAGAGTGGCAATGGGGCAAGGCCCGGGCTAAGCTGGCGGCCATGATTCCGAGTTTGTCAAAACAACATCGTGTTATGAACCGCACTTATCTCCTGGCCTGTATTGCGCTTCCCGTTCTTGTTTCGTGCGCCTCGCGCCCCGTCGTGGGCGAGGCTGGCAACGAGTCCTACCAGCCCGCCTCCAAACCGGAGGAGAAGGAACTGGCGCGCGACCGCGTGGATATTTATCCGGACGACATCCGCAAAGACCCGGCCGCCTTTGCCGGCATCGGGGTGGTGTGGGGGGGCGTGATTCGGAGCACCATTGCGAACGAAGGAGAGGAGCCCGCGCGGATCGAGGCGAGCACGGTGTTCGAGCACCATTATTTCAACGGGATCGAGTACAACAACGGGCACGAGGCCAGGCTGTTCATCTCCCCGCGCGGGGAGGGGTTGTTCCGCATCAACTGGCATTTGGACAGGATTGGGCGGGAGGCCACGGCGGAGAACGCCGAGAAGTATGCCGCGCCGGGCAAGCTGGCCCTGGTCTATGGCGTGCCGGAGAAAGTCGATGCGGACGGGACGGTGGTGTTGAGATACCGGTTTCTGCGGATATTGGGGGCGGACCAATACAGCACGAACAAATTTGATTACGGCCGGTTTGGCCAGCCGATCCGCATGATCCAGGCTGGGAGCCCGACCAATCCGCCGCCCGCCAAGCCCGCAACAGAGAAGTGAGCCTGCCCGTGTTGGCAGAAAGAAGCCAGTGTTCGCCGGGAGCGCCGTTGTTTCGGCCGCCGGGTTGGGGGTGCCTTTTTCCCGCCGCCGTCGCGGGGATCATTGGGGCCGCAGCGACGGTTTCAGCAACGACGGTTTCGATCGCCGATCGCGGCGCAGTGGCCGATGGCCGCAGCATGGACACGCGTGCCATCCAGTCGGCGGTGGATGAATGCGCCGCGCAGGGCGGCGGGACGGTCGTGGTGCCGGCGGGCATCTGGCTGACGGGCAGCGTCGCGCTGAAATCGCAGGTCAGTTTGCGGCTTGAGGCCGGCGCAATCCTGCGCGCTTCAGGGAATCTTGCGGATTATCCAACCAACGGTTTCAAGCACCGCGAACTGGGAGAAACGCGCTCGCTGCTGTGGGCCATTGGCCAGACCAATGTTTCCATCGGCGGCGAGGGCACCATCGAACTTTCCGACCGTCCATTTTTTGATTGGGACAAATTGCGCACCGGGTTGCCGCCGGAGAAGGAGGCGCAACTGGCCGACTGGCAGCGCCGGCAATGCGTGGTGACGGCGCTCGACCGTCCGACCCTGCTGATCTTTTTTCACGGGTGCCAGGGGGTCCGGCTGGAGGGTGTGGCCGTGAAGAATTCCCCATGCTGGACGATTACGTTCAGTTGCAGCGAGAACATTCAAGTCCGCGGCCTGCGCATTGACAACAACCTGCAAGTCCCGAACAACGACGGCCTTCATTTTTGCGGCTCGAAGAACATCGTGGTATCCGACTGCATCATCGACGGCGGCGACGATGCGCTGGCTTTCACCGGCATCACCGACCCGGCGAGCCTTTGCGAAAACATCGCCGTGGCGAACTGTGTTTTGAGAAGCCGGTCGTGCGGCATTCACATCGGCTATTCTTCAGGGAAAGTCCGCAATGTCGCGATCAACAACCTCGTCATCCGCGATTCGAGCCGCGGCTTCGCCATCCAGGCGGGCGAGGGCGGCTGGGTGGAGGATGTGCTCATCAACAACGTCGTGCTGGACACCCGAATGTTTGCCGGCGCGTGGTGGGGAAAAGGAGAGCCCCTGATCATTTCCGCCGCGAACTCGACAGGCCGCATTCACGGCGTGACAGTCAGCCATCTGCGCGGCCAGGCCGACAACAGCATCCTCGTCGTCGGTCAGGACAAGAATGTCTCCGACATTATTATTGACGACGTGGAATTGGGCATTGGCAAGAGCGCGAACGCCGCGCTTTACGGCGGCGAACTGGACCTGGCGCCCGCGCCGGCAAGGCCCTCGCGCATGGCACAGGATTGGATCCCGTGGATTTACGCGGAGAGCGTGGCGGGCCTGGAATTGCGCCACACGGCTGTTCATCCCAGGGATATTGGGGGCCGGAAGCTGAAGCTGGACCCGGTCTTGAAAGATGTTTCCCGACGACACGGCCCGTAAAGAACAAAAAGTTCGCAAGATGAGAATTCGAAGAATCGTTCCCGGCCTGCTCGCGTGCATGGTTGTGGTCCACGTCTGCCCAAGCCACGGCGGTGACAGCGACAAGTCCGCCCGGGGAGTTGTTCGCCGTCACGGCCGGCTTCGTGTGACAGAAGGGCAGCTTTGCGATCGAAACGGCGCGCCGATACAACTGCGGGGGATGAGTTCCCATGATTTGAAACAGTTCCCCTTCACCGCGAACACGGTGAGCAATCTGGTGAAGGATTGGCATGTCTCCGTGGTGCGCGCGGCGATGTACACCGACAGTTACGGCTCGAGCTGCATCCGGGAACCCAAGGTGAAACAAAGTGTCAAATTTATGGTGGAAGAAGCCATTCGCAACGACATTTATGTCATCGTGGACTGGCACATCCTGGTTGACGGGAACCCCAACCTCCATCGCGAAGAGGCCAAGGCGTTCTTTCAAGAGATGGCGGGGACCTATGGGGCTGCTCCAAACGTCCTTTATGAAATCTGCAATGAACCCAACGGGCCCGGGGCGGCTTGGAGGGACATCAAGACTTACGCCCAATTCATCATCCCGGCCCTACGCGCCATCGCTCCGGACAGTGTCGTTATTGTCGGGACTGAGAATTGGTGCCAGGGGCTGCGGGCGGCGGCGGCGTCTCCCTTGGATTTCCCGAATGTGCTTTACGCCCTGCACGTTTACGCCGGGACGCACCGCGACCCATTGCGCCATGAGGCGGACTTTGCCCTGGCCAGGCATCTGCCCGTCTTTGTATCGGAGTGGGGACTGACGGATTACACGGGCAGGGGCGCGCTTGATCTTGATGAAGCCAACAAGTGGGTCGCGTGGATGCATGACCACGGAATCAGTTGGGCAAACTGGTCCTTGAGCAACGCCGATGAAGGAAGCGCCGCGCTCAAACCGGGGGCCGGCATGGACGGCCCGTGGCGGGATTCCGATCTCACCCCTTCCGGCCAGTGGGTCAAGTCAAAAATTCGCGCTGATTGACGTTCTCCGCCGTCTCAGGACAGGCTGGGCGGGCCGCCACTCTCAGGGCAGGTTGGAATGTGAGATTTGAAAATTGAAATTTGAAATCTCTCCTCATAGTCTGTCGGGACATGTCGAGGCTGCCCTTTGAGGCCTTTCTGGCTCTGCGCTACCTGCGGCCGCGCCGGACTTTTGTCTCGGTGATCACGGTCATTTCCATTGTTGCGGTGTTGTTGGGCGTGGCGGTGTTGATCGTGGTGATTTCGGTCATGAGCGGGTTCGACCAGGAATGGCGCGACAGCATATTGGGTTTCAACGCGCATTTGATGGTTTATCCCAGCGACCGCGAGGGTGGCTTCACGAATTACCGGGCGGCCATGAAACTCATTGCCGCCAATCCCAGCGTGGTGGGCACGTCTCCGTTCATCCACAGCCAGGTGCTGGTGAAAACGGAACCGGAAACGGGCAAGCCCATTCCTTCCGCGCCCTATCTGGCGGGCGTCGATCCCGGCACCGTCGGCACGGTCAACGTCCTGCCCGGCAGCATCAAGAGCGGCGCGTTTGACCTGAGCGACAAGGGGCTGATCGTGGGCTCCGGTTATGCCGCCTTCAACAACCTGGCGGTGGGCGACCGGGTGGCCGTCTGGTCCTGGAAAAGCCTGCAAAAGATGGACCCCACCACCGGCAAGACCAACCTGGAGGTTACGGTGGGGGAGGATTTCACGGTGCGCGGGGTTTTTGACGTGGGCTTTCCCGATTTCAACAATCAATTCATCGTGGCGTCGCTGGAGGACACGCGCGAACTGCTGTCGCTGCCGGAAAACTCGGCGCAGGCGCTGCAGGTCAAGCTGCGCGATCCGTTTTTGGCGGACAAGGTGGCGGAGCAATTGCGGGCCGCGGCGGGCAACACCCTGATCGTGCGGACGTGGCAGGAGGAAAGCCCGGACATATTCAACGCCCTGGCCACGGAGAAGAACATGATGTTCTTCCTGCTGTTTTTCATCATGATCGCGGCGGCCTTCGGCATCGTGAGTTACCAGATCACGTTCGTCGTCCAAAAGACGAAGGAAATCGGCATCCTCAAGGCGCTGGGCGCCAACAACCGGCAAATCCTGTGCCTGTTTCTGAGCCAAAGCATCGTGGTGGGGGTGCTGGGGGTGGGGCTGGGATTTGGCGCAGGGATGCTGGCCCTGCATTATCGCAACCCGTTTCTGGCCCTGATGCGGCAGGTGACGCACTCCAACCTGCTGCCCGCCACCATTTATCATGTTTATGATTTGCCGGCCTCGATACAAACCGCGGACGTTGTGGTGATCTGCGGGACGGCGTTTGCGGCGTGCGTGCTGGCGGGGTTGTTTCCCGCCTGGAAGGCCAGCCGCCTGCAACCGGTGGAGGCCCTGCGCCATGAATGAGACGGCCCACGGCCCCGCCATCCTGGCCGCGCGCAACCTGCACAAGGCCTACCTCATGGGCGGCCGCAACCTGGACGTGCTGCGGGGCATCGACCTGACGGTGCAGCGCGGCGAATTCCTGGCCGTGCGCGGGGCGTCCGGCGCGGGCAAAAGCACGCTGCTGCATTTGCTGGGCGGGTTGGATTTGCCCAACCAGGGGGAAATTCTTTTTGACGGCATCAACCTGCGCCAACTGTCCGGCGGCGCCGTGGCCCAACTGCGCAACCGCCGCGTCGGCTTCGTTTTCCAGGCCTATCATCTCCTGCCGGAGTTGAGCGCCGTGGAAAACATCATGCTGCCGGCCCGGATGGCGCGGCTGTCCAGGGCCAGGGCGGAGGCGCTGGCGTTGGAACTATTGGAGCGCGTCGGCCTGGCCCAACGCGCCGGGCATCGTCCTTATGAATTGTCCGGCGGCGAGCAGCAACGGGTGGCCATCGCCCGTTCGCTGGTCAACCGGCCGGACTTGATCCTGGCCGACGAGCCGACGGGCAACCTGGATTCGCACACGGGCGAGGAAGTGATGCAACTGCTGCATGAGCTGCGCGCCGAGCGCCAAGCCACGCTCATCATCGCCACGCACGACGCCAAAGTCGCCGCCCGCGCCCTGCGGGTCATGGAGCTGGCCGACGGCCAATTGACGAGCTGAGGGTGCGGCATAGCATTTCAACAAAAACTGTAGCCGCAATTACGTGGACATGCAGGCTCCGCAGGAGCGTCGCCCTACCGAGGCGGTGGGGCGAGGCTCCCGCCGAGCCATTTTACGGCTATAGCTTTTCTTAAATCGCGCTAAAGCCTGGTCAGCGCCCGGATTTGGAGAAAGGCGCCATAGACGGTTTCTCGAATATCGGCGTAATCCAGCTTGATCACCGGCCCGTCTTCCACGTGGTAGATGACGCGATAATCGCCGATGCGCAGCCGCCGATAGCCGTCCAGTTCACCGCGCAAGGCCGCGACTTCGCCGGCCCGGCCCGCCGCCAGAAGGCGCAAGGCGGCGCGAACGCGCTTTTTGGCGTCGGGCGGCAGTGAAACCAGCCAGCCCTGGACCTGTTCAGAGGCCAAAATTCTCATCCGCCAGGTTCAAGCGCCTGTATTTGAGTTTGCCGGCGCGGGCGCTTCGCAAGGCCCGCATGGCCTTGGCGTTGGAAAGGACCTCCATCGTCTCCATCAGGGCCTCGTAATCGTCGATGGCGAGCAGGACCGCCGCGGGCCGGTCGCGGTTGGTGATGAGATAAGCCCTGCCGGAGCGGCAGAGTCTGGGCAATTGCTGCTGGGCCTTGTGCAGGGGCACCATGGGATACGTCGTTTTCACGTTGGTTATACGTAGCACGGCCGGGGCCGGAAGGCAAGCGCAATGAGGGCTTGCCGTTTTCGTCGGCGCGCTTTGGCCGTTGCGCCTTGAAGAAGGGCGGCGGCTGTGGGATATTGCGGCCATGCGGTTGCTGGCTGCGATCTGTATGGCGCTTCTGACTCTGCCCGCCTTGGGGTCGGAAAAGATGACGGCCGTGACCATCAACGGCGTCTCTTACGCCCGGATCCAGGACGTGCATGTCATCAGCGGCGGGCGCATCGTGATTCTGTATGGCGAGAGCGGGACGACGGTGACGGCGGACAAACTGCCCAAAGGGTTCCTGGAATCCTGGGGCATCACGGCGCAGGACGTGGCGGCGTCGAAGGCGGCGGCGGAGAAGCAGGCCGAACAGTCGCTCGCCCAGGCGGTGCGCGGCGGCTATTTCAGGGAAGTGGACGGGGTGGTTTATGACTTGCGCAAACCCCAGCCCGGCTGGAGGCAGTTTTCCGACGCCAGAATCCTGCAAGTGAGCGGGGAGGGCGCGCTGGTCGAGCCGGACCCGGGCCAGGCGGAGCGGAGCGAGGTTTATGTGCGCAATTTGCCCCATATTTTTGCCGACAACGAGAGGGCGTCGTTCATGGCGAAGTTCACGGGGGAGTTCAGCTACGTCAACCCGCATCTTTTCCAGAAAACGATCCGGGCCTATGACGTGGGCCGGGTCTGCCAGCGGAACGAAATCCCGGACGCCATGATCAAGGGCGGCCGGGCGACGGCCAGCCTGCCGTTTGCGGAGCGGCACACGGGCAAGGCGCCGCCGCCCCGGCTGTTGCCGGGAGGCAAGGGACTGCGCATCATCGGGTCGGGCTTTTTCATCACGCGCGACGGCTACCTGCTGACGAACTTTCACGTGGTGCAGGACGCGGCCAGGGTGGAGGTCAAATACAAAATGCGCGTCTTGAAGGCGGAGGTGGTGGAGGTGGACGAGGAGAACGACCTGGCCCTGCTGAAGGTTGCCGGGGCGGACTTTGCGGCGCTGCCCATTTCGCACAGGCCGTCGGCCGATTTGGGGGACGAAGTGTTTACGATCGGCTTTCCCAACATCGACATGCAGGGCATCGAGCCGAAGTACACGGACGGCAAAATCAGCAGCCTCTCCGGCATGAGGGACGATCCGTCCGAGTATCAGATCAGCGTGCCGGTGCAACCGGGCAATTCCGGCGGCCCGCTGTGCAACACCAATGGCGAAGTGGTGGGCGTCATCGTGGCGCGCCTGGACGACCTGGCGGCCCTGCACCAGTCCGGGGCCGTGCCGCAAAACGTCAATTACGCCGTCAAGGCGAAATTGGCGCTGCGTTTATTGCGGAGAGTGGAAGGCTTGGGGTCGCTGCCCGCGCCCGACGGGGCGGGGGGCAAACCCGCCAAACCCGTCCAGGCGGTGGAGAACGCCATTGCCATGATCCTGGTTTATTGACCGGCGGGGCGCCATTGCCAGAGGCCGGTGAAGCGGCTATTCTCCCCTGATTGCCGGCCGGCGGGCCGGCGCAACGCAATGGCTTTGATTGTTCAAAAGTTTGGCGGAACCTCGGTGGCCAATACCGAGCGCATTAAAAACGTCGCCCGGCGCGTGGCCCGCTGCCACGGGCAGGGCGACCGCGTTGTCGTCGTCGTCTCCGCCATGAGCGGCGAGACCGACCGCTTGATCCAGATGGCCAAGGAACTCATGCCCCTGCCCAGCGAGCGGGAAATGGACATGCTGCTGGCCACCGGCGAGCAGACCACCATCGCCCTGACCGCCATCGCGCTTCACGCCATGAATGTGCCCGCGATTTCGATGACGGGCGCGCAGGCGGGCATCGTGACCGACGGCGTCCACACCAAGGCCAGGATCAAGAACATCACGCCCAAGCAAGTCCATGCCCTGCTCAACCAGGGGCAGGTCGTCATCGTCGCCGGCTTTCAGGGCCAGACCATGGAAGGCCAGATCACGACGCTGGGGCGGGGCGGGTCGGATTTGACGGCGATTGCGCTGGCGGCGGCGCTCAAGGCCGACCTGTGCCAGATTTACACCGACGTCGATGGCGTTTATACGGCCGATCCGCGCATTGTGCCGCAGGCGCGCAAGCTGGCGGAGATTTCCTACGACGAAATGCTGGAGCTGGCCGGGCTGGGCGCCAAGGTCATGCAATCGCGCTCGGTGGAATTTGCCAAGAAGTTCGGCGTCATTTTTGAAGTGCGCTCCAGCCTCAACGACAACCCAGGAACGATTGTGAAAGAAGAAACACCCAGCATGGAAGACGTCGTCATTCGCGGCGTCTCGCTCGACAAGAACCAGGCCAAGATCACGCTGGTCGGGGTGCCGGACCGGCCCGGGGTGGCGGCCCACGTTTTCAAGGCCATCGCCGAGGCCAGCGTCAACGTGGATATGATCGTGCAAAACATCAGCCACGACGCCGCCTCGCCCGCCACCGACCTCTCCTTCACCGTCGATAAGCCGGATTTGCTCAAGGCCAAAAAGATTATTGACGGGCTGAAGGACAAGATCGGCTTCCGCGAAGTCATGGCCGACGAAAAGATCGGCAAGCTGTCCATTGTGGGGGTGGGGATGCGCAGCCATCCGGGCGTGGCGGCCAGGATGTTTGAAACGCTGGCCGAGGCGGGCGTGAACATCGACATGATCTCGACCAGCGAGATCAAGGTGTCGGTGGTGGTCGATCTGGCCAAGGGGGAACAGGCCATGAGGCTGGTGCATCAGGCCTTTTTTGGCGGCAAGGGTTAGCGGGCGGCGCGCCATGAGCCCTTGGCTGGAAACCGGGGGCGCCGTTGTGCTGGCGCTGTGCGGTGTGGCGTTGGCTCTTTACCTGGCGAGGCTGCCGCGCGCTTGCTGGGTCGCGGCCTGGCTGCTCGCGCTTGTTGTGGTCTGTGTTTTCGGCGCGCAACGCTACGTGGTCGGCCTGGAATTTGTCGCGCCCTTCTCCTGGGTCGCCGCCGGACGCACAAGATGCTTGCTGGCGGCGTTCGCCGGGCCGATTCTCATCCTGACTCCCGCGGCAAAATTGCCCGGGCGCCGGGTGAAGGCTTTTTTGGGCATTTTCACCGGGTTGTTTTTGATCGGCTTCGTCGTGATGCCGTTTCTGCTTGCGGGGCTGGTCCGGAACGACCTGGCCAGCTTGACGACGAAGATAGATCCGGACGGCGTTTGCCTGCAACAGACCAGCTACACCTGCGGCCCGGCGGCGGCCGTGACGGGTTTGCGCCGGCTCGGGCTGGCGGCCGAAGAGGGGCAACTGGCGATCTGGAGCCAAACAAACCCGTTCGGAACCGCCCCGGACCTCCTTGCCGAGGCGCTGCGCTCGCACTACGGGGCGGACGGGCTTGAAGTGAGCTACAAAAGATTCGAGAGGGTGGCGGAATTGAAACAGCCGGGCGTCATACTGGCAGTAGTCAAGTATGATTTTCTTGAGGACCATTTTGTCACGGTCTTGGACATCACTGATCGCGATGTCATCGTCGGCGATCCGCTGTCCGGCAAGACAGCCTATTCCCACCCGGATTTTGCGAAGCAGTGGCGTTTTTGCGGCATTTGCCTTAAACTAAAGCCCGGCACAGAGCGACGGTAAGGGGCCGCCGCGTCAGAGGAAGTCGTTATGAACCAGAGGCCATTGCGCGGGCGGGGCGCCGCCGACAACCCGCCCAACCGGTTCGAAAAAATCCGGCTGGAGCGGGATGAGGACTGGGACCCCGCGGAGGACCCGTCGCCGAAGACCGGGTTCCTGCGCGATCATTCCACCAGCATCATCACCTACAATGACAGCCCCGACATCCCGTTCAGCGCCAGCTTGAATGTGTACCGCGGATGCGAGCACGGGTGTTCCTATTGCTATGCCCGGATCACGCACGAGTATCTCGGTTTCTCCGCCGGCCTGGACTTCGAGACGAAAATCATGGTCAAGGAAAACGCGCCCGAGCTGCTGCGGCGCGAGCTGTCGTCGCCCAAATGGAAACCCCAGGCGCTGGCCATGAGCGGCGTGACCGATTGCTACCAGCCGGTCGAGCGCCGGCTGCAGTTGGCCCGCCGATGCCTGGCTGTCCTGGCGGAATTCAGGAACCCGGTCACCATCACGACGAAGAATTACCTGGTGACGCGGGACCTGGACCTGCTGCGCGAACTGGCGGCGCATCAGGCGGTGGCGGCGCATCTTTCCATCAATTCGCTTGACAGCAACCTGGCCCGCAAGCTGGAGCCGCGCGCCGCCTCCCCCAAACTGCGGCTGGCGGCGGTGGAGGCCCTGGCCAGGGCGGGCGTGCCGGTGGGGGTGCTGGTCGCCCCGATCATCCCGGCTTTGAACGATCACGAGATTCCGGCCGTGCTGGCGGCAGCGAAAAGCGCCGGCGCCGCCTGGGCGGGCAAGCAAATCCTGCGGTTGCCGCTCACTGTCGCGCCCATTTTTGAACAGTGGCTGGAGCAGAACGTTCCCGGAAAGAAGGACAAGGTGTTGAACCGCCTTCGCGCCATGCGGGGCGGCAAGCTCAACGATTCGCGGTTCGGGTCGCGCATGAGGGGCGAGGGAATTTTTGCGGAGCAGATTTCGCGGATGTTCCATGTGGCGCGCGCGAAGGCGGGGCTGACCGGGGATGAGCCCGAACTATCCACGGCAGCCTTTCGGCGGCCGGAGGGGGCGCAATTGTCGCTCTTGTGAAAGTTGGGAGCTTATGTCACAAGTTCCCTTGACACCCATGAAAGTCATTGATTTCGCAAATGCCAGGAGAAAGCGGCGCGCCTGGATACACGGGGGATTGTGCATCGCCGCCCTTTTGACGGTGATTGGCTGCGGCAAGAAGGAAGAAGCCAGGAATCTTCCAACGGAGGCGCCGGCCCATGTTGGAGCGCCTGCGCCAACGCGGCTGGAATGGAATTTGGACACGCTGGTCGGCGCCTATAAGAAGGCCGGCCATACCAACCCGAAGTGGGATGAACCTGCGATGCGCGCTTTGAGCGAATTCGCCCGGGTCCGCGCCCAAAGCCTCGCCTCGAACGAGGAGTGGTGGATAGTGCTGTCCAACAATTGCGCCGCCGCTCTGGATGCCGGGTGCAATGACCCGATGATTCGCTATTTGCAGCTTCGGTTTGGCATGGACCAGACTACAAACAAGGAGTCGCTGGCCCGCGCATTTTGCGATGACGCCCAGGCGATGGATAAAAGCTTTTATCCAAGGCTGCGGAAATATTACTCCTGGCTGCGAGCGGGAAAGCAAATCACCCTGGCGTATGGGTACGGCACGAACATTCCGCCGGAACTGGATCGGTTGGGAAGCTGGGGGCAGGCCGAAGTGTATCTGTTGCATGCGCTCCAGGACCCGGCGCTGCCGCCGGCGGAGGCCTACGATGCCTGCCACGAGTTGCTCAACGAATGGAGAGGGGACACGAACTATTATGCGCGCCTCTATCAGAAAATGGAGCGAGAGATTTCCAGCAATCATCGCAATGCCTCAGCCCTTCTGCTTTTAAAGGGCGAGGCTTACGTTCGAATGGCGTGGCAAGCACGAGGATCCGGCTATGCGGATACGGTCACGCACGATGGCTGGAAACAGTTTGAGCAGCACCTGGACGTGGCCGAGAAGGCGTTGACTCAAGCCTGGCAACTGGACTCAAACGACGTGCGCATCGCGACCATGATGTTGACTGTGGAATTGGGCCAAGGCCGGGGCCGCGACCGGATGGAACTCTGGTTTCATCGCGCCATGGAACTGGACCCAAATAATTACGATGCTTGCGACGCCAAGCTTCGCTACCTCCTGGCCAGGTGGTATGGCTCCGATTCCGAAACGTTGGAGTTCGGACGCGAATGCGTCCGCAACAAGCATTGGGGAGGCCATGTGCCTCTCATCTTGATGGATGCCCACAATTTCATCCAAGCGATGCTCCCAGACGAATCGGAGAAGACCAATTATTGGAAGCGGCCAGAGGTCTGGGCGGACCTCAAAAGCGCGTTTGACCGGTTCTTTGCGCTGAACCCTCAAGCGACCGGCTGGTATCACGATTATGCCATGTTCGCCTACAAAGCCGGGCAGTGGGACGCCCTGAACACCCTGATCCCCAAACTCGGGCCGATCAATTACAAGTTCTTCGGCGGCAAGGAGGAGTTCGAAAAAATGGTGGCCTTGGCCAAGGAACATGCCGGTCCGGCCAAGGCCAGGCCACAACAGTCCACAGATCCCTAAAACGGCCCTCGCGGGCGGGACCCGCCGGGCACATTGCGCCATCCGGGTTCCTGTGCTTAATTACTCGAATTATGAATAGAAGTGATGATAATCCTAACCTTCAGACTTATCTGTTCTTCGAAGGGCGCTGCGAAGAGGCGCTTGAATTCTACAAAAGGGCCATCGGCGCTGAAGTCACCCGGCTGTTTCGTTTCAAGGACAGCCCCGAGCCGCCCGATCCGAACCTTATGGGGCCGGGCTTTGAAAACAAGATCCTGCACGCCGTCTTCCGCGTCGGCCCAACCACGGTCATGGCCAGCGACGGGCGCTGCACGGGCCAGGGCGCCTTTCAGGGCTTTTCATTGTCGCTGGTTACCAAGAGCGACGCCGAGATGGACCGGCTCTTCAACGCGCTGGCCGAGGGCGGGCAGGTGCAGATGCCGGCCGCCAAGACCTTTTTCTCCTCGCGCTTTGGCATGGTGAAGGACCGGTTTGGGGTGTCGTGGATGGTGCTGGTGACGCCGGAATAATCTTCCCAAAACTTCACATTAGCTCGCGCGCCCGCGCCTTGGCTTCTTGCAGGAATGCCTCCAGCAGCGGGGTTTTCTTGCGGCGCCACAGCGCGCCGATCAGCACCGGCGGAAAATCCGGCAGCGGCAGGGCGCGCACCTCCGGCGACAGCGCCTTTTTGGGGACCGCCACCGACAAGCCGACGCCGAGGCCCGCCGCCACGTAATTCTCAATCATGTCCGTGGAACTGGCCTCGATGGCCGGGAACCATTCCACGCCGAGTTTTTGGAGTTGCGCCTGGAAGTTCCTGGAGAGCGTTTCGGCGGCGGGAAGGCAGATCAACGGTTCGTCGATCTTGTCGCGCCGCCACAATTCCTGCGCCGACTTGAGGCGGCTGCCTTTTTCCACCAGCAAAATCAGCGGCAGTTCCAGCAGCACCAGCGAGCGCAACCCGGCCGGCGTCTGGCGCTCGATCAGGGTGATGACCAAATCCACTTCATCCTGTTCCAGCAAGGCCAACAGTTGCGCCTGGTAGCCGTCGCGCAACGAAATTTTCAGGCCGGGAAATTTCCGGCGCACATTTTGCAGCAGGCGCGGCAGGTGGTCGCGCAGGACGATGGTGGAGGCGCCGATGCGGAAATGCCGCGCCTGGCCGCCTTGCAGTTGGTCCGCCATGGGGTCGAGGTTGGAGAAGAAGGGGCGGATGAATTGGTAGAGCTTCTCGCCGGGCGGCGTGAGGGCGAAGGGCCGGCGTTGAAAGAGGGTCACCCCCAGGAACTCCTCCAGTTGCGCCACCTGGGCGCTGACCGCCGGCTGCTGGATGCCGTAGGGGATGTTGCGCACCGCCGGCATGATGCCGCCGTGCCTGGCGACGTAATAGAACAGTTCGAGATGATGGACGTTCATTGAGCCAAACGATGTTGGCGGAAGTATTATCAATTCACGCCGCCGCCGCAAGCGGTGTTAATGTGCGGCAAGATGATACTAAACGTATGAAACCAGTCGCCGCAGAAAGAGGTCATGAAACCGGCCTGGCCGCGGGCAATCGGCAGCAGACGGGTTCAGTTCCCGGCCTCGCTCTTCAAGAACCAGAGACACTCGGCCATCAGGACACAAAATACGGCATCGGCCACGCCGAACAGGGCGGCAAAGGCGATGTGCGGCAGGCTTCCTTGGAACCAGTAATAGAAGGCTATGGCCGAGTAGGCCAGCTTGTAAAGTGTGCCGACGAGGATCAGATCGGCATTCCGCCGCAAATCGCCCCGCGCAATCAGGCAATAGGCGAAGCCGATGAGGAGAACGAAGGCGCCCAGGAGCCTAAGATAGCCGCGGAAGACGGGCAGTTTATCAACGATGCCCAGCGCAGCAAACGCCTGGATGGGGAGGAAGGCAAACGTGATGCCGAGGGCAAGGTCGTACACCGCGGCGATGTTGAACAGGGTTCGATAGTACTTTTCTCGGATTGGGTTCATAGGTAAGTTCGTAAAATAAAGAATCCCTGATCAAATGCAAGCTTATGCGAATCTCTGTTTGGCCTGGTTGTGCATCCTGCTTGGCTTTGTCTCCGGCATGGTGCTCGGCCTGTTTTTTCACGATGAGAACTGGCTCGGCGGTTACGGCAGTTTCAAGCGCCGGATGTACCGGCTTGGTCATATCTCGTTCTTTGGCCTCGGCGCGGTGAATCTGTTGTTTTGCCTGACGGTGCGCGGCTTTTCGCTGGGGGGCGCGGCCATCGGCTTTGCTGCGCCGGCCTTTATGACGGGCGCGGTGGCGATGCCGCTGTGCTGCCTGGCCACGGCCCATTTTCCGAGGGCCCGCCTGTTGTTCGCCGTGCCCGTCCTCAGCCTGCTGGCCGGTGGAATTCTGACCTTGATGGAGGTCGCAAAATTATGAAGACGAAAAAACGCATTGGCTTCATCGCCATGAGCGGGGTGCGCGCCCACAACGAAGAGTTGACCAAACTGGGCCTGACCCTGCCTGGCTTTGTGGACCGCAACAAAATCATCGCTTCGCTGCCCAGCCTGGGGTTGCTCACCCTGGCCGGCCTGACGCCGGAGAAATTCGACGTTGAATACCACGAGATCGCCGATTTGAAAAAGCTGCCGGAACTGCCGATGCATTTCGACCTTGTCGCCATCAGCACGTTTACGGCGCAATTGAAGGAGGCCTATGAGGTGGCGGATCATTTCCGCGCCCACGGAATTCCGGTGGCCATGGGCGGCATCACCGTGACTACCCTGCCGGAGGAGGCGGGGGCGCATTGCCACAGCGTGGTCCTCGGCGAAGGCGAGCCGCTCTGGCCTGAGGTGTTGCGCGATTTCGACAGCGGGAACCTGAAGCCCCTCTACGCCGCCCAGACGCCCGGGCGGTTCGATCTGGCCGGGGCGCCCCTGCCGCGCTTTGATTTGTTGGACCCTGCCAAGTACAACCGCCTGACCGTTCAAACCAGCCGGGGCTGCCCGCACTGCTGCGAATTTTGCGCCAGTTCGATCCTGTTGACCCCGCGCTACCGGGTGAAGCCAGTGGAGAAGGTCATGGCCGAAATCCGCGCCATCAAAAACGTCTGGCCGCGCCCGTTCATCGAATTTGCGGACGACAACAGCTTCGTCCACCCGGCGCACTACAAGAAGCTGCTGCGCGCACTGGCGCGGGAAAAGGTCCGCTGGTTCACGGAGGCGGACGTGCGCATGGCGGAGGACGACGACCTGCTGGGTCTCATCCGCGATTCGGGCTGCCAGCAGGTGCTCATCGGCCTGGAAAGCCCGCGCCGCGCCAGTCTCGACGGCATCGAGTTGAAAAACAATTGGAAGGCCGCCCGCCACGACACCTACAAAGCCGCCATCGCGAAAATCCAATCCTACGGCATCACCGTCAACGGTTGCTTCATTCTCGGCCTGGATGGCGACACGCCGGACGTTTTCGACGACGTGCTGGCCTTTGTGCGCGACTCCGGGCTTTATGAGGTGCAGGTCACGTTTCTGACCGCGTTCCCCGGCACGCCTCTGTTCCGCCGCCTGCGGGAGGAAGGCCGCATCCTGCGCGAGAACGCATGGGAGCTTTGCACGCTGTTCGACATCAATTTTCAGCCGAAGAACATGAGTGTGGCCGAATTGCAGAGCGGCTTTCTCGGCCTGGTCAAACAACTGTATTCCGAGGAGGAAACCCGCCAGCGCCGCGCGCAATTCCGGCAAATGCTGAAAAGCTCGCCGAACTTTGGCCGGCGCGCGGCAGCGCGGGAACGAATGTTTCCCGCATAAGATTATGATGGAACGTGGAGACGGTTGGAATCAAACTGCCATGAGAACCCGGAGACGCCCATGAAGTACGCCGACATACAGAAACTGCGCGAGGCCGGCTTGATCAGCGAGGAGCAGCAGCGGCAGATCATCGCGCGCTTCCAACTGAAGGAAGATGGCGGGAATAAATTCCTGGTCATCGTATCCATCCTGGGCGCGGTGCTGATCGCGGCGGGAATTATCCTGCTGATCTGCGCGCACTGGAACGAGATTCCGCGCGGCGTGAAAATCGCCGTCGGAATTTTGCTGATGCTGGGCGCGCACGGCGGCGGCTGGTGGCTGCGCGAAGTGCGGGGCCAGTACCGCCCCGTTGGCGAGGCGCTGCACCTGGTCGGCTCCTGCCTGTTCCTGGCCAACATCGCGCTGCTGGGCCAGATCTACAATCTTGTCTCGCGTCCCCCGACGGCGTTTTTGCTGTGGTGGATCGGCATCGCCGCCCTGCCGTGGCTGCTGCGGTCCAGGGCGCAATTGGTCTTGCTGCTGCTGGTCTTCGGCGTCTGGTTCGGCCTGGAAGTCAACGAAGGCGGCAGTTGGGTTCATTGCCACTCGGAACGACAGTTCCTGCTCTACGCGCTGCTCGGCCTGGCTTATCTCGGCGCGGGCTACTGTCTGCGCGGCACGAAATTTTCCGACTTTGCCGGCGTGACGGAAAAGCTCGGCCTGCTCGCCTTTTTGATTTTTGCCTATCCGCTGGCGTGGAAGGAGTTTTTCAATTGGGACATGGCCGAAAACGCCCTGTGGGTTTTGCCCGCATTGGGAGGGTGCGCCCTGTTGCTGCTGGCGGGCGGGGTCAGGAACCTGCGCTTGCTGGCGCCCCAGTGGCGCTGGACGTGGTTTGGCGCGCTGGCCGGCATGGTGACTCTCATGGCGACGGTGTGGTTCAATTGCTGGGCCACCAATCATCCCTTCGTCGCGCGGCATTTTTACGGGGCCGCATCGTGGCACTACGTTCCCGGCGCCATCCTGCTGTTCGTGTTTTGCCTGCTGCAAATTCAGGTTGGCCTGCAGGAACGCTCGCCGTTCATGGTGAATCTGGGCGTCATTTTCATCGCGCTGGACATCCTGGCGGCCTACCTTGACTTGTTCGGTTCCATGGCACAGACGGGTGTGATGTTCCTGATTTCGGGCATTTTTCTGATCGTGTTTGGCGTTTATCTCGAAAAGAAACGCCGCGCCCTGATGAAAAAAATGAAATCGCAAACTACAGGAGCAATATCATGAAGAATCCAATCACAGCAATGAGTTCATTCCGCGCGGCGGCCCTGCCGGTGTCCATGGTCCTGCTCGCGGTGTGCGTCAGTCGTTACCCGGCTGCCGCCGCGCCACCAGCCGGCACGGCGCCGGAGCGGCAGGAGCGGCTGGAATTGATGAAATCCAAAGGGCCGGACGCGTCGCTGACCATCCTGCCGGTGCGCCTGGCGGGCAAACCGTGGGATCGCCTGACCGAGGTGGTCGGCGTCCTTCTTGAACAGCAGGGATTGAGAAACATTGAGCTTGGAACAGCCCCTTTCACACCGGCTGAAACGAATTTGGAAAGTCTGGCCGCCGCCGTTGGGGCATTTGTCAAAACTAATCCTATCACCACCAGTTATGCGCTCTATGCCGAATACAATGGCAATCGCCAAACCGGATTGAATGAACTGCGCGCGGTGGTCGTGGATCAAACCGGCGCGGTCGTTTGGACGGATCGCCAGACGCCACAGGACCAAGCGTTCAAGAAACTGGAACATGTGGAGCCGATGACGATGTCCGTTCTGCTCGTCGAACGGCTGAGTCCGCAACTCAGCCTCAACGACGAAACGGCCAAAGCGGCCAAACCGGGCAGGATGGCCGCCATCATGGATCAGCGGAGCGGCCTGCCTCCCGAGAACGAAAGGGCCGCCCTTCCCCAACGCCGGAAGGCGATGAAACAAGCGCTGCCCGGCGCGACGCTGCTGGTTTATCCGGCGCGGGAAGGGAACAAGGCCAGCGTCCCCAGCGCGGCCAACGTCGTGCGGCTGCTCAATCAGTCGGGCCTTTGCAAAGCCGTTCAGGCCGGGCAACCGATTGTCCTCAAAACTTCGATGGCGGATCCGAACGAACTGAAAGGCCTGTGGAATCTGGCGCGCGAGTTCCGGGATTTTGTCCGGGCCAATCCACCCGCGACCGACTACGCCCTTTACGCGGACTACGCTTTCAATCCGCAAAACTCCGAGCAGGGTTTCGTGCATTTTGTCGTGTGCGACCGCAGGGGCGAATGGGTGATTGTGGACCTGCAAAACTCGCATCATCCCGATTACCAGAGCATCGGGATCATTTCCAGAGACCGTTGCGACCAGCTCCTCGTCAAGCGTCTGGAGGGATGCCTGAAGTGAAACTGAAAATCTTAATCCTCGTCCTCACCCTGCAAACCGCGTGGCTGCTCGCCACGGTGTTCGTGCAGGAACGCGCGCTGGCCGCCGGCACGGTCATCCTGCTGGAAACCCGGCGCGTGGACCCGCGCGACATGCTGCGCGGCGACTATCTGATCCTGAACTACAAAATCAGCGACGTGCCGACGAACCTGTTCTCGCCGCCGGTCAGGAAGGATTTGCCCTATGACACAAGGATTTTCGTCGCGCTTGCACCGGGGACCAACGGATTTTATCAAGTGACGCGCGCCAGCACCGACGAATTGGCGCCGGCAGCGGGCGAAGTTTTGCTCCACGGCCAATACGTTTACGCGTGGCCGCAGACAGGCGGATCGATCCACGTGGCCTACGGCCTCGAGAATTATTTTGTGGCTGAAGGCACGGGCAATCCGAGAGGCAAGCTCACCGTGCAGGCGGTCGTGCCCGCCTCCGGACGGGCGAAGATCAAGCAGGTTTTTGTGGATGGAAAACCGTATGCCGGGGCCATGAAACAGCAGACGGGCAGCCGTTAGCCGGAAATAACCGCCAGCATCATGGCCGGGTGCGTTTGAGTAAACCGACGCCCGAAATCCTGCCCCTCCAGACACCGGCCCGAGCCCGAATGTGGCGCTGCATGGCGTTGGGCCGGCCGGCCTTGGGAACTGCCAGCACCCCGTTGTCCCGCAGTTCCCAAGCCAAGATGGTTCCGGCAGAAATGCCTGCCAGTTTGCGAAGCTCATGCGGTATGGCGGTTGTGCCCTTGCTCGTCACCCTGGTTTCCGTCTTCATGTTGTATAAATCAAACCGGTGAGAATATGATCTGTCAATCCTAGTTGAAATGGGTTGCCGGGAGGAATGAGTGTGGCAATATTGAGGCGGCGGGCGGGCGCCCCTGTACCTCAAATGGATAGAGGAGCGGTTTCCTAAACCGTCCATCCCGGTTCAATTCCGGGCGGGGGTACCATCGCATCGCGCCGCTGGAAATGCCTTTACACACCGGGCCTGGCCGCGCACAATTCGCGCGTGTCTGCCAACGTTTTAGACAATGGCCAGGTCTTCACCGCCCCGCAGGCGTCGGGTTCAGGTTTGCTCACTCTGCCGGAATTGGAAGCCGCCATCGGCCGGTCGCAAGATTACCTGCTTGGGGAGCAGAAGCCGGAGGGGTATTGGGTCGGCGAACTGATGGTCGATTGCACCCTGGTGGCGGACGTGGTGGCCTTCCGTCATTGGCAGGGCGCCGTGGATGAGGAGTGGGAGCGGAAGGCGGTCAACCACATTTTCGCCATGCAAATCCCGACGGGCGGGTGGAACATTTATCCAGGCGGCCCGGCGGAGATCAACGCGACGGTGAAGGCTTACCTGGCGCTCAAGCTGGCGGGAGTGCCGGTGACGGACCCGCGCATGCTGCGGGCGCGCCAGATGGCTTTGAGCCTGGGCGGCATCCCGCGCTTGAACACTTTTTCCAAGCTCTATCTCGCCGTGCTGGGCCTGTTCCCCTGGAAATACGTGCCGACCATCCCTTGTGAAGTGATGCTCATTGGGAAATGGTTCTTCGTCAATTTCTACGAGATGAGTTCCTGGAGCCGCTCCATGCTGGTGCCGCTCTCCATCATCAACCATTTCAAACCGACCCGCGTCCTGCGCGCCGGAGCCACCCTGCACGAGCTTTACCCGCAGGGTTTACATGAGCGCGACCTGTTGCTGTCGCGCGACCCCCAGCGGTTCACCTGGCGCAATTTTTTCATCTGGCTGGACGGCGTCCACAAATTCGCGGAGCACTTTGCCAAACGCAACATCCATCCCTTCCGCAAACGCGCCCTCAAGAGGGCGGAAGAATGGATGGTGGACCGCTTTGAAGGCAGCGACGGTTTGGCGGCCATCTTTCCCGGCATTTTGAACTCCTACATCGCGTTGAAGGCCCTCGGCTACGCGGAGGACCATCCGCTCATCCGCCGTTGCGAGGAGGAATTGCAGAAATTGATGCGCGAGACCGAGAGCGACGTGCGCATCGAGCCGTGCACCTCCCCGGTGTGGGACACGGCCATCGTCACCATCGCGCTGCACGAGTCCGGCTTGTCCAGCGACCATCCCGCCCTGGTCAAGGCCTGCGAATGGATGATGGCCCGGGAAGTGCGTTTCCGCGGGGACTGGCATTTCAAGAACCGGGCGCCGGTGGAGCCGAGCGGGTGGGTTTTTGAATTCAACAACAAATGGAACCCGGACGTGGACGACACGGCCATGGTGCTGCTGGCCCTGCGCAAAATTCCGACTTCGGACCCGGCGCGGCGCGACGCCTGTTTCCAGCGGGGGTTGAACTGGACGCTGACCTTCCAATGCAAGGACGGCGGGTGGGCCTCCTTCGACAAGGATTGCACCAAGAGCATTTTGGAGAAGGTGCCGTTTGCCGACCACAACGCCATGCTGGACCCGGAGTGCGCCGACATCACGGCCCGCATCCTGGAACTGCTGGGCTACTTGAATTTCAGCGTGGAAGAGCCGCAGGTGCGGAAGGCCCTGGAATTCCTGCGCAGCCACCAGGAAGCCGACGGCTCGTGGTACGGGCGCTGGGGAGTCAATTATATTTACGGCACCTGGCACGTCCTGCGCGCCCTGCGCGCCCTGGGCCTGGACATGTCCCAGCCTTGGATTCTCAAGGCGCGCGACTGGCTGGAAAGCGTGCAGCACGAGGACGGCGGCTGGGGGGAGCGATGCAACACCTACGACGACCCGGTCTTCAAGGGCCGGGGACCGAGCACCGCCTCGCAAACCGCCTGGGCCGTTCTGGGCCTGTGCGCTTTCGACGATCCTTACCGGCCCAGCCTGCGCAACGGCATCGAGTACCTGGTCCGCGCGCAAAACGCCGACGGCTCCTGGAGCGAGACGGAGGCGACCGGGACGGGGTTCCCGAAGGTGTTCTATTTGAAGTACGACATGTATCGGAACAGTTGGCCGTTGCTGGCGCTGGCGACTTACCGCAACATGCTGCCCCGCGTTTTCCGCGGCAATGGGCGGGCGGAGCAGCCGTCGGGCGCGGCCGTGCCCGCCGCTTCGGGCGATTAGACCGCCGGTCAACCGGGAAATCGGCGGTCAAATTCCTTGTGGCTGCCTATCCAGACCCAAAGCCAGATGTCTTTCTCCCGAAGGGCAACTGCCCGATAATCCTTCGTTACTCGAACCGACCAAGCCCGCGAATCACACCGAAGACGTTCCATGTGAAAACTCGGGTATGATGGATTCTGTTCAAACTTCTGAAATGCTTTGCGGGCCGCTGCCTTGGTGTCCGTTGGCAGGTCGTGATAGCACTGCCAGAAACTGGACGCGCCTCGCGAGATCACGAATGGAGATCGAAATCCTTGTCTTTGATTTCGGGAAACGCTGCGGGATTGTTTTTATAGTCCGCCTCAACTTGGTCGAGCAACGCCGTAAGCTCAGGTCGTGATCGCGCGTCGCCTATAATTCGATTCCATGCCATGTCGCCGTCCAACTCGGGCAGGAGGACCGGCAAATCCTGGATCAATTTCTCACGCTCAACCGGAGAAAGCGCGCGAATCGCAGCTTCGATTTCACGGGCGGTGCTCATCCCCGATAAAATACCACAAGAAGGCGGCCGAAGCAATACATGGGCCATTGATTTTGCAACTTGCAGGTGGATGCGTTCACAAGGGTGAAACCAGGATTGCGATCAGGAGTGGCCGCCCCCGCTCTCGCGCCGGGCCAGTTTTCCCTTGTCGCTCCGGGCGGCATTGCCCATGCTCAAGAGCGATGCCGGAGCGTATCGTATCGGATGTGTTGGCCAAGCCGGATGCCGCGTTGGAATTGACGCTGCGTCCGTCGCTTTTTTCCGAGTTTGTCGGGCAGAGCAATGTCAAGGAACGGCTGGAAATCGCCGTGCAGGCGGCCAAGCAGCGCGGGGAGGCGCTGGACCATCTGCTGTTCAGCGGGCCGCCCGGTTTGGGCAAGACCACCCTGGCCCACATCATTTCCAAGAGCTTGGGCGCGGCCATCAAATGCACCAGCGGCCCCACCATCGAAAAGGCCGGCGACCTGGCCGGGTTGCTCACCAACCTGGAAGAGGGCGATGTCTTGTTCATCGATGAAATTCACCGGTTGCAAAAGACCATCGAGGAATATCTCTACCCGGCGATGGAGGATTTCAAGCTAGACATCATCATTGACCAAGGCCCCAACGCGCGCAGCGTGCGGTTGAATTTGCCCCGGTTCACCCTGATCGGCGCCACCACGCGCAGCGGTTTGTTGACAGCGCCGTTGCTGACCCGCTTCCCCATCCGCGAGCGGCTGGACTATTACCAGGCCGATCAATTGCAGCAAATTGTCGTCCGCTCGGCCAATCTGCTGGCCATCGCCATTGATCCGCAGGGCGCGCGGGAGATTGCCCGGCGCAGCCGCGGCACGCCCCGCATCGCCAACAACCTGCTGCGCCGCGTGCGGGACTACGCCCAGGTGCGCGGCGGCGGCAAAATCACCGACGCCGTGGCCGATCAAGCCCTGGCCATGCTGGCCATCGACCAGAATGGCCTCGATGAGATGGACAAACGGATTCTGGAAACCATCGTCGTCAAATTCAGCGGCGGCCCCGTCGGCATCAATTCCCTGGCCGTGGCCGTGGGCGAGGAGGCGGACACTCTCGAGGAAGTCTATGAGCCGTTCCTGATTATGGAAGGCTATCTGAACCGAACCTCGCAAGGCCGGGTGGCGACGGATCTGGCCCGCCAAAAACTGGGCCTCAAAGCGCCCGAAGGCGGGCAGCCGAGGCTTCTCTGACCATGCCCAAGCGCACGGACATTCATTCCGTTCTCATCATCGGCGCCGGCCCGATCATCATCGGGCAGGCCTGCGAATTTGATTACTCGGGCACACAAGCCTGCAAGGCGCTGCATGAGGAGGGCTACCGCATCGTGCTGGTCAATTCCAACCCGGCCACCATCATGACCGATCCCGAATTCGCCGACCGCACTTATATCGAGCCAATCACCCCCGAGTGCCTCGAAAAAATCATCGTCCGCGAAACCGCGGAAATGCGGCGCCTGGGCACGAAGGGGAAGCTGGTGCTGCTGCCGACGCTGGGCGGCCAGACGGCCCTCAACACCGCCGTGGCCCTGCATCGGCGCGGCACGTTGGAGAAACATGGCGTCGAGATGATCGGCGCCAACGCCGCCGCCATCGAACGCGGTGAAGACCGGCAAATCTTCAAGGAGCTGATGATGTCCATCGGGTTGGATGTTCCGGTCAGCGGCACGGCCCATAACCAGGAGGAGTCCCGCGCCGTGGCCGAGAGAATCGGCCGTTACCCGTTGATCATCCGCCCGGCCTACACCCTGGGCGGCACGGGCGGCGGCACCGCCTACAACCGCGATGAATTTGAAATCATGGCCAAGCGCGGCCTGGAACTTTCGCCTGTCTCGGAAATCCTCATCGAGGAGTCCCTGCTCGGCTGGAAGGAATTTGAAATGGAAGTCATGCGGGACAAGGCCGACAATTGCGTCATCATCTGTTCGATAGAGAATGTTGACCCGATGGGGGTCCACACCGGCGATTCGATCACGGTGGCGCCCATCCAGACGCTGACCGACAAGGAATTCCAAATCATGCGCGACGCCAGCTTTGCGGTCATCCGGGCCGTGGGCGTGGAAACCGGCGGCTCCAACATCCAGTTCGCCGTCAACCCCGACAACGGGCGGATGGTCATCATTGAAATGAACCCGCGCGTCTCGCGCTCCTCGGCCCTGGCGTCCAAGGCCACGGGGTTTCCCATTGCCAAAATCGCGGCCAAGCTGGCGGTGGGCTATTTGCTGGACGAAATCCGCAACGACATCACCCGGGAAACGCCCGCCAGCTTCGAACCGACCATTGATTACGTGGTCACCAAAATCCCGCGCTTTGCCTTTGAGAAATTCGCCGAGGCCGATCCGACGCTCAACACGCAGATGAAATCGGTCGGCGAGGCGATGGCCATCGGGCGCACCTTCAAGGAATCGTTGCAGAAGTGCCTGCGCTCGCTGGAAATCGGCCGCTACGGGTTAGGCGGCGACGGAAAACCGTGGCGCATCGGGGGCCAGGTGTATGGCGACCGGGACATTTTGCCGGCGGAATTGATCCGGCAAAAACTCAGCACGCCCGGCGCCGAGAGAATATTTTTCATCCGCCACGCCTTGCGCGCGGGATTCACGGTCGAGCACATCCACCAACTCAGCAAGATAGACCGCTGGTTCCTGGTCCAGATCAAGGAGATTGTGGACCTGGAACAAGAACTGGCCGCCACCCGGCCCCAGCCGCAAGCCGCCGCTTAACGGTGGCCGCCGCCGTGGCCGCCGTAGCCGCCGTGGCCATAACCGCCATGGCCATAGCCTCCCCGCCAACCCCAGCCCCATCCGCGAGGACCCCAACCCCATCCCCAGCCCCAACCGGCGCCAATCACAACATCCGGCCCGTAGTAATAGGGATAGTATGGGTAGGGGGCATAATCCGGATAAGCCACCGGCGGCGCCGTGTCCGCGTAGGTATAAGGCGCCACAGGGGGCGGCGTGTTGGGCAGGACCAGCGGCGGCGCTGCGGCTGCGGGGGCCTGATTATTGGCGGCGACGGCGACGGCGGCCTGCTGTTGTTGCGCCATGGCCGCGGCCTGCTGTTGCTGCGCCATGGCCAGGGACTGCTGCTGGTAAGCCGCATTGGCCTGCCTCTGCAACTCGCCGTCCCGGCGAAGCAAAGCTGAAGTCACCTCCTGCGGCATGCCCAGATGTTGCAGATAAATGATCCCGTCCGCATCGAGGTGGAACGGCAGCACGTTATTGTCAATAAAACCTATCAGCACGTCTTTGCCGATCCCGCCCTGGTGCATTTTCACCACCTCGGACACGCCGAAGGCGAGCGGCGGCGCCGGGGTTGCCGCGGGCGTGGTGGCTGTGGCCGGCGCGCTGTTCGAAACGGTATCGTCCGCCGCGGCCAGGGGCTGGGAAACACCCATCCAGACGGCTGCGGTGCCAAGGGAGATAAGGCTGGCCCAATAAACTGAAGTGTGTCTTTTCATTTTACGAATCCTTCCTTTGCAATTGTCCAGGTTTGCCCTACCCTGGCCCTTCACTATAATAATACGCCGACGCTGTTTATCGGGCAAGGGAAATTCGTGTAACATTGGCCGGGATTTGCTTAGGAGAGGTGTATGAGTGAAGCCGAAGCAAGCCAGAATATGGAAAAGAGATGCCCGCAATGCGGGACCCTGCTGCCTTCGGGGGTGCTGGAAGGCCTTTGCCCGGCCTGCCTGTTAAAGGCGGGCGCCGCGGCGGACACGGCCCTGCCGCCCGGAGCGGCGCCGTTCCAGCCCCCGACCATCGAGGAAGTGGCCCGCTTGTTCCCGCAACTGGAAATCCTTGCCTTCATCGGCCAGGGCGGCATGGGGGCCGTCTATAAGGCCCGCCAGCCGGCGCTGGACCGCATCGTGGCGCTGAAGATTCTTCCGCCGCAGACGGCGGGCGGCCCCGGCTTTGTCGAGCGGTTCAATCGCGAGGCGCGCGCCCTGGCCAGGCTGACCCATCCCAATATCGTGGCCGTCCATGAATTCGGCCAGGTCAACGGCCTGCCGTACTTCGTCATGGAATTTGTCGATGGCCTGAACCTGCGGCAATTGGAGCGGGCCGGCCATCTTTCCCCGCGCCAGGCGTTGCAGATTGTGCCGCAAATATGCGAGGCGCTGCAATTTGCGCACGATGAAGGGGTGGTGCATCGCGACATCAAGCCGGAAAACATCCTGGTGGACAAGAGGGGCCGGGTGAAGATCGCCGATTTTGGCATTGCGAAAATCCTGGGCGGCGGCCCGGAGGCGGCCATCACGGAAACCCAAGGCGCCATCGGCACTCCCCATTACATGGCGCCGGAGCAACTGGAGAAACCGTCGGCGGTGGATCATCGGGCGGACATTTTTTCGCTGGGGGTGGTGTTTTATGAGATGCTGACGGGGGAATTGCCCTTGGGCAAATTCGCCCCGCCCTCCTCCCGCAAAGTGGAAGTCGATGTGCGGCTGGACGGCGTGGTGCTGCGTGCCCTCGAGAAGGACCCGGAACGCCGCTACCAGCACGCCAGCCAGGTGAAGACGGCGGTGGACACCATCGCCAGCAGCGCTCCTCCCGCGCCGCCGTTGAGCGGTGACGCCTTGGCCGGCGCGATTCTGGAGCGGGGTTACGAATTGAAGATCGGCAGTTGCCTGCGCCGCGGCTGGGCGCTGGTGCGCGGGGATTTCTGGCCCATCGTCGGCATCAGCGCGCTCATCACCGTGCTGTGGTTCGTGGCGCATTCGTCCGGGGCCGTTTTTTCGTCGGGCAATGGCAAGACGACGGCGGAAGGGTCGGTGCTCGGCCTTCTGGTGAGCGGTCCGCTCTGGGGCGGGCTGTACCTGTTTTTCCTGAAACGGATTCGCGGAGAGGTCACGACCGTCGATACGGCTTTCTCCGGTTTCAGCAATCGTTTTCTCCATCTTTTCCTCGGTTTCTTTGTGCCGGCGGCGCTGATAGCGCTCGGATTCATCTGCTTGATATTGCCCGGCATCTACCTGGCGGTGGCGTGGGTGTTCACCCTGCCCCTGGTCATGGATAAAGGGCTGGACTTTTGGTCGGCCATGGAACTGAGCCGCAAGACCGTTACCAAACATTGGTGGAAATTCCTTGGCCTCGCCATCATTTTCCTGCTGCTCGGGCTGGCCGGATTAGTGGTTTTTTGCGTTGGGTTTTTTATTACGGTGCCCATCGTACTGGCCTCGCTCATGTATGCCTACGAAGACATCTTCGGCACGGCAGGGCGGACGGTGAATCCGGCGCCGGCGGCCGTCGGCCCGTCTGGCACCGTGGTGCGGCCGGGCATCCCGCCCAAGCCGCCCCGCGCCCGCAGCGGGGTCTGGAAGTGGCTGGCGCCGGTGCTGGCCGTCGTGGCATTTTTGGTGGTGATTGCGGTGATCATCATTACCATCGCGGTTGCAACGCACCTGGGCGGGGCATGGCGCGCCCGGGACACCGCAGCCCGGCAAGTCGAAGGCATTTCAAATGTTCTGGATGCCGCGATATCCGGTGAAGCACATAAGATTTCGCGGGAAACGCTCAGGGGACGATTGGAGGCGGCGTCTGTGATCTACGAATCCAGTGTGAAAGATAAATCACTGGCGGCAGTGGCCGGCGATGCTGCCAAGGCGGGCGAGGTGGACCTGGTCAAGGACGCGCTTCGGCAAATGTGCGAAACGGCAAGACAAAGCCAGGCCGCGCATGATTCGGCCCTCCTGCTGGCCAAACGAGGGCTGAGAGAACAGGCCATGGAAGTGGCACAAAGCACCAGGGAGAGCGCCATACGCGACCAGACTTTGTCAGAACTGGACCTGGGCGGGGCATTGCGCGCCCCGGACACCGCAGCCCGGCAAGTCGAAGGCATTTCAAATGTTCCGGATGCCGCGGTATCCGGTGAAGCACATAAGATTTCGCGGGAAACGCTCAGGGGACGATTGGAGGCGGCGTCTGTGATCTACGAATCCAGCGCGAAAGATAAATCGCTGGCGGCAGTGGCCGGCGATGCTGCCAGGGCGGGCGAGGTGGACCTGGTCAAGGATGCGCTTCGGCAAATGTACGAATGGGCAAGACGAAACCAGGCCGCGCATGATGCGGCCCTCCTGCTGGCCAAACGGGGGCTGAAAGAACAGGCCATAGAAATAGCAAAAAGCATCAACGAGAGCACCATACGCGACCAGACTTTGTCAGAACTGGCGCAGTAAAGATTTGGCTGCGAGAATCGATCTTATTGAGTCCTGAAAATCCAACTCAAACAACCGATGCGAAAGTGGACGTTTTCGCCACGACGCGCTGGACGGTCGTGCTGGCCGCCGGGCATCGCGGCGCGCCCCAGGCAGACGCGGCCCTGGAGGAATTGTGCCGCACGTATTGGTATCCCCTCTACGCCTACGTGCGCGGTCACGGCCACTCGCGCGAGGACGCCGAGGACCTGACCCAGGCTTTTTTTGCCCGCCTGCTCGAAAAAAATTACCTGGAAGGCATCAGCAGCGAGAAGGGCAAATTCCGCGCCTTCCTGCTCACGGCCTTGAAACGCTTTTTGGCCAACGAATGGGACCGCGCCCGGAGCCAGAAACGCGGCGGGGGGCTGAAGCCGCTCTCGCTCGATTGGCAGGACGCCGACACCCGTTACCAAATCCAGCCCGCCGAAAATCTCACGCCGGACAAACTCTACGACCGGGCCTGGGCCTTGACCGTGCTCGAACGGGTCGTCACGCGCCTGCGCGAGGAATGCGGCGCCCAGGGCCGGGGAAAATTATTTGAACAGTTGAAACCCTTTCTCATGGCCGGGAACAGCGGTGTGCCCTGCGCCCAGGCCGCGGCTGCGCTGGAACTGAGCGAAGGCGCCGCGCGGGTTGCCATCCATCGCCTGCGCCGGCGCTATCGGGAGCTGCTGCGCGAGGAGGTGGCCCATACCCTGGCCGATCCCGCGCAAGCCGGCGAGGAACTGCAAGCCTTGCTCAGCGCGCTCACGGGAGGGTCCTGACCCCCGTTGCCCTGCCCGGCTCAAGGTTCAAGACCGTTTGACCGATACTGGATTGATGACAAACAAATTCTCAACAACCGCGGTTCAATCAGTCGCAAAAGCGGGTCAAGGAAACTTTCAAATGCGCGGCGGTGTCGGCGCCCCAACCACTGCTTGACGCGCCGCCGCCCTTCCAGTAGGTTGACTTCTGAGTTTTTCCGTGAATGCTCCTATGAACAATTTTCTGGTGCCAATGGTGGTCGAGCAAACGGGCCGCGGCGAGCGCGGCTACGACATTTACTCCCGCCTGCTGGTGGACCGCATCGTTTTCCTGGGGACCCCCGTGGACGACATGGTGGCCAATGTCATCATCGCCCAGCTCCTGTTCCTGCAAATGACCGATCCGAAAAAGGACATTCATCTCTACATCAACTCGCCGGGCGGCAGCGTCACGTCGGGGCTGGCGGTTTATGACACGATGCAGTTCCTGACCTGCGACGTGAACACTTATTGTATCGGCCTGGCGGCCAGCATGGGGGCGATCCTGCTCTGCGGCGGCACCAGGGGCAAACGCTACGCCCTGCCCAACGCGGACGTCATGATCCACCAGGTCCTCGGCGGCGCCGAAGGCCAGGCCAGCGACGTGGAGATTCGCGTTCGCTACATGCTGCGTCAGAAAACACGGCTCAACGCCATTATCGCCAGACACACCGGCAGGGCCATCGAGCAGGTGGAAAAGGATTGCGACCGCGACCATTTCATGACCGCCGAGGAGGCCAAGAGCTACGGGTTGGTGGACGAGGTGGTCAAGTCGCGCAAGGAAATTCCCGGTCTGGACCAGAAGCCCTCCGACAAACTCCTCTGACCCGCGCCATGGCCCGCCCCAATAATCTCACCCTGTGCAGCTTTTGCGGCAAGTCCCACGCCGAAGTCAAGAAGCTCATCGCCGGGCCGGGTGTGTACATCTGCGACAATTGCATCACCCTTTGCAAAAGCGTGCTGGACAAGGAGCTTCTGGCCGAGACCCGAAAGACCGCTCCCAAGTTCAGCGTGCCGAAGCCCTCTGAAATCAAGCGGCACCTGGACCGGCATTGCGTGGGGCAGGAGCACGCCAAAAAGACTTTGGCCGTCGCGGTCCACAATCACTTCCGCCGCCTCTCGCAAGACCCGCCCTCCGCCGCTTCCCGGGAAGGCTCGGAGGAACTGGACGCGGCCCGCCATGCCGAGGTCGAGATCGAGAAAAGCAACATCCTGCTCATCGGCCCGACCGGCTCCGGCAAAACGCTCCTGGCCCGCACCCTGGCCAAGGTTTTGGATGTGCCCTTTGCCATCGCCGACGCCACCACTCTCACCGAGGCGGGATACGTGGGCGAGGACGTGGAGAACATCATCCTGCGCCTGCTGCAAAATGCGGACTACGACGTCAAGCGGACGCAGATGGGCATCGTCTATATTGATGAAATCGACAAGATCGCGCGCAAGACGGAAAACGTCTCGATCACGCGCGATGTCTCGGGCGAAGGCGTGCAGCAGGCCCTGCTCAAGATTCTGGAGGGGACCATCTGCAATGTGCCGCCGCAAGGCGGGCGCAAGCATCCGCAGCAGGAGTACATCCGGGTGGACACCAGCGGCATTTTGTTCATCTGCGGCGGCGCCTTCGTCGGCCTGGAAAAAATCATCCAGCGCCGCCTCGGCCATCGCGTCATGGGTTTCGGCGCCGTCGAGCAGGGCCGCCGCGCCAGCGAGGCGGAACGCGACAAGGTCCTGCGCTTCGTCGAGCCCGAGGATTTGATCACGTTTGGTTTCATCCCCGAATTCGCCGGGCGCCTGCCGATGACGACGGTCCTGGAGGAATTGACGGAAGACCAACTGGTTTCAATCCTGAGCGACACCCGCAACGCCTTGATCAAGCAGTATTGCAAGCTCCTGGCCATGGAAGGCGTCGAGCTGGAGTTTACGCCCGACGCCTTGCGCGAGCTGGCCAGCCAGGCGATGCAGAAGGGCACCGGCGCCCGCGCCTTGCGCAGCTTGCTGGAGAAATTGATGCTCGACGTCATGTACGACATCCCGACCGATGAAGACATCGTCAGCGTGACGGTCAACCGCCCGGCCGTGCTGGGCGAGGCCAAGCCGTTGCTGCGGCGCAAGAGCGACAAGGCCGCCGCGTGACGCCGGCGGCGCGCCTGCGTCCGCCGGGAGGCGGGAGGTTTTTGTGGATTTTGACCCGAACCAACTCATTGCCAGCCATGTCCGCGCGATTCCGCGCTCGGGCATCCGGGATTTTTTTGACATCGTCCAGAACACCCGGGACGTGATTTCGCTGGGGGTGGGCGAGCCGGATTTTGTCACGCCCTGGCACATTCGGGAGGCGGCCATCTACGCCTTGGAACGCGGCAAAACCACCTACACCTCCAACCTCGGCCTGCTCAAACTGCGCGAGGCCGTCGCCGCCAGCCTCGCCAAACATTTCCAGGTCCGTTACGACCCGAACAAGGAAATCCTCATCGCCGTCGGCGTCAGCGAAGCCATGGACATCGCCTTCCGCGCCGTCATCAATCCAGGCGACGAAGTCCTTTACCATGAGCCTTGTTATGTCAGTTATTGCCCGGGCATTTCCCTGGCGCACGGCAAGCCGGTGGCCGTCTCCTGCCGGGCGGAGGACGATTTTTCCGTCACGGCGGAAGCCATCGAAAAAGCCATCACGCCCCGCAGCAAGGTTTTGGTCCTGAATTTCCCGACCAATCCCACCGGCGGCACGATGGACCGCGCCGCCCTGGAAAAAATCGCCGCCCTGGTGCGCCGCCACAATCTGCTCGTCATCACGGACGAAATTTACGCCGAGCTGACGTTTGAGGGCAAACACGCCAGCATCGCCGCCTTGCCCGGCATGAAGGAGCGGACGGTTTTCCTGCACGGCTTTTCCAAGGCCTACGCCATGACCGGCTTCCGCATCGGCTACGCCTGCGGGCCGCCGGAAATCATCGACGCCATGATGCGCATTCATCAATACTCGATGCTCTGTGCCAGCAGCATCAGCCAGGAAGCCGCCTTGGAAGCCATCCAGCACGGCGAAGACGACACCGTGGAAATGCGGGAACAGTATAAGCTGCGCCGCAATTATATCGTGGGCGCGTTCAATCAAATGGGGCTGCCCTGCCACATGCCACGCGGATCCTTTTATGCCTTCCCCTGCATCCGCTCCACCGGCCTGACCTCGAAGGACTTTGCCTTGCGCTTGTTGGAGAAGGAAAAAGTCGCCTGCGTGCCGGGGAGCGCCTTTGGTCCAAGCGGCGAAGGCTATCTGCGCTGCTGCTTCGCCACCGCCATGGACCAAATCGAAGCCGCCTGCGAGCGCATGGAGCGCTTTGTTACGAAGCTGAGGGGGACGAAATGAAGGATTGCCAATTTAATGAGACCCCTTTAAGTAACGGCCCTCGTTATGATTACCACAATCAAGTGAAAAAGAGGATTTATGGCTGTCGAACTTGCATACAGAAGGCTGACGCTGGAGAAATTCCAGAGCGTAACTGCCACACAAGAAATTTGGGATGATTTTGTTGATTGTGGATTACCAGGATTCACGATCAGTGAAGTACTGGCGATGGGTGCCAATCCAAGCGCTGAGAGCCAAGCTAAACTGATTGAGGCGCTTCAAAAGCAACGTCAGGACCCAACACAGCTAGACGTATCGAAAGATTGGCACGTGCTGTATTACTTGCTGACCGGTTCGGCTGAAATTGCAGAGGAGCATCGACCGGGACAACCGCTACACAACGTAATATTTGGTGGGATCCGAACATCAGTGGCCACGGGATATGGGCCAGTGCGTTACTTTGACCTCCCGCTAGTGTCAGAAATCGCCACTGCTTTGAAATCAATTGGCCGAACTCAATTGGTTGAGCGATTTGTTCCTGAAGAAATGTCGCTGTTGGACATTTACGCCCCTCCTAAGATGGAAGAACGAGAGGTGATTCTTAATCTATTTGAACGGCTTCGGAGTTTTTTTGACGAGGCAGTCGAGGCGAAAGAATATGTGATCGCGTATGGGTACTGACAGTGGCAAACGGATGTGAGCTTGATGTTAAGGGGGGGGGGCACGTCCGTCTCGACGGGATCCCTCAGCCAGCAAATCCAATGCACCGTTCGGGTAACGGGCTTCCCAATGGACCTTCGATAAAAAATTGTCGGTTTTGGCCGGGCGGCGCACACTTATAGGCGAATGCGGTCAATGGATGACAATGCGCTGTTGCGGCAATATGCGGAAAATGGTTCCGACGAAGCATTTGCAACGCTGGTGACGCGGCACGCCAATCTGGTTTATTCTGTCGCGATGCGGCAGGTAGGCAACCCGCATGAGGCCGAGGACATCACCCAGGCCGTCTTTATCATTCTCGCCCAGAAGGCGGCACAGTTGCGCCAGGGCAAAGCCCTTTCCAGTTGGCTGTTTCAAGCCACGCGGTTGACGGCGAATAATTTTGTCAGGAGCGAATGCCGGCGTCACCGCCGGGAAGAGGAGGCGCAAGTGCAATCCATTTTAAATGAACCGGAGAGCGCAGTCTGGGCAAGGATCGCTCCGTTGCTGGACATTGCCGTGGGAGGGTTGCGCGAGAAGGACCGTCAGGCCATCCTGCTTCGATTTTACGAGGGCAGAAATTTGCGCGAAGTCGGGATCCTTCTGGGCGCGAGTGAAGACGCAGCCGAGAAAAGGGTCAGCCGCGCGTTGGAAAAGCTGCGGAAGTTCTTCGCAAGGCGCGGCATCAATTCCACCACGGCAACCATTGCCGGGGCGATTTCCGCCAATTCCGTTCAAGCCGCACCTGTGGCACTTGTCAAAGCTGTGACCGCAGTGGCGATTGCGAAAGGAGCGGCGGCGAGCGGTTCAACCTTAATCAACGTGAAAGGAGCAGTGAAACTTATGGCATGGACAAAAATGAAAATGGCCGCCGTTGCTGGCGGGGTGATACTTCTGGCGGCCGGAACAACTGCCCTATTGATTCACCACCGACACGAACAACTGCCCACGCCACAGCCAATCGCTTCCAGTCAGGTTGATGTTCCCAGGACATCCTGGCGATTCGCAGGACATGCCGACCCTGAATCGGCTTTTGAATCTTCGTTTTGGGCGATGAGCCAGGGTGATGCAAAGACATATATGGCCACCCTGGCTCCTGATGGAGGACTCTTCAAAGAAGCTCAAGGCAAATCTGAAAACGAGATCGTCGCAGAAAACAGGCGGACAGTTGAAGGACTAACGGGATACAGAATTATTGACAAAAAGACCGTCTCTGAAGACAGGGTCATCCTGACGGTTTTGCCCGAAACTGCCACCGGTCAGGGACCAAAGCGTCCCGGAAAAATTGTGATTCTACGAATTGACGATGAATGGAAAGTCTCAGGATAGCGCAAACCCGATGAAAGTCAATTGGTTCAAACACTTTCACTCCGCCTTCTGCTCCTGCTTTCTTAGCAATTCGCGCAAATAGGCCCGATCCATGACGTCTTTGTCGCCGTGGGTTTGCTTCAAGCGCAAAAGCAGTTCGGGACTGGCAAAAGGAACTTTCACTTCTCGAACCATGATCCAGGCAATGGACTGGCTGGCTTCCGCATACTCGATGCCGCAGGCCGCCTTCATCAAATCAACCACAAATTCATCGCCCACCCGGATGACAACATATTTGTCCAAATCGCCCGGCTGCACTTCCCGCACGGCGCCATCGGGCAAACCCAGCATCGCTTTCTGTATTTTGGCGAAGTTTGCCGGAGACGCATCGACCAACAAATCAATGTCGCCGGTCGCTCTTCCGAAACCATGCTGGATGACAGCCCACCCGCCGATGACAATGTATTGCGCGCCAGCTTCATTGAGCAGCCGGCAAAGCAACAGCAAATCATCTACTGTCGGGACCCGCGGTTCCGGGGCCGGGTTAACATTTGCATCGTCCATTGGTCTGCTTCCTCGAAACTCTTGAAACGCCACACCCCCTTTGGAATAAATGGGCAGCCTTGCCGCAGGACTTGAGCCGCTCTTTGCATCGGGTCAAATGTGATGACATCCACCCTGGCTTCGCCCTGGCGGCCCACCACTTTCATTGGCAGTCGTTTGTCTTCCTGCATCTTCTGTAAAATACAGGGGGAAGGCGGAGTTTTCGAGTTTTATTTGCCAATCCAAGCGGCGCTCGGGATTCCGTCAGGCGGCCGGCAGCGCGCCTTTCCGGCCGGCCACGGAGGCGCCGTCGCCGGGTTTCAATTCCTGGAAGGCGAGGCTGACCAGTATGGTCCATCCCCCCAGCACTAGAAAGGCCCGGTGAATGCCGTGGATCATCTCCGGCGCGCTGCAATGAAAGCGGTCGGGGATGAACAGCGCCACCGCCAGCGAGGACGAGGCCACGCCAAAGCTGATGGCCAATTGTTGCAGAGTGCTGAAAATGGTGCTGGCGTTGCTGGTCTCCTCCTCCGTCACGTCGGCATAAACCAGCGTGTTCATGCTGGAATATTGCAGTGACGCGAAAAATCCGTAGCCGAAGGATTCCACCACGATGAGCCAGACCGGCGTGGCCGGCCCAATGGTCGCAAAGAGCAGGATGAACAGGCCGATGATGACCGTGTTGGAAATCAAAATGGCGCGATAGCCGAAGCGCGTCAGGATGCCGGTCACGGTCAACTTCAGGCTGATCGAGGCCGCGGCTTGCGGCATCATGAGGAGGCCGGATTGAATGGGCGTGAAGCCGAGCCCCACCTGGTAAAGGAGTGGAAACAGAAAGGGGATGCCGCCGATGCCGATGCGCGTCACAAAGCCGCCCAGCACGGCGGCGCGCAGGGTGCGGAGGCGGAACAGCGCCAGGCGCAACAGGGGAAAGGCGTTTTGCATGGCGTGCCGGGCATAGGTGGCCAGAAGCAGCAGCGCAATGGTTAGCAGGCCCGCTATTTCGCGCCCGCTCATGGTGTGTTCGCCGAAGACCTCCAGCACGTAGGACAACAGCGCGATGCCCGATCCAAACAGCACCATGCCGATGAAATCCAGCGGCGGGACGCTCTCCGCCCGGTAATCCGGCAGATGCCGATAGACCAGGTACAACCCAAGAAGGCCGATCGGGATGTTGAGAAAGAAGATCACGCGCCAGGGAAAAAATCCCACAATCATGCCCCCCACGCACGGGCCCAGCAACGGGCCGATCAGCGCCGGAATGACCACGAAACTCATGACGCGGACCAGATCGGATTTGGGAAAGGCGCGCACCAGGGTCAGCCGCCCCACCGGCACCATCATGGCCCCGCCGCCGCCTTGCAGAATGCGGCAGGCGACCAGCAGGTGGAGGTTGCTGCACAGCCCGCAAAGAATGGAGCCGAGCGTGAACAGGCCGATGGCGCCGGCAAACACGCGGCGCGTGCCGAACCGATCCGCCACCCAGCCGCTGATCGGAATGAACACCGCCAGGCTCAGCGTGTAGCTGGCCAGCACCGATTTCATGCTCAACGGCACGACGCCCAGGGCCTGGGCGATGGCCGGCACGGCGGTGTTCAGGATCGTCGTGTCGAGCGACTCCATGAAAAACGCCATCGCCACCAGCCACGGCAGAAATCGTCTGCTCGCCTCGCCCACCGCGTCCGCGAGCGCTGGCGCTGGGATGGAATTTGGCGGCGCTTCTTTCATCAACTCTTCATTCAGCTCTTAATCCTAATCTTAATCGTAATCTTAATCTCCGAGGATCAGGATTACGATTAAGATTAGGACTGATGCAAAGACTTTGAACCTTTCCGGGAGCGGCGGGGATTGATACATAGATGGACATTACGGATGACCGGGTCGAAATAATTGATGCCGGAGAACCTCTCTCACGCGCGCGCGCCGGGGATGCGCAGGCGTTTTGCCGTTTGACGGAGCCATTGCAAACCCGCTTATTGCGCCAGGCTGTCGCGTTGTCGGGCGATCTCAACGCGGCGGAAGACCTGGTGGCCGAAACACTCGTCGAGGCCTGGAAGAGTCTGGCGCGCTATGATGAGAGTTGCCGGTTTTCGACCTGGCTCTACGCCATATTGCTGCATCGGCACCAAAAATGGAGGCGCCGCGCGCGTTCCAGACCGGTGGCGCTGGCTTGGCTGCCTCTTTTTCAGCGCGACGAAGTTGTGGCAAGGCAGGAAAAAATTCCTTCGCCGGAGCCTTCACCGGCGGAAGACGCGGCGCGCAACGAAACTTCCGCCCGTCTGCGCGTCTGCATCGGCCGGCTGCCGGAAAAGCATCGGCGGATCATCCTGCTGCGATTCTTCGAGGACGCGTCGTTACCGGACATGGCGCATGTCCTGGGCCTCCCGGTAGGGACGGTCAAATCGCGGCTGCATCACGCTTTGGAAGAACTGCGCGAAATGAAAATGAACCTTCTGGAAACGAGAGGGGATACACAGATATGAAGTGGATTTGGAATCACTGCCGCCGCCGCCCGGAGATTTCCCTTCTGGCCGGCGGCGCGTTGGGCGAAGAAGAGAAGATTGAGTTGGAAGCCCACCTTGCCGCGTGTCAGGAATGCCGCACTTATTACGGCGAGATCAAGACTCTGACCGCGCCGTTGGCGGGTTGGGAAAAACAGTTGTCGCCGGTCGAAGCCACTCCAGCCGTGCGGATGCGCTGGGCTGGTGCCGTGCAGGAGGCTGCGCGGGCATCATCAGTTCGTAATCTTAATCCTGATCCTCAGAGATTGAGATTACGATCAGGATTGGGAATGAGGTTCTGGCGAATCGTCTGGTGCGGATTGATCCGGCCCAGCCGTTACGCCTGGGCCGGCATGGCGGCGCTGTGGTTGGTGATGCTGGCCGTCAACGGCCGATTGTCAGGCCATCGAATGACCGGGGCCGGCGCCAGTCCATCCTCGACTCAGGACATGATGCAGGCTTGGGAAGAACAGAATCGCGTGCTGGCCGAGCTGACTCAACCCGCCTTCGCTGTTCCGGCCGCGCCGCCCATTCTTCCCCGTCCGCGCAGCGAAAGGGAACGGGACTGGAAAATTGTTTGACTCGCGTCACCAATGAACCCTCCCCAAACAAAACGCTGGCGCATCTTGCGGCGCTGTCTGGTCAGCCTCGGCGTCTTTGTGACCTTGATCGGCCTTTTTTACACCGAGGAACTCTGGCGCGGCAAATGGGCCTGGGAAAATTGCAAACACGCGTTGGAAGCCCAGGGCGTCGATTTTAATTGGGCCGACTACATTCCCGCCCCGGTGCCGGATAATGATAACGTCTTCGGCGTGCCGGAAATGAAAAAATGGTTTCCCGGGCGACACGGGGGGACGGAACTGTCGAAGAAACTGTCTTATCCCGGATTTAGCTGCTGGACCAATAGCATGGCTGTTGCAGAGGTGACGATTGGCTTGCCGGGGATGCCGGCACCGGGCGGTTCTGTCGTGCTGCGGTGGGACGATCCGGCCTCGCCCGCGCAAGCCGCGAGGTTGCTGACCAATGCCCTCGGGCCGACGGCCAATGCGCCTCAATCTACGATGGGTATTGGATTTATGTTACGGCGGCCCGAGGAAGTCCAAGTGGCGCGAATTATCTTGCAGTGCCAAACTGCGCCGACAAGGCAGGAGTTGCAAGGGTTCCTGCCCGACCACATTTGCGATGATCCACTTTATCTCCAACCGCAGGGTAACAGTTCCTATCAAGTGACCGTGCCCATGCTTGCAAGCGCGGCCGATTACCTGGCGTGGAGCGAGCAGCTTGAACCGCAATTCGCGCTGATCCGCCAGGCATTGCAGCGTCCTGTGTTGCGGATGGAAGGCGACTACGCGGACCCCGTTGACATGCCCATTCCAAATTTCGTCACAATCCGATCCTTCGCGCAAACACTGGGGGCGCGGGCGCAATGTCATTTTTTGTTGGGCCAGCCCGGGGAAGCGTTGCGCGACGTGACGCTCCTGCACGACAGTTGCCGCCTTATGGATGAGAGCAGGCCGATGTCGTTGGTGGCAGCGATGGTCAACGTGGCAGTGAGGGGACTTTACATTGATATCATTGCCGACGGCGTGCGCATGCAGGCCTGGCGCGAGGGGCAATTGGCCGCGCTGCAAGAGCAACTCAAATCAATCAACCTCCTGCAACCGGTGAAGCAAGCCTTCGAAATGGAGCGGGTATCCACCTGCCGAAACTTTGAAACCGTGACCGCGGCGCAAATTGAGAAAGGGCTCAACAGTTTCTCCAGTCGCAAGACCAATTCGTGGACGGAGTTGAGAGATTCGGCGTTTGCCGAACTGATCCCGCGCGGCTGGGTCTATCAATATATCGTCACCAGCGTCGATCTCGACACCAAACTTAATTCTGGCCTGGATCCTGCCGGCCAAATCGTTTTTCCCGGCAAGATTAATGCCGTCACCGGGAAGGCTGGCGCGGCTTTCTCTCATTGCTCGCCCTATGCCTCTATTGTCAGCTGGATGGCTCCGCATTTTGGCAGGGCATGTCAAGTGACCGCCCGCAACCAAACGCGGGTCAATCAAGCCCTCATCGCCTGCGCCTTGGAACGTTACCATCTGGCGCGCGGCGAATATCCCGAAACCCTCGACGCTCTGATCCCGCGATACATTGATAAGATTCCCCACGACGTCATTGGCGGCCGGCCGCCTCATTATCACCGCGCCGCTGACGGCACATTTCTTCTTTACTCCGTCGGCTGGAATGGCCGGGACAACGGCGGCGCGCGAGGCAAATCGAATGCGGATGGAGACTGGATCTGGCCAAATTGAGGCCCATCAGACGCGCTTTAGGACATGCCATTTGCCATGCCATAGGGCATGATTATTGGATGGAAGCAGTTATTACGATTGATAAATTTGGACGCATGGTTCTCCCCGGGCCGATGCGGAAGGCGCTGCAAATATCCCGGCCCGCAGCCTTCAAAGCCGAGGTCATGGGCAACAAAGTGGAGCTGACTTTACTCGCCTCGGAACGGAGCGCCATCCTGAAGAAACGGCGCGGTCTCCTGGTTGTTTCAACTGGAGGGCGAAAATTCAACGCGGCCGACGCGGTAAGCGCCATGCGCGAGGAGAGATTCTGACCTGAAAAGCATCGTTTCGGCGCCGTAGGAGGTGTCAAGTTGCGCCCTTCTGCGCGGCTGGAATCATGGTTTGATATAGGAGACGATCTATGGTTCAGTACGCGCCGGTATGGATTCTGTGCTGACCATCAATGGCGGCTCGTCGAGCATCAAATTCGCGCTTTATCAGGCCGGCCCTCCGCCGCAACGGGGCCTTCATGGGGCGGTGGACCGCATCGGCCTGAAAGGCACGACCCTGGAATTCCAGGACGAGGCCGGCTCTCCGCCGCAAAGCCGCGGCTTGACGGCGCCCGATCACAAGGCGGCGGCGCTTTGCCTGCTGGACTGGTTGGAGAAACAGGAGGGTTTTTCGTCGGTCCGGGCGGTGGGACATCGGGTGGTCCACGGCATGAAACACACTGAGCCGGAAATCGTCAGCCAGGAATTGCTGGATGAGCTGCACCGGCTGCGGCCTTACGACCCGGATCATCTGCCGCACGAGATTGCGTTGATCGAGGCCTTCCGCCAGCGCCATCCCAAACTGCCCCAGGTGGCCTGTTTTGACACGGCGTTTCACCAGACCATGCCGCGCGTGGCCAAGCTTCTTCCAATTCCGCGGCGCTTCGACGCCAAGGGAATTCAGCGCTACGGGTTCCACGGTTTGTCCTATGCCTACCTGATGGAAGAACTGGCGCGCCTGGGCGATCCGGCGGCAACGACGGGCCGCGTCATCCTGGCGCATCTGGGCAACGGCGCCAGCCTGGCGGCGGTGCGCGATAGAAAAAGTATTGACACGAGCATGGGCTTCACCCCGACGGCGGGATTAGTGATGAGCACGCGCAGCGGCGACTTGGACCCCGGCCTGGCGCCGTATCTGCAACGAACGGAGGGGATGACCGGCAAACAGTTCTATGAGATGGTCAACCACCAGTCCGGGCTGCTCGGGATTTCGGAAACCAGCTCCGATATGCGGGACTTGCTCGATCGCGAGGCGAAGGACGCGCGGGCGGCGGAAGCGGTGGCGTTGTTTTGTTATCAGGCCAAAAAGTGGATCGGCTCCTTCGCCGCCGCGCTCGGCGGATTGGATACGCTTGTCTTTGCTGGAGGCATCGGTGAAAATGCCCCGGTCATTCGCGCGCGGATTTGCGAGGGGCTGGGTTTTCTGGGCATTGGATTGGACGAGTCGCGCAACGCAAAGAACGCAGGCGTGATTTCCGCGGAGAACGCCCGCGTCGCCGTGCGCGTCATCCGCACGGACGAGGAACTCATGATTGCGCGCACGGTCTGCCGCGTTCTCGGATTGAGTACGATGACTAATGAGGATTGAGCCATGAAGGTATTTCTCGTCAATGCCCATGCCGAGCCGCGGAGTTTCAACGGCGCGTTGTTCCGCATGGCGCAGGAGACCCTGCGCGCCGCCGGCCATGCGGTGGCGGTCTCCGATCTGTATGCCATGAAGTTTGACCCAGTGTCGGATCGGCGCAATTTCACTTCGGTGAAGAATCCTGAGTTCTTCAAGCAACAGATCGAGGAAATGCACGCCACGGAAGTCCACGGCTTTGCGCCCGACGTGGAGGCGGAGTTGCGCAAGATGGAGGCGTGCGACCTGATGATCTGGCAGTTTCCGCTCTGGTGGTTCGGGCTGCCGGGGATCCTCAAAGGCTGGGCAGACCGCGTTTTTGCCATGGGCCGAACCTACGGCGGCGAGCGGTTCTACGAGAATGGCGTGTTCAAAGGAAAGCGCGCCCTGCTGTCGCTGACGACGGGTGGACCGGAAGCCGTCTATCAGAAGGGCGGATGGAACGGGGACATCCACGCCGTTTTGCGCCCCATTCAACGCGGGATTCTGCGTTTTACCGGTTGGGATGTACTGGCGCCAAACATCATCTATGCGCCAGTGCGCGTGCCGGATGAGGAGCGCCAAGCCAGCTTGAAAGCCTGGTCGGCCCGGCTGCGCTCCATCGAGAGCGAGCAACCAATCGACGTCGGAGAATTTTGATGTTCCCGGCGGTTGTAATCACAGGACTAAATAATTGCGACCTATGAAAGCAAACACATTGACGCCGGAACTGCTGCAAAAGATGGATGCCTACTGGCGGGCCGCCAATTACCTGTCGGTGGGCCAGATCTATCTATACGACAATCCGCTGCTGAAACGCCCGCTGGCCCTGGCGGACGTGAAGCGCATGCTGCTGGGGCACTGGGGCACGACGCCGGGGCAAAACTTCATTTACGTCCACCTCAACCGTGTCATTAAGAAATACGATCTCGACATGATTTACGTCTCCGGGCCGGGGCACGGCGGGCCGGCGGTGGTGGGCAACACTTATCTTGAGGGCACTTACAGCGAGATCTATCCCAACATCAGCCAGGATGAGGCCGGGCTGCGGAAGCTCTTTCTGCAATTCTCCTTTCCCGGCGGCATTCCCAGCCACGCCGCGCCGGAGACGCCCGGCTCGATCCACGAAGGGGGCGAGTTGGGCTATTCGCTCAGCCATTCCTTCGGCGCGGTGTTCGATAATCCCGGCCTGGTCGTCGCCTGCGTGGTGGGTGATGGCGAGGCGGAAACAGGCCCGCTGGCCACGGCGTGGCATTCCAACAAATTCCTCAATCCGGCCAGCGACGGCGCGGTGCTGCCGATCCTGCACCTCAACGGCTACAAGATCGCCAACCCCACGGTCCTGGCCCGCATCCCGCGAGAGGAGTTGGAGCAGTTTCTCCGCGGCTGCGGCTGGGCGCCGTGCTTTGTGGAAGGGCATGAGCCGGCGTTGATGCACGAGGCCATGGCCGCGGCACTCGATTCGGCGGTGGAGCAGATCAAACAAATCCAGCAGGACGCGCGCGTCCACGGCAAGACGGAACGGCCGCGCTGGCCGATGATCGTGCTCAATTCGCCCAAAGGCTGGACGGGGCCGAAGTGGGTCGATGGGCTGCCGGTGGAAGGGACGTTCCGCTCGCATCAGGTGCCGCTCTCCGACCCGGCGGCGCATCCCGAACACCTCAAGCTCCTGGAAGAGTGGATGCGGAGTTACCGGGCGGAGGAGCTCTTTGACGAGCAAGGCCGCCTCAAACCGGAATTGGCCGAACTGGCCCCAAAAGGCGACCGCCGCATGGGCGCCAATCCGCACGCCAACGGCGGCATGTTGCTGCGCGATTTGCGGATGCCGGATTTCCGCGCCTACGCGGCCGACGTGCCCGCCCCGGGCGCGCCCGGCATCGGCGACACACGCGTGCTGGCGCCGTTTCTGCGCGACGTGATGAAGCTCAACAGCGAGCAGCGCAATTTCAGGATCTTTGGCCCGGACGAAACCATTTCCAACGGGTTGGAAAAAGTGTTCGAAGTGACAAAGCGGCAATGGGAGGCCGCCACCCTCCCGACCGACGAATACCTGGCCCCGGCGGGCCGCGTCATGGAAATGTTGAGCGAACACCAATGCGAAGGCTGGCTGGAGGGCTACCTGCTGACGGGGCGGCACGGGCTTTTCAACTGCTACGAGGCCTTCATCCACATCGTCGATTCCATGTTCAACCAGCACGCCAAGTGGCTGAAGGTCACGGCGGGCCTGCCGTGGCGGCGCAAGATTGCGTCGTTGAACTACCTGCTGGCCTCGCACGTCTGGCGCCAGGACCACAATGGCTTCACCCACCAGGACCCCGGCTTCATCGACCACGTCGTCAACAAGAAGGCTGAGATCGTGCGCGTCTATCTGCCGCCCGACGCCAACTGCCTGCTCTCGGTGATGGACCATTGCCTGCGCAGCCGGCATTACGTCAACGTCGTGGTCGCCGGCAAGCACCCCGCCCCGCAATGGCTGGACATGGACGCCGCTGTCAAGCATTGCACCGAGGGCATCGGCATCTGGCAATGGGCCGGCGCCGACCAGGGCGCCGCGCCCGACGTGGTCATGGCCTGCTGCGGCGACGTGCCCACCTTGGAGACGCTGGCCGCCGTTTCCATCATGCGGAAACATTTGCCCAAGTTGAAAATCCGCGTCGTCAACGTCGTTGACCTCATGAAGCTCCAGCCGCAAAGCGAGCATCCGCACGGATTGAGCGACGTGGATTTCGACGAACTTTTCACCAAGGACAAGCCGGTCATCTTCGCTTTTCACGGTTATCCCACGTTGATCCATCGCCTGACCTACCGGCGCGCCAACCACCACAACATCCACGTGCGCGGCTACAAGGAAGAAGGCACCATCACCACGCCCTTCGACATGACGGTGCTCAACGACCTGGACCGGTTCCACCTCGTCATGGACACGATCGACCGCGTGCCGCAAGCCGGTCAGAAAGGGGTTTATCTCAAGCAGCAGTTGAAGGACAAGCTGGTCGAGCACAAGGAATACATCCGCAAATACGGCCAGGATCTGCCGGAGGTTCGGGATTGGAAATGGGGCGCGGTGAACACAGGCGCCGGCTTGCATTCCGTTTGAAGGTGTTCAAGATTTGAGGGCGTAAAGTCGGGATCGGATGTGACCGGTGTTTCAGGTGACGCCCCGCGGGGGGATTACAAAAAATAGTTATGATTGACATTGAAGATTACATCAAAAAGCAAATCGCCGCTTTTCAAGCCAACGAACTCCTGGAAAAACGTTCGGACAATCGCGAGCAGCGACCGGGGCGGGGCAAAGAAGGCAACCTGTCCTTTGGACCATACCTGCTCATTTCCCGCGAGAAGGGCGCCGGCGGGAACTCCATTGCGCAACTGGTCGGCAGACGATTGGGCTGGCAGGTCTTTGACGATAAAATCGTGGATGAAATCGCCAAAAAGGCGCACGTGAGCCGCGAATTAATCCAGAGCCTGGATGAGCGTGATCAAGAGGCGATCCGGGGAATTATCGGCCAATTGCTGGCCCCCAAGGAAATCGACACATCCGGCTATCTGGACTATTTGAAGCAAGTTGTGCTCACGCTGGGCCACCAGGGGGACGTGATCATCGTCGGCCACGCTGCAAAGTATCTTTTGCCCGGACAATTCGGTTTAAAAGTGATGGCGATTGCGCCGATTGAGGCGCGCATCCAACGGATCGCCAACACAGCGCGCCTGAGTCTGGATGCGGCCCGGGTTGAAGTCGAAAGAACCGATCGCGAGCGGGTGCGGTTGGCCCGTCGCCATTTTGGCGGACAAAACGTGGCTGACCCTCTAAGCCACGACTTGACCATCAATACAGGGGCAATCAGCATCGAGTCGGCGGCAGAGATTGTCATAACGGCGCTTCAGAGAAAGCTGGGTGTGCAGATCAAAGAGAGAGGCCAATATAAAAAATAAGGCGAAAGGCCGGCTTGAGCGCACTCTCTGAAAGTTAACATGGGTCGTCAGGTGCAGCGGATTTTCCCTCACCTGACGACCCATGTTAACTTCATGACCCCTTAACCTCATGCCGGAAGTTCGGGATTGGAAATGGGGCGCGACGAACGCAGGCGAAGCTGCGTGATTACGCCAGCGAAACAGCCCGGCCACCGTGCAGGGCGGAATCGTGGCATGCGTCCACGACTTGCTGCGTTTTCAAGGCCCACATCGGCCAGTCGGGATTGAGTTTTCCGGCGCTCACCTGCAGGGCGAAGTTGCGGAACATTTGCGAGTCCTGGGCCGGGGCGAGGCTGTCGGTGTGTTGGGCGCCGCAATCGCAACACTTGACCCGCTCCACGGCGCCGCCGACCTCGAACGAAGGCTCGTGGATGCTGGACGGATGAGCATAATCGGCCACGCGCAACCAGCCGTTGGCGCCGCTGACATGGGCCCAATTCTGAAATGGGGAACGGAATGAACAGTAAAAACCCGACGACGCGCCATCGGCGAAAATCAATTCTCCGGAAAAATCGGCCGGCGTAGCGGAGGGGTTGAGGCGGTTGCCGCAAACGGAGAGGATCCTGCCAGTGACTTCGCGGGGCAGTTGCCACTTCATGGCCCACAGCGCGAAACGGATGCAATACCAGCCGATATCTCCAAGGCACCCGGTCGGCTCCAGCGCGGCGTGAACACGGATGTTGCCGTCAAAGAAAGCTTCGTTACCTGCAAAAGTGAAGATGGACATGATGCGCCTGATCGGGCCAACGGCTTTGCCGTCGTCGAGAACCTCGCGCAGGCGGCGCAAACGGGGGTTGTGCATGAACATGACGCCGTCCATGAATTGCACGCGGTTCTTTTGACAGGCCTCAGTCATCTCACGAACATCGGCCAGACTGAGGCCGCACGGTTTTTCGCACAGAACATGCTTGCCCGCGGCGGCGGCGCGCAACACCCACTCCTTGCGCAACCCGGTGGGCAACGGAATATAGACGGCATCCACCTCGCTGGAGGCGATCAACGCCTCATAGCTGCCGAGGGCGGCGGGGGTCATTTCACAGGGGGCATCGCGCTGACAGTCGGCGATGAACTTGCGGCTGCGCGCGACGTCGCGGCTGGCGACGGCGGTGACAACTGAATTTCCACTGTCACGAATGGCGCGCCAATTTTTCCGGGCGATGCCGGCCGTGCTCAGGATGCCCCAACGAAGCTTACGCATGACCCATTTTTCCCATTCGAAAGTATATTGTCCAGCAACACTTTGGACGCGGAGACGAGAGTCGGAATTGGAAGTGGGGAGGGGACTAAAACGCGAGGCACAATCGACAGCCCTGCCTTCGGCCGCGTGAGCAGGCCGTTTAAAAACGACGTTTTCGTAGGAGACGACGTAAGGAGTCTCTGATTCCGGCCTTGTTTTCGAACAAAATTGATCACGGTGGGGCGAGACTCCGTCGAGCCGTGACCGCCGATCAATCAGTTTTATGATCCGGCATCCGCCAGCAACTCGCAGGTTCGCTTTTACCGGTTGGTCTGGCCTTGAAGGTTCGGAATGTGAATGGCGGCCAAGCCCGCCGAAATCGTTTTGCCAATTGACGGGAGCCGGGGAAGCTGAAAAGATGGGCCGCACAAGTGAACCCGGAAAACCCAGAGGCGGCAGCCGCGGGGGAACCCGCCCGCGTGTCGCGGCGCACGGCGTTGAAACTGGCGGCGGTGGGCGTGCTGGGCGCGGCGGCCGGCGTGGGGGCATCGGCGGGGCTGGCCCATTGGGGCCGCGCGGCGCCCGCTCCTTTCCGATTTTTCACCGGGGCCGAGGCCCGGCTGCTCATCCCGATTTGCGAACAGATCATCCCGCGCGACGACACGCCCGGCGCGACGGACGCCGGCGTGATCCATTTTATTGACCGCCAGATTTGCGGCCCGCTGGCCCGCCACCAGCAAAGCTACCGGCAGGGACTGGCGTCGTTTCGCCAGGCCTGCCGGCAGGTTTGCCAGGCGGACTTTGAAGAACTTTCATTTGACAAGCAAACCGAATTCCTGCGCCGGGTCGAGGCCGGCGGGACGCCGAAGGAACTGTGGCCCGGCCCCTCGCAGCAGGCGTTTTTCAACCTGGTGCTCGACCACACCCGCCAGGGCTTTTACGGCAGCCCGCGCCACGGCGGCAACCGCAATTACGGCAGCTACCAGATGATGGGCCTGGCGTATCCGAACCTGATCGGACGGAACGTCCGCGACAAAGGCCGCTGACCCCTGCGCCCATGTCATTGCCCAAAGTCAACGCTGTCATCGTCGGCGCCGGCGCCGGGGGCGGGATCGTGGCCAAGGAACTGGCCGTGGCCGGCTTGAGCGTGGTGTTGCTGGAGCGCGGCGGCTGGCCGCGTTACGACGAGCACAACGACGACGAACTGTGGTCCCAGCGCACCCCGGCCCTGGGCAATCCCTTTGGCCCCGACGACCGGCGCCATCGCCGCGTCTTTGTCAATCCGAACGGCGAGAGCCGCGTTGTGCTGCCCAGCGAAGGCGATTACGGCAACAACGCCGGCTGCGTCGGCGGCGGCACGGCCAGCTACGGCGCGATGGCCTGGCGCTTCATGCCGCAGGATTTTCGCATGCGTTCCACGTACGGAGACGTGAAGGATTCCACGCTGGCGGACTGGCCCGTCAGCTACGACGACTTGGAGCCGTATTACGAGAAGGCGGAATATGAGGTCGGCGTGGCGGGTGATTACGCCGACAACCCCTTCGGCGCGCCGCGCAAGAAACCCTTCCCCATGCCCGCCTTCCCCTACAACAAGGAAGGGCGGCTCATTGTGGCGACCGAGAAACGCATGGGCCTTCACCCTTTTCCGATCCCGATGCTGCGCAATTCAGTGGAATACAACGGCCGGCCGGCCTGCATCCACATGCGTTCCTGCGTGGGCTACGCCTGTCCCGTCAACGCCAAGGGCGGCACGCACAACACGGTCCTGCCCATCGCCCTGGCGACCGGCAACTGCCAGGTCCGCGCCGGTTGCGTCGCGGCGGAAATCATGGTGGATGACGGCGGGCGCGCGCGCGGGGTGCGCTACTTTGATTCCGACAACCGCGCCCGGGAGCAACCGGCCGACTTGGTCGTGGTTTCGGCTTCGGCCACCGAAACGGCGCGGCTGCTGCTCAACTCCAAGTCCCGCCTTTTCCCGAACGGCGCGGGCAACAACAACGACTGGGTCGGGCGCAATCTCCAGGGCCATTGTTATGTGGGCGCTTGCGGGCTGTTGGAGGAGGAGATTTATGAGGAAGCCGGCCCGGGCGCCACGGTTGCCATTTGCGATTACAGCCACGGCAATCCGGGGTTGGTGGGGGGCGGGATGCTGGCCAACGAGTTTATCGATTTGCCCTACAAGTTTTGCGGCGTGCGCCCGCCCGGCGAAGCCCGCTGGGGCAAGGCGCACAAGGACTTCCAGCGCCGCCATTACAAGCGCATCGTCCGCATCGTCGGTCCCTGGCAGGAAATCCCCAATTTCTCGGCCCGCGTCACCATCGATCCGGCGGTGAAAGACGACTGGGGCATTCCCGTCTGCCGCCTTTCCGGCACGCGCCATGCCTACGATTTGCAAGGGGGCGATTTCCTGTCGCGCAAAGCCGAGGCCATCATCCAGGAAACAGGGGCGACCCGCATCTGGCGCAACGGCCCGGGCCTCTGGCTCAGCGGCGGCCAGCACCAGGCCGGCACCTGCCGCATGGGCGACGACCCGGCCACGTCGGTCACCAACCGGTTCGGGCAAGTCCACCAAATCGACAACCTCTTCATTGCCGACGGCAGCCTGCACGTCACCAATGGCGGGTTCAATCCCGTCCTGACCATCATGGCCCTGGCTTACTGGGTTTCCGATTACATCAAGACCGGCTGGAAAGGGAGCAAGTTCCGATGAAGCTCAGCCGGCCAATCAAAATCGTTTGCGCCACGGTGTTCTTCGCGGCCGTGTTTCTGGCCGCCGCCGCCGTGGGCAGCCTGGCTTGGTTTCATTACGGCCATCCCGACAACACTTGCGCCTCCTGCCACGAGATGACCGGCGTCCACTCCGCCTGGTCGGCCTCCTCCCATCGCACGCTGCATTGCCGCAATTGCCACGGCGGTTCGCTGACGCTGGATGTTCACGCCCTCCGCGCCCATGTTCGCCGCGTCGTGCAGCACTTCCGGCGTTCGCCGGACCAGCCCATCCGGCTGACGGAGGCCAACGTGCTGGCGCTGCAGGAAGCCTGCCGCCGCTGCCACCCGCAGAGCTACGCCGATTGGCAAAGCAGCCGCCATTCGGCGACTTACGCGAAAGTTTTTCTTGACAAAAAGCAGAATGAAAGGGAGCAGCTCTCCGCCGACTGCCTGCGCTGTCATGGAATGTTTTTTGACGGCGATATCGGGGGTCTGGTCGAGCCCATCTCGACCAACGGCCTGTGGGCGTTGCTGGACGCCGCCAAGGCCGCCCAGCCGGTCATCCCATGCCTGGCCTGCCATCAAGTTCACACGCCCGCCGCCGGGGGGCGGTCCGCCCAGTTGTATGTCCGGCACGAGCGGGCCTCCTTTGCCGCCGACAGGCTGCCCATTACTCCCACGACCCAGGGGGATCGCGCCGTTAGAATCTCGCCGGACGCGCGTCAGCGGCTTTGCGTTCAGTGCCACGCCCCCAACGCCTTCCGCCAGCTCGGCTCCGCGGATGATCGGACGCCGTGCGGGGTGCATGAAGGGTTAAGCTGCCTGGATTGCCACTCGCCCCACTCCAACTCCGCCAAGGCCTCCTGCTCCGCCTGTCATCCGGCGGATTCGCATTGCGGCCTGGACGTGACGCTGATGGACACCACCTTCCTTTCCGCCGCCAGCAGGCACAACATCCATTTCGTCAGTTGCGCCGATTGCCACAACGGCCGCCGCCCGGCAAAGAAGACCTGAGCGTCCCAGGCTCCTCCCGCTCTGGGGGTCCAGGTTCTTGACTGGTCAAAAGTCTATCATGGTTGCCAGACTGATTTTTGCCTGGCCAGACCCACATGAGTGATTGACAAAGACCGCCATTAGGAGTAGAAATGCCGGCGAACCAAAAAGGACAGGTCTGTTTATGAGAACAACTACGTTGCGCTTTTTCTCTTCACAAACTCGCCGCGCCCTGGCTGCGGGCGTCATCGCCCTGGCCTCCACCACCGCGCTGGCGATCACGTTCACCAACAACACGAATATCAGCATTAACGAGACGAACTACGATGGCACAGCCATCGTCGTCAGCAATTGCACCTTGACCGTGGCTGGCCCGCACACTTTTGCCAGCGTGGAAGTGGCGGCGGGTGGCGTGCTGACGCACTGGTACGCGCCAAATGGCACGGTCGTCGCCATGAATTTTATCACGAATGAAGCCCAGGTGCTCAGCAGCACAAACCCCGTCACCTTGCTCAACTCCAATGTGGTTGCAGACACGGTGGTGGTGACTGACTCCACCGGAGCAACCAATTATACCAACGGGGCGGACTATTTGCTCTTGAGCACCAACAACAATCTGACCGCGTTGGAGCGGACAGCCGCCTCCAGCATTCCAGACGGCGCCACTGTGCTGGTCAGTTATGGGTTCGAGCTGACGGCGCCCGCGGGACTCACGCTGACAGTCAGTAATAATGTTGAGGTGGATGCCGGTGGAGCAATCAACGCCAATGGCATCGGCTACGCGGGCGGAACGGGGACTGGGGCGGGATTGAGCAGTTCCGGAAGTTACAGGGATGGCAGCGGCGGCGGCTACGGGGGCACCGGCGGGATGAGCTCCAGCAACGCCGCCGGCGGTGTCACTTACGGTTCCTTCAGCCAGCCGACCAATCTGGGCAGCGGCGGCGGCACGAGCTATGCCGGCCCCGGCGGCTCGGGAGGCGGGGTGATCGAGATCGCCGCCGGCGGGAGTGTGATCGTCAATGGCACAATCTCAGCCAATGGCGCCAACGGCACCAACGCCCGTTGCGGCGGCGGCGCGGGCGGGAGTATCTGGTTGACGGGGCTTGCGCTCTCGGGCGCTGGCGCGATTACGGCCAACGGCGGCAGCGGCGACCCTTCCCACGGCGGCGGGGGCGGCGCCGGGCGGATTGCGGTGCAATGCGGCACGAGCAGTTTTGCCGGCTCGATGACAGCCTATGGCGGCGCGGGCGCGAATGTCGGCGGCGCGGGCACGGTTTATACACAGTTGTCCGGGCAAAATACGAACCTAGTGGTTGATAACGGCGGGCTAGTCGGCGGCAACACGGCCTTGAGCGTCCAGTCTCAAACCGTTAACGTCTCCGTCCAGGGAAGTGCCAACGTGTTCCCGAACCCTTCATTGAACGTCGGGAATCTGACTATTGCTTCCAATAGCTTTTTGATGCCCTATCCGATGGTGGACAATCAGCAATTCCCGTTAAGTGTAGGTGCGACCGCCATCACGATCAAGGCGGGAGGCGGCATCCTTGCCAACAGTATTATCAGCAATCGATCGCAGGGCATTGGCGGCGCTGCCAGCGGCGGCGCTTATCCTTGCGGCGGCGGTGGTTACGGCGGCTTCGGGGCAGCAAGTTCCCCAACCAACGCATGGGGAGGAGAATCCTACGGTTCCCAGTCAACCCCGAACAGTTTCGGCAGTCCGGGCGGCAGCTATTCTCCTTATTCCTTCGGTGGCAATGGCGGCGGGGTCATCCAGCTTTTGTGCATCAATGGCATCATGCAAGTGGATGGAATCATCGCTGCCAACGGCGGCAACGGCTCCGGCTCCGGCGGCGGCGGCGGCTCGGGTGGAACCATTACTTTGACAGCGGGAACCCTGCTCGGTTCGGGTTCGATCACCGTCAACGGCGGCAACGGCGCAGGCTCGGTTGGCGGGGGCGGGGGCGGGGGCCGCATAGCCGTTGACATTGTTTCGGCAAACCTGTTTGCCGGGACGATCTCCGCCCACGGCGGCGGCGGCGGCCATTGGGGCGGGGCGGGAACAATTTACCTCCAGTCCCCCGCGCAAAATCAACTTATTCTTGACAACGGCGGAAACCCGGGCACCAACACCCCGGTGCAAACGGCCTACAGCATGGATTTGGTCGTGCGCGGCGGCGCCATCGGGTCGGCCTCTTCGTCGGCCACTTTCGCCAATCTCTATGTCTATTCGACTGGCTGGCTGTCTCCCTTCTACAATTACCTTTCAAACCCTGGCAACAACGTGTCGTTCTCCATTTCCGGAAATGCCACCATTCAAGCCGGCGGCGGGATCGTGGCGGACTTTGCAGGAGAGCCCGCGGGTGAGGGAAACGGCGCTGGAGGCAGCTTTGAAATTGGGACCAACTCCTACTCGGTTGGAGCAGGCCACGGCGGCTATGGGGGCTTAGCCTACGGGCGCTCTTCGGGCGGAGGCACCTATGATACCCCGACTGGACCCACCCAGCCCGGCAGCGGGGGAGGCCCATCCTCCTCCGGTGTCTCGGGCGGGGTTGGCGGAGGGGTCATCCGCCTTACAGTCGGTGGCGCTTTCGAGATGGATGGCATCATCTCTGCCAATGGCGGCAACGGCACGGGGATTGGCGGTGGCGGTTCCGGCGGGAGCATTTGGCTCACTACCGGCCCCTTCTCCGGCGCGGGGTCCATTTCGGCGAATGGCGGCAGCGTGGCCAACTCCACCGAAGGCAGCGGCGGCGGCGGCATGATCTATATCTCCTGCAGCAGCGATTCCTTCTCAGGCCCTGCCACCGCCTATGGCGGCAGCGGTGCAAACGCTGGCGGAGCCGGCACGGTCATCGTGGGAGTCACTGGCCAGCACGGCCTGCTTGTTCTGGACAATAACGGAGCGGCCGGAGCCACCACGCCCCTGTCCTCGTCCAGCCTTATGGATGTGACCCTGCGCAATGGCGCCGTCGCCTGGTGTAATCTCAATACGGGTTCCGTCAATCTCGGCAACGTGCTGATCCAATCCAATAGTTGGTTGGAGGTGTACGATTCAGCCATTCTTCAGGCGACGTTGACCCTGGCCAGCGCGACCATTCAAGCCGGGGGCGGTATTACTGCCGATGCCTTGGGCGCCAGCGCGGGGCAGGGCAGCGGCGCTGGCCACAATGGCTCGTCTATCGCTTACGCGTGCAGTGGCGCGGGTCACGGTGGCAACGGCGGAAGCAGCATCTCTAATTCCGCCTCGGGTGGCAGCGCCTATGATAGCCAGACATCGCCCGCGTCACCCGGCAGCGGGGGCGGAAGCTACTACTTCGGAGCCTCGACGGGCGGGGCTGGTGGCGGAGTAATCCCGCTTACGGTCACCGGCCTGCTGCAAGTCGATGGGGTTATCTCCGCCAATGGCACCAATGGCAGCGGCGAGGGCGGCGGCGGCGGCTCAGGCGGCGCGATCAAAATCACTGCCGGCACCCTCGCCGGCACGGGCGCCATCAGGGCCAGTGGCGGAGCAGGAGTGGACTCGGTTGGCGGCGGTGGAGCCGGGGGCTGCATCGCCATTTATCCAACCACGGACCTATTCACAGGAATGTTGTCCGCCTTCGGCGGCGGCGGCGCAATTTGGGGCGGCGCGGGATCAATATATGTCCAGATCTACGACCAAAGCGGCCAATTTATTTTCAACAACAACGGTCAGTCCGGCGCGCTCACCCCCATGTCGAGTACGGGCTCGGCCAATATGGTTTTGAGCAATGGAGCGGCGGTTTACCTGCCGGGCGGCTCGGGGATTTGTGCCAATCTCCTGATCGCATCCAACGGCTGGCTGGCGGCAGCCAACTCCACTTCAGGCAACAGCTCGGTCAACTTGACCGTCACGGGCAATGCCACAGTTCGGGCTGGTGGCGGGATTGTGGCCGACAGCGCCGGTTCCGCCGCCGGCTTGGGAACCGGCGCGGGACACTATGTCGCGTTTTATCCCTATTACCCATGCACGGGCGCCGGCTACGGGGGTTATGGCGCAATCACCTCCGCTGGCGGTTCCAGTGGACTGCCTTACGGCTCCGTCACATCGCCTTCGCTGGGCGGCAGCGGAGGCGGCTCCTATTCGTCCTACTCCTTTGGTGGCCCGGGCGCCGGCTCGATTCACCTCACGGTGGACGGGACCCTGGACGTGGAGGGAAGAATCTCCGCAAACGGCGGCAATGGCTTCGGACTCGGCGGTGGCGGCGGCTCCGGCGGCAGCGTTTGGCTCACCGTCGGCACGCTGGCCGGCGCCGGCTCGATCACCGCCAACGGCGGCAATGGTGCCGATGGCGTGGGCGGCGGCGGCGCGGGCGGACGAATTTCCATCGCATACACTGCGAACGATTTTGTGGGGCAGATGACCGCTTATGGCGGCGGTGGATACGCCTATGGCGGCGCGGGCACCATTTATACCAAGGCCAACAGCCAGTCGGTGGGACAACTGCTCTTGCAGAACGGCGCGCTGGGCGCGGAGACGCCGGTGTCGGGCAGCTTCGGAGCGCCATCCCAGCCCTTTAACTTGACAATCGGCAATGGGGCGACTGTTTGTCCGCAAACGAGTTTCCCGGAATTGGACAACCTGACCATTGCGTCCGGCGGCTTGTTGACGGTTCCAACCAATCTGGTGACTCTCGATATGCTGGTTCTGAGCAATCTCGATGTCCAACCGGGCGGGGCCATTGCTATTGATGGCCAAGGATATCAACAAGCCAGCGGCCCGGGCGCTGGACAAAGCGTTGACAACGACGGCAGCGGCGGCGGTTATGGCGGCACGGGTGGCGCTTCCGCCTCCGGCCCCGGCGGCGCCAGTTACGGCTCCTCCCTCCAGCCGGTTGATTTCGGCAGCGGCGGCGGATTTGGAGGGGGACCGCTTTCCGGCGGTTCCGCGGGAGGCGGCGCGATGCGGTTGAGCGTTGGCGGTGTGCTGACTGTGGATGGCCGAATCAGCGCCGAAGGCCAACCCGGTCTTCAGGACGATTCGGGCGGCGGTTCCGGCGGCAGCCTCTGGATCACTGCCGGCATTTTGGCGGGCGGGGGCGAGATCGCCGCCGATGGCGGTGAGGGCGAACTCTACGGCGGCGGCGGCGGGGCGGGCGGGCGCATTGCCTTGTATTCAGAGGCGAACGCCTTTTTCGGCCTCGTCAGCGTCGCGGGCGGAGAGGGATATGCCGCAGGCGGAGCAGGCACCATCTTCTCGAGCAACATTCCGGCGCTGCAAGTCCTCTCCAACTCGCCGGTCGGGACTGTGTCCTACGGCGTCAGCTTCGTGATCCTGTGGTTCAACGACGCGCCGAATCCGAACGCGTTCCCCGCCTCCGCTATCGGGCTAATGACGCCCAACGGGCCGTTGGCCTCCAGCGCCTTCTCCGTTTCCATGCTCAGTTCGGCAAGCTATCAAGTCAGCTTCCCCGCGCAGACCGCCGTCGGAAATTATATCTTGACAGTCGGCCCAAACATCAGCGACCTCTATGGCAATCCCATGGCGCAGCCGTTCACGGGCGCGTTTGCCATCTCGCTGCCCGTCGTTCAGGGCTTGATCACCGACACCAACGGCCTGCCGGTGCCGGGTGTTTTGCTCCAGCCCTCCATCACCATGTCCTCCACTACGACGGACACCAACGGAAATTACGCCCTCGGCTTCGTGCCGGGATCGAGTTTCACCGTCACGCCCGCGCTGGGCGCGCTCATATTCCTGCCAGGCTCGATGTCCTATACCAATGTCTCCACGTCGGTCTCCAACCAGAATTATCTGGCCGTCTCCACCCTGGCGTCCGTCTTGACCGCCGGGGCCAATGGCACGAACCTCGTCCTCAACTGGCAGGGGCTGCCCGGGGTGAATTACCAGGTCTATTGCTCGACGGACCTTGTCAACTGGGTGCCTTGGGGCGCCGCCCTCACCGGCAGCAACGCCCCGGCGCAAATGATCCTCGCGCCGTCCAACGGCGTTCCGGCGCAGTACTTCTCCGTGGGATCAAGCTATTGAGGGTTGGCAGAAGCAACGGTACAGGGAAAGGGCGAAGCATGGCCACAATGAGATAGGCGCTCCCGCAAGCGGGATTGGCATTCGTCAAGCGAATGAGTCCTGACGCCCCGGACAATGATCTCTACACCGGTAATGGACCCGTGCTCATGCTTCGCCGGAGGTTATTTTTACTCCCGCCGCCACAAAAAAGGCAACGGAAACTTATCCACAATCCATTCACAGAGTTATTGACAAGGGAGCAAGGCGCGGTTTGGGATTGTGCGGGGCCTGCGGTTGGGACAACATCCCGCCATGCAAACCTCGAAAACAACGAATGCCGCCATTTTGGCCGCGCTGGCCTTCGCGGCCGCCTTGGGCGCCGGCGCTGGCCGGGCGGCGGCCGAACCGCTGTCGCCCGTCACACTCCGTTGCGAGTATCTCGTCAACTCCTCCGGCATTGATGAAAGGGCGCCGCGCCTCTCCTGGCAGGTGGTGTCCAAAGAGCGGGATCAGCGGCAGACGGCCTGGCAGGTGTTGGTCGCCGGCTCGGAGACCGCCCTGGCCAGTGACCAAGGGGACCTTTGGGACAGCGGCAAAGTCGCGGGTGACGACACCACCGCCATCGTCTATGGCGGCCGGGCGCTGGTTTCGGGGCAGAAGTGCCTTTGGAAGGTCCGGGTTTGGGACAAGGATGGCGTGGTTTCGGATTGGAGCGGGCCGGCGGCGTGGTCCATGGGGCTGCTGGACAAGAAGGATTGGCGCGCCCAATGGATCGGCTACGATAAAATGCGCCCGGCAGAAGCGTCCCATGCCGATACCAACCACCCCCCCATCCGCCTGGCGCCGCCCCCATGTTTGCGGACAGAGTTCGATGTTCCCAAAAAGATCCAACGGGCAACCCTCTATGGAAGCGCGCTCGGCCTGGCCGATTTTTATCTCAACGGCCAACTTGTGAGCGAAGACTGGTTCACGCCCGGCTGGACCGATTACACCAATCGTGTCCATTACCGCGCCTATGATGTGACCAAGCGCCTGCGCCAGGGCCGCAACGCCGTGGGCGCGATCCTGGCGGACGGCTGGTACAGCGGTTACGTGGCGTGGGGCCAGACCCGGGATCGTTACGGAAAAAAGCCCCGCCTGCGCGCACAACTGCAAATCGATTACGCCGATGGCTCCCAGGACATCATCCCCACCGGGCCGGAGTGGAAGGCTGCCACAGGCGCCGTCACCTCGGCCGATTTTCTCATGGGCGAATCCTTCGACGCCCGCCTGGCGCGAAACTGGACGCAGCCCGGCTTTGATGATCGCGGATGGAACCCGGTCGTGACTGGGGCGGAAGTTGACCCGCTGATGCAGGCGCATCCGGGGCCGCCAGTGCAGGTTTTTGCCGAAGTCCAACCCAAATCCCTCACGCAAGTCCGGCCCGGTGTGTATGTGTTTGATCTGGGGCAAAACCTCGCGGGAGTGGCCCGGTTGAAGGTCAAAGGCGAACCCGGCCAAAAGATTACGCTGCGCTTTGCCGAGCGGCTGTCGCCGGACGGGAGCATTTATACGAACAATCTGCGCAAGGCGATGGCGACCGATACTTACATCTGCCGCGGAGGCGGAACGGAAACGTGGGAACCGCGCTTCACTTATCATGGCTTTCAGTACGTCGAAGTGACGGGTTTGAAGAAGCGCCCCTCCCTGCGAACCATCACCGCCCTGGCCTTGAGCAGCGCCACAACCGACGCGGGCCGGTTTGAGTGCTCGGACCTGATGCTCAACCGCCTGGCCCAAAATACCTATTGGACACAGCGGGCCAACTTTATCGACATCCCGACGGATTGTCCGCAGCGGGACGAGCGCCTGGGCTGGATGGGCGACGCCCAGGTCTATATCCGCGCGGCGACCCTGCACGAAGATGTGCAGGCCTTCTTCACCAAGTGGCTGGTGGACGTTGACGATTCCCAGCGCCAGGACGGCCAGTACCCCAAAATGGCGCCGGTCATCAAGGGGGAAGGCGACGGAGGCCCGGCCTGGGCGGACGCGGGCGTGATTTGTCCCTGGACGATCTATGAAACCTATGGAGACACCCGCATCCTGGAAAAGCATTACCAGTCGATGGCCCGCTTTATCGAGTTCTGCAAGAATCGCTCCAGCGGCGGCGTCTTGCCGCCGGAAAAGTTCCATTGCTACGGCGACTGGCTCAATATCAACGATGACACGCCCAAAACGGTCATCTATACGGCTTACTTTGCCTGCAGCGCCAGGCTCATGGGCCGCATGGCCGCCGTCCTCGGCAAGGCAAACGACGCTGTCATGTACAACGATCTGTTCGAAAAAATAAAGGCCGCCTTCAACCGCGCCTATGTCGGCCCGGATGGCCGCATCACCGGCGACACCCAGACCGGTTACGTCCTGGCGCTGTCATTTGACTTGCTGGACGCCGACCGGCAAAAGGTGGCGGCGCAACTGCTGGTGGAGAACATCCAGAAGCGCGGCTGGCATCTCTCCACCGGCTTCGTCGGCACCAAGAGCCTCATGCTCGCCCTGGCCGGCATTGGCCGCAACGACGTGGCCTGGCGCTTGATTCACAACGACACCTTCCCCTCGTGGGGCTTTTCCATCCGGCACGGCGCCACCAGCATTTGGGAGCGCTGGGACGGCTGGACGCCGGAAAAGGGTTTTCAAGATCCGAAGATGAATTCCTTCGCCCACTATTCCTTTGGGGCCGTCTATCAATGGATGGTGGAGAACATCGGCGGCATCCGCAGCGACGGCCCGGCCTACAAGCACATCCTCATCGCGCCCCAACCCGACGACAAACTGACCTTCGCCGACACCACCTATGACAGCATCCACGGCCCCATCGAAACGCATTGGAGCAAAAAGGGCGGGCACTTCAGGCTCAAGGTGACCATTCCGGCCAACACCACCGCCACGGTCGTCCTGCCGGCAACCGGTGTTTCGGAGATCCTGGAGAGCGGGCGCCCGGTGGAGACGGCGCCGGGAGTGCGGGGCCTGCAATGGCCGCGGACGCTGGCGCTACTGGAAGTCGGCTCAGGCACTTATGACTTTGAAACAAAATGAAGCCGCAATGGCCATTTTGGGCGGGAATACCGTCTAACCATTATATGAAAATACTCACATCCATTCCTATTGTTTGCCTGGCGGCTCAGGCGGCCTTCGCCGCCGGTCCCGCGCTGACCATTTACAACCAGAACTTCGCGGTGGTGCGCGATTCCATCCGCCTCAACCTCAAAAAGGGTGTCAATGAGGTCAGTTACAGCGATGCCACCATGCACCTGGAGCCGGATTCCGTGGTGTTGCGCGACCCCACGGGCAAACGCGCCTTGCAAATCCTGGAGCAAAACTACCGGGCCGACCCGATTTCCCAAGCCTTGCTGCTCAATTATTACGAGGGCAAAACCATTGAATTCGAGGGCCAGTCAAAAGAGATCATCCGCGGCAAGATTGTGCGCAGCGGTTATGTGCCGCATCAGCAGGCGTTTGGCCTATATGGGGCCGAGTACTATCAATCTCAGATGGCCTATGCCTCTCCGGACAGCGGGGCCGGCCAGCCCATCATCGAGGTCAACGGCAAGCTGATGTTTCGTCTGCCCGGCGAACCGCTCTTTCCCGCCCTGCCCGATGAAAGCATTCTGAAGCCTGCCTTGACCTGGCAGTTGAACGCCGACCAAGCCGGCCCGTTGGATGCCGAACTGAGCTACGTCACCGGCGGCATGAGGTGGCAGGCGGATTACAACCTGGTGGCTCCGGAACAAGGCGACACCTTGGACCTGGTCGGGTGGGTCACCATCGATAATCAAACCGGCAAATCCTTCAACCGCGCAAAAATCAAATTGATGGCCGGGGATGTCAACAAAATTGTGGGGCGACCGAGAGGCGCTTTTGCGTTAAATGACGCGGAGTTAAGCGCGCCCGCAATCCAGCCGCCCGTCACCGAAAAGGCCTTTGACGAATACCATCTCTACACGCTGGAACGCGCCACAACCTTGCTGGACCGCGAGACCAAGCAAGTTGAATTCGTGCAGGCCGATGGAATCAAGTCCCGGCCCGTTTACGTCTATGACGGCGCCAAGAACGATTACAATCGCTATGGCGGCTGGAATCCGGAAAGCATCCGCGACGACCGCGACTACGGCACCCAATCCAATCCGAAAGTCTGGGTCATGCGCGAGTTCATGAACTCGCGGTCCAACCACCTGGGCATGCCGCTGCCCAAGGGACGCCTGCGTTTTTATCGCCGCGATGCCGACGGCCAGATGGAGTTCACCGGCGAGAACACCATTGACCACACCCCGCGCGATGAAAGGGTCCGCGTCACAACCGGCAACGCCTTCGACCTCGTCGGCGAACGCCGGCGAACCAATCACCACATGGATAACACGCGGAAGGAACTGGACGAATCCTTTGCCATCAAACTGCGCAACCACAAGCAGGAGGCCGTGGAAATCCGTGTCGTCGAGCATCTCTATCGTTGGCCGGCGTGGGACATCACCGACAAATCGGCCCCCTTCCTCAAGACCGACGCCCAAACCATCGAGTTCCTGGTGCCGGTGAAACCGGACGCGGAGCAAACCGTCACCTACACTGTGCATTATACCTGGTGAAAGCGGGACGATTTGGCGTTTGAACCGGGTTGGAGAAAAAGTAGCATCAGGGCCGCATGAAGCGGCAGAACGAGCAGCCGGCCGACGAACGCGCTCAGCGGCCGGCCCCCCTCGCCGGCGCGGGCCGCCCGGCCCAACGCTGGCAGACGCCGGCGGTTTGCCTGGCGCTGGCTGCCATCACGTTCATCGTTTTCGGCCGGACTTTGACCCACGGTTTTGTCAATTACGACGACACCCTCTACGTGTCCGAAAACCCGGTGGTGGCGCGCGGGCTGACGTTTCACGGTGTGCTCTGGGCCTTCTCCTGCCACGAAGCCAACTGGCATCCGTTGGCCTGGCTTTCCCATGAGTTGGACTGTCAATTATACGGACTTCATCCCGCCGGCCACCATCTGACCAATGTCCTCCTCCACACCGCGACGGTCATCGGGCTTTTCCTGGTGCTGCGGCAAATGACGGGGGCTCTGTGGCGCGGCGCGTTTGTGGCGGCGCTCTTTGCCATTCATCCGTTGCGGGTGGAATCGGTGGCGTGGGTGGCCGAGCGCAAGGACGTGTTGAGCGGGCTGTTTTTCGTGCTGACCATCGGGGCTTATGTCCGCTATGCGCGCCGTCCGTGGTCGCCGGCCCGCTACGGGCTTGTGCTCCTGCTGTTTGCCCTGGGTCTGATGAGCAAGCCGATGCTGGTGACGCTGCCGGTGGTGTTGCTGCTGTTGGATGTTTGGCCGTTGCGGCGCGCGGAAACGGCGGGGAAACTGGTGTTGGAAAAACTGCCCTTGCTGGCGCTTTCCGCGGCATCCTGCATGGCCACGCTCCTGGCCCAGGGCCGGGTCATTCAATCGGCGGAGGTATTCTCGTTGCCGGCGCGCCTTGTCACCGCCTTGCTGGCCTGCAAGGAGTATCTCTGGCAGATGATTTGCCCGGTGGGACTGGCGCCGTTTTATCCCTTTCCGCACCACGGCCTGCCGGTGCGGGAAGCGGCGTTGGATGGGACGCTGCTGGCTGTGATCTCAGCGGTTGTGTTGTGGCAGCGGCGGGAGCGCCCGTGGCTGTGGGTGGGGTGGTTCTGGTATCTGGTGATGCTCTTGCCGGTGGTGGGAATCGTCCAAGTCGGTGAACAGGCCCATGCGGACCGCTACACCTACCTGCCGCAGATTGGCATCTATCTGGCGATGACCTGGCTGGTGGCGCAATGGCAGGTGAGCCGCGCAGCCCTTGGGGTGCTCGGGGCCGGGCTGATCGGGTTGCTCATGGGCTGCGCCTGGCAACAGGCGGCGTATTGGAAGGACAGCGAAACTCTTTGGTCCTATTCGCTGGCCTGCGACGCGGACAATTACGTGGCGCAAAACAACCTGGGCTTGGTTCTGTTGCAAAAGGGAAGGACCGGGGAGGCGGCGGCCTGTTTCCGGCGCGCGTTGCAAATCAAACCTGGCTACGCCGAAGCCCGCAACAACCTGGGGGAAGTGCTCCTGCGCTCGGGCAAGGTGGACGCCGCCATCACCAATTTCCAGGAAGCGTTGCTAATCCGGCCGGACTTTGCCGAGGCCCACGACAACCTGGGTAATGCGCTTCTGCAGTTCGGCAAGGTGGACGAGGCCATGGCCCACTGTCGGCGGGCCTTGCAAATCAAGCCGGACGACGCGGAGGCCTGCGTCAATCTCGGCAACGCTCTTTTCCGCAAGGGGAGTGTGGAGGAGGCCGCGGCCCAGTACCAAAGGGCGCTGCAAATCAAGCCCGGCCTGGCGATGGCCCGCAAAAACCTCGACGCGGTTCTCTTGCAAAAGCCGGCCGGGAAGGCCAACCATAACCCGGTACAAACACCGCCATGATCCTGGCGCCCAAAACATGATTGGCCAAGATGCTTCCCAGGAAATCCCCGCCGGCCCCGGCGCCCGGCAACAACGCTGGCGGGTGCCGGCAGTTTGCCTGGGGCTGGTTGCCATCACCTTTGCCGTTTTTGGGCAGGTGGCGCGGTTCGAGTTTGTCAATTACGATGACGGTCCCTATGTGTCTGAGAACCCGGTGGTGACAAAAGGTTTGACCTTGCGGGGAGCGCAGTGGGCCTTGACCTATGGAGACGTTGGGCACTGGCATCCGCTGACCTGGCTTTCCCACATGCTGGACTGCCAGGTCTATGGCCTGTGGGCAGGCGGCCACCATCTGACCAGCGTGGCGTTGCAGGCGGTGGCGGCCGTGCTGTTGTTTCTGGCTTTGCGGGAGATGACGGGCAGCTTGTGGCGCAGCGCTTTTGTGGCGGCGGTCTTTGCCATTCATCCGCTGCGGGCTGAATCGGTGGCCTGGGTGGCGGAGCGCAAGGACGTGCTGAGCGGGGTGTTCTTCATGCTGGCGCTCTGGGCGTATGGGCGTTATGCGCGGCAGCCGTCGCGGGGGCGTTATGCGGCGGTGGTGGGGGCGTATGCCTTGGGGTTGCTGAGCAAGAACACGCTGGTGACGCTGCCGTTTGTGTTGCTGTTGCTGGATTGGTGGCCGCTGCGTCGCTGGAACCTCAACGGGGCGGGGGCCGGGAAGGGGACGCCGCTTTGGGGGTTGGTGAAGGAGAAGGTTCCGTTGTTTCTGCTTTCCGCCGGGTCGTGCGCGGCCACTTTTTTTGTGCCTGAGAAAGTGTATGACTCAGCCCGCGTGCCGTTTTTCGAACGCGTGGGGAACGCCGTGGTTTCTTACGGCATTTATCTGCGGCAAATGATATTCCCGACCGGGCTGGCCATCCCATATC
>Ga0326727_10001145_pt1 | contig 101870 bp, 102 predicted proteins | sample MB2enrmetagenome_FD_207643 | JGI IMG/M metagenome (GOLD analysis project Ga0326727, IMG submission 207643) | Lab enriched peat soil microbial communities from McLean, Ithaca, NY, United States - MB29MY | ecosystem: Environmental > Terrestrial > Soil > Wetlands > Peat | place: USA: New York... | reverse complement strand
CAAGCAGGCGCTACGACTCGTTCACCGCCTCCAGAGCCTCGGATTCGCCGTCCAGATCACATCCATGGCTGCCTGATGCAGAACTTGTTTCTTCCTAGGATTTCTTATGTCAGGGTATGAGATTGGCTGTTGTGGTGCTTTCTGCGGAGCCTGCCGTGAGATGACTGAGGGCAGGTGCCCAGGTTGCACGGCGGGTTACGAGACAGGCGAGCGGGATATCGCCAAAGCTTGCTGCAAGATCAAAATCTGCTGCATCGGCAAGCTAGGAAGCAGTTGCTCTTGCGCGGACTGCCCGGATTTCCCGCGCTGTAACCTCCTTCAGGATTTTTACGGAAAGACCGGCTACAAATACAAGAAGTATCAAGAATCGCTGCAGTTCATCCGGGCCAATGGTTCCGCTGCCTTCCTGATCATCGCAAAGAAATGGAAAGGACCATACGGCAGACTGATGGATTGATCCAGCCTCATGGGATTAAGGCAAAACGGGGTTGCCCATCCACGCTCTCAGCCTTCCTCCGCCCCCAGCCTCAACTCCGCATAATCCTGCCCCAATGCGGCGCAGAGCGCTTCCACCACCAACTCGTGATCGGCGCGCTGCGGCAGGCCGGAGACGGTTACGCTGCCCACCACGCCGGCGCCCTCGACGGTCAGCGGAAACGATCCGCCGTGGGTGGCATAGTCGGCCGGCGGAAGGCCCTGTTGTTCGCTGAGGGTCTCGTTCTTCGCCTTCAGCTTCAACCCAACCGCATAGGAGCTGCGATGAAATCGCGCCACCACGTTGCTCTTGCGCCGCACCCACTCCGCATTGTCCGGGGTGGTGCCTTCGAGCGCGGCATAGAACAGCGGCTGACCGAAACGCCGAATGTCGATGACCACCGCCAGGCTGCGGTCTTCGGCCATCGTTCTCAACCGCGCGCCCAGCTCCCACGCCGCGCGTGCATCCAAACCCGGCAAGCGCAGCTCGCGCTCCTGCAATGCCACCCGCTCCAGATCTTCGCTCAGACCCACCTATCCATACCTCCGCGCAACAGTGTCTCCGCACTGCCGCCGACTCGCTTGCTTGTTGGCTTGCTGACTGGCTGATTTGCTGACTTTGCCGCTCGCTATCACTTTACTTGGCGACAGTGAGTTTGACCAGCGTGCTCTGGTCCACGCGCGATCCGGCGGTTGGCGCCTGGGCGATCACCGCGCCCGGCTTCAACGGCGGCCTGGGCGCCGCGTCTCCAACGGCCATCGGTCCAACCGGCACTTCCACAAGGGTGGGCTCCTCCGCCTGGATGCCGACCCTGGCCAACTGCGCCTGGGCGCTCTCCACAGTCAACCCGGTCAGATCGGGCATCGCATAGCCGTCGGGAGCCTCGTCGTCCGGCGCGGCTACCAGCAGGTTGATGGTGGGCAGTGCTATTCCCTGGGCGTGCGCGGGCGGGTCCTGGGCCAGCACGGTTCCTTCCTGCGCATCGTTCCACGGTAGCCGCGCGGTGGTGCCAACGCCCAGGCCCACGCGCCGGAGTTCCAGCTCCGCCACCCGCTCCTCGCGTCCCACAGTGTCGGGAACCTCGACCTTCTGCGGCCCCAGGCTCTCCGAGACCCTCACCCTCCACTCCCGGCGCACCACCGTTCCCGGCGCGGGCGACTGGGTGAGAATGTGTCCCGCGGCCACATCGCCGGAGTAGTAGCGGTTATCCACGTCCAGATTCAGCCCCAGCCCCGCGGTCTCGCTGCGCGCATCGGCCACCGTCATGCCGGTGAGCGCGGGAACCTCGACCTCCGCGCCGTGGATGGCGAAGTGCATGGTGGTGATGGCCGCCAGCAGCGCCACGGCAACCAACAGCATGACCAGCGAGGCCACCTGGAAGAAGTTGACCACGGGACGGGTCCTCATGGCTCGGGTTCTCCGTTCTCAAACACAATCTCGTACTCGATGGCCGCCGCCTTGGCGAGCATTTGCGATACCGAGCAGTATTTGTCCTTGGAGAGCGACACCGCGTCTTCGACGGCCTTGCGGGCCACCCGCCCGCTCACCGTGTAAGTCAGTTTGATGTGCGTGAAGACCTGCGGCGGCGTTTCGGCCTGTTGGGCCGTGGCCATGACCCGCAACCCGAGCAGCGGCTGGCGCTTCTTTTCAAGAATACTGACCACATCCACGCTGGTGCAGCCGCACAGGGCCATCAGCACCGTTTCCATGGGGCTTGGCCCCTGCTCGTGCGCGGGGTGAGCGTCGAAGAACACCGAATTCCCGTTCTCCGACTTCCCCTCGAAGATCTTGCCGCCCTTCCATTCGCTGTGCGCAATCATGGCGTTTCCCTCTCGAGGCCCTTCCTATCATTGATGAGTGTATACGAAATGTGTATTCTTGAAACGAAAGGGCGCGCCGCGATGAACAGCCGGGAGGTTATCCGCAGGCTCAAAGACGACGGCTGGTTTGAGGTTGCGCAGGCTGGAAGCCACAAGCAGTTCAAGCATCCTGTCAAGCCGGGCCGGGTCACGGTTGTGTACCCTCAAAGAGGCGTCCCGGAAGGAACGCTCAGGAGCATCGAAAAACAATCCGGCCTGAAGCTCAGGTAAAAGGAGCAACGAATGGAGTATATCGCCTACCTTCACAAAGACAAGAATTCGGATTATGGCGTCAGCTTTCCCGACTTCCCCGGTTGCGTCACTGCCGGCTCGACGCTGGAGGAGGCGCGCAGGATGGCTGTCGAGGCATTGGCTTTTCATGTCGACGGCATGCGCGAGGATGGAGAGGCCATTCCCAAGCCATCCACCCTCGACCAACTCCGGGCCGATCCGGCCATGAAGGGGGCTGTGGCTTTCCTGACCGAACTCCGCGAGCCGGAGAGAACAGTCCGCATCAATATCACCGCCCGTCGGAGCCAGATCGCCGAGATCGACCGCCGCGCCCGCGCCAAGGGCCTGACGCGATCCTCGTACATTGTGCAAAGCGCCCTGAAAGAGAAAGCAGCCTCCCGTTAGCAAAGACCTCTTCGGTCTTTTCACCTCCTACCGCAAATTATCCGTCACCGGCTCGGGGTGAATGGTCACCCGCTGCACCTCGGGGCACTCCAGCTTGAAGCGGTCTTCGAGGGCGGTGATCAGCAGGTGGACGCGCAGCATGGTCAAATCGTCGGGCAGCGTGCAATGGCAGGAGAGATAGATGTGCTCGCCGGCGCGGCTGACCGCGATGTTGTGTACATCCACAATCTCGGGAAACAGCTTGGCGGTGGCCCGCATCGCGGACTCGATCTTGCGGTCCACTTCAACGATCTCCTCCGGCTGCTCGATGGTGGCCGGCTCGCTCTCAATGTGAGTCAGCACGGCGTCGATCTCCGGGGCTTCGCGCAGGATCTCGGCCTCCATGGCGGTGACGAAGCTGTGCGCCTTGAGCAGCGGCATCTTTTCGTCCAGCTCCAGATGCTGCTCCACGCGCAGCCGTCCGTGGTGCGACTGCACGCTGAGCTCGTGCACGGAGACGTTGTTGCGCGCCGCCACCGCCCTCACCCGGTCGAAGACGCTCTCGGCCCTGGCCTCGCGGGGCACGGTGTGGATGACCACGTCGGCCTTGGGCAGCGCGCGGTGCGCGGCCTCGGTGGCCGCCCGCACCAGCTCCCCGGTGTGCTCGAAGGTGTAACTGCGGGGCAGCGCCAGGGTGAGGTCGGCAAAGTAGCTGGCGCCGGAGCGCCGCACCCGCGCCTGCTCCACTGCCAGCACCCCCGTGACCTGCTCCACCTCGCGGACCAGCCGCCTCCAGGTCTCCGCCGGAACCTCGTCCGTGAGCACGGCCAGCGTCTCCCGGCCCAGGTAGAGCGTCATGCGCAGAATCATCAGCGAAACCACGACGGCGGCAATGGGATCGGAGTAGCGCAGCCAGCCGATGCCCAACCGCGCTCCCGCCCAACTGGCCCCCAGCCCGGCCAGCACCGCAAGGGTCGACCAGATGTCGGAGGCGAAGTGGAAGGCGTCGGTGGCGAGCGCCGGCGAGCCGGTGCGCACGGCCACGGCGCGCAACTGCCGCGACCGCCAGTAGTCCACCGCAATCGAGGTCAACAGCACCAGAACCGGCCACGCCGAATGGCGCAGGTTTACCGGGTGGCCGATGATCCGCCGCATCGCCTCCCAGATGATCCACGCGCAGGAGACGGCCATCAGCCCCGCTTCGCCAAAGGAGGAGAGGTTCTCGAATTTGCCGTGGCCGTAGCTGTGGTCCTCGTCGGCCGGCTTGTCGCTTACCTGCACGGAGAAGAAGGTCAGCGCCGCTCCCAGCAGGTCCAGCGCCGAGTGGGCCGCGTCCGACAGCACGCCCAGCGAGCCGGAGAGCAGGCCCGCCGCCAGCTTGAGCAGCGTCATCGCCGCCGCGGCCAGCATCGAGCTGAGCGCCACCCGGCGCTTTGCGGCAGAGAATGCTGCCACCCCGGTGGCAGACGGGCTGGTGAGGAAGGAAGTCACTGCGCTCTCAGGCTACAGCGGCGCGCACAGCCGTGTACAACCCGGCAATGCCAAAAGTGTAGGGCTGCCAGGCGCACTCGGCATACCCTGAGGCGCGCATCAGCTCCAGCATCTCGGTGGGCGGTGGAAAGTTGCCCACCGAGGCGGGCAGATAGTTGTACGGACCGTCCTTCCCGCAAATGACCCGCCCGATAGCCGGAAGCACGCGGCGGAAGTAAACCTGATAGGCCTTGCCCACCAAGCCTCCCGGCTCGCTGAAGTCCAGAATGCCCAACTGGCCGCCCGCCTTCAGCACGCGATGAAACTCCCTCAGGCCGGCTTCGTAGTTGGCCAGGTTTCTGAATCCAAAGGCGGTCACGATCAGGTCCAGCGAGGCGGGCTTGAGCGGCAGGTGGAGCGCATCGGCCTCCAGAGGTACTGCGTACGGCGGCACTTCGTGCTGTCCTTGAGGCCTTGTTGCGCCGATGCCCAATTTGCGAAACTCCGGGCCGCCAAACTTCTTCGCTCCGCGGCTCAGCATTTCCCGCGCAAAATCGGCGGCGAGAATCGGCCGCGCGCCCTTGGGCCGGCGCTTCAGCAGCGCCATGGTCATGTCGCCCGTGCCGCAACAGACGTCCAGCACCGCCGCTTCCGGGTCAGCCAGCACCGTGCGAAACCGCCGCGCCGCTCTCCACCACCACAGCCGGTCCGCATTGGCCGAGAGCACGTGGTTCAACAGGTCGTAACGTGGAGCAATGGAGTCGAACATCTGGCGCACTGCCTGAGCCGCGCTGGCTTCATCCTCCGCCCCTTGCGGCTTGGCTCCTATCGTGGTCATCTAGTGGTCTACCCCACGAGTTCCTTTCGAGAATGACACATGATCCGGAGCGATTCCCGCAGAAGCCGCCAACTGGCTAACCTGCTATGCCTGCGCAGCGGGCGCTAACTCGCTAACTCCGCTAACCCCGCTCCGCGTGCCTCTCCCCAGCCCGCGCAAGCATGTACCCCACCGCCGCCTCCAGTTCAGTCGGCGTCACGTCTTCCACCACGCCCGCATCGCCAATCCCAAGCGGCAGCACGAAGCGCCGGACACCGCCCACGTTCTTCTTGTCGCTGCCGGTAGCCGCCACCACCTTAGCCGCGCGCAGTTTCAACGGCGGCAACGGTCCATAGAGGTGAATCAGGCTCTCCAGCCTTCCGAACTGCCGGCTTGAAATCGTGCCGCGTTCACGCGCAATATGAAGCGCGGCCACCATGCCCCAGCCCACCGCCTCGCCGTGCAAAAGAGCTTTGTAGCCGGTGGCCTGTTCCAGCGCGTGGCCCACCGTGTGGCCGAAGTTGAGAATCATCCGCAGCCCGCTCTCGCGCTCGTCCTTGTTCACCACCCCGGCCTTCATGCGGATCGACGCGGCAATCACCTTTTCCAGCGCCTTCGGGTCGCGCCCCAGCACCTCGTCCGCACGCTCTTCCATGAAGCGCGCCAGCGCGCGGTCGCGGATGATCCCTGCTTTGACGCTCTCCATCAGCCCGGCCCGCAGCTCCCGGTCCGGCAGCGTCCCCAGCACCTCGATATCGGCAAAGACCGCCAGCGGATGGTGAAAGCTCCCCACCAGGTTCTTGCCCTCGGGCAGGTTCACGCCGGTCTTGCCGCCCACGGAAGAATCCACCTGCGCCAGAAAGGTGGTGGGCACTTGAATATAAGGAATCCCGCGCATGTAGATCGCGGCCAGGAAGCCACCCACGTCGCCCACGATCCCGCCGCCAAAGGCGACCAGCAGCGACCCGCGATCCCCGCCCGCCTGGGCCATCTGCCGCAGCAGCCGTTCCACGCTTTTCAGTGTCTTGTGTTCCTCGCCCGGCGCCAGAAAAAGCACCACAGGGGCGTCCCGAAAGGTCTGCTGCAGGCAATGCCCCCACAGCGCCCAGATGGGGGCCGAGGTGAGCACAAAAACCCGCCGCGGCAACCCGCCCGCAACCCGCTCGATGCGCGGGGCAAGATTGCCCAGCAAGCCGCTTCCCGCAATCACGTCGTACTTGGCCGATGGTGTATCTACCCGTATCGTCTGCACGCTGCTTCCATCCTAAAGCAGCACGACGGAGACGGGATCGGTCGGAAGCAGCATGAATCGGGACAATCCCAGATCTCGATTTCGAGACCTGGGATGGCTCGTCCCGCGGGCCGCTCAAGCTGGGCGGGGTTCAGCCTACTTGATGCAGCGCAATTGCGCTTGGGATTGGGCGTACGGATTGTTGAGATTGCAGTACACGCCGGTCGCGGCACTGGCGTTGGGCGTCAGGTAGAAGTCCCAAAAGGAGCCTGCCGGAGGAGGCGGAACACTCTTGTCGTGGAGCACGAGCGCCGCGCCCTCATTGCAGGATGCCGCGAGGACCTGATATCCGGAGGGGCACGAGATACTCACAATGGACGTGTAATTCTGGACCACGGTCACGATCGACAGCGCGGGCGCCGTCCCCGCGGGCCCCTGAGGTCCCGCCGGGCCGGTAGGACCCTGCGGCCCGGCGGGACCAGTCGCCCCGGCCGGTCCGGTCGCTCCGGTTGCTCCTTTGGCCCCTGCCGGCCCGGCCGGTCCGGCCGGCCCAGTCGCTCCCGCTGGGCCGGTCGCGCCAACAGCCGCTAGAACTGACCAATGCCCGCCCGAGACGGCAACATCCTTGGACGGATCGATGGCGCTGTTGGCCAGCAATGCAATGTAACTGCTCCCGCTCTCGGAGACCGCATCGCCGATCTTGTAGGCCGCGCTGCTGCTCCAGGCCCCTCTGAAACTCACTGGCGGCCCCTGAGCGCCGGTTGAGCCGGCAGGCCCAACAGGTCCCATCGGTCCCTGCGGTCCGGTTGCGCCAGTCGCTCCGGTGGCCCCTTTCGCGCCGGCAGCGCCTGCCGGTCCCACCGGTCCGGTTGCTCCGGCAGGCCCCTGAGGTCCCGCCGGCCCAGCGGGTCCGGCGGGACCGGTCAGGGAGATGCTCAGAGTCGCGGGATGGCTCGTCGATGTATTCTCCTTGCTGTCAAACTCAACCAGCACCTCGCTGGAATTCGCTGTGACAATGAACCCGTTGTTGGCATCCTCCCCATTCAGCCAGTTCTTCACCGCCTGAGTGGCGTCCACGGTGAGATAGACACTCGAAATTGAAACCGGAATCGCGCTTTGAACCGCCGCGCCGGCCGTTGGCGCCCCAAACCAGCTCACGCTGGATTCGTTCCACGCCCCATTGGCCACCGAGATATTGATCGTTCCAGGGAATCCAACCTGGCCGACAAAGAGAGTCAATGTCGCTTTCGCAACACTCGCCCCGGTCGTGCCCGCTGGCAGCGCGGAGAGGTCGAACGCAATCAGCCCTTCGGATTTGGCCTCGCCGCCAACATTGATGGTCGGCGCCGAACCGTAGTTTGTCGCGCTTCCCGACGAAACGTAGGAATCCTGTGCGACCGGAAGAACTTGCGCCCCCGCCGATACCGAAAACAGCGCAGCCGAGACCACCGCAATACTTATGACGACCAACAACCGCATCTTCATGTCGTGCCTCTCTATTCCAGCGTGAATTGCCGGTGGCAAATCCCGAGTCGCCCCTGGCGCGGAGAGGGTTTTCACGCGCCGGGTTCCAGGCATCGCTTCCGGCACCAATTAATGACAGACCGCAAAGGTCTTTTTTGAGTGGGCAATCATAAAAAAACTTGACCAATCGGAATGGGCAAGGCGCCTCGGCCGGACGCCCGCATCTTCTCCCGCGCAATGTGCCGCAACGTCTTCCAACTTCGGCGCTTTGCCTTCGCCGCGCTCCCGCTGGGCCTCGTCGATCGGCGTCCGGCGCACCGTCACCCCTTGCGGCGCCTCGCCCTGTTGCGGAAAGTGGTGCGTCAGCTCTTCACCCAACCGAATCGCGATGCGCGTCTCCGCTCATTCCTCCGCACCGGACTGATTGACCGCGCCATTTCTCAGCGCCCAATCCACAAAGCCCGGCGGAGCATTCTTCACCCCCGCGACATTCGCCTGCTTGATGCTCTTCACATGCTGCCACTCCATGTCCTGCAGATTCGCAAAGCGGAGATCCGCATCGTCCAGGGCCGCTCCTGAAAGATCGGCGGCCACCAGGCTGCTGCCGTTCAGGTCGGCGTTGCGCAGATCGGCCTGGACGAACTTGGCATGATCCAGATCGGCGCCGCGCAGGTTGGCGGAGTTCAAATCGGCGAGCGTGAAATCGACCCCGGCAAGATTGCTGTTGCGCAGGTCGGCGGCGCTGAAATCGGAGCGCAGAAGATTGGCGTTGCGCAGGTCGAGTCCTTGCAGGAACGCGGAGGAAACGTCGACCCCCACCAGCGGGACCTTGTCCGCATTCAACTCCTGCAAAGCCTCGATTCTTCCCCCGCTGCCTCCCCTTCCCTGCGCCGTGTTGATGACCTGCCAAGCCTGATAGTGCCGCTGCTTGACCCGGTCCCCCGACTCGGCAAAGTAGAAGACGACGGCCACCAGGACGGAGAAGGTCTCAAGGTATTCAAGGACCTCGATGAAGGTCCAGTTTCCCAGGCCAAAGGCAACCCACTCCCAAACCCATTCAACGGCGACAAACGGGGTCAGCCATCGGGGAGCAATCGACCGCTTTCTCGCCTTCCACGGCGCGGGCCGGTTTCTTTCTCTATGCAGAATCATCTCTGGTCTTCCTTCACGGCGTGGGTGCGCTCCGCCGGCCGCGGCCGCCTCGAACCGCCCGCCTTGCGATGAGATGCCGTGGGTTGAATTGCGTAACAAGCGGAGAATACAACATGAAGGTCGATCCTGCGGCGCAAACGGCGCTCAAGAGATCCGACACAAGCAAAACGGCGGAGCCTAAAGGCTCCGCCGTTTTGCGCGCGATCCGTTATCCGATCGAGCAGCCAGGGTTACTTGTGTTCGCCTCCGGCGTGTCCGCCGCCGCCGCCATGGGCTTCGCCGCCGGCGCCGCGCGATCCGCCGCCGCCGTTATGCGGAGCCGGTGCATGCGATGCGCTGGGACGCGCGCCTGTGGCGTGAGCTGGGCTGGGACGCGCCGCCGCGGCATGGGAAGCTGGTGCGTTGCCGTGAACCTCGCCACCGCCGCCGGTGCGTGCTGCCGGTCCAGCGCCGGAGCGTGCTCCCGGTCCAGCACCGGCGCGAACCCCGCCGCCGCCGCGTGCAAAACTGCTGCGATTGGCCAAGGCGCCGCCTCCGCCGTGATACCTCCCTCCGCCATCGTTGGCAAACCGATGGCTGCCCCAGCCGTGACCATAGCCCCAGCCGGCCCATGGGCCCATGCCCAGGAAAATGCCGTTGTAGAAATAGCCCGACCCATAATACCCCATGGGCGCGCAGGCATACGGCTGATAGTCGTAGTAGCCGTAGGAACAGACGGGTTGAATGCCGATGCCAATGACGACTTGCGCTTGAGCCGCTGGCGCCAGGGCCAGGCCCGCGAGCAACGCTGTAGTGCCGATGAGAACTTTTAGTCCGCGCATGAATGACCCCCCTTTAAGGTGTCTGCGGTTCCTTGTGTTGCGTGGGATGCTCTGCTGCCGCGAAAAACTTCCCCGGCAACAGCAGCCACCATAAGGATCTTGAATCCAATCGTGGATGTCCCTCACAATCTCGGGGGTTGTCGTCTGCCTATCCTTACGTTCCTCACTCTAGGCCCGGCAGCCGTCGCGGTCTGAGCAATATGGGGCACCGCCGCCATCGGCGCCATCCTCCGGTCAATCCTCCGCAAAGGGCGGGTAAACGATCGGGCGCATTGCTTGCAAGCGGACTCCGGCGCGCCTGATGAACCCTGTTCCCTGTTCCCTGATCCCTGCATTGCGGTGGTAGCCTAGTCGTTCATGGCAAAAGGTCCCCAGGTGGATTTTCTGGTGATGGGCGCGGGCGTTGCGGGGTTGCGCGCGGCCGTCGAGCTGGCCCGCCACGGCAAGGTCCTGGTGGTCACCAAAGAATCCTTGGGCGAGTCCAACACCCACTATGCGCAAGGCGGCATCGCGGTAGCCATGGAGGGCGACGAGGACATTGCGCTGCACCTCCAGGACACCGTGGCCGCCGGCGATGGGCTGGTCTACCGGCCCGCGGCGCAGGCTCTGGTGGCCGAGGGTCCGGTCAGGGTAGCCGAACTGATCGAGTGGGGGGCGGCTTTCGACACCGATGGCGGGGAGCTGCTGCGCACCCGCGAGGGCGCGCACTCGCTGCCGCGCATCCTGCACGCCAAGGGCGACGCTACGGGCGCAGAGATCAGCCGGGCTCTGGTTGATTTCGCCCGCATCCACAAGCGGGTCCGCTTTGCCGAGTGGACCACGGTGACCGGCCTGGTCGTGGCCGATGGGCGGGTCATCGGGGCCGATCTCCTGGACCGCGACAACAACCGGCAAAGGGTGAGCGCGCGCGGCCTGCTGGTGGCTGCCGGGGGCGCGGGCCAGGTCTACTCCGACACCACCAATCCCGCCGTGGCTACCGGCGACGGCATCGCCCTGGCCGCCGGGGCCGGGGTCCCCGCGGACAGGTCTTCGTCCGTGGGGCGGAGAGCCGGGGTCCCCGCGGACAGGTCTTCGTCCGTGGGGTGGGAAGCCGGCGCCGAACTGGCCGACATGGAGTTCTACCAGTTCCACCCCACCGCACTTTCGCTCGCCGGCGCGCCGCGCTTCCTCATCTCCGAAGCCCTGCGCGGCGAGGGCGCCTTTTTGCTCAACCAACGGGGCGAGCGCTTCATGGAGCGCTATCACCCGCTGCTCGAGCTTGCCCCGCGCGACGTGGTGGCGCGCGCCATTGCACGCGAAGGCATGGGGGATTTTGCCGGCTCGCCCATGGGCAGGGAACGGCCTGTCTATCTCGACATGCGCCACGTCCGGGGGATCGACCTCGCCCGGCGCTTCCCCGGCATCGGCGCCTTCCTGGCTCAGTATGGGCTGGCGCTGCAACGCGACCTCATCCCCGTTCGCCCGGCGGCGCATTACCTGATGGGGGGAATCAGAACCGACCTGGCCGGACGCACCACTGTGCCGGGTCTCTATGCCGCCGGCGAAGCAGCCTGCACCGGTGTCCACGGCGCCAACCGCCTGGCCTCGAACTCGCTGCTCGAAGGCCTCGTCTTCGGGGCGCGAGCGGCTCAGGCCATGCTGGACGACGGCTTGCCTATCCTGGTCTCCGACTCGCCCGATATCGTCTTCAAGGCTCTATCTGCCCAGGAAGAGGCCCTCCTCGAATGCCTTATCGTCAACATTCGAACGGCCATGTGGACCTATGCCGGACTGCTGCGGGAGGAGTTCACCCTGCGCGAGGGCCTGGCCGCTCAGGCCGGCTACGCCGATGCGCTGGCCCAGCTAGTCGAGCAAGGCAAGGGAAGCCGCCGCCTGACAGAGGCCAGGGCCATGAACTGCGTGGCCCACGCCATACTGGTTTCGGCTCTGGCCCGCACCGAGAGCCGGGGCGCCCACTTCCGCAGCGACTATCCCCTGCTTGACGATCGGCAATTCCTGAAGCATTCCATCTTCAATCGCAAAGGCAGCGAAGGACAGGTGCTCTTCGAGGCTTGGTAAGGCGTCGTGTCCTGCCTCCTTCTCCAAAACGGAACTGCCCAATTCGCCGCCATCTCCACTTCGGTCCGCGCTGTTGCCATTTTGCTCTCGCCTTTTGCCCATCCGCGCCGATGAACGGATAACTGAGACTCTTTTTCCAATTGACGAGGACGGCGAGCACTCGCCCGTAGATCCAGCCAGCGAGAGATGGAGCGGCCCTCAGAGCCTGCCGGATGCAACCACGAGAGAGGCTGCCTATGCTGTTGATGTGGACCGAAAACCTGAGCTGCGGCGTCAAGGAATTCGACGATGACCACAAGCGCCTGATCAAAATGATCAACCATTTGCATGGCGCCATCGAGGATGCGCGCGAGAAGGGCGAACTCGATAAAGAGGAGATTGAGATCGTTCTCCACCGATTGGAGAATTACACCAAGTACCATTGCGGGCGGGAAGAGCAGTACTTTCAGGAGACCGGCTATCCCGACTTGGAGGCACACAAGGCGGAGCACCAGCGGTTGATTGACGGGATTGCGGAGATGCAGGGGCGTTTCCACAACAGCACGGACCCTAAACAGGCAACCGAGATCGTGCAGGTCATCTACGATTGGTTGGTCGAGCACATCTTCGTGACCGACAAGAAGTTTTGCCCCCATATGCACACTCACGGAATTTTCTAGAGCCGATCCAACCGGCCGCTACCCCGCCGCCGCCTTGCTCGGCGCGAACCATGAAGCCACCGCGCAGACCGCGAGAATCGCGCCCATGATAGCCAGCGACAGGGTGATGGGCGCCTCGATCCAGCGGCCAGCAAGCATCTTGAGCGCGGCGAAGGCCAGCAGCGCGCCCAGGCCGTAGTGGAGATAGCGGAAGCGGTCCAGAAGCGCCGCCAGGGCGAAGTAGAGCGAGCGCAGGCCCAGGATAGCGGCGATGTTCGAGGTGTAAACCACGAAGGGATTGTGGGAGACGGCCAGCACCGCGGGAATCGAATCGGTGGCGAAGAGAAGATCGGTGACCTCGACGGCGAGAATCACCGGCAGGAGCGAGCCCTTGGCCGGTTGCATTTTGCGGATCCACCGAGGTATGGCGGCCCGCGCCGAGCCTCCGCGCACCAGGCGCCAGGCCGCATAGAGCAGGAACAAACCGAGAATCCAGCCGATCCATTCGAAACGCTTGAGCAGCGCGATGCCCGCGGCAATGAACAGCGCGCGCAGAACGACCGCTCCGGCGACCCCCCAAAGCAGGGCCCGGTGCTGGCGCTGCGGGCCGATGCGGAAACCCTGAAACATCACCATGAAGAGGAAGAGATTGTCCACGCTGAGCGAGGTCTCGATGGCATAGCCGGCCACGAATTCGAGCGCCGGCTGGCGGCCTTGCGTCACGGCGATCCAGCCAGCAAAGCAGGCCGCCGCCAGCACGAGAACAGCCGTCCACGCCCAGGCCATGGTTTGCGCATGACGCGACTCGCGCCGATAGCCGGGAAGCAGCCCGTCAGCCAACAGCAGCGCCGCAACCACCGCATGAAACCCCAACCACCAGACCCAGGAAACGCCCGCAATCATTTCTGGATGCTACAGGAAGACGGGGGGCAGGGATCGGAAGTCAGGAGTCAGACCGGTCCATGTAATCCGTTGGTGCATTGCACGAGACCAAGCAATATCTGACGTCTCAACTCTGATCTCTTGCCGATGGACCGTAGGAATTCACTCGAGGACGAGTACATTGGCGCTGTATTTTGGCCCGGCCAGAGACTTAATCGCCCTGTCCAGGGTGACCAGCACTCCGTTCTCCTTGATCGCGAGGCCCAACAAGAGGGCGTCGGTGATTTGCTGGTGGCCGTAAAGTCTCTCGCGGAAGGGCGCGACAAGAGTGGCCCAACTGGCAGCGATGGGCCAGTAGCGGTAGCCGGGGAGCGTGGTCAGGGCCGTGAGCACACTTTCTCCTTCTGCCACCGAGTGCCGGCCGACCGAGGGGCTGGCGGTGAGGCGAAGGAAACCGGCTTCGGAGAACGCGCACATCCCCCAGCTGAGGCCGGGAATGGCAAACCATTTCGTCGCTGTCCTGTACCGGGCGTGTGCCGGCTCCGTGAGAGCAATCAGCACGTTCACGTCGAGCAGGTATCGAGCGCGGCTCAATCGTCGTCCTCTTCCAGCGCAGCCTTCACCATCTCGGTCGTGATGACGCGGCCATCGCCACGCGGTTTAAAGACCAGCATGCCGTTGGGAAGGCGCTTCAAGTTAGGTGAGATTCTCTCGCCGTTTGAGGGTTGTGCCGCCTTGCGCACGAACTCGCTGATAGCCGCGCCCAGCGTAATACCTTTGCCCTTGGCGCAGAGCATTGCCAGTTCATAGGCGTCGTCGTCGAGGGTAACGGTGGTTCTCATGGAAGTAGTATGCATCAAATGCCAATATGATGCAATCTCGGAAAGTGATGCACTTCCAGGCGAACCGTATCAAAAACCAGTGCCGCTTCTCTCCCATGAGACGGCATTTTCGCCGCCCGCCCTAACGTAAATTAATTAGCCGGATGGTCTCCATAAACACGTCTCCGTCAATCGTCAGGCTCTTGGCGCCGATTTTGTCCATGGTGTCCTGGGCGGTATGGTGGTAGCTGTTGTTGGGACCGTAATCGAGGTCGATCACGTCGATCGAGGGCACGCCGCGCTCGACAAACGGCAGGTGGTCGTCTTCGATCGGCCCCTCGGTCTTGAAGAAGTAGCGGTCGTAGCCGAATTTGTGCGCGGCCTGGCGGACCAGCCCAACCAGCCATTCCGGGGCGCGGCTTTCGCGCAGAATGTCCAGGTCCTTGTCGCCGATCATATCGGCCAGCAGGAACGCCTTGATCCTGCCCAGGGTTCCGTCCTTTCCCCACTTGGCGGCCAAATGGCGGCTCCCGTAAGTCGAGTCGGAGCTGGTCCAAGCCTGGATGGCCTCTTCCCCATCGAAGAAAACCAGCCACACCGAGTAGCCGTCGAGGGTCTTGCCGCGCGCCGCATCGGCGCGCAGTTGGTCGGCGATGGCCATCAGCAGCCCGGTCGTCGAGCCGCCGTCGTTGGCGCCCACAAAGCCGATGTTCCTCAGCGGGTAGTTGGTCTCGTAGTGTGTGCCCAGCAAAATGACGCCGTCTTTCTTGCCGGGAAAGCGCACGATGAAGTTGCGCATAGCCACCGGGCCGATGGGGGTATTGGCGGTGAAGGCGTCTTCTTCGAGTTGATCGTGCTTGAAGCGGTCGCGCAGGAAATCTTCGGCTTTCAGGTGCCCAGGGCTGGTGGGCCAGCGCGGCCCAATGGCGACAAACTGGCGGGCGTACTCAAGGGCTTTGGCGCCGTTGAAGTGCGGCTGGGCTGAAAGAGCGAGGGGCGCGAGCAGAAGCAGGCCCGTCGCGGCGACGCGCATGAACGCTGTCGCTGTTGAGTGTTGTGCGATCCCACCCTGGCCGCAAAAGCCAAGACCTGGCAAGGGTGGGGCGCCCAGCATCCTCCCCACGGCTTTCCTCCAAAACGAGGAAGAGATCATTGCGCGGCCTCCTTGGCTTCCTTGGCCCTGCGCCGCTGCGGATGCACCCACCAGGCCACGCCGATGCCCACCAGGTAGAGCCCCAGCATGGGGATGGCGTAAATGCACATGGTCCATGGATCGGGGCTGGGGGTAATGATAGCCGCCACCAGAAAGACCGCGAGAATCGCGTAGCGGATGTTCTTCCACAGAAACTTCGGGCTGACGATGCCGAACATGGCCAGGAAGAAGATCAAGATCGGCATCTCGAAGCTGATGCCCAGGCCCAGAATGATCGACAGAAAAAAGCCGGAGTACTCCTCGATGGTGACCATGGGGGTGAAGTTGTGGCCAAAGCCCACGATCAGAATCTTGAGCGCGCCGGGCAGCACGAAGAAATAGCCGAAGGAGGCGCCGGCCAGAAACAGCCCCACCGTGGCCGCCATGAAAGGAACCACGAAGCGCCGTTCCTTCTGATACAGCCCCGGCGCGATGAACAGCCAGACCTGGTAGAGGATGAAGGGCGAGGCCAGAATCGCGCCGCCGATCAGCGACACCTGCAGGTAGATGTTCAACGGGTCCATGGGGTGGGTAAAGACCAGTTGCTTGCCGATCTTGTTGAGCGGGGTCTGCACCAGGGCGAAGAGCTGCTCGTGGAAGATGTAGGCGACGACGAAACCCATGGCAAGAAAGATGGCCGAACGAACGATGCGCTTGCGCAACTCGTCCAGGTGCTCCATCAGGCTCATGCCGGGGAGTTCCGCGCGCTGGGTCACCGCCTCCCGCGCCTTGCCGATCGCTTCCGCGGGATCAACCATGATGGATCGCCTGCTCCGGAGCCCCTTGCACGGAGGCAGGGCTTGTCTCGCCGGAATGGCCTTCCTCATGAGGCGGCGACAGCTCGGTCGAGGCCTCTGCGTCTGTTCCGACGCCGGAGATCTTCGCCAGTTCCTCCTCCAGGTTCCATGGCCGCGCCGCGGGCACCTGCTCGCCGGTCGAGGGCGGCTGAATCGTGGGAACCGTCTCCACCGGCTCGATGCCGGTCCTGCCCACATAAGGGTACTGGCCTTCTTCCGGATAAGGGCTTTCGACGATGGCCTCGGTGGCTGGAACTTCCATTGCGGGCGTCTCGTCCGTGGCAGCCGTTTGCGGCCCGGGAGATTCGATGGCGAGCGCCGGAGCCGCGAGGGCCAAGGCCTTCAGCCGCTCCTCTTCCTTCTTCCGCCGGTCGGCCTCCTCGGCGTTGCGCAACTCCTCCTCCATCTGGTACTTGAAGTCGTTGGAGGCCTTGCGGAACTCGTACATCAGCTTGCCGATCTGGCGCCCGATCTGCGGCAGCCGGCGCGGCCCGAAGACCACCAGCGCCAGCACCATCAGAATCAGCGAATCTGCCATGCCCAGGCTGGCAATTTGGATTGTCGGCTCTAGCACCATGAAAGGCAATGATACCTGCCCATGCGCGGCGCTCACAAACCCTCCCCGGGCGCGGCTCCGAAGGCAGCCGTCCACGGCGCCCGCCACGAAACTCCTGCGCCGCTGGTTTCGCCTGCGTTACAATTGTGCTCAATGGAGGCGGTCCGCGGCGGAGGGATTTTTCCCGGAATCCGCCGGCTACGGAGCGCGTCCAAGTTAGAAAGGGCTGCAACAACCCCGTGGATGGGGGCTTGGGTGAGGAATTCGGCGAGCCCGCCGATAACCTCGGCAATGCCAGCGCATCCACTGCGGCCACGTTAGCTTTCAACATCTCCGTCCGCCGCCCTGCCAATAGACGACCCAGGGCGAGTTGGACTGAAGGCGGAATAGAAGTGAACCTGGTTCTCGACGAACTGACGGCGGCCTCGCCGCAGGCCGGCAGCGCCCGCAGCCCCGAAAGCGCCCGCGGCCCTGAGAATGCCTGCAGCCTGGAAAACTATCTCTCGCTTCCCGACCGCTCGATGGATGGGCGCATTGCCGCGGCGCGCGCCAAGCTGGGCTCGACCACTATCCTGCTCGGCCACCACTACCAGCGCGACGAAGTGATCCGCTTCGCCGACTTCACCGGCGACAGCTACAAGCTCTCCAAAATCGCTGCCCAAACAGAGGCGAAGTACATTGTCTTCTGCGGCGTGCATTTCATGGCCGAGAGCGCGGACGTGCTGGGCCGCGAAGGCCAGCAGGTGATCCTGCCCGACCTCAACGCCGGCTGCTCCATGGCCGACATGGCCGAAATTTCGCAGGTCGAGGCCTGCTGGGAAGCGCTCGAGAGCCTGGGCCTTGCCGCCGACACCATTCCGCTCACCTATATGAACTCGACCGCCGCCATCAAAGCCTTCTGCGGCGAGCGCGGCGGGCTGGTCTGCACCTCGTCCAACGCCCGCGCCGCCTTCGAATGGGCCTTCGCGCGCGGTAATCCGGGGTCCCCAACGACAGGTCCTCGTCGTTGGGGTGGCAAGCGAATCTTGTTTTTGCCCGACCAGCACCTGGGCCGCAATACCGGCCATTCCATGGGCATTCCGCTGGACGAGATGGCGGTCTGGGATCCATGGGCCGTCCAGATCGGTCCGATGCAGGGCGGGCAAACGAAAGACCGGCTGGCGGCCAGCCGCGTGATCCTGTGGAAAGGCCATTGCGCCGTCCATCAGCGCTTTCTGCCCGGCCATGTGGACCAGGTGCGCGCCAAGTATCCCGGCATCCAGGTCATCGTGCACCCCGAGTGCCGCTGGGAGGTCTGCCAGAAGGCCGACGCGCTGGGTTCCACCGAGCAGTTGATCCGAATTGTCGAGCAGGCGCCCGCGGGCCAGATGTTTGCCGTGGGCACCGAAATCCACCTGGTCAACCGCATGGCCCGCCGCTTTGCCGCCGAAGGCAAGCGGGTGATTACCCTCGACGATACCGGCTGCCTGTGCACCACCATGTACCGCATCAGCCCGCAGCACCTGGCCTGGGCTCTGGAAAACCTGGTCGAGGGCCGCGTCGTCAATCGCATCCAGGTGCGGCCCGCCGTGAAGCACTGGGCGCGCGTGGCCCTGGACCGGATGCTGGAGGTTGCTTGATGGCAGTCCCCCACCGGCAAAGCCGACCCGCGGGAGATGAAACTGTAGCGCCGATCTCCAGATCGGCTGTAGCGCGGGCGTCCTCGCCCGCGCTCTTCAAAGCCGATAACGCTTGTTTCTTTTTAGGGAATAGCGAGTAGGGACAATGTACGATGGACCAATGCGTAGCCCGCAGGGATGCGGGGCTGTCGCCGGGCGGCTTCCATGCGGGTGCTGTCTCCCATGACCGGCCGGGCTCCGGCAGGCGCGGGCCGCGCGCAAGGACGATGTGCTCATGGCGTTGTTGATTGTGTTGTTCGGCTCGTGGCTGGGGTTTCGCGCTGCGGGTGCGCTCGGCGTTTCTGCCCTTTCTTCCTGGTCCGCGTCGGCGCGGGGCGCGCTGGCGGTCATGTTCCTGTTCGCCGCAACAACTCATTTTACGAGGACAAAACACGACCTGGCGCGCATGGTTCCCGATCTCTTTCCGCGGCCGCTGCCGGTCATTTACCTGACCGGCGTCCTGGAGTTTCTGGGCGCGGCCGGTCTGCTCCTTCCCCGCTTCCATGTGCCCGCCGCTTGCTGTCTGATCCTGCTGCTGATCGCCATGTTTCCAGCCAATCTGAAAGCGGCTCGCCAACGTCTTACTCTGCGCGGACGGCCCGCCACCCCGCTTTGGATGCGGGCTCCGATGCAACTGCTGTTTGTGGGTCTTCTATGGTGGACGGCCGTACGGTAAACCGCTCCGTCGTGGCGTCGTGGCGCCGGAGTCCGCTCGCGTTGCGCCGGCAGTCACCGCACCCTGTCGCTGCAACCGAATTCTGTCGTATTCTAAACTGCAAGGGCATTTCCCCATGAAGACCTTCACTCTCGAAGAAGCGCAATCCCTGCTCCCGGTGCTGGAGTCGCTGCTCAAGCGCGCCATCGAAGGCAAGCAGTCGGCCGAGGAGGTCGAGTCCGGTCTTTCCGAGCTGTCCCGGCGCATCTATCTCTCCGGCGGCATGAAGGTGGACGTGGGCAGCGTGGCCAAACTGCGTGCCCAGCAGGAGACCCAGATGCAGCGCGTCCGCGAGAGCATTGCGGAGATCGACTCCATCGGCGTCCAGGTCAAGGACCTCGAAGCCGGGCTGCTCGATTTTCCCTGCCGCATCGACGACCAGGTGGTGCTGCTCTGCTGGCGCATGGGCGAGTCCTCCATCGAGCATTGGCACACCGTCGAAGGCGGCTTCCAGTCCCGCCAGCCCGTGGACGAGCGCTTCCGCCGCCGCTCCGCTTCCGGCGGCCGCCCTAACTAGGGCCTCTCCGTCGAGCGAATTCCCATCCCGCGCGTCTCTTGATTGAAGCCGTCTCACGCCCGTGCGCCTCCCATCCGGCGGCAAGACAACACCCGCGCGGAAGCGATACCCTTGAGGGTTGGAACCGAAGCGCGGAATCACCCCCGAAGCGGCAGGGCCCCAAGCGGCATTGAAGGAGCGGCAATGAAGATCGGCAAATGGGCACGGATTTTGCTGGCGGCAGCTCCGCTCCTGGCCGGGTGCAAAGGATTCTGGGACGCGCCTGCGACCACCACGACCACCACCACCGCCACTTCCAGCGGCGCATTCTATGTGCTGGACCAGGGGACCGCTCAGATTGCGGCCTACACCATCGCATCCGGCAAACTGACTCCTGTAACCGGCAGCCCCTACACCCTCCCCGGCTCTGCCCAGCCCCTCGCTATCGCTATAGCGCCCAACGGGGCCTTCCTTTATGTGAGCACGGCTCTCGACGGCATCTACCTCTACACCATTGGCACGGGAGGCGCGCTGACCCTGGGAAACAGCTCCGCTGCGATCTCCGGCGATCTGGCCGCCGCCATGCAGGTGGATTCAACAGATTCATGGCTGCTAGAGGCTCTCCCCGGCATCGGCGGGATTGAGCTCAGCGCCATTGCCATCAGCCCCACCACCGGCCTCTCCACCTCCAAGACCGAACCGACGATCCAGATTCCCGGCGCCACCGTGTTTCAGCTTGCGATCTCGCCCGACAACACCCACGTCTTTGTGGCGCTCGGCTCCAACGGCACCGAGGAGGTCGTCTTTACTGCCGCCAATAGCTCTCCATTCGGCAACACTGCCAACATCCCGGTGGAAAACACTGCCGGTGCCGCGGTTTCAGTGGCCGTCGACCCCAGCAACCGGTTGTTCTACGTAGGCGAGACGGCGGCCACCTCCGGCGTCAACTCCGGCGGATTGCGCGTCTTCAATTACAACACCCTGGCCGAGGTCTCCGGCTCGCCCTATGCAAGCGGCGGACTGGGGCCCTATGCGATCCTGCCTACACCGCACAGCACCACTCCAGGCGCCTATGTCTATGTGGCCAACCGGACGGTCAGCGGAGGTACCACCGGAAACATCTCCGGCTTCTCCTTCACCTCCACCGGAACCGTCTACACGCTGACCGCTCTGAGCAGCACCGCGGCCACCGGCACAACTCCGGTGGGCCTGGCCCAGGACTCGACCGGCGCCTACGTGCTGGTGGTCGATTCAGGGGGCAATCCGGACCTTGAAGCCTACACCTTCGATGCCACCACCGCCGGCAAACTCGACTCCACCTTCACTACGTCCACCGGAACCGATCCCGTCACGGCCGGCGCCGTCGCCGCCGTGCCCTAAAAACAGCACACAGTGAACCGTGGGCAGGGCACTGTTGTCCTGAGGTCGGTGACCGGCGCAGAGCAATCTCTTTCCCGTAAGTCCGTTCCCGCACTCGATTCCCGAGCCTCGCCCTCTAACAACTGACAACCGATCACTGTCAACTGATCCCTGACCCCTGACCCCTGACCCCCGATCCCTGACCCCCGATCCCTGACCCCTGACCCCCGATCCCTGACCCCTGACCCCTGATTCTGCTATCCTCAAGACGTACGCCACTGGCTGTGCTCACGCAATCGCCAATCCCATTCGTTCCTTCCCCCATGCGCCCCAGAACTTTTGCGCCTTGGTTTTTGGCGCTGTATTTTCTTTTGTTTGCCCTGGGTTGCGCGCGCTTCCGCCACGAGCATCACGATACGGTCTTCGTCTCCGCCCGCCAGATGTACCTCCACGACCGCATCGCCGCCGTCTCCAACCGGGTGGCCGAAGTGGTCAACGGCCAGCCTTTGGAGGTGATCGAGCGCAGCCGCCGCTTCCTCAAGGTAAAGACGGAAAAAAACGAAATCGGCTGGATTGAAGAGCGGGCGGTGATCGACGAAAAGAGCTTCGACTCGTTCACCCAGCTTGCCGAGCAGCACCGCCAGGACCCGGTGGTTGCCTCCGCCACGCTGCGCGACGACATCAATCTCCACCTCCTTCCGGGCCGGGCCACGGAGCACTTCTATCTGCTGGCGGGCGGCGCCAAGGTCCAGCTTTTGGCACGCGCCTCGGTTCCCAAGACCTCGGCGGCCGGCATGATGCCGCCTCCGCAGCCGGCTGTGCCAAAACCTCCTGTAAGCCCCAAGAGCCCATCCCCCGTACTCGGTTCCAAGACCGCCGCAAGACCAACTCCCGTCGCCGGGGCGCCGGTTGCCGGCGTGCCCGAGGTGCCTCCCGTCATCGTGGAGGATTGGTGGCTGGTTCGCGACGCCGCCGGGCACGCCGGATGGGTGCTCGCCGGCCGCCTGGATGTGGATGTGCCCGATGAGATTGGCATCTATGCCGAAGGCCAGCGGATTGTCGGCGCCTATGTGCTCACCAAAGTTACGGACCCCGAGGCCTCCACCCCGAACCACGAGGTTCCCGAGTACCTGACCGTGCTCAGCCCGCCCAGGGCCGGCCTGCCTTTCGATTTCGACCAGGTGCGCGTCTTTACCTGGAGCGTCCGCCATCACCACTACGAGACCGCCTTCCGGCTGCATCCCATTCAGGGCTATCTGCCCGCCCGGGTTTCGCGCCAGCCGGTGCCCGGCGGCAGCGTTCCGGCCTTTAGCTTCCTGCTCGCCAACGGCCAGCTTGTCTCCACCGATCCCGCCACCGGCATCACCCGCCCGCTCTCTCCGCGCACCATCCAATACGAGATGATCGACACCCAGGTGAGGCGCATCGGCCCCGACATGGGACCCATTCCCTACACCCATTCGCCGGAGGACAAACCCAAGTCCAAGTCTGCCAAGCCGGCCAAGAAGAAACACAGATGATCGGAGCCCGGCCGCCCCCACAGCCCCACAACTCGACTCACCGTCAAAAGCCCTCTGGACATAGTCCAGCCTTACCCTCCGTGAATGCCAAACGGAAAAATGCTTCCCGCCAATCTCACCTGAAATCCCACGCTCTTCCGCGGCTTCTTCAGTCATGCCGCACATGCAGCCGGATCGACAGCGGTCTTGCACCCAATGTCTCTCTTACGCAAGACTTTTGACCGCACAACCGGGTTTTTGGCAATCTCTCCACGTTGCCAGCCTCCAGGTACCAACGACCAGCTTCCAGCTTGGCGGCGATCCGCCCGAAGCCTGAAACCCCAATCCGCATCCGGCCTGGAAAAGTGACTCGGCCTGTTGGCGTCAGCCGAGTATTCTGCGCGAGCCGATCAGCGAAGCCTTGCCGACTCCCAGTACAAATCCTAAAAGGAACATCATGCGGAACCACCATAGCGTGCGAACAAGGTCTCAGCCGCGGTCCTTGGCCCGTCCCAATGCGCGATGGTTCTGGCGAAGGCCGTTGCTTTTACCCTTGCAGTTTCATCACGCATGAGCTTCTGAATGGCGCCTTGAACCTTTGCGGAGGGGTCGCCCGATTTTCCGACCCGTATCGCAAATCCAAGCCTCTCGAGACATGCCAGGTTTGCGACCTGCTCCATCTGCATTCCTACGCCGACCACCGGCTTGCCAGCCAATGCGGCGACCATTACAGTGCCGATTCCTCCGTGGATCACGGCGAGATCGGCGAGCTTATTGACCTGTAACGCAGGGACCCAGTCGGTGACGAGAACATTCGCCGGGATGCGGACTCCGGAAACTTGCTCAAGCAGAAATTTCACCGGAGCGATCACGCGGTACGGCTTGCCCTCAAAGCTCTCAAGGATTTTGGCGACAATCCTGGGAGTGCCCGAACTTCCCATCGCAAAGTAGATCAGCGGTTTGTCTCTCGGAATGGCGGCGATCTCCTTGGGCAGGGCGAATTCATCCTGCGGAATGAGGGGCCCGATGAAAGTGTGTTTGGGTGGCAGCTTGACGCCGGAAAACTCGGGGGGCTCCGCAACGAGGGTGTTGTCGCCGCGCCAAAACTCAAAGATTGAGTGATAGCCCGGAACCCCAAAGCGTTTGGCAGTACGATTGATCGGGTTGAGAAACCCATATCTGATCCAGAAGTTGATGAATTGCAGCACGGACCAGTCCGCGACCGCCTTCAAGGGAGCGGGCCGGAGATTGTCCGTCATGCCCGCGCCATGGCAAAAGAAGTCCGGGAGCCAGGTCGATTGGACGACCCAGACGAGAGGCGTCTCTAGAACCCGGCATGTTACCGGGATGGTGATGTAGGAGCCGGTGACCACGGCGGCAGGCTTCAGTTGCTTGAGAAGGGCTATCTCGTTCTCGACGCGCTGAATCAGCTCGGCATCGGCGAAGGCGGGCGCAAACTTCTCGCCACGGTCCACTTTGGCGATGAACTCGATCTTTTCTTTCGTGAGGCGGGGCTCCATCCGCGTCAAAGCAAAACCGTGCGTTTCGATCATGCGCTCGAAGTCGCCGCCATCGGAGATGAAATGAATATCGAAGACTTTGCTGGCTGCCGGATGGCGCTCGATGCCTTTGGCGATCTCGACCATCCGGCTCGTTTCCGCCAGATTGTAGGCGCAGGGCGCAAAGAGGAGGGTCCGCTTGGGCGCTCTCATGACTCCAGCTCCTTCAGCAAGAGATTCACAAAAATCATCCAGGCCCGGCGCGCGGAAGCCAGAGCCTCCGGGCTATCGACCGCCGCCACGCCGAGGAGGAGACCGTCGAGCATCATCTCGACCATGCGGGCTGCATCCTCGATCTCACGCCGGGGCAGGGTTCTGGGGAGCCGCGCTGCCAGCTCCTGTTGCATGTGGCGATGCATCTGGACAGATCCGGCCGCCAGGGAGACGTGAAGACCGTTGTCGAACATGGCCTTCACGAGAAACACGACGTGCGCCTTAAGGAAAGTGGCTCGTCGACGCGATAGGTTGAGGATTTGCTTGCCCAAATTCAGGAGGTACCCACGGGCCGACGAGGCGGTGTCGCTCCTGGGCGTTAACGACTGGGTCCAGTAGCTCTCCATGGCCAGGATCGGAATCTCGTCGATTGCGCGGAAATGATGAAACAGCGTGGCTTTGCTTACGCCGGCTTCCTTTGCCAGCGAGGAAGCGCTGAATCGACCGGGACCGTCACGCCCGAGGATACGGACGGTTGCTTGCAGAATTTTCGTGCGGGTTCGCTCGCCCGCGCTGGTGCGGTGGCCTTTGACTGGCATGCGATCAAGTAGTATCACTGACCGACCGTTCGGTCAAATAATAGGGATATTCGGGCTGCGAATTCACCCCGTCGCACGTGACCGGGAGACCGGCGGTACACTCATGATGAGGATAGTCTTGTGTCGATGCGAGAGCTTCAACGCACTATGTACGAGTTGCGCGATCCTTCGAAAGCTCAGCGCATGACCCTGGCGGGAATCGCTGGTGGCTGGGTGGTACTTGCGTGGTGGCTGCTTCTCGGTCCGGGACTACGGATTGCCGGCGTCTGGTTCGAATGGATCGGGAAGCCTGGAGATGAAATCCGGCGCATTTGCCTCGCCGTCGGATTCTCCATCTACTACTTCAGGATTCTCTTCACGGAGTTTGTTTTTCTCAAGAGGGGCGTGAGCTGGAGTGAGGTATTCACCATCGCACCGTGGCTCCTTTGTATCGTAGCGTTACTCGCGATCCTGGGCGGAACGAATTCCGCGCCTTTGGGCTGGGCTGCCGCTGTTGGGATGGTGCTGTTTGTAGTGGGATCGTGGATGAACTCTTATGCGGAGTACGCACGACATGTGTGGAAGTTGCGACCGGAAAACCGCGGACAGCTCTACACGCAGGGACTGTTCCGGTACTCCAGACACCCGAACTACTTCGGCGATTTGCTCTCCTTTTCAGGACTGTGTCTGATTTCCGGCGCGTGGACCGCGACGATCATTCCGGTCCTCATGCTGATGGGGTTTGTCTTCGTCAATATCCCGGTGCTTGATTCTCATCTGCGCGATCATTACGGCAGCGCCTTCGATGACTATGCGCGGCGCACAGCCAAACTGATTCCGTTTGTCTACTGAGCGCCGACCCTCTGGAACGCGCAGAGCACCGGTAACGATATTAATTTGGCCTCAGCGCGTGAGCCAGCGGAAGGCTCGCCCGACGAATGCTTTTGCGTCCTTTTCGATGTTAGGGCCGTGGGCGATGATCAACCTATCGAAATCCCAGGAAAGGAGCATCTTGAGCGATTGCCGCGCGAGGTTTCGATGGATGAAGGTTAGCTTGATGTCCAACGGCACGCCTCCATGTGGGTACGCAACACCTCCCAGCCTGATCAAGGAATTCCGAAACGGCCTGTCCTCTATCATCGAGTGGACCTGTATTAAATCATCCAGAATGACTGTGTGCGATGGTTTATGGAAGAAGAGAATTTCTTCGATGAGCGGGTTGCCCTTGAAGGCGAGCTGGTCGAAGTCCTTTTTCCAGGCTTCACGCGGCTCGTCGCCCAGAATTCCGGCGAAAGGCAAGGAGCCTTTCTTCAAGGTAAATGGGGTGGGACGTGGCGCCCATAGCTGCGCCTCAGGAAACAGCCTGTGCCACACTGACAGCCGCCAGACATGCCTGGGTGTCGCCGCAATCAGATACTTCACGGGTCCCAAGTCGGTGATGCGTTTGAGCGTTTCAGGGGGTACGGAAACAGGGGAATCCACCCAAAGTGAGCCATCGCAGAGCCTGACAACCGTCATGCGGGTGGTGAATATGACACCCATGTCGCGGACACTCGGACCTTCGACGATCCAAACGCTTTCGGCAAACGCAGAAAGATCGGACATAAGTGTTCGGTACGCAGAATATCACTCCGGCCAACAACGGATGATTCGCAGGCAGTAGTCCCGGCGAGCGTCGCTAATCCACGAGTTGTCGCGACAGCATGACTCCGAGTTGTCGCGACGATTGGTCTTCGAAAACGCCCTGGTCCCAAAACACTTCATGAATGATGCTTTATCGCCAACCCACTCAGCGACGACAACAGGCCCAAAATCCCCAACGATCCGGATCGACGGGAGCTTCCCCGCCATCGCCGTTTTGTATATGCACATCCAGACAGGGGTATATGCAAAAGCCAATTTGTGCGCGAAAAAGAACCGCCGGAAGCCCCATTTCTCCCCTCTGAGACCTTGAATACAGGGTTTCGGACCCCCATTTCTCGCCTTTCAGATGGGGTCGGACAGGGTGCGGAAGAACTCCGTCGCGCGTTATGCCGGGACTGGTAGTCGAGGTTTTAACCCCGCCAATCGAACCAGCAGAATCAACGCGGGCTTTAGCCCCCGAGGTATGCTTTGGGCGGATTCTGCCCGGAATAACACCTTTACCTGCGGCCTGCCAGGATGACAGCCCGATTTCCCACCCTCGCCTGCCACCGATCCCCGATCCCTATTCCCTGATCCCTGATCCCTGATCCCTGATCCCTGAACCCTGATCCCTGACCGCTGTTCCCCAACCCCTGCTTTGCAGATCATTTCCCACTCCGAGAGCACAATGGAGAATGAGGAGAAGACCGTGCAGGCCGAAAAATCCCCCCAAAAACCGCGTACCCCCACCCCCCCTCCCCTGTGAGAGCCCCCGTTTTTCACCCCGGCGTTCCGATAAGTCACCGAGAATGAACAGCTTACAAAATCACCCCGGTAACCAATCGGTAAACATCAACCCCCGAAAAGCCCCGCTTTCTGGCCCCAAAGGGGCCGGTTTTGAGACGATTTTGCCCCGAAACCGCCGGTTCCTGAACAACTCGGCAGCCCGGAGTACGCCCCGAGCGAAGCCCAAGGGTACCGCAAGGTGGGATGCGAAACAAAAATCTCGCTACCGGCCTTGGCAAGGCCATCTTCGTTCAGGCGCTCTTTGACGCCTTCCTTAAATGCGCGCTCATTTTTATCCTTTTCTAACTCGCCGGTTGCCAGGTCTCGATTTTGAGGCCTGGGAACGCAACGCCGCTCACCCTCGCCTGCGCAGCTCCAGCTCTACAACGCGCAGCATCTCCGCCTCGGGGGCGGGCTTGCCGGTCCATATTTCGAACTGGCGCGCGCCTTGTTGAACGAACATTTCGAGGCCGCCAATGACTGGAATGCCGCGCTCTTTTGCCAGCTTGAGCAGCGGCGTCTCCAGCGGGTTATAGACCATGTCGAAGACCAGCCCGGCGTTCAGTTCGTTCTCGGCGATAGGAAGCTGCTGCTTCGATCCGTGCATGCCGCAGGGAGTGGCGTTGACGAGGACGTCGAAGCGGGCCTTGGCGAGCGCTTCGCGCTTTAGCGCCTTGGTTTTGGATTCTTTTGCCAGGGATACGGCGGCTTCGTGGGTGCGGTTGACGATGAAAACCTCCGCTCCCTGAGCGGCAAGCCCGAAGACCGCAGCCCGCGCCGCGCCTCCGGCTCCCAGTACGGCGATGCGCGCGCCCTTCAATTTGAGGCGCTTTTCGAGCGGCCTCACCACCCCGGCCACGTCGGTGTTGAAGCCGTAGAGCTTGCCGTCGGCCCCGGTGCGCAGAGTGTTGCAAGCGCCGATTTTGGCGGTCAGCGGGTCGGAGTTGGCCAGGTGGGGCAGGACCTCTTGTTTGAGCGGCATGGTCACGGCCACGCCGGCAAGCGGCAGCTCGCGCGCCACGGTTAGCAGATCGTCGAGGAGACGGACTTTGAGCGGCAGAAGAACCGCGTTCACGTTCTCGCGGCGGAAGGCTGTGTTTTGCATCAGCGGCGAAAGCGAGTGGGCAATGGGGTTGCCGGCCACGCCGAAGATGCGCGTAGCCTGGTCCAGTTGCTCCACGCGGTAAAGGTCGTGCAACGTCCGGGCGGTCATCTGCCCCGGCGCCGTCTCCGCCCCATCGCCGAAGGAGGCAAACGTGAATGCGGCCCCGGCGCGCGGTCCAAGCACGCGGGAGAGAATCCCTTCTTCGCCCATGGCGATGCCCACCACGTGCGACGAGAGCGACCGGTCCTCGATTAGCTTGAGGACGGCCAGGTTGTCGGCGAGCGAGCGGGCCGTCGAGACCACTTTGACAAATTCCGGCTCGAAGGTCTCGATCCGCTCGGCCGCCCGTTCCAGGCCCTTTGTGCGGGCAAAGTCGTGAAAGCTCACCAGCAGCGCAGCGCCCGCGGCTCGCAGCGCGGCCCGCAGAAGGTCCATCTGCCTGGGCGCGGCCTCCTCCGCCGACTCGACTTCGAGATCGACGATCTGGCAACCGGCCTCGGCGGCCTTGGCCAGCACATCCAGTTCGGCTCTGAGCGCTCCGTCGAATTGGCCTCCAAAGGCCTTGCGCCGGCAGGTGGCGATGGCCGTGACCTCGCGGTGGCTGGCCAGAAACTCCTTCACCTGGGGCAGCGCCGCCGCCGGCTTGGGTAGCGAATCCAGCCTGAATTCCAGGAACTTCGAATCGGCCAGCCCAGCCTCCGCCCGCTCGATCAGCTCCGCCGGCGAGTGAGCCTGAATGGCCACGCACAGCTTGCCCACGCGCAGCCTGGGGGGCGCCAGAACAGGCCCGGAATCGCGCGTAACGTGCTCAATGCGGGACATGGCCGTCAATTGACGCATCTTAAAGGCGTTCCGCCCAGGATGCAAGGCCGGAATCGCGGGCCGTTGGTGGTGGAGGCGGCTCTCGCTTGTTTTGAGAGCAGCCTTGCTCCTCTACTCATCCCGCAGCGTCTTGGCCATCGGGTCGCTCATGCCATTGAAGCCTGAGAAAGGCAGGCCGGGATCGGCGCTGGCCAGAGCGCGCTGCATCTGCGCGGTCAATCCCTCCACCGGAGCAGCGGTGCGAACGATCGAACTGGGCTGAAACCAGGCGTGGACCACTGCAAGTTCGCGCCCCTCCACCTGCACGGCAGGAACGTACGTGGTTTCCTCGCCAAGATCGCCCCCGACCGCTCCGGGTGGGGTAGGGCAGGCTCTTCAGCATTAGCGCATTCACGATGGAAAAGATCGCGGTATTCGCGCCGATCGAAAGCGCCAGCGTAAAGACCATGGTCAGCCTGAAGCCGGGATTGCGGCCCAACTGGCGCAATGCGATTCTGAGATTCTGTCCCAAAGTGCCCATCGATGACCCTCCCGGCAAAGGAACCCCTGACAATGCGCTGCAATACACCCGCAGCCCGGCGGAAGTTCCGTTGGTGCTGCAACCTTTGCGGGAAACAGGCGCGAACCCTGTCCGCTGTGGCACTCTAGAACTGTGGAGGAGTTTGTCCGCTATGCCTGCTGAAAGCGCTGCAGTCGCCGCCGCGACCGATTCTCTTCACGCCTGGGAGGTGGGCGGAGCGGAGTCCGCCGAGGCGCTCGCTGTCTGGGTGGGAGCCCGTTTGGCGGCGCATGAGGCGGCGCTGGCGGCGCTTCTGGCCGTCGAGGGGCCGCGCACGCCGGACAACTCGTTGCGGCTCTACGACGCGGCCATCGAACAGCTTAGTCTGGCCGGCTCGCAGACCGGGGTTTTGAACTCGGTGGCCGCCGGCACCGCAGTGCGCGACCAGGCCCAGTTGGAGGCCCAGCGCGTGGCTGTGGCTGCGAGCGCCCTGAGCCTGAATCGTCAGGTCTATGACGCACTTGCCGCCATTCGCCTTGAAGACGCCAGCGAGGCGACCAAACACTACGTCGAGCGCACTCTGCTCGGCTACCGGCTGGCCGGCGTGCACAAGGACCAGGCCACCCGCGCCCATCTGCATGCCCTCCGCGAGAAGGCGACCCGGCTTTCGCTTGAATTCAGCCGCAATATCCAGGAAGGCGGGAAAACCATCGAAGCCACGACGGCCGAACTGGACGGCCTGCCCCAGGACTACCTGGCCCGCCATCCTATTCAAACAACGGGGCCTGACGGAGATCAACGTGTCACCCTCACAACCGACCAGCCCGACATGCAGCCGGTGATGACCTTTGCCGCGAGCGGAGCGCTCAGGGAGCGCATGTTCCTGGCCTACAACACCCGCGCTTACCCTGCCAACAAGCAGCTCCTTCTCGACCTGCTGGCTACCCGCCAGGAGATCGCCGGCGTGCTGGGCTTCCGCAGTTGGGCCGACCTGGCCACCGCCGACCAGATGATGGGCTCGGCCGCTAATGTTCGGACCTTTTTGGCCAAGCTGGACGAAGCCAGCCGCGAGGGCGCGCGGCGCGAACACCAGTTGATTCTGGAATTCCTGCGCGAGCGCGAGCCTGGACAAACAGCCATCGACATCACCAGCCGGGCCTTCTGGTACGAGCAATTCCGCCGCTCGGCCTTCGACTTCGACTCCCAGTCCGTGCGCCCCTACTTTCCCTATGCCCAGGTCGAGGCAGGCGTGCTGGAGACTGCCGCGCGGCTGTTCAAGATTGAGTTTCGTCGCTCCACCGCCCCCGGCTGGCATCCCGATGTTTCGGTCTTCGAGGTCTTCGACGGCGGCGAGCGTGTGGGCCGCTTTTACCTCGACATGCACCCGCGCGAGGGCAAGGACAAATGGTTTTCCGCCGCGTCCATCGTCACCGGAGTTCGCGGCGGCGCGCTGCCCGAGGCCGCCATCATCTGCAACTTCCCCGCCGGAGACGACAACGATCCCGGCCTTCTTCAATACAGCGACGTGGTCACCTATTTCCACGAGTTTGGCCACCTGATGCACGCCATCCTGGGCGGCCGGACCGAGTGGGCGGGCATCTCCGGCTTTGCCACCGAAGGCGACTTTGTCGAGGTGCCGTCGCAGATGCTCGAAGAGTTCTTCCACGACGAAAAACTGCTCCAGACCTTCGCAAAGCACTACCAGACCGGCGAGGTCTTGCCACTAGACCTGATCCACAACATGAAGCGAGCCGGCTCGTTTGGCCGCGCGGACTGGATGCGCTCGCAACTCTACTACACCACCCTCTCCCTCGACCTGCACGACCAGGACCCGGCGGGCCTCGACCTCGACGTCATCACAAAAAAGGTCTACGAGTCGCTGCAGCCGTGGACGTGGCTGGAAGACAACCGCATGTACGCAAGCTTTGGCCACCTCACGGGCTATTCGTCCAACTACTACACCTATGCCTTCGACAAGGTCATCGCGCTGGACTTCTTTGCCCAGTTCGATCGGGCAGACTTGCTAGGCGGCGACGCCGGCAGCCGCTACCGCAAGGCGGTGCTGGAGCAGGGCGGGTCGAAGCCCGGCCGCCAGATGGTGCGGGACTTCCTCGGACGCGACGAGGAGTTCGAGGGTTTCAGCAGGTGGCTGAATGAGGAGTTCGATGGCAAGGCGCCGGAGGCAGCGCGGTGAACGCCGCCGATTTTCGCCGCATCGCGTTGAGCTTCGATGGTGCCGAGGAGAGCTCGCACATGGGCGCGGCCGATTTTCGCGTCGCCGGCCGCATCTTCGCCACGCTTGCCTCGGAGAGCGAGGGATATGGCAACCTGATGCTCACTCCCGAGTTGCAGGCGGAGTTTGTCGCGGAACAGCCTGAGCTCTTTCTGCCCATAGCGGGCGGCTGGGGCAAGAACGGAGCGACCCACATCCGGCTGGCCCAGGCGGATGAGGACACGCTGACCGGCGCTTTGCAGACAGCGTGGAAGCTCCGCGTCGAGAAGAACCGCGAGCCAGGATCGAGAAAGCAAGCCGCGTCGAGGCGACCCAGAGCGGTGGCTTGAAACCGACGGCTGGCCCCATTTCCACCACCTTCCTTTCATGTTTCTCCCTGCAATTGCCGATGTTCTCTGAAAGGTCAAAGGACCGGGCAGTCCCGCCAGCGATTCCGATGCGCCTGCACAGGCGGGCTCCCGCTCCGGGAAGACGCGCGCCTCTAAGAAGGGTCGTACCCCGCATGCCGCAATTGATCTGGACCCGCGACCTCTCGGTGAACGTCAGAGTGTTGGACGAAGACCACAAACAGCTGTTTGGATTGATTAACGAACTCCAGGGTGCGATCAAGGCCGGCCATAGCAGGGCTGTCCTCGAATCCGTACTCGACCGGCTGATGGAATACACCAAGATCCACCTGGCCAGGGAAGAGGAGTTCTTGGTCCAAACCGGCTATCGAATCGCTGCTGCGCACGCGGAAGAGCATTGCCGCATGGTCCAGCGGGTCCGGGATATTCGGGGCCGCTTCAACGATGGGTCGGTAGCCATGCTCTCGCTGGAGCTCAGAGCCTTCCTGCAGAATTGGTGGACCGTCCACATTCAGTCCTCGGACAGCAAGTACAAGTCTTGGCTCAACGCTAAAGGAGTCTTCTAAAGCACGCCACCGGCAACCAGCCCTTTTCAGCGCGGCTTCAGTCAGGCTCATTGTCAAGCAAGGACCCGGACGGCATCACTCCGCTCATACCTGCTCGGTCCTCGTTCCTCCCGTCCTCCCGCCGCCCCATCCGCTATGATGGTCCCGCGATGACAAGTACACAGGATTTCAACGGCAAATGGGCGCTGGTGACCGGAGCCAGCTCGGGCATCGGCGAGGCCTTGGCGCGGGAACTCGCCCGCCACGGCGCCAAGCTCATCCTCACCGCGCGGCGCAAAGACCGGCTCGAGTCTCTGGCTGCCGAACTCACGGCTATGGGCACTGAGGTCCGCATCTTCCAAGCGGACCTGAACGACCCTCTGGGTCCTCAACAGATCTACGACGCGACTGAGGGCTCGGAGGGCGGCGGGCTTGCCGTGGACATACTCGTCAACAACGCCGGCCTGGGCCAGTTCGGCGCATTCCACTCGAATCCCGTCGAGCAGGAACTCAGCCAGGTGCGCGTCAACTGCGAGGCCATGGTGCGCCTTTCGCGGCTATTTGTCCCGCGCATGGTGGAGCGGCGCCGCGGTTGGGTGCTGATTCTGGCCTCGACGGCCAGCTTTCAGCCGATTCCCTACATGGCCACCTACGCGGCTAGCAAAGTCTTCGATCGCTTCTTTGCGCTGGGGCTGGCCGCCGAAGTTGCCCGCTTCGGCGTCAAGGTCACTGCGCTTTGCCCCGGCCCCACCGACAGCGAGTTCTTCGAGGTATCCCGCGCCGGCTTGTACAAATCGCGCGGCGTGCAGCCTGCCGCGGACGTTGCGCGCCTCGGGGTCGCAGCCTTGGCGCGCGGCCGGCGCACCATCGTCCCCAACTTTGCCGGCGGATTCACTGCATTCCTGGTCCGCTTCCTCCCGGTTGGGCTGATCACCCGCTTGATCGAAAAGATCGCCCGGCCGGCCTGAGCTTTCCGTCGAGTCGGCGTCCTCTTCTCAGGCCGCGTCCATTCCGGGCGTGAAGACCTGAAAGCAGTTTCGTCCTCGCGCCTTGGCCTGGTACATAGCCGCATCCACACAGGTCAAGAGCGCATCCGCGTCCAGTCGATCTCCGGCTGCGGTGCAGACCCCGATGCTGACGGAAATCCGCGCCTCGCGGCCCGCCAAGGCAACGGGAACCGACAGAGCCGCCACCATCTTGGCCGCAAGACTCTCCACGCCTTGCGGATCGCCGAGATCGGGCAGCAGCACCACGAACTCGTCTCCGCCCATGCGGGCCACCGTATCGCTCTTGCGCACCGCTTCGACAATGCGCTTCGCCGTGACCCTCAAGACCTCGTCGCCGGCTTGGTGGCCAAGGCGATCATTGATCTCCTTGAAGTTGTCGATATCCAGCATCAGCAGCCCCAGACCGGTTTCGCGGCGGCGGGCGGACTCCAAGGCGACATTCAACCGATCCTGCAGCACCAGCCGCGTCGCCAGGCCCGTCAAGGCGTCGTGCTGAGCCATGTGACGGAAGCGCTCTTCGCTTTCGCGGAGAAGATTTGTCTGCTGCTCCACGCGCTTCCTCAGCGCCACGACCCAGGCCAGGACAACCAAGGTGCCGGTGATCGCCAATGCCAACAGCAAAAGCCCGCGCCCCGGCGTCCACCAGGAGGGCTTTCGGAGTACGACTACGTCCGCCGTCGAGCGCATCAGAACCCGAAAGGACTTGGGCACCGCTATGCCGTCTTTCAAGACGCTCAGTTGCGGATCGAATTCAACGGAACAGATTCCGGTGAGGCGCAGCCTGCTCCCGTTCTTCCAAGCATCCGCTTCGGGCCCGGCAAGGCTTTGCGGTAGTACGGCGGTAAAGATGAAGTTTCCCGAGGTGAGCATCAGGGTGGTGTCCGACGATGCCAGGTCGCGGCCGATCAGCTCGCCATCGATCTGGATCAGCTCGGAGTTATGCTTGCCCAGCATGGCCTGAGCGGCGCTGATCGGTTCGGCAGGAACCGGCGCGGCGCTTTCCGCCTTCCTGAACACGGCATCGGCCAGGACAGAGGTGGAATTCTCCGCTCCGGCGAAGCCCGCAACGTCGGCCACATCGCCAAGCGCCAGACGTGTGCTCTGCACCGTTCGCGCGCAGATTCCGCGGGTCGCGTCGCGGATGCACAGCGACACTCCAGGCCACTGCATGGTCACTCTTCCGCGAAGATGCACCCGGTGCCGCATCGCCGCGATCTGGTCCCACCGCAGTAGACTGTCGATAAGGATGGCTGGCGACTGAAACGGATCGCGCGGCGCCTTTTCAATCACCTGCACCGTAGATAAATTGGGAAACACCACGCGGGCCCCAATCATCTGGCTGCTGTTGTTGTAGAGCGGCGCCTCATGGCCGCGAATGCGCACTTTGGCGTCCACCAGCCGGGAGTAATCGGCGCCCGTCTCGCGCACCGATGTGGCAAAGAGCATGCCATCCATCATCGACAGTTCCAGCGTCACGATATGGCCGCTGTCCGAAGCCGAATGAACAATCCCTTCCACCTCAACCCATTGGCCTTCGAACTCGCCGGCAAGCAACTGGGTGCGGCTCACCCGGACAGCGCCTGCCGGCAGCGGCGCGTGGCCGATGACCCGAATCTTCGGTTTGGCGACGACCGGAGCAAACCCTCCTGGATCGCTCACGCCCCAGATGTCCACCAGCGACCCAACGGGAAGCGATTTGATCTCACCCCCTCCCGTCTTGACGAATATGCTTCCACTCGCATCGTGAATGTAGATAGCGCCAAATCCGCTGCCGGTGTCGGTGTCGAAGTAGGTGACCACCCCCCGCAGATGGACGGGATAGCCGCGCTTGGCTTCCTCGCTGCTGAGGCCGTGTGCCTGGCGCGCCGTGGTCAGCAGGGGCAGCTTGCCCGCCGGTCCGTTCGCGGATTCGGCCTTTGCCGCGGGCGCTCCAGGAGGAAGCCCCGCCAGGAAGAAGCTTGCGCATAGAGCGGCCGCCAACCCATCAAGGGGACAACGGCGCCCACTCCTCGAGCTGCCTTCGACTGTCGGCTTCGAGCTCTGCCTGCTCCTAGGGGGATGCGCCGGGTTGGATGCCCAGGTAGGGCTAGCCAACTCTCTCCAGACAGCCAACCCTCCCGGCGTTTTCACGCCGCTCAGGCGCTGTGGCGCCTTGCTTAGGCGCGAACAGTAGCTTTGAGACATTTTCACAAGGATTATATCGGCTTGCTGGGAAAAGAAATTACGCCGCATCCCGCTCGCCACCGGCAGCTCCCGTAAAATGCGGATATGTGGAACCTGCGCCGCGCGGATATGCGGCTTCGTTCACTTCCCTTGAAGATGCAGTCTGAGATTGCGTGACCTGGCTGGCGAGCCGCGAAACCGCGCACTCGAAAACACCTGCAAAACCGGCTTTCGCGTCTAATTCAGCTCTCTAACCCAGATATTCCTGAAGCTGATTGGCTCACTCTTGTCGCCGTGCGCCTGCAACTTGATCGGCGCGCTGTCGTACTTCTTGTAGAACGGCTGGCCGATGTACAGGGTTTGCCCCTTCAATTCGAAGTGATTCTGCACCAGCACGCCATTGAAGAAGACCGTAACATAGGCAGGCGTTTTCAGCGATTCGTCCGCGTTGAATGTGGGCGCGGTCCACACCACATCGTAGCTCTGCCACTCTCCCGGCTTGCGGCTCGGATTCACCAGCGGAGCGCTTTGCTTGTAAATGCTGCCGCCTTGCCCGTTGACATACGTCGTGTTGTTATACGCATCGAGGACCTGGAGCTCGTAGCCGGCGTCGCCGGGGCCGGTGGAAGCGAGAAAGACGCCGCTGTTTCCGCGCGCCTGACCGCTGCCGGTGATGTTTTCCGGAATTCTAAACTCGATATGAAGCTGGTAATTCTTGAATGTCCGCTTGGTCTCGATGTTCCCGACGCCCGGCGCCTTTTTCACTGTGAGTATGCCGTTGGACACGATCCATTGCGCCGGGGTATGGTCCTGGGCCGAGACCCACTCGTCCTCGTTCTTGCCGTCGAACAACACGATCGCGTCGGAGGGTGGCGCCGCGTCGGTGGCGCCCGGAGTCACTATCTTGGGGACAGGCGTCCATACCTCCGTGTCTTCGGGTTTGGGCTTAGCCGGCTCTTGCGCTGAAACGAGAGTGGCCATGGAAACCAGGGTAGCCAAGGCGAGGAATTGCGAAAGTCTAGTGATCATAGATGGCGTTCAGGATACACCCCCGGAGGCGGGCGCGCCAGTCAGGCGTAAACGTTGACGCTGGCTCCGCTGCCTTCATTGCCGCTGGTCGGGGGGCTGCCATAGGCAAGGCTGGACGAGGTTGAACCGGTGCTGCTCGTGGCGCCGCCGGCGCTACTGCCCGTCGAGGCGGCGCTGGAACTGCTCCCGGTGCTGTTGTCGCCATACGCGCTGTCCAGCAGGGAAGTCGTCGGGTCCATGGCATTCGAGGAAGAGTTCAGTCCATAAGCGCTATCCATGATGGCCGTTGTCGGGTCGACGGGGGCTTGGGAAGAGCTGCTCGATCCGGAGAGATTGAGCAAATCGTCCACCCATTGCACGGTCTGGGCCACGGCGGTTTCGGCGTTTGTGACCGCTTGCGACGGGGTGGACTGGAGATCGTTCGCGACGGTGGCAAAGGCGGACTGGGCCGTGGACAGGTTTCCCGCACTGAGGGCGCTGCCCAGCGCCTTCATATCGGTCGAGAGCTGCGAACTCGCTGACGAGGCGGAGGACGAACTGCTCCCTGTCGATGTTGAAGGGGTCTCATTCAGATCCTGGTAGGTATTGAACGCGGTCTGTGCGGTGCGCAGATTTCCCGAGGCCAGGCTCTGCTGCAGCGACTGCCAGGCCTGCTGCGACGCCGAGACATTGCTCGAAGCGGCGACGTATTGACTCAACCCCGCGGTAGACAGAGCGACAACGGCCATCAAACCCCCAGGTGCGGGACCGGGAAATACGCTCCCACATCGGAGGTTTGTCGGCAAAGCACGGAATTCCTTTACAAAGTGTCCCCACGCGGACAGTCGGCTGTCTCTCGCGCCTGGGGCGGCCGATCTCCGCTAACGCTTTTCGGGCATCCCGTTGGGCTTGGTGACCGCGAAGGAGTTGAAGAACCGAGCCACGTCCTGTTCCTTGCGGGCGCCGGCCGAGGGGAAGGCCGCGATGAGCATATACAGGCGCGGGCGGGCATAGATCAGGCGCGCATTCAACAGGCCTCCACCGGAGTTGCGGGCCAGGAATTCCCGCCCTGGAAAACCCTCGGGAGTGTTGCGGTTTTCGCTGACCAGGGTGGTTTGCGTGCGCATGAGCGTATCGTCCCGCGCCATGTCCAACGTCCGGTCGGGTGCTTGGCCATTGACGCGCGCCACCGGCGGATTGTCAGCCCAGGCCACGGAGTAGGTGGTGTCTCCGTCGGGGCTGGAGAAGATCATCGCCACTTGGTCCGAACCGCCATGCTCGTTGTAGGCCGGAACATCGAGCTGCTTGACGCCGCTCGGCATCTCCACCTTGAAGCCGTCCGCGGACCGGTCGACCTTCTCCCAGGCGATTTGGGCGGGGCGGGAAGCGTAGGCTGGCTGGCTCGTTCCCTCGTCTTCGGCGGTCTCGGAGCTCGATGAGCGGACCAGTCCCAACTGCTGTCGATGCAGGTAGATGTAGACTGCTCCCAGTATCCCGATTGCAAGCAGGACGAAATAAATCCACCGCTTCACACTCTAGAGAGTGCCTCTGCCTTCTGCCGGATGCAAGCCGATTCTTGACATCTTGCCGGAGCCCGCACCAAAGGCGTCAAAGGCGGGTTGAGCCCGCAATTGGGAACGGGGATTCGTGGGCCGGGCCTTCTTTCATCCCCAGCCAACTCCGCCGCGCAACCTTTCCTTCCATTCTGCATCTATTTAAATAACTAGCAGAGGCTTCCCCAAATGATGTTCCCTCCAAGAGTGGTATCCCTCGTATCCTGAGGTCCCTTGCGGACCTCTTCCCTCAAGCCCCCCTGGATCTCCCCCCCAAAGCCTCTCGAGCGGGCCTGCCGGAAGGCAGGCCCACGCGCTCGCTCAAAAGGACGCGGAAGCTGCTCGCGGCAATGAATCGTTAGAGCGGTTCCACAATGGCTGTACCCCGAAGCCGCGGCCCTCCAGCGGCATTTTCCTCAAGAAAATGACCCCTTGCACGCTGCCGGAAAAGGCACGTGAATTGCGGAATCGCTCTAGAATCTGAGACAAGATGCCATTTTCCCCGCATGGAAATGCCCCTGCCGACCCGGAAACCGTGAAGATCGACGCTCTTCCGGAGCGGACGGGTCTGAAGCGCAATCTGCGAGGTAAGGGCCTCGCCGCGCGCTCCCGAATCCGCTTCGAGCAGGCGGCGCCCGAGCAACTGTCGCGGGCCGCGCCTGCGCCCAGGGTGACGCCGAACGGCGTCGAGTGGCTGGCCGTTCCCGGTTGGGAGAGGACGAACTGGCTCTGGCACGGATTCAGCACCCGCCGGGGCGGCGTCAGCCGGGCTTATTGCGCCGATGGCGCGCCCGGCGAGCTCAATCTCGGCTTCACCAGCGCGGACAGTCAGGAGGCGGTGGCTGAAAACCGCCGGCTTCTGGCCGAGGCCGTCAGCGGGGACCCGGCCACGCCGCTCATTACCCTCCGCCAGGTTCATTCGAACCTCGTGGTTGTCGCTGGCGGGGCCGAAGTTGGCCGTGATCGTTCCCGCACAGTCGGGGTCCCCGGCGACAGGTCCACGTCGCTGGGGTGTAAAGTCGGGGTCCCCGGCGACAGGTCCACGTCGCTGGGGTGCAAGGCCGATGGCCTGATGACCGCCGAGCCGGGCATCCTGCTCGGCATCCAGACCGCCGACTGCATTCCGGTTCTGGTAACCGACTGCCAGCGCCGCGCGGTGGCTGCCTTCCATGCCGGCTGGCGGGGAACCGTCAACCGCATTGTGGAGACCGGAGTGGGCCGCATGAGGCTCGAATTCGGTTCCCGGACTGAAGATCTGATGGCCGCCATCGGTCCCGGCATCGGCCCTTGCTGCTACGCCGTCGGCGAAGAGGTGTTCTCCAGTTTCGAGTCCCAGTTCGCCTACGCTCGCGAGCTCTTCCGCGAGGTCTACGACGCCGATCCGGTGCGGGCTAGCTACCCCATGCTCTTCCTCACCCAGAGAGCCCCCGGTCATTCTCCCCTCGGCCCCAGCCTGCACCTGGACCTGGTGGAGGCCAATCGACGCCAATTACTGGCGGCGGGACTCAAGCCGCGCGCAATTAAGGTAGTGGGCGGCTGCACAAGCTGCCAGCCGGAGCTATTCTTCTCCCATCGCGCCTCGCGCGGTCATGCCGGACGCATGTTGGCCGTCATCGGCATCCGCCGGTAAGTGAGCTGGCCTTGCTCGGCGCAGAGAACCGCCCTGCTACTTCAGGGAATGTCTGAAGCAGGACGTTCGCTTGGGTTCAAATCGAGAACCGGGAGAACTCAGGAAGCTTTGACAGCCTCGCTGGGATTGACCAGGTCGCGAAGCTCCTTGGACGGCTTGAAGTAGGGTACGCGCTTGGCCGGCACCTCGACGCGCTCGCCGGTCTTGGGGTTGCGTCCGATGCGGGGGTTGCGCTGCCGGATGCGAAACGACCCAAAGCCGCGAATCTCAATCTTGTCTCCGCCCTGCAAGGCGCCAATCACCGAATCGAAGATGGTCTCCACGATGACCTCGCCGTCGCGGCGAGTCAGGTCTCCCAGGGCGGTGACCTTATCCACCAGGTCTGCCTTCGTCATGTCCTTTAGGCCTCCGCTCCCAGCATAACCGGATTCTGTCCAATCCGGCGTGAAAAAGCGACCCGGCATGCGCGAATTGAGCCTTTTCCCTTCAGCAAGTTGCCGGAAAAAGCGGCGTCCAGTCAATTGCCGTGGCCAATTCCGCTGGAAGGAGGGATATGATGGCGAGAGTCCTTCTCCTTGGAAACCCCGGCCCGAACGGGCAGAGGCGTGCGTGTGACCGAATACCCGAAATACAGTATCGTGATTCCGGCCTTGAATGAGAGCGCTCGCATTCCGGCGACTCTCCAGTCCGTAATTTCTTGCATCCGAGAGCGCGGCTGGAGTGCGGAAGTCATCGTGGTCAACGACGGCTCGCGGGATCCGACGGCGGAAGCGGTGCTGGCCTTCGCTCAGAATGCGCCGGAGGTTCGCCTGATCCAGAATCCCGGCAATCGCGGCAAAGGCTACAGCGTGCGATCCGGCTGCCTCAAGGCCCTGGGCGAGGTGGTCATCTTCACCGACGCCGACCTGTCGGCGCCCATTGAGGAGGCCGAGCGCCTCTTTGCCGCCATCGCCCAAGGCGCGGACATCGCCATCGGGTCGCGATGGCTGGAAAGGGACCGCCAGACTCACCGCCAGCCGCTTTACCGGCAGATCTTCGGCCGCTGCTTCAACGCCTTGGTCCGCATGATCATGGGCCTTCGCTTTGCCGATACCCAGTGCGGCTTCAAGGCCTTTACCCGTGCCGCCGCTCAGACCGTCTTTCAGCTCCAAACCATCGAACGCTGGGGTTTCGACCCGGAGATTCTGTATATCGCCCTGAAGCGCGGCTATCGCATCGTCGAGGTACCGGTAAGCTGGGCCCACGACGAGCGTACTCGCATAAGCTATATAAGGGATGGCATGAAGATGCTCGAAGAGATCGCCACTATCCGCTGGAACGCCTTCCTGGGACGCTACGACAAGCAGGTCGAGCGCATCCGCCGCGCCACGCTGCCCAGATAGCCTATGACGCTCGTGAGTTCCGAAATATTGCGGATGCCGCCGCCGATGAGCATTCCATGCGACTTATCGGGATTGCGATCCGTCCCTTATCTAAGGCGTTGGTTCAGAATTCTCCGCCAAAATGATCTGGTTCCAAGGAGGTTGACAATGGTTCGCAAGGCATTGCTCGGAGTTCTGTTTCTCGCGCTCGGTTCCCTGGTCGCCCGGGCCGCCGACTTCAACGGCAAATGGACGGGCCAGGTCGAGACCCCCAGGGGCACGCAAATTCTCAGCTTCGATTTTCACGTCGATGGCGCCAAGCTGACGGGCAAGATCACCACCCCGCGCGGCGATGCCGATATCCAGGAAGGCAAGGTCGATGGCGATACCATTTCCTTCGCCCAGGTGCTGAACTTCAACGGCAACGAGGTGAAAATCGTCTACACCGGCAAGGCCGAAGGGGATACCATCAAGTTCACGCGCCAGTCAGGCGACCGCCCCGCGCAGGAGTTCGTCGCAACCCGTCCAAAATAACCCATCTCCGGGAGGGTTCTCTTCATGATTCGAAGAATTGGCTTGGCCGTTCTGGCCTTCGCTCTCTGTTCGGTGGCCGCGTTGGCCGCCGACTTCAACGGCAAATGGACCGCTGAGTTCGATACCCAGATCGGTGTCCAGAAGTACACCTACGAGTTCCATGTGGATGGCGCCAAGCTGACCGGCAAAGCCATGAGCGAACTTGGGGAGACGGAGCTTCAGGAAGGCAAAATCGACGGGGACAACATTACCTTTGTCGAAAACCTGAACTTCCAGGGCAACCAACTGCGCATCGTCTACACGGGCAAAATCGACGGGGATCAAATCAAGTTCACCCGCCAGGTGGCCGACTTCGCCACTGAGGAGTTGATCGCCAAGCGCGTGAAATAGCGCATTCGCAGTGAGACCCCGCGGCGCAGAGATGATCTCCGTTGCACGTGTCCGAATGGCGGGGCAAGTTTCTACCGTGACTTGGCTCGGGCGGAATGATAGGGTGGATTGGAAACTCCGGGAGGTTTCCCGCCCCTATGGCTCGCCGCCTCTTGACGCGTCTTCCCTGGCACGCGTTTGCCGCATCCGCCTTCGCCCTCATCGGTCTCGCCTCGGCAGCGCAATCCGCGCCCGCGAAGAGCTTCGACGCCACTAACCTGCGCCAGCCTACCGATCTCGAGGCCGTCTGGTTGATCCATGCCGGAGACGACCCCGCTTATGCCTGGCCGGATTTCGACGATACGGGATGGGCGCGCTTTCATTCACGAGCCTCCCTGCGCGACGCTTTTCCCAACAGCCGGCCGGAGGTCGTCTGGTACCGGCTGCATGTAAAGGTCTTACCCGCGCAGACTGGCCTAGCCCTGGCGGAGTGGAACATCTCCAGCGCCTTTGAGGTCTATGTCAACGGACTGCGGATCATGCAGACCGGCAGGGTGGCGCCGTTTGCGGCGTACACCTACCACGCGCGGCTGCTGGAGCCGATCCCCGACCGCCAGATTGCCACCGGTTCGTTGGTCATCGCTCTTCGCGTTCACGTTTCGCGGCTCGAATGGGGCGATCAATTTGGCGGCTTTTATGCCACCAACCTCACCATTGGACTGGAGGACGCGCTCAGGGAGCATATCTGGCTCACCGTCATCGGCCAGAGTGCTCCAGGCTTGATCGCCAACGTTCTTGGCCTTGGCCTGGGCATTGTGGCATTGGCATTGTTTTCCTCGCAGCGCCGCCAGTGGGAATACCTTTGGATCTTTCTGCAGTTCTTCTCTAATTCCTGCGCACTACCCCTCAACATCTATGAGTACTTCCACAATGTGCCGGCCAACTGGGACCTGCTTCGTCAACCCCTCTTTATTGCCAGTCTGTTCTTCACCGGCTTGATGTACTTTGCCTTCCTGCGGCTCCCCTTTGGCCGGTGGATGCAGGCTGCTTTTGCGGTCGCCGCCCTGGGAATGGCTCTCTCCCTCATCGGTCAGGCCCATGGCAGCATCTCCAGGCTTGCGTCCGTTCTGGCGCAGTTTCCGCTCCTCATTCTCATCGCCGGGGTCATCCCCGTTTTGCTCATCGTGCATTGGCGGCGCGGCAATCGCGAGGCAGGCATCCTGCTGATCCCGGTCATCCTGCAGAGCCTCACTTACTATGCATCCGTCCTGTTGTTCTTCCTGGGACTGGTTCCGGCTTTCGCCGATGCAACCAACAGGGCGAACAAGCTCCTGTTCCAATGGCAGTTGGGCCCATTCAACTGGGGCCTTTTTCAACTTGCCAACCTACTTTACCTCCTTTCGCTGGCCATTATCATGGTGCTCCGCTCGACGCGCATCAGCCGCCAACGGGCGCTTCTCGAAGGCGAGGTCGCCGCGGCCCGCGAAGTGCAGCAGGTGATCTTGCCCGAGCAGATCGAGACCGTCCCCGGCTTCACCGTCGAAAGCGTCTACCAGCCCGCGCAGCAGGTGGGCGGCGACTTCTTCCAGATCTTGCCCGCCGGCCAAGGCGGCCTGCTGCTGGTGATGGGCGACGTGGCCGGCAAGGGATTGCCCGCCGCCATGCTGGTCTCCGTCCTTGTCGGCGCCATTCGCGGCGCCGCCGATTACACCGAAGACCCCGCCGAACTGCTCACCAACCTCAACGAGCGGCTCGTCGGCCGCGCCGGCGGAGGCTTCTCGACCGCGTTAGTCGCGCACATTGCCGCCGATGGCCGCGTCTCCATCGCCAACGCCGGTCATTTATCGCCCTATCTCGATGGTCGTGAGGTCGACTTGCCGGCCGCGCTGCCCTTGGGAGTCGAACGCGGCACGCATTACAACACCGCCGAATTCCACTTGGATCCTGGCAGCCGGCTTGTCTTCTACTCCGATGGCGTGGTCGAAGCGCGCAACCAGAAAGGGGAACTCTTCGGTTTCGAGCGAGGCCGAGCGCTTGCTTCACAGCCCGCCGCCGCCATAGCCGAGGCTGCCCGGCAGTTCGGCCAGCAGGACGACATCACTGTCGTCGCCATCGAGCGTGCCGCCGCCATCGCAAACGCGGCCTGAGGCGAGCTTTCTGCGTGCGTCGCCATTCGCCAACGCCCCGTGCCCAATCCTTGCGAATTGTTCCTTCCGCAGGGGTGCGAAACCGCACAGATCGTATCTCCTCGCCGCCAGTCAACACAGCCCGTATGACCTCGCTACCGCCTTGTTCCCTGATCCGTCGATGATCCGTCGCCTCATTTGGGAACAGTTCCGGGCGCCGCGTGGAGAGCCCCGAACCGTGGTGCATGGGCAGTTTCCTGCAGGTTGTTTCCCTCCCCTTGGCGTAGTGGCCGCTCCGCCGGGGTCGAGCCTTGCGGAGCCCTCCAGGGCCGAGGACACGGGGCCGTCTCCGAGCGAATCTCCACTTTCGTTTGAACTTGATGCCGGGCCACTTGAAGAAACGCCGACCGGCCGGGCGGCGTAGCCTTGCCGGTGTAGGCGTTGCGTTGCCTGGGCGCGGCTGCCGGCCTGCTCCAGCACGTGCAGATCAAGCAGCGGGACCGGGGCTTTGACGAAGCCGCGATGGGGGAAGACTTGGTGGTGCCGAGCGCGGTGGGCCGCGGCTGGCGGTGATCGCGCGCCAGGTGCTGCGGGCGTTGATGCGGATCGCGTTGGCTGCGGAGTTTTTGCGCGCGGCCCAGGCGGCTTCGCTTTTCGATCTTCAACACGGCGGGGCGCATCGTCGAGCCTGCAGCCGCCTCAGGGCAACTAACGAACCTTGCGTTTGCCTCTCCGCTCTCCTTTCGACGGATTAGGGGTGGAACTTCTCCCCCTGAACGGTTGAATCGGCGTAGTATGCCGTGCGTGTGCGGACCTTCAATCCTGGCTTGTCGACCTGCACCTCGATGCCGTGATACTCGTCCGGATGAGCGGGAACCGGGGCATTGAAGGTCAACACATAGTATGCATGCGCGTCCGCGATGCAGCGGTCGATCACGATGGCCAGATCGTTGCCTGCATAGGGAACCTGCCCCCCGGTCTGCGTGGCTATGACGGGGAGAAGCAAGTCGCCGATGTCCACACGATCGGGACTGTCAACGCCCTTAAGATACTTCATGTAATTCTCATCCCTGCCGTAGCCTCCAAAGGGGGAAATACAGTAAAGCGCGATGCGCGCCTTGCGCAGCTCCGTCGAGAGCGAAGAGATGGATCCGTAGATAGCCTGTCGATCCTTTTCTCCTCCGATCCAGCGGGGATCGGAGATGACGTTCCAGCCGTGGCTGAGCCAGAAAAGCAGCTTTCTGCCGGGCCTGTTGCTTAGCTGCAGGGCGAGTAGATTCAGGGCGCTGAGCGAGGACTGTTCGCGATCCAGGGCGCCTTGCTTGCCTTCCGATCGTCTTATATGCCGCAAGCCGGTGGCATTGGCGTCGAGAAAGGCCTGCAGCGTCTTGCCTTCGCGCGTGGGCCGATTCTGAAGGTTCATGCCGTCGTCGGTGAGGATGACCAGCCGGGTGGGCAAGGCAAGTTCCCCGCCATTCTCCCTAAAAAACGCCGCGAGCCAGTGGCGTTCCATGGCTATGGTCTCAAAGGGAGCATTAATGGCATCGATCAGCAGGATGAGCTCGACCGGCGGATCGGCCTTTGCTTTCATGCCGTTCGCTGCCTGAAAGGAAACGATGTCGATCGGCTGTTTGTTATCGAAAAGCTTGAAGTCCCGCGCTTCAAGCCCGGCGACGGGCTGACCGGACTTGCCGGACACGACGACGTCGAGCGCGATGACCCGGCTTGCGTAGCCGGCCACACCGGCCCCCGCGGGAGGCTGGTCTTCGTGCGCCAGGGTCGATGCCACCGGTGTCCGGGAATCGACGGAGCCCGGGGCCGCGAGCAGAAGGCCGAGGAAGACGCCTGGGAGAATCGCTGTTTGCTTCATAGAACCCTCTCAACTGTGCTTGATGCCATCCTCAGTGATGCGAACCGCCGGCGCCAGAACTGCCCGCGCCAGAACTGCCACTGCTGGAACTGCTGGCGCTGGAGCCGCCACTGGTGGAACTTCCACCTGCTCCACTGGTGTGCGAACCGCCGCCGCTAGAGCCGCCGCTGCCTCCGCCACCTTGAGAACTGCCGCCACCGCGCGAGCCGCTGCTCCTGGAGCTGCCGCCTCCCCGCGATCCGGTTCCCCCACTGAATCCGCCGTACCGGCCCTGAAGGTCACCGCTCCGGTTGTTCATGGGCACCTGGACCGTGAGGCTCCGGCCCCCTTGCGTGACTTGCCGGACCATCACGAAGGTTTGCGACTTGCGGTCGAAACTGATAGGAATGCCAGCCGCCTTGGCGATGCTGCCTTTGATTCCGGTCACATCCTGGACCGCGTGAGCTTCCATGCGGGGATCCTCCGCTCTGGCAAGTGGAGGCAAGTGCACCTCGCGAAATTCCCTGGGAGGCACTTTGAGATACTCGATGGGGCGTGCGGAATCGAACTTGACCCGCTCCACCGACAAGCCGCTCTTGTTGCTGACCGCGAATACTTCATTTTTGCGGTTGACCGGCGTCCCGTCTTTCACATCGTAGGGATGGAGCGGGACATAGGCCACGGTATGCCCGCTTCTGACCCACCGAACCGGCTCAAGATGGTGCCGCCTGCTACCCGCCACCCATACATAGCGATGGTTGTGGCGGATCCAGCTCCCGGCGTGACACACCGCCCAATCGTAGGGAACGGTGCCGGGATCGAGTGGGGAATCGATCACCCTTTCCTTGCCGGTCTTCGGATCTCTCGCTACCCGATAACGAAGGGCTGCAGGGATGCAGGGGAAGAACTCTCCGCCCCCGGCGATCCCACTGCCGGCGGGGGCGTTCGCCGGCTTTGTCTTTCCGGCCGCTTCTGAGCCTTGAGCAAAGGACGTTCCGGATTGGGGCAGCTTGTTGCTTGCGCGCTGAATGTCCCCGGCCGCCGCCGGTTCCCAGCAGGTTCCATAGGGCGGGCAATCGAAGAATGTTCCCATTCCCCGCAACCCGGCAAGTCCAGGAATCGGCGCGCTCATCCCCGAGGCCTCCATGACCTCCGCGATAGCCGCGGATCGCTCGGCATCCCGGTCCGCGACCCACTTGTCCCAGGAGGCAAATTGATCCGTAACGCTGGCGTCCGCCGAATCGACCCGGCGGCCATTGCGGAAGTAGAGGGTCTGACCCACGGTCAATGGCTGCACGTCCGATCCGGCCAGGCGAAGCGATCCGCCCTGCAAAGCCGTAATGGCAATCGCGTCCATGTAGCTGCTTATCCTTAGATGGGTGGTTTTCGGATACTGGGTGACGAGAGTGTCCGCAGGGGTCCGCAGCAGAAACCGCTCGCCTTCGATAAACGGGCTGATATGAAGCGAAACGGTGCCGGAGAGCAGGGCTAACTCGCTGTATGGAACGCCAACCGTGGTGTGCAGGTCGTTGAAGGTGAGCACCGAGTTCTCACCCAGGTAAAGAGTGGAGGCATTTTCAAATTCGATCTCCGCCCGCCCCGCGCCGGTGACCAGGCTGAAGCCGGTTTCCACCGGGATATCGGCAACGGCCTTCTCCCAGGCGGCGCCGGTGGTTCGTTCGTTGCGCTGGCCGCGCGCGATGCGCACATCTCCCTCGACGTAGCCGATGCGAACGATCTCGGGATAGGTCGCATTCGAGTGGTGTTGTCCGAGAATAAAAACCGCGCCATCCTTGAGCTTCTGCGAGGAATCCCCGTTCAGAATCTCGGAAATCTGCGCCATGGCGCGCGCTTCGTTCTGGCGCATCAGCGAGTTCAGCGCCAGCAGCCTGAGGTCGTCGTCCTGCCCGGCTTGCGGCTGCACAGGCTCGCCGCTTTTGGATCGAATCTCGATCTCCAGCGCGCCACACTCATCGCGCCAACTGCTGGAGGGATAGTCGCGGCTCAACTCGGCGCAAATGTCGAGGGCATGGCTCGATTGCCCCTGCTTGTTCTGGGCATACGCCATCCAGTAGAGGGCGCCATCGGCATGCCCCCCATGTTGGTCCGCCAGCTTATTGAAGATGGCTTCCGCATCGGCCCAGCGGCCTTCGTTGATGGCGCGCATTCCCTCCGCGTACAGACGGCCTTCGGCCGAATTGCCCACGCCCGGGCCGCCCTCCATCTCCGCGGATGGACTTGCCGCCATAAAATTCTCCCCCGGAGACTGTCCCCCCACTGCCTGGGCAGAACTGTCCGGAGACGCGCAAAGAGACGCAAGGAGGATTGCGGCAGAGATTGTGAATCTGCTCATATTGTTCCTCCGTTCGAGCGCGTGTTGTGTTCCGGCTGCCGATCCGGGATTCGCGAGCGCAACACGCGCACTTCAAACAGCAAGCTCTCCGACGCCATTTCCTTTTGCAACCGCGCGATGGCCGCGGGGTTCAAGCCTCCCGGCTGGTTGGCCATCTCGCCGAGCAGCCGATCGAGGCGATCGAGGGCAGTCGCCAGCGCCCGGTCGCCGCTCTTCTCGGCCTCCTGCCGGCAGACGCGATTGGCCGCCAGCAGGCTCCGGGCCTGGTCGCCCAGAGGAGAAGCCATCTCCACACTGTCGGCGTCGGTATGCTTCAACTCGACCAGCAGGCGCTCGGAACGGTCGAGGTGATCGCTGAGAACCACCACCACCACGCGCTGCTTTACCTCGGGAGTCGTTTGCTTGACCGCAGTGATGCCGGGATGCCTCTGCTGTTCCCACCGGCGGCCGGCAAAAAAGGCGGTAACGGTCAGCAGGCCGCAAGCGGCCGCGTAAGCCAGACCTCTCCACATACGAATGCGCATCCTGCTCCGCGCCGGTGCGGAGAATGCGGGCAGCGAGGGCGCAATCGCCTGCCAGACCCTTTCCCCATAAGCGGCATCGCGGGTCGGCGGCTCGATGGCCGCAAACTCGGCCAGGTCGTTCCGCAATGCGGCGTAATCCTCGGCGCACTGAGCACAGGCGGCAAGATGGCGCGCGCTGGCGCCTTTGGAATCGTTCGCGGCGTAGAAGTGCCCGACCAGCTCTTCTTCACTCAAATGGTTCATGCTCTCACCCTCAGGGGGGCTAACCGGGCCCGCATCTTCTGTACCGCGCGGAACACGGCTTGCTTGGCCGCATTCGGCGCTATGCCGAGCGCGGTCCCAATCTCCTCGGTCGTGCAATCTTCCATGTGCCGCAGAACAAAGGCCGTGCGCTCGGTCGCTGTGAGGCTGTTCATGGCTATCTCCTGCATGGCTCCAATCTCCCCGCTCAACAAAAGCCGGTCAGGACCAGCTGCGAAGTCTGCCAACTGCACCTCGTCCTGCTCCGGATCGGACCCTTCGGCAACCCGCCTGGTCTCATCCGCGGGCCGGCGGCGGATTCTGTCCAGCGCGCAGTGCACCGCGATGCGGTAGATCCAGGTGCCGAAATTCGATCAGGACTCGAAACTCGCCAGCTTGCGATAGCCGCGCAGGAACGTTTCCTGTACCACATCCTCCGCGTCGGCTTCATTGCCGGTGATGCGAAACGCCAGCCGGAAAAGAGTTTGGCTATGGTGCACTACGAGCGCTCCATAGGCCTCTTTGTCTCCAGAGAGAACCGCCTGGATCACGGCGTGGTCGTTCTTGCCCATCCGGAGTATTAGACACCAGTCTTCCGGGCGCGGTTAGGGGAGATTACCCGCGGAGGCACGAACTTGTTTGCGACGTCGCCGGCTTGGCTTAGGAATGCAAAGGACTTGGGGAACTACAACGCCGGCGCAGTGGAGGGCTCTCTGAGAGCAGTCGCTCCCACGGAGCTTTCCTGGTCTTTGTATTGCAACTGGTAGAGCCTCCAGTAGAGGCTGCGATGGGCCAGCAGTTCCTGGTGCGATCCCATCTCGCGGAGCTGCCCTTTGTGCATGACAAGAATGGTGTCGGCGCGTTGCACGGTGGAGAGGCGATGGGCAATGAGCACGCTGGTGCGGCCCTCGACCATCCTCTCCAGCGCGCCCCTGATGCGCAGTTCGGTGTCGGTGTCCACGCTGGATGTGGCTTCGTCGAGGATGAGGATGCGGGGGTTATAGGCCAGGGCGCGGGCGAAGTTGATGAGTTGCTTCTGGCCGGTGGAAAGCGAGTTGCCACGCTCGCGGACCGGCTCATTGAACCTGGCGGGAAGGGTCTCGATGAAATCCAGCACGTTGACGTCCCGGGCCGCATTCCGCAGGTGAGATTCTCCGATCTCCGGGTTGCCGAGGCGGATATTCTCGGCCAGGGTGCCGGTGAAGAGGAATGGATCCTGAAGAACGACCGCAAAATGGCGGCGGAGTCCGGTCAAATCGTGCTGGCGCAGGTCCACGCCATCGAGCAGAATCTGGCCTGCCGTCACGTCGTAGAAGCGCATCATGAGGCTGGTGAGGGTCGTCTTGCCGGCCCCGGTGTGGCCCACGATGGCCACGGTCTGGCCGGGCTCGATGGTGAAGGAGACATCTTTCAAAATCCACTCGATGTCCTTGAGGGCAGCCAGTTGGGCGGCGCAGTCCCGAGCGCGCGCGGCCTCATCCACAGCGTCCTGCTGGCCGCCGGTCAGCTTCTGGTAGGTAAACCAGACGTGACGGAATTCAATGCGATTGGAACCGTCGCCGTGGACGGGTCTTGCCGGACTCACGATTTCGGGCTCGGTGTCGAGGAGCTTGAAGATGCGTTCGCAGGCGGCCATGGCGGCCTGCAGAATGTTGTATTTGTCGCTCAAATCCTGGATGGGGCGCCAGAAGCGCTGCGAGTACTGGATGAACATGGCCAAAACGCCGATGCTGACAATGGGTGGGATGTGCAGTACGCCGAAGCCGCCGCGCCAGATGACCAGGGCAATGGCCACGGAGGAGAGCAGCTCGACAGCCGGGTAGTAAAGGGCGTAGGCGAAGATGGTGTCCTTGAAGGCGATCATGTGCAGCCGGTTGACGGCTTCGAAATCGGCGTAGGCGCGCTGCTCGCGGTTGAAGAGCTGAACCACGCTCATGCCGGAGATGTGTTCCTGCGTGAAGGAGTTGATGCGGGCGATGGCGGCGCGGACGCGGCGGTAGCTCTCGCGGACGCGGTCGCGGAACAGGCGGGTGACGATGAGAATCAGGGGCAGGACGGCGAAGGCGGTGAGAGCCAGCCACCAATTGATGGTGAGCATGACGGCGGCCATGATCGAAAGGGTCAGGAAATCGTCGACGATGGCCAGTACCCCGGCGGTAAACATTTCGTTGATGGCGTCGACGTCGGAGGTGAGGCGGGTAACCAGGCGGCCCACGGCATGGGTGTCGAAGAAGCCGACATCCATGCGCTGCATGTGGCGGAAGATGTCGCGGCGCAGGTCGAACATGATCTTCTGGCCGGTCCATTGCATGAGGTACGTCTGAATGAATTGAAAGAGATAGGCGGAAAGCAGCGCGGCCAGGTAAATGGCGGCCAAGCGGGTGATGCCCTGGGCGGGGTCGGCGGGAAGCCGGCGGGTGAGCCAGTTGGTGGCGGGGCCGGACGCGCCGGTTAGATAGCGGTCGATGGCGACCTTGACGAGATAAGGGCCGGTTACATCGCTCAGGGACTTGAGGCTGATCGAGATGGCGGAAATGGCGGACTGGATCCAGTACGGGCGCAGATAGTGGAAAAGTCGGCGGATGAGCCGGGAATCGTAGACCTGGCCTACCGGGTCTTCATCCCGCTTCTGAGCGTCCCGCCTGCGGGACTCGGGTTTTCGGGGCTTGCTCTGGTCTTCGTCCGCCATGCTGTGGGTGGGGGCTCGGGCTTCCTTCTCCATTGTACCGACAGCAATCAGGGATCGGCGAACAGTTGACAGGGAACAGGGCTCAGTCGGCGGGCGCCCGTTTGGTTAACTTTGGCTTCAAGGGCGGAAGCGCTCGCGAATCTCGTAGCGGGAGCCGGTGGGCGAGAGATGGCTTTCGTAGAGAAGGAATTCCTGGGCGACGAAGCGAGTGAAGGTTGGCTGGCGTCGAGTGCGGGCTTTCAGCGCGCGGAGTTGCTGGGCGTGGCCTTGGCCCTTGGCGCGAGCGAGGGTGATGTGGGGATGGAAGGGACGCATTTCGGGCGCGAAGCCGCAAAGGGCGGTGACCGCGGTGACGCGCTGCGCAAGGGCGGCAAGCTCGGGAGTGAGGGCGACATCGGCAAAGAAGATTCCGGCGCGCTCGAAAAAGCCTAGCTCCTCAAGATGGATGGGGACGGGCGGGGAACGCAGCTCGCGGAGGCGGGCAACCAGGCATGCGTAGGTTTCCGGAGCGGTGTTGCCCAGGAACTGAAGTGTGACGTGCCAGGATTCGGGCGCGGCCCAGCGCAGGCCGTCGGCGTTGGATTTGAGCCGCGTCAAGAGCGCCGCTAACTCGGCGATGACCGTGACTGACAAGGGAATGCCGATGAAGAGGCGCATACGGGGATAGTTTAGTACCTCTCCATTGAGATTCTGCGCGGATCGGGCAGAATCTCAATGGGGAGCTACTAAGCCATTCTTCGGCGATTGCCGGAGCATCTGAATGGTTTGCCGTTCTCCCTTGTACGAAACCACCTTGTCCGGATCGTTGGTAACTTCCACTCCCGTTCCATGGCTCCTTCCTACGATCACTATATGGAATCTGCGCGTCTTTAACATGCCGGGGAATTCGCCCTTTCTGGCATCGATCGTGAGCCGGCGCTTTGCGTCGTCCCAGTGAAACGCCATCGTCGAGTAGACGCCCCTTTCGTAGTTGTAGTTGTCGTTCTCGTCCTCGTACAGCGTGAAGCTGCCGTTGGCCCCGGGATAGATGCGCAACTCGATGGGGTCGGCAGATGCTTCCGTGGAGTACTGAACGAAGGGTCCCATCGGCACAATGGAGCCGGCCCTGATCATGAGCGGCATCTTCTCGATGGGAGCGTCCGCAACCACGTTCCTGCCGCCGTCCAGCTTCTCTCCGGTCCAGAAATCGATCCACGAACTCCCGGCCGGCAGGTAAACACTTCTCGTCTTCTCCCTGGGCTCGACAACCGCTTCCTGGGCGTGAATAGCCGGAGTCTTCCAGTAGACCTGGGCCCTGAAGGCGCCCAGCGAGCTATTGGCGGTCTCGAACTTGAAGTCATATTCCCTCCCTGCCTCTAGCGTCACAGGCACAGTCCAAGACTCCATCGAGTCGTAGTTATGGGGCAGTTCCTTACCGTCCAGATACACCCGCCTTGGCCCGAAGCTTTTCAAGTTGAAGCGATAACTCCCGGTTTCGGAGGGAGTCAGTTTACCTTCCCAGCGTATTGAGAATTTGGGTCCGGTAATAAAACTCGCCCAGCCCGTGTACCAATCCAGATTCACATCCGGCTCCCGATCCGCATGGCACGGGTTTTTGAACTGGTCGTCGCAATAGTATGTGGCGCTCAGGCCTGGCTTGCCGTCCGCCGTCTTGAAGTGCTCAGGCCCGACCAGGGTGCTATTCTCCGGCGGGCGGTGAACCATATACTCCGTTACCGGGGAGACCATGATTGCCGGGCCGAACATATACTGATCGTCGATCGAATACGTCTTACGGTCTCCGGTGAAATCCATCGCCAGACCGCGCATGATTGAATACCCGTTGTGGGTAACCTGCCAGCCCAGTGAGTAGATGTAGGGCAACAGACGGTAGCGCAGAGTGTCGAACTTCTCCAGCACGGGAGTGTATTCGCCAAACTCCCATATCTCGCGCGGAGTTTCAGAACCGTGCGACCGAAAAATGGGAGTAAAGGCGCCGAACTGGAACATGCGCGTGTAGAACTCCTGGTAAGCTGGGTCCTTGCCGCCGTTCATGAAAACGCCACCCTGGCATCCAAGCGAATAACCGCCGATATCGAAGGTCCAATAGGGGATGCCGGACATGCTGTGGTTGACCCCGGCTGCTATCTGTCTCTTGTACGCTTCCCAACTGGAGCCGATGTCTCCGGACCAGGTGGTCGCCGCGGCCCGCTGTTGGCCTGCGAAGGTCGAACGAGTGAGAATGTAAACCCGCTTCCGGTCCGTCTCTTTTCGTTGGTTCTTATAGAGGGCATCGGTGTCGAGCAACGAGTAAGTATTGAGATATCTAGCGAAGGTGCCGAGATGGTTGTCCGGTTCTCTCTTCATCTCGTACTCCTCACTCTCCTGCGTCAGCGCGTTGACGATGTCCGGCTCGGTCGAATCCATCCACCAGCCGTCGACGCCCTTGGCGAAAAGTCCCTCGTTGGCGTATTTCCAGTACAAATCCGTGGCGGCAGGATTATAGACATCGAAGTACTTGAATCCCGCCCAACCCACGGTCGGAAACAGGTACCCGCGCTGGTCCATGTCCTTGTAAATCTGCGAAGACGGCCCAAGGCCGGCCCAGATCGAAATCATCAGGTGAAAGTTCTGCCGATGCAGCTCATCGATCATTTCTTTGGGACGGGGATACTTCGTTTCATCGAAGCTCATGTCTCCCCAGTTATCGTTATTGCCCCAGTAATTCCAGTCCTGCACAATGTTGTCGATCGGAATCCGGCGTTGGCGATACTCCTGCGCAATGCCCAGCAGCTCGTCGCGCGAAGCGTAATGTTCCTTGCTCTGCCAGTAGCCGTAGGCCCACTTGCCGTACATCGGCGCCTCGCCCGTGAGTTGCCTGTAGCCTGCGATCTCCTGGTCAATCGTGGGACCGTAGAAAAAGTAGTAATCGATGTTATCGGCCACTTCCGACCAGAAGAAGGTTGCGCCGCGGCTGTCGTCGAAGATCGTCTTGGAATAGTTATCCCAGAAGATTCCATATCCCGCGGTTGAAACCAGCACAGGAGTAACGGCCTTGGTGTTAGCCTGCACAATCTTCACCGCCCGGCCGCGATAGTTCATGACTCCCAACTGCTGCTGCCCCAGGCCGTAGACGCCTTCGTCCGCGCTCAGCTGGAAGTTCTGCTGGACACTGAAGGCCGATTTCTCGCGCTCGATCAGTGAGGGCGTGAAGGTGGCCCGCCCCAGCTCCTTTAGAAGCGGGCAATTTCTACTATCGAAATATTGGATTGATCCATCGCCTTTGCTCAACCGCAGTTCGATCAGCTTCGAACTCAGAGTGACTCCAGCTTCGTTCTCCTCGAAATGAACCTCGAGGCTGGGCACATCCTTCTCGATAACTGATAGGCTGACTTTTTCGGAGGTACCGCCAGCCGGCCATTTCACCACGCGAACGATGCCCTCCGAATGGAACTGCACCTTCACGTTGAGATTGCCAGTTGCCAGTTGAATACCATTGTGAATGTGTCGAACTTCCGGCGGCGCCAGAGCTGCCTGCGCGTCCTTCAACGCCGGAGAGTTATTCTGGCTGACAGCCGGCAAGAGGCTGAGGCAAGACACCGGATACAGTGCTACAAGCCGCAAGGTGGTATTGAGGAATCTCATCTTTCGCGTTCCTTTCCCGGTACGCACGCGTTGACCGGTCTCATGCAAATCACTGAAGGAGAGCTAGAACATTATTTCACGTACTCCCGCAGTGCGCGGCGCGGAGATTGACGGGGATTGCGCCGAGGCTGCTCATCGTATCCACCATGTATACGGCGCTTGCTCGCTCGACGGCCTCGCCGATCTCTTCAATCGGGTTTACGATGCCCGTTGTCGTTTCGCAATGAATCACCGCAACGCGGGTTATGCCATCCGACGCGGCTAGGCGTTCGGCAACGGCGCACGTTTGGATGGCTCGGTTTTCCGGCGTCCCTAGCGTTACGGTATCGATCGCGTGGACGCGCGCCATCTGCGCGATGCGCAGCCCCCAGGCCCCGTTGATCAATCCCAGCAGCTTGCCGTTACGCGGTATCGCGGAGGAGATCGCTGAACCGCTCGCTCACTTGGAAGGTCTTTCCGAAGGCCGCCGAGAGGTTATCGTGGAGGACCTTCCTCGGCGCCAACGCCGCAATTACCGAAGCGGCCAATCGGCCCGTTGGTTCCGGGAATGTTGCTGGGGTTGGGATCGAAGTAATCGGCGATGCTGCCGGAAAATCCGCTGCTCCCAGTGGTCCAATCGGGATTCTGCTTCCTGAGCGGTTGCTCTGGCCGGCGCCGGAAGGACTGTCAGATTGCCGCCAGGGTCCAGGTTGACACCGGGAAGACCGCCGCGGCTTGAATAGGGCTCGGCGCATCGGTCGCGCGAAAGCTCAACGCCAGTGTGCCTATTTGCTCCCCGAAGCGCGAAGTTGCGTTGGTCGGATCCTCGCTATCCGCCACGGTCGGCATCGGAATCGACAAGCGCGCGGTTGCACGGCGGATGCCCCACCAAGATTCCAAATCCACCGATTCGCGGAATATCGACATTCACCGGTGCCGCGTGGAGCCGCGATGCGCGGACCCCAGACAGCCCCCACTCCTCTCATATCAGGAAATTGAGAGGAATGTATTAGGGATTCTTTTTGTAATCTTCATGGTTTCTTTATCTATCCTTTGCATAACTATCATTAATCCACTTCGAGCGGACCGCCACGGAAAACAGGCGAACCCTCTCAGTTGGGGTCCGCACACTTGGTTTGTGTGTGTGGCCCCGAAGTCCTGGCTGGCAGGAGTTTGCACCCACCAAAGTGCATCTATTCTGCCTCCAGTTTTGCTCAATCCATTTGTGTCATACAACAAACATCATTTCCTGGAGGAACAGTGCCGATGAAGACGAACATGAATCGCATTCTGCAAGCGATGACCGGAATAGCCATGGCAATCGCCGTGATGGCCGGCGCACAAACGGCGTCCCCGCCGGCGTCAGCACCAGCAGCGGCGCCAGCACCAGCGTCAGCGCCAGTCGCGGCTCCGGCCGATCAGGCTCCAACAGCTCCGGCAGCCCCCGCCGCGCCCACCTGGAGCGTTGGTCCAATGGACATCAGCGGATTCATCGACGGATACTACAGCTATAACGCGAATCAGCCCGACTCTGCGACATACCCCGGAGTACCGGCCGGTTATGACCAGGTGAATCAGCTTTACAACTTCAATGACAAGACCCAGCAGTTCAACCTGAGCGCGGCCAAGCTCACGTTGAATCACGATCCCGATCCGGTCGGCGCTCATGTCGACTTTCTCTACGGGCGCACCAACGACTTGATCAACTCGGCGCCCACCAACAGCAGTTCCGCCGATCAGCTCAACTACATCGAGCAAGCATTCCTCAGCTTGAAGCCGCCCAAGGCCAAGGGCTTCGAACTGGACTTCGGCAAGTTCGTCACCTCGGCCGGCGCGGAAGTCATCGAGGCGAAAGATAACTGGAACTACTCCCGCTCACTGCTCTTTGTCAACGCGATCCCGTACTGGCATTTTGGCGCGCGCACTTCGCTGCCGGTCTCCAAGACCGAGACCATTGGTTTTCAGCTGGTCAATGGCTGGAATAACGTCTCCAAGAACAACGGCGGCGTCACCGGCGCCTTCACCAGCGTCTATGTCAAGCCCAAGTACACCTGGAACGTGAACTACTATGTCGGTCCGGAGAACAACAACACCGCGTACGGAGTCCGCAACCTGATCGACACCACCGTACTGTTTACGCCGCCCGGTAAATTCAATGCCTACATAAACTACGACTACGGCTCGAATCGGGATGCCCTCGAGTCGCAGGGCGACAACAAGTTGAATACCTGGCAGGGCGTGGCGTTTGCCTTGCACGACCAGGCAAACGGCAAATCGGCGGTGGCAGCCAGAGTCGAATACTTCGACGATCCGCAGGGCTTCGCCACCGGCACAGTCCAGCATCTCTACGAATTCACTGCAACCTATGAGTACAAGTGGGTCGAAGGTTTGCTGTGCCGAGTTGAGTATCGCGGTGACTTTTCCAACGTGTCCTTCTTCCACAAGGACGTATCGAGTCTCGTGGACCAACAGCAAACGGTTACGGTGGCGTTCATAGCATTCTTCGGTCCCAAGCGCTAACACATTTCCCGCTCGACTCTTGGATGAAATCCGGCATCGCCTCTGTGCGCAGGCCGGACGGTATCGCTGTCGCACGCCCCATTCCGTGCCGGACCGCAGGCACGGGCAAACCCGACGATCTTCCCGGGGGCCTACCGCGGGGAGCAGCCAAACGAACGTCAGTTTCCAGGAGAATGCTCATGGCAGATCAGAAAGCACCTCAGATGCAGGCCACCCTGGGCCTTACCGGGTTGACCAGCAACGCAATGGCCCTCATCGCCCCCGGCGCCTTCCTTTGGCTCACCTTCTTTATCCAGGCCACCACCGGCGTTGCCAACCAGCCATCCACCGCGCCGGCCATGTGGATCGGCATCTTTGCCGCCCTGCTGCTGTGCCTGGCCACCGCGGTAGCCTACGCCGAAATCTCCAAGCTCTATCCCGGCACCGGGTCGAGTTACTACTACGCGGAGCAGGCGCTGCTCTCCAAAGACAAGGCCTTCAAGTACGCCCGCGTAGCCAAGTTCATTGTCGGCTGGGGCTCGCATCTTTACTACTGGGTCTACCCCGGCGTGATGGTCGCGGTCACTGGTGTGTTCGTCGGCTATGTGGTCGGCTTCCTCTACCCCAACTTTATGAGCGGCTCCAACCCTGGGCCTCTTTTCATGGCGCTAATCGCGGTGGTCTTCTCCTTCTTCGTGGCCTGGATCGCCGCCAAGGGCGCTGGGGCTTCGACGGCCGTGAACATCGCCATCAATGTAGTGCAGATCTCGGCGCTGGTTTTGTTCAGCGTTTTGGCGCTCGGCTATCGCGCCAGCCACCCTGCCGGCACCACCGGCCCCACCGCCTTCCAATACGACGGGCAAACGTTGCAAACCTATACCTACCAGTTCGCCACCGCCAAGGACGGTTCGACGATCCGCGATTCCAGCGGAACGCCTCAGCCCTTGCTCGATTCGGCGGGCAAGCCGGTTCCCTATGTCATTACCTATCCTGAGACCGACTCCAGCGGTAACTTCCTCACCCATACCTCCGCCGCTTCCGTGATAGCTCCGCATAAGCTGAGTTATATGTTCATTCAAGCCACGGTCGCCATTCTGATCCTGGTGGGCTTCGAATCGGTGACCGCGATGGGAGGCGAGGCCAAGAATCCCACCAAGCACATTCCCATCGCCGTGATCGCCTCGCTGCTCATTCAAGGACTGATCTGCTATCTGTTCGAGTATTTCGCGGCCAACTACTTCCTCAACTCGGGTTATACGATGCAAAGCGCGGCTAACTCCGCGGCGCCTATCGGCGACATGATGATCATCGTCGGCGACGCGCTGCTGGGCCAGGGGCATGGCAGGTACTTCATGCTGGCCGAGGCGGTTACAGTCTTCCTGGCGCTGATCGGCACCACGCTGAGTTGCATGAACACCGGAGCCCGCGTGACCTACGCCATGGGCAAGGACGATGAGGCGCCCGAGCACTTCGGCATCCTTCATGCCGAGTCGCTCTCGCCGCGCAAGGCCATCTGGACGCTGGCCGCCATCTCCGCGGTCATCGGCGTCGTCGCCGTGGCCCTGGTCTTCGGCGACGCGGGCGCTCCCACCGACGCCGCCATTGCCGCTCTGCCCCACAACATCTTCTCCAACTGGGGCTACCCCGCGCACGACACGCTGGCGGCGCTACCAAACTCCTTGCTGGCGATCACCCTCACCTCCAACTTCGGCACCTTCATCCTTTACGCGCTCAGTTGCTTTCTGTGCATCGTGGCCTTCCACAAGCGCCCCGACTACAACGTGTTCCTGCACCTGCTCATCCCCGGCTTCGGCCTGCTGGCCAACCTGATCTGCATGGGCTTCTACCTGGCCGGCCCGGTGTTCGGCCTGGGCACCTTCAAGGAGCCGCTGCTGGCTCTGGCCATCTCGTTCGTCTGGGGCGCGTATGGAGCCATCTACTTCCTGCGTTCCTCGAAGGCAAAAGGCAAATCGATTCTGCTGGAAGCGCGGTAGCTCTTTTCCCCGCAACTCACCCCAACCGCAACCGCCGGGTGGCATCTCTCCCTAACCTCCGCATGAAGGCGAGGAGGGGAGAACCACCCGGTGGTTTTTTGAAGGGGAAACGCCCGCCGTGCCCGGCCTTTATACTGAAATGTTTGCAACAGGCAGACACGCGGACCGGAAGACGGCCCGCCAAGAAGGAAAAGGCATTGGCTCAGGCGGAGATCGGCATCATCGGCGGCAGCGGGCTCTACTCCATGCCCGGCTTTGGCAACGTCCACGAGGAATCCGTCGAAACGCCCTTCGGGCCGCCCTCGGATCCATTTGTTCTGGGTGAATTAGAAGGCCGCAAGGTCGCCTTTCTGGCCCGCCACGGACGCGGCCATCGCATCCTGCCCTCGGAGCTGAACTTCCGCGCCAACATCTACGCCTTCAAGAAGCTCGGCGTCGAGCGCATCCTCTCCGTTTCCGCCGTGGGTTCCCTCAAAGAGGAACACAAGCCCACAGACTTCGTCATGCCCGAGCAGTTCATCGACCGCACCTTTCATCGCATCTCGACTTTCTTTGGCGATGGGATTGTAGGCCACGTAGCCTTCGGGGATCCGGTCTGCGCCACGGTCGCCAAGGCTGCCGCCGACGCCTGCGCCGTGGTGGGCGTAGTAGGCAAGCTGGGCGGCACGTACGTCTGCATGGAAGGCCCGCAGTTTTCGACGCGCGCCGAATCGAATCTCTATCGCAGTTGGGGCGCGGACGTGATCGGCATGACCAACTTGCAGGAGGCCAAGCTCGCCCGCGAAGCGGAGATCTGCTACGCCACCGTGGCCATGGTCACCGACTACGATTGCTGGCGCGAAGGCCACGACTCGGTCACCATCGAGGAGATCGTCGCCGTGCTGCACCGGAACGCCGAGAACGCCGCCCGCGTCGTCAAGGCCGCCGTCGCCGCCCTGCCTGCCGAACGAAACTGCGCCTGCGCCTCGGCTGCCAAGTATGCCGTCCTCACCCAGCCGGACGCAATCCCCGCCGCTGCCAAGGAGAAGCTCGCGCTCCTCTTCGGCAAATATCTCGGCTGGTAGGAAGTCGGCTAAGTTCTGGTAAATGGGGGAACGCAGGATATCTCAGAGGGAAGGCGGAGATATGAAAGCCTGGTTGGTTACCTGGGAGTGGTGCGGCGAGCACGCAAAACGAGACAACCCATTTGCCGCTATCCTCAACCCGCGTTTTTCAATAGGGAAAGTCCGAGAGATCGTCGAGTTTATGTATCGACTCGCCGAGTACTCCCTGAGTGATCAAGCAGGATACGTAAGGAACGGGAGTCCTAACCATCGCGCAACAGACGACAGAACGTTGGATGGAAGAGTGCATATACACTGCGGACACAACCCGTTCCTTCATGCTCGACTGGTCGATGATTTGATCGTGGAAAGGAATGCCGAGGGCAAGGAAATAGTGTCTTGCAAGGAGCGCCCGCGGCGGGTTAGGTTGGTTGGGCAGACCGACGGCAGCATACAACAGCGTGACAACTCTTAATCCTGTCATGCTCAATGTGACTGAAATCTTCATACAACGCGAAGCTAAGTAAACAAGTTTGAGGAGAGGACGATTCATGGCCATTACCGTAGTAGGCAGCGTAGCCTACGACACGATTGAAACTCCCGCGGGCCGCAAGGACCGTTGCCTGGGCGGCGCGGCAACCTATTTTTCGCTGGCCGCCAGCTTCTTCACCGATGTCCGCGTCATCGCCGTCGTCGGCGAGGACTTCGGCCCCGAGCAGGAAGCGGTTTTTCTGGCGCACAACATCGACACGCGCGGCATCGAGCGCGCTCCAGGCAAGAGTTTTTTCTGGGAAGGCTCCTATCTCGAAAACCTCAACGAAGCCAGAACCCGCAACACCGAACTCAACGTCTTTGCCGCCTTCGAGCCCAAGATCCCAGAAGCCTACCGCGACTCCGAGTTTCTCTTCCTGGCCAACATCGACCCTGTCCTGCAGCGCCGGGTTCGCGATCAGATGCCCGGCGTCAAGCTGGTCGCCGGCGATACCATGAACTACTGGATCAAGGATCACCGTCCGGCCCTCCTTGAAGTCCTCACGGGCGTGGATGTGTTGCTCATCAACGACACGGAAGCCCGCATGTTGGCCGCCAACAACAACCTGGTGCAGGCCGCCCGCGCCATCCTCGCCCTCGGCCCCCGCATCTTGATCGTCAAACACGGAGAGTACGGCGCCACGGCCTTCTTCAGCTTCCACAGCTTTGCTCCAAAAGGCGAGAGTGCGGAGCACCCGTTTCGTGCTCCTGCCTTGCCGCTCGAAGAAGTGGTTGATCCAACCGGCGCGGGCGACAGCTTTGCCGGCGGCTTCTTCGGCTATCTCGCTTCGCAGTCCGCGCTCACTCCATCTGTGTTCCGCCGCGCCATGTTCTACGGCAGCGTCATGGGCTCCTTTGCCTGCGAGCGCTTCGGCACCGAGCGCCTCCAGGCCCTCACCCGCAAGGAAATCGACGATCGCTTCCTCCTCTTCCGCGAGCTGACCCACCTTGACTGAGAGGCCCAACCCGGCCGCGCCCGTCTCGCGCCGAGAGTATTTCGCGGTGCTATACGCCTGCGCCGCAGCCTCCCTGGCAGCGATCGCTTGGAGTTGGCGCCACGGAGCCATGCTCAACTACGGCGATGCCGTTGCCCACCTCCACATAGCGCGCCGCGTCTTCGATTGCCACCAGCCCCGCTTCAGCGAGCTTGGCTCGGTATGGCTGCCCCTGCCACACCTCCTGCTCATCCCCTTTGTGCAGGTTTACGCATGGTGGGCTAACGGGATTGCCGGCGCAATTCCCTCGGCGTTCTGCTACCTGGCCTCCTGCGCGGGCATCTACCGCCTCGCCCGCCACTGGCTTGAGCCCCCCACCGCCGCGCTCGCACTCGCCTTCTTCGCCGCTAACCCCAATCTGCTCTATTTGCAGACAACGGCCATGACCGAACCGCTCTTTCTCTGCGAGACGATCTGGGTCGCCCTCTGGCTGGTCGAGTGGCGCGCCAGCCTGGATGCCAGTCCGGACGAAGCCCCGGGCCATACAAGCCGCCTTCAATTCTGCGTCGCCGCCGCGGTCGTGGCCGCCATCTTCACCCGCTATGACGGCTGGGTGATGGCCATGCTCGCCTGGACCGCCATGGGACTGGTGCTGCTCCGCCGAGGCCGGCTGCGCTCCCCCAGCTTCTGGCTGGCCAGCGCCCTGGTGGTAGCCGCGCCCGCAGGCTGGTTTCTCTACAACGCCGCGGCCTTCGGCGATTGGCTCTACTTCCTCCGCGGCCCCTACTCCGCCGCGGCCATCGAAGCCCGGACCTCCGTACCCGGATTCCCACCCCATCCGGGCTGGCACAATCCGTGGGTTGCGCTGATCTTTTTCATGAAAGCGGCGGAGCTGGATGCGGCCGCCGCGGCCTGGGGCAATGTGCTACTGGCTGTGAGCATCATAGGCACGGCTTGGGCCTGGCTCATCGCGCGCCGCCGCGCCTTCGCGTGGGCCCTGTTGCTGGGTCTGCCTGTTCCTTTCTACGCCTATTCCGTGGCTTATGGCTCGGTCCCCATCTTTCTCCCGGTCTGGTGGCCTCACTCCTGGTACAACCTGCGCTATGGCATGGAATTGCTGCCCCTGTTCGCCCTCAGCTTTGGTTTTGCGGCGCATTTCGTTGTCGCCGCACTCGGGGAATTCAAGCCCCGCGCTTCTCACTCCCGTTTCGCAACGTACGCCGTCACCGTGCTGTTCGGCGCCGTCGCCTGGAACGCGGTTCAAATGCTGCGCGAGCGCCCGCTCGTCTACGTCGAAGGCACTAAGAACATCGCGTCCCGCCGCCCCTACGAGATCCAGATTCCGCCCGTTCTCCGCGCTCTTCTCACCCAGCGCCCCGGCGCAGTGCTGCTGATGATTACATCCTCCGATCCCGAGATCGTAGCCCTCACCGGGATTCCTCTCCGCCAGACCATTAACGAGAGCGACCTCGAACTCTATCGCGCCGCCCTGGCCGCGCCCGCCGCTCACGCCGGCATGGTCCTGGCCTTTGCCGGCGACGAGATCGACCGCGCGGTCCATGCGCATCCTGAGGGCCTCACGGCCCTTCGCGTCTATTCGGCGCTCGGCCAGCCCTCGGCCACGATTTACGTCTCCGGTACTCCCGCTTCACGAAGCCTCATCAACTATCCATCGCCGGTGATAGCATCGCTCAAGGCATTCCCATGAGCCCAGCCCTGGCACAGTTCGCCCCGCCCTTCGCGTTCGACCAGTTGCAACAGATGGTGGTGGCCAACGGCGCCATCGGCCGTCTCCTCGTCGCCTGCCTTCTCGGCGCGGCAGTCGGCCTGGAGCGCGAACTCAGCCGCAAAGCCGCCGGGGTCCGCACCAACCTGCTCATTTGCATGGGCAGCGCTTTCTTCACGCTCCTCTCCGCAGTCCTGGCCGGCGACACCAACCCCGACAAGGGCCGCGTCGCCTCGAACATCGTTCAGGGCATCGGCTTCCTTGGCGCGGGTCTCATCCTGCACAACCGCAGCCGCGTCAGCGGCCTCACCAGCGCAGCCAGCGTCTTTGTCGTCGCCTCCATCGGCATGGCCTGCGGCGCGGGCCTCTATGCAGCGGCCGTCGTCGCTACCGTCATGGTCATCGTGGCGCTTGAAGCCGTCGGCTTTATCGAGCGCCGCGCCAACCTAAAAACCTACCCGCTCATCTATGAAGCCCGCGGCCCCGATCGAACCCAGGTTCTTCAGTCGATTCTCGACGCCATGGACAAGGCGGGCGAGCGGCTCGCCGGATTCGAGAGCGACGCCATCGGCGAACTCCAGCGCGTCACCTTTCCCCTCACGGCCACAAAAAAACAGCACGAACGCCTGCACGGGAAGCTGCTCGGCGAGCCCGCCATCGGCGCCCTGTTGACCTTCCGCGATCCGGAGGAAGATTGATTCCCTTCACCAAGGCTCACGCCTGCGGCAACGACTTCCTCATCGTCAGCGAAGACGCGGCCGCGGACTACGACCGGGCCAATCTCACCCGCCGTCTGTGCGACCGGCACACCGGCATCGGCGCCGACGGAATCGAGTTCTTCTCGTGGACGGGTAAAAGCTCCGGCCGCATCCGCCTCCACAACGCCGACGGCTCCATCGCCGAGATCAGCGGCAACGGAACCCGCTGCGTGGCTGCTTGGATGGCCGAAGCGCTCGGCTCCAAACCTGGCGATGTGCTGGAAATTGCCACCGATGCCGGAATGCGATTCTGCCGGCTCGAATCCCCTCACGGTCAACACGTCGAAGTAACTAGCGGGATGGGTATCCCGACCATCGAGCCAAAGACGCTAACCGTACTTGATTCGTTGGATCTTCAGGGGATGGTGGTCTCCACCGGCAACCCGCATTTTGTGATTCTCGTAAAAGACACGAAGTTCAACCTGGGCCACTGGCAATGGAATTCTGTGGCAGTTGAGGTCTGCACGCACGAGGATTTCCCAAATCAGACTAACGTCGAATTCGTCCACGTTGCCGGTCCACACGAGATCGAAATTCGCATCTGGGAGCGCGGAGTAGGGCCGACATTGTCCTCTGGCACCGGCAGCTCCGCCGCTGCCGCCGCTGCCATCGCTTTCCGCGGTTGCCGGTCGCCGCTCGTCGTCGTCGCTCCCGGCGGCGCGCAGACCGTCACCTGGGACAGCCCCGGCTCCGAGCTTTTCCTCACCGGTCCCGCAACCCTGATCGCAACGGGCGAGGCTTTCTAGCCATGACCGCCCTGCTCAAACCCAACGCCGTTCCCGCCGACGCCATCGTCGCCATTGTCTCTCCCGCCTCCACGCCGAAGCCCGACCGCGTCGAACGCGGCCTGGACGCCCTGCGCGCCCTCGGTTTCATGCCCCTACCAGCCGAGCACATCCTCACCAGCGGCCCGCTCTATTTCGCGGGAACGCCCCAAGCGCGACTCCGCGACCTCCATCATGCCTTTGCCGACGACGAAGTCCGCGCCATCTTCTGCTCCCGCGGCGGCTACGGCTCCAACTACCTTCTCGATGGACTCGACCTGGACCTCATCGCCGAAAGCGCCAAGCCATTCATTGCTTCCAGCGACATGACCGCCCTCCAGCTCTGGCTTTTGGACCAGCTCCAGCTTCCGGCCTTTCACGGCCCCATGCTCTCGGCGGATTTTTCCCGGCCTGACGGCGTACATCTCCCCAGCCTGCGCGCCGCCCTTTCCGGAGACATCTACTCCCTTGGCCCCGAGGAAGGCCTGCGCGCCCTGCACCCCGGCCGCGCCCGCGGTACCCTTTATGGCGGTTGCCTCAGCATCCTGCTCGCGCTCCTCGGCACCCCCTTCGAGCCGCAGACTGAGGGCAAGCTGCTCTTCCTCGAGGACACCGGCGTCAAGCCCTACCAAATCGACCGCATGTTGTGGCAACTCCTCGAGGCGGGCAAGCTCGAAGGAGTCAAAGGCATCGTCTTCGGCGAAATGCTCGATTGCGTCTCCCCCGGCGCGCCTGCCGATCTGCTCGAAGAGGCGATTCTGCGCGTGCTGGAAGACTTCAAAGGCCCCATCGCCATCGGCCTGCGGTCCGGTCACGTCTCCCGCTCCCACGTCACCCTCACCTTCGGCGTGGAAGCCGAACTCGACGCCGCCAAGGACCCCCTACTCCACATGGTTGAACCCGCCGTGACAAAATAGCTTTCAGTGAAACCAAAGCCCCTCCACATTCACCTCAGCGGCATCTGCGGGACGGCCATGGCCTCTCTCGCCGGACTACTTCAGCTTGAGGGCCACCGCATCACCGGCTCCGACAAAGCCGCCTATCCGCCCATGAGCGATCTCCTCCACTCCCTCGGCATTCCCATCCTCGAGCCCTACGCCGAATCCAATCTCGATCCAGCGCCCGATCTGGTCGTAATCGGCAACGCGCTCTCGCGCGGCAACCCCGAGGTCGAGTGCGTGCTCGACCGGCGAATACCCTTCACCTCCATGGCCGCCCTGTTCAAAGAGGAGTTCCTTCTGGGCCGCGAGTCTCTGGTCGTCGCCGGCACCCACGGAAAAACCACCACCACCAGCCTGCTGGCCTGGATCTATCAATGCGCATCCCATGAGAATCCCGCGCTTGAGCCCTCGTTCCTCATCGGCGGCGTGGCGGAGAACTTCGGAACCAGCTTTCAGCTCCGCCCCACCCGCCCCTTCATCGTCGAAGGCGACGAGTACGACACCGCCTTCTTCGACAAGGGGCCCAAATTCCTCCACTACTTCCCCGATGCCCTCATCCTCACCAGCGTCGAGTTCGACCACGCCGACATCTACGCCAACCTCGAAGCGGTGAAAACCGCCTTCAAGCGCCTCGTCAACCTCGTCCCCCGCCGAGGCGTCATCGTGGCCCTCGACAACAGCGAAAATGTTACAGAATGCTTGGCCAACGCCTTTTGCCGCGTCGAACGTTACGGCTTCAGCGAAGCCGCGGACTGGCGCATCCGGAACTTGCGCTACGAAGACGGCCTCTGCCGCTGGCAGGTCTGGCGCGCCGGAGCCTTGTGGGCCGCATTCGAAATGCAACTTGCCGGCGAGCACAACGCCCTCAACGCCACTGCCGCCGCCGCGCTCGCCGCGCTCCTAGGAATCGGAAAAGACGCCATTCAATCCGCCCTGGCCAGCTTCAAAAGCGTCAAGCGCCGCCTCGAAGTCCGCGCTGTCGTCAACGGCGTCACCGTGATCGACGACTTCGCCCACCACCCCACGGCCATCCGCGAAACCCTGCGCGCACTGCGCTCGGTCTATCCGCACTCCCGCCTCTGGGCCGTGCTCGAACCGCGCTCCAACACCCTTCGCCGCAAGGTCCTCGAATCCGACTTGATCGAAAGCCTGCGCCTCGCCGACCGGGTCGTCCTCGCCGGCGTCTATCGGCAGCAGCGCATCCCCGGCGCCGAGCGCCTCCACCCCGAAGAAGTTGTTGAGGCGCTCAATGCCCTCGGAACCCCGGCCCGGTTGCTCCCAGACGCCGACTCGATCATCGCCGGCATCGCGCCCCAACTCCAATCCGGAGACGTGGTCGCCATCCTCTCAAATGGAGGTTTCGACGGCATTTATGAGAAACTCCCCGCAAGCCTTAGAGCCGCTTCCCCATTGTGCGAGAATTGAACGAGAATCCCGCATGATCTCTTCTCTCGTCTTCCTTGCCACGATGATCGTCCTCGGAATCCCCTCGGCGATTCTGTTCATTCCCTGGACTTGGATCACGGGCAACGTGATGCCGCTCTATAACGCCACTCAGTTCATGGTGCGCGCCGGCTATCGGCTGGCCGGAATCCGCGTGGTCACCGAGGGGGTGGAGCGCGTGCCGCCGCGAACCGCGTGCATCTTCATGGCCAACCACGTCTCCAATCTCGATCCGCCGGCCTTGATTCCGCGCATCCCCGGCCGCACCTCCGCCTTCATGAAACGCTCGCTGATGAAGATTCCCATCCTGGGCACCGGCTTCAGGCAGGGAGAGTTCATCGCAGTCGACCGTGACGGCAGCGCAGTCAGCGCGCAGGAAAGCGTAGCCGCGGCGCGGAAGTTGCTAGCCAAGGGCGTCCACTTCACCACCTTCGTCGAGGGCACGCGCTCCCCGGACGGCCGCCTGTTGCCGTTCAAGAAAGGCCCCTTCTACCTGGCCATGGAGACTGGCGCCCCGTGCATTCCCGTCTCCATTTTCGGCACCGAGACGATGATGGCCAAAGGCAGCCTCCGCATCCGTCCAGGCACCGCACACATCGTCTTCCACGCCCCCGTCGATCCCGCCAACTTCGCCACCCGCGAAGATCTCCTCGAAGCCGTCCGTTCCGCCATAGCCTCCGGCCTCCCGGAATGGATGCGCGGCTGATTTCTACAAGAGATCGGCCGACTCGGAGATGCAGAGCCTGTTCGCTGTGAAGCTGAAGGTCCCGTGATCGAGAACTTTGCGGGCGGCGCGGACACGAGCAATTAAGAGAGCCGGCAAACCTGGCTCGGACGCCCTCACTCCGGCACGATTCTCAGCCTAGGAAATGCGGCTGCGTAGCGGCGCCTATCAAGTGTGATCAGCGTATGTCCGTGCAGCACGGCGTGAGCGCCGATCACGAAATCGGCGAGAATGCGTCTCGGGGGATCGCCGCCGCTCCGGATGCGGCGCCGGGCATAGCCCCTGTATGCCCTTCCGGCCTCGCGCCAGACATCTTCATCGATATTCCAATCGACGGCAATGCCGGTTCTTGCAGCAAATTCGTTTAGTTCGTTCTCGCTTCTGGCCGGGTCAGCCATCAATTCCGCATAGACGGGCGCTGAAACGACGAGTCTTCCGCGCTTTTGAGCCTGATCGAGCAGTTCCGCCGCAACACGGTTGGAGGAATCGGTGTTGCGCCAAAGCGCGACAATGATGTTTGTATCAATCGAAGTCGTCATCACCGCGCATTTCCCGAAAGAACGCTACGATAGCCTCCGGGCCCTTGCCTTCAATAGGGAATCCTGTCCCAATGCCCCGCCACTTCTCGAAGACATTCTTTTCGGAGTCGCGCAGCACGCGAAATCCACCCTCCTGGGGCTCGAATCGGAGATGATCGCCAGACTTGACTCCCAAGGACTTGCGAATCTCGACCGGAACGGTGATCTGGCCCTTGCTGGTGATCTTGGCGCGGAAGGATCGCGCCGGTAGGGGTTTGGCGGTGGCGGGCATGGCCGGATGCTCCTTACTAGATCCAGTATGCTCCTTACTTTTCTTCTTGAATAGGGTAGAGGGAGCACTCGGCGAAAAAGCGGCTCCAGCGGAACCAGAGTCGATGTATCCCGAAACCGCATCGTTCCAGTCGACGCGACCCCAAGGAGCAGCGACCTCGCAACAGACTCAACAGGCCACAGTAACTCTGGTTCCGCTCTAGCGCCGGTGATGGAAGGGGATCACGATCATGATGGCGATGCCGATGGCCAGGGCCAGGGCAAGCGCGATGAGGCAATAGAGCATGGTGAGGCTCGGACCGCCGGGATCTTGGTCCGCCTCTGGGTCTTCGGGGATGGGGCCCGGAACCTCCGGATCACTCATATTTCAGCGACTCTACAGGGTCCATCTGGGCGGCTCGGGTGGCGGGGACCGTGCCGAAGATTACACCCACCAGGGTAGCCGAGGTAAGGGCAATGACAACGGCCCAACCTGAGACCGGTATGGCAAAGTCGGTGAAGAGACGAACCGACATAGGCACGGCCAGGCCGACGAACGTCCCGACGACGCCGCCGGTCAATGAAATAATGACGGCCTCGGCGAGAAACTGCAGCTTGATTTCTCTGTTGGTCGCGCCCAGCGCCTTGCGGATGCCGATTTCGCGAACGCGGGAGCGAACCGTGGCGAGCATGATGTTCATGATGCCAACCCCACCCACGGCGAGGGTGACTCCGGCCACCAGCACAAGAATGGCAGTGAGGGCGTCGGCGATTTCGGCGGCGACGGTCAGATACTCCTTGAGGGTTTGAGTGTTGTAGATCGAGTCGGGCCGGTGGCGCGCCTGGACGATGCGCTTGATCTCCTTTGCGGCGTCGGTCACCTCGTCCATGTTGCGCATGGAAAAGTAGATCTGCTTCACGTTCTCGGTTCCGGTAAAATAGCGGCCCACGGAGTAGGGAATGAGGATGGTCTGGTCCTGGATCTCCGAATTGCCGAAGTCGTTGACGCTCTCCCGGAAGACACCGACGATGGTGAAGGGGATGCGGCTGATCTCGAAGGTCTGGCCGACGGCGGCATCGGAGCTGCCGAACCTTGCTTTGGCGAAGGGCTCGGTGACCACGGCGCACTCGATGTGGGCGGCATCGTCCTCGTCGTCGAGGAAGCGGCCGACGGGCACCAGCAGGTTGCGGATGTTCTGGTACTGCGGGCTCACGCCGAGCACCAGGGTATCCTTGACCACGCCGCCGCCAAAGCTGATCCGATCGTGCATTTCGAGGATGGGCGAGGAGTAGATGACGCCGGGCAACTGGGCCAGCACGGCCTTCTCGTCGTCGCGGGTGAGGGGGTCGTTGTAGAGCACGCGCTCGGCGTCCGTGGCGCCGCCTCCGGCGTATTCCAGCTCCACCGAGTTGGTCTCGATCTTCTGCAATTCCTGAAGAATGTATTGCTTGCCGGTCATTCCAATGGTGACTACCAGAATGACCGAGGTGGTGCCGATGACCATGCCCAAGGCGGTGAGGGCGAAGCGCATCTTGCTGGCGCGGAAGCCGTCAACGGCCAGCCTGAGGATTTCGCTCAGCACCATGGTGCGGCGTGCGCTGAGAAGCGTCTCCTGAAAGCTGCTTTCGCGGGCCCGGTCTTTGGGATTGCTCGGATTCATTGGGTCCTGTTATCAAGATGTGTCCGGGCGGCTTGCGGCTTCCATAATCCTCTCGGATTCGTGTCCATCCACATTAGACGCGCTCACAGCCGGCAGATGAGCAGTTCCCGCTCATAGATCATCTCCGGCGGAAGGTGATCGTGGAGGGCAAGGAAAAGCTCTTCATGGCCCATGACCTCTCGCTTCCATGCTTCGCGATCCACCGTTTCCAGTTCTTTGAACTGTTCCTGAGAAAAGTCGAGTCCGTCCCACTGCACGTCGTCGAAGCGGGGGACCCAGCCGATCGGGGTCTCGGTAGCCAGAACGCGGCCATGCACCCGGTCCACGATCCACTTGAGCACCCGCATGTTCTGGCTGTAGCCGGGCCAGAGAAGCTTGCCTTCGGGGCTCTTGCGAAACCAGTTGACATGGAAGACGCGCGGCGTGAACGAGAGCGCCCGTTGCATGCGCAGCCAGTGCCGGAAGTAGTCGCCCATATGGTAGCCGCAAAAGGGCAGCATCGCCATCGGGTCGCGGCGCACCTTGCCGACCATGCCGCCGGACGCGGCCGTAATCTCCGAGCCCATCGTTGCCCCGACGTAGACGCCGGAAGACCAGTTGAATGCCTGAAAGACCAGGGGCATGGTCGTGGCCCGGCGTCCGCCGAAGATGATTGCGGAAATCGGGACACCTTCGACGTCTTCCCACGCGGAGTCCATCGCCGGGCATTGGCTGGCCGGGGCCGTGAAGCGGCCGTTGGGATGCGCGGCGGGCGCGGATGAGGCCGGTGTCCATGGATTGCCGCGCCAGTCCAGGCATTCGGCGGGCGGTTCGTCGGTCATGCCCTCCCACCACACGCCGCCGTCGGGAACCCCATTCGTCGTGGTGAGGGCCACATTGGTGAAGATGGTGTTGGCGCGCAGGGTCGCCATCGCGTTGGGGTTGGTCTTGGGCCCGGTGCCGGGAGCAACGCCGAAGAAACCTGCCTCGGGGTTGATGGCGCGCAACTCCCCATTGGCGTCGGGCTTGATCCAGGCGATGTCGTCGCCTACCGTCCACACTTTCCAGCCCTCGAAGCCCACCGGCGGAATCAGCATGGCGAAGTTCGTCTTGCCGCAGGCGGAGGGGAAGGCCGCTGCAACGTAGGTCTTCTCGTGCGCCGGGCTCTCCACGCCGACGATGAGCATATGCTCGGCCATCCATCCCTCGTCGCGCGCGATATTCGAGGCGATGCGTAGCGCGAAGCACTTCTTCCCCAGCAGAGCATTGCCGCCGTAGCCCGAACCGTACGACCATATCTCCCGGGTCTCGGGGAAATGAACGATATACTTCTCTGCGTTCGACGGCCAGGGGACATCCTTCTGCCCCGGCGCCAGGGGCGCGCCGACTGAGTGAAGACAGGGGACAACCCGCTTTTCGCCCTTCTCGATCTCCCTGTAAACCGGCGTGCCGATCCGCGCCATAATGCGCATGTTGACTACGGCGTACGCGGAGTCGGTGAGCTGAACGCCAATCCGCGACATTGGCGAACCGATAGGGCCCATGGAGAACGGCATAACGTACATGGTTCTGCCGCGCATTGCCCCGCGAAAGAGTTGCTTGAGCTTCCTGCGCATCGCAAAGGGGTCTTCCCAGTTGTTCGTGGGACCGGCGTTCTCCTTGGAGAGCGAGCAGATAAAGGTGCGGTCTTCAACCCGCGCAACGTCGTTTGGACTGGAGCGGGCATAGAAGCACCCCGGCCATTTCTCTTGCGAGAGCCGGATAAACGTGCCCGCCTTGACCAGGCCCTCGCAAAGTTCGTCGTACTCGGCCTGCGAACCGTCCAGCCAATGCACATGCTCCGGCTTGCACAGGTCTGCCATCTTCTCAACCCAGCGGATCAGATGGCTGTTGGTGGTGGGAAGTTTTGCCTTGACGTTCAATTTGGCTTGCCCCTACTCAAAATGTAACATTGGTTGAACATAATGCTGGTCCTGCAAGTGGGCATTGCCTGGATTCTTCAAAAAAGTCTTTCCTCTTCACGTGGGTCCCAGGCGCCAGCAGAGGCAACTGCTCCATTCTCTGTGCGAAAGCCTTCCCGCCGCGTCGTTGCCCGCACGTGCCGGATCCCACCGACGCGGAGTCGGGTTTCGCCAGATCGCATCGCTTCGATGGGAGTCTCGAAAGCAGCGGCGCAATCGCATAAGTGACTCCAGTCACGTCGGATGGAACCCCCGGATAGTACGATGGGCCCAGGTTTCGGACTGGCCACCGCTCGAGCCGGAAAGGGAAATTTCTATGGATCTGGGGTTCATTGAGAGCAAGACCTACGACGAGATTTCAGTGGGCGACACCGCCAGGACGGAGCATGTCCTGACCATGGATGACGCGATGGCCTTTGCCTCGATCTCCGGATTCCACTCCGTCCTCAACTCCGAGGAACGCATCGAGCGTGCGGGTGGCGTGCCTCCTACAGGCCCAAACATGTGGTGCGCCTCGCTGATCTCCGGTCTTTTCAGCATGAATATCCCTGGGCCCGGCTGCACGCTGACAAACGTTTCGCTCTGCTTCCATGATCGCATCCATGTCGGAGATCTCATCCTCGTGAAGGTTCAAGTGACGGACAAGGAGGATGCCACAAAGAGCGTCAAATTCGATTGCGAAGCCAGCAATGGCGACGGCAAGCGAATCTTTTCGGGCACCGCCCAGGTCATTGCGCCACCGGCAAAACTGCGCTGGTCCACCTTGCCCGTTCCTCAGCTAATTGTGCACGATTCCTACCGTCGCTATCATGGCTTGATCGCGCGCGCGAACTCCCGTCCGCCCGTGCGGACGGCGATTGTCTGGCCCTGCGACGAAGTATCTCTCGGCGGCGCCATCCAGGCATTCAAGGATAAGTTGATCGTTCCCGTTCTTGTGGGTTCCGAGTCCAGAATTCGCGGCCTCGCAGGAACCATGCAACTCGATCTGGAAACGATCCAGATCGTGGACATCGAGGACAGCCGCACGGCCGCCGTGCGGGCCGTGGAGATGGCTCGCAAGACCGAGGTCCAGATGCTGATGAAGGGCGCCCTGCACACCGACGAGTTGATGGGCGCTGTCGTCTCGCGGGAAGGTGGAATGCGCACCGGGCGGCGCATCAGCCACGTGTTCGCCCTGGATGTGCCGTCCTATCACAAGACCCTCTTCGTCACCGACGCGGCCATCAACATCCAGCCGGATCTGGAGACCAAGATCGACATTCTGCAGAATGCCATCGACATGATGCTGGCGCTCGAGGTCGTGCGCCCCAAGGTGGCCATCCTCTCGGCGGTCGAGTCGGTGAACCCCGCCATACCCTCTACCCTCGATGCCGCCGCGCTTTGCAAGATGGTCGATCGCGGGCAGATTACCGGTGCCATCGTCGATGGTCCGCTCGCCTTCGACAATGCCATTTCCAGCGATGCCGCGCGCATCAAGAAGATCAAGTCGCCGGTCGCTGGAGACGTGGACCTTCTGCTGGTCCCCAATCTGGAGGCCGGAAACATCCTCTTCAAGCAGCTTCAATACCTGGCCGGCGCCCTCGCGGCGGGAGTCGTTGTAGGAGCCAAGGTCCCCATCGTTCTCACCAGCCGCGCCGACGGAGAACTGGCACGCATGGCAAGTTGCGCCCTCGGCGTCCTGCTCGCCAAGCCGGCCCCTGCGCTGAAGCCGGCGTGGTGACGGTGATCCGCAAGGAAGCTCTGGACAAGTCGGCGTTCTGAAGGGTAGGCGCTTCACAGGCTGAGGAAAGCCTCGACCCGGAAGGGAGGCGGGCGATTTAGCGGCTCCGCAATTCACGTGCCTTTTCCGGCAGCGTGCAAGGTGGTATTTCCTTGAGGAAAATGTCACTGGAGGGCGGTGATTTCGGGCTACAGCAATTGTGGAACCGCCTTAACTTCGCGACATAAAGCCAACAGAATCAACGCGGACTTCAGCCCCGGAGAACCTTTTCCGCCATTCTCATCCGCAAACCCGTGTTTTTCCGCTGCCTCTATAACCCGTACGAAAAGAAAGCAAAGTGAATGATGCCTCTACCTGCTGTTTCACAGGCTGATGAAGCACAATCCGGCGTACTCGAAATGGGAGGACCGGGACCGGTTTGTGCTTTCCAAGGGTCACGCCTATGCGCTGCTTTACTCTACGCTGCAGCTAGACAAGCTGACCTTCCTCTATAAAGACAAGCTATTCTCGCTGGTTGGGCCATCCACCCTGAACCTGGAAGAAGCGATAAAGATTGCCGACCGGAACAAGAATTCGCATCTGGCCGAGTATGCCGGAGGTGATCGTCAAGGCAAACACCTTTGGGACCTGCGTGGGGCACGTGAAGGCCGGGATGATATGGCAGTCTCCGGAGCTTGGATGAACTTTACTCGTCGTAAACCGCAGATTCTAATTGGACAGAAGAACCTGACCTGAATTAATGCAACTAGTTCCGGAGTACGTTGCATGCCGAACCGCGGGGCGTGGAACCTGTAACAGCGTCCGAAAAGTTATTCGGTTCCCCGGAAAGACAGGGCTTCGTGGATTGCAATGTGCCAGTGCGCGGGTGGCTACCGTGAGCCCTCGATCGAATGGGGCGAAACGGTTGACCAAAATGCAATCTGGATACAATGGAGGAGTGTTAAGTTAGTGCCGCCAGCTTTCTCCGGCAGGTGATTTGCATGACCACGACTCCTATTCGTCCCCTCAGAAAGCGTCGCCAAATGCGTCGCCCATGTGACATTGTCGATCTTATTCAACGCACAATTAAGAAGGTTGAGAAGGCCCTGCCATCGGTGGAGCTGATTGCCTTTAGGATCGCAGCCGCGATCATCTTCTTGGCGTGGATTATCCGCATGATCTGGTATAAAGTTTTCAAGTAGTCGTTTTTCTTTTCTTCATTAGAATCTGCATCTTGCTGTGCTTGGATACAATGAAGAGAATAAGGCTGACCTCGGTAGGTTGCATATCTCTCGGTGCGCATGCCACTCTTCACGAAAGGACCTCCAACAGATCATGACCTCCAGCATCGCGGGTGCTTCCCTCGAGCAATTGTCCATCGACACCTTGCGGCTGCTTGCCGTGGATACGGTGGAAAAGGCCAAAAGCGGCCACCCCGGCGCTCCGCTGGGCTGTGCGCCGATCGCCTACCTGCTGTTTCACAAGCTGATGAAACACAATCCTGGGCATTCGCAGTGGGCGGACAGAGACCGGTTTGTGCTGTCGAACGGGCACGCCTCGGCGCTGCTCTATGGGGCGTTGTTCCTTTCCGGGTACAAGCTGACGCTGGACGATCTGAGGAGTTTTCGCCAATGGGGGTCGCGGACTCCGGGGCACCCGGAGCGGGGAGACACGGACGGCGTGGAGGTGACCACCGGACCGCTGGGTCAGGGCATTGCCATGGCGGTGGGAATGGCGATTGCGGAGAAGCACCTGGCGGCGGTGTACAACCGGCCGGGGTTCGCGGTGGTGGATCACCGCACGTTTGCTCTGCTGGGCGACGGCGACCTGATGGAAGGAGTGTCGCACGAGGCGGCTTCGCTGGCCGGAACGCTGGGTCTGGGCAAGCTGATCTTTCTTTACGACGACAATCTGATTTCGCTGGATGGACCGACGGAACTGAGCTACACGGAGGACGCGCTGGAGCGGTTCGCGGCCTACCACTGGCATGTACAGCGGGTTGCGGATGGGAACGATCTTGGGGCGATTGAGGCAGCGATTGAGGCGGCCAAGGCGGAGACCGAAAAGCCGTCGATCATCGCGGTGCGGACGATCATCGGGTACGGAAGCCCCAAGGCGGGGACAAGCAAGGCGCACGGCGAGCCGCTGGGCGCGGAAGCCGTTGTGGCGACCAAGAAGTTCTTCGGCTTTCCCGAAGACCAAAGCTTCTTTGTCCCCGAGGACGCGCTAACCAACTGGCGCGAGGCGGTGGAGCGCGGGGCTGGCTTGGAAGACGCATGGAAGGCGCTGTTTTCAGCGTATGCGGCGGCGTTTCCGGGACTGGCGGCGGAATTTGAGCGGACGCAAAAGGGCGATCTCAAGTCTGGATGGGAAAAGGCGATTCCTCGCTTCGCGCCAGGCAAACCGCAGGCAACGCGCAACGCGGGCGGAGCGATCATGAATGCGATTGCCGAGGTTGTGCCGGAGCTGTTTGGCGGGGCGGCGGATTTGACAGCTTCGACCAAGACGATCTTCAAGCCGGGGGCGAACTTCCACCTGGACCCGCTGGGGCGCAATGTGTTTTTTGGGGTGCGCGAGTTTGGCATGAGCGCCGCAGTGAACGGGATGGCCGCGCACGGCGGGCTGATTCCGTTCGGGTCGACGTTCTTTGTGTTCTCGGACTACGCGAAGCCGGCGCTGCGGCTGGCGGCGCTGATGCAGACGCACTCGCTGTTCATCTTCACGCACGATTCGATCGGGTTGGGCGAAGATGGACCGACGCACCAGCCGGTGGAACACCTGATGGCGCTGCGCGCAGTGCCGGGGCTGACGGATTTTCGTCCGGCGGACGCCAATGAAACGGCCGCGGCCTGGAGGCTGGCTCTGGAACGCAAAGGACCGTGCTTCTTCGCCCTCACGCGGCAGGATTTGCCGGTGATCGATCCGGCGGCGCACGATGTGCTGGGCGGGGTGAGCAAGGGCGCTTATGTGCTGCAGGGCGAGGTCAATCCGCAGGTGGTGCTCATCGGGACTGGGTCTGAGTTATGGCCGGTTGTGGAGGCTGCCAAGCTGCTCGCCGGCGAGGGAATTCGGACGCGGGTGGTGAGTTTTCCGAGCTGGAAGATTTTCGAGGAGCAGACGGCGGAGTACAAGGCAAGCGTGCTGCCGGCAGGCGTGCCAAGACTGGCTATCGAGGCAGGCGCCACGCTGGGGTGGTGGAAGTATGTGGGCCTGGACGGCGAGGTGATTGGACTGGACCGGTTCGGGGCTTCGGCGCCGGGGCCAAAAGCAATGGCGGAGTTGGGATTCACTGCGGAGAATGTGGTCGCTAAGGCCAAGGCGCTGGTGAAATAAAACAGCAAGTTTGCACGTTGGCTGGCGCGAATGAGTTAGCGAGTTAGTGGCGGGATTCGGCACATCGATCCGTGCCGGCCAATTTTAACTGACTTGCACCAATGGAGCTTAGGCACTGTGAAGCTTGTGATTAGTGCGGATCATGCGGGGTTTCCTTTGAAGGAGGAGGTTCGCGTCTATCTGGCAAAGGCTGGCCACGAAGTGGTTGACCTCGGGGCTTATAACGCCGACTTACCCGACGACTATCCAGACTTTGCCGAGAAGGTGGGTTTGGCGTTGAAGCGGGGCGATGCGCCGCGAGGGATTCTGATCTGCGGCTCGGGGGTAGGAGTCTGCGTGGCGGCGAACAAGATTCCGGGGATTCGCGCCGGGATGTGCCACGACACCTACTCGGCGCACCAGGGCGTAGAGCACGACGATATGAATGTAATCGTGCTGGGGGCGCGAATCATCGGGCCGGCGCTGGCATTCGAGGTGGTGGATGCGTTCGTTCGCGCTAAGTTCATTGCCACGGAAGAGAGATTTGTGCGGCGGTATAAGAAGGTGCTGGCCATCGAGGCCAAATACCAGTGCCGAGATGGTTCGGCGAACCCGGCATAGAGCCTAGCGAGCTTGAAGCGCACGGAGCAGGCGGGAGGTCCACCGGTTCTGGCGATTTCCCAAGAACTTTCATCAGACATTCATGGCAGAAACCCATACTAAGAGGCGCCGATGTTCCCCTTCGACGTGATTCTTTTCGATGTAGGCGGAGTTCTGCTCAGCAATGGCTGGGACCACTGCGAGCGCTGGGTGGTGCTGGACGAGTTTCATCTGGACGCCGCGGAGTTCGAGGCCCGGCATCCTGCGCCTTACGACGCCTGGGAGCGGGACGCGATTCCGCTGCGGGCCTATCTGGACGCCACCGTGTTCTACGAGCCGCGCAGCTTTTCCCGCGACCAGTTCTTCGCATCCATGTGCGCCCAGTCCGTCCTTCTTCCCAATGGGGCAATCGAAATCCTGAAGGAAGTCGCGGCATTGGGACATTACATCGTGGGCGCGCTCAACAATGAGGCACGGGAGACGAACGAATACCGGTTGAACAGGTTTGGGTTGCGCGCGCTGTTTGAGGTTGCGTTCAGTTCCTGTTATCTGGGGTTGCGCAAGCCGGAGGCGGCCATCTACCGGCGGGCGCTGGACATTCTGGGAAGGCCGGCGGAGCGGGTGCTCTTTATCGACGACCGGGAGGAGAATGCGGCCGGCGCGAGGGCGGCCGGGATGAAGGCTATCGTGTTCGAGAGGGCGGATAGATTGCGGCGTGAGCTTGCGACCTTGGGGGTTATCTGAGGATTTGGCATTGGAGGAGTTATGCAACTGGGATTGATAGGGTTGGGTAAGATGGGCGGTAACATGGCGGAGCGGCTGCGGCTGGGCGGCCACCAGGTTCTGGGCTTCGATTTCAACGCGGAAGCAGTGGAGCGGCTGGCAGCCTCGGGGAATGTGGGTGCATCCAGTCTCGAAGAACTGGCCAAGAAGTTAGCTGGGCGGAAGGCCATCTGGATCATGGTGCCGCAGGGCGACCCGGTAGACCAGACGATCGCCAAGCTGGAGCCGCTGCTGAACCCCGGAGATATTCTGATTGATGGGGGTAACTCGAATTATAGGGATTCGATGCGGCGGCAAAGGGAAGTTACCGCGAAAGGCTTCCAGTTTGTGGATGTGGGGACCTCGGGCGGGATTTGGGGGCTGAAGGAAGGTTACAGCATGATGATCGGCGGGGACAAGGAGCCGGTCGACTATCTGCGACCTATCTTCGAGACGCTGGCCCCGGCGGCCGGCAAAGGTTGGGGACACGTGGGTCCGGGCGGCGCCGGGCACTTTGTGAAGATGATTCACAATGGGATCGAGTACGGGATGATGCAGGCATACGCAGAGGGATTTACCATCCTGGAGAAGAAAGAAGAGCTGAGGCTGAGTTTGCCGCAGATCGCCGAGATATGGCGCTACGGGAGCGTGGTGCGGAGCTGGCTGTTGGATCTGATTGCCGATGCGCTGGGCAAGAATCCCACGCTGGAGGGGCTGGATGCCTATGTTGCGGACTCGGGCGAGGGGCGCTGGACGGTTATCGAGGCCATCGACCTGAATGTTTCCGCGCCGGTAATTACCGAGTCGCTGATGCGGCGCATCCGTTCGCGGGAAGAGAATAACTTTACCGACCGGATGCTGGCGATCATGCGCAATGAGTTTGGCGGACATGCGGTGAAGAAAGACTAAGAGGCAGATTACGGGTGACAGATTACAGATGACAGTTAGAGGTGCGAATTATCAATCCTGTCATCTGTAATCTGCCACCTGTTTACTGGCGCTCAGGGAGCGCACGGAGGCGGGGATGACGACTATACAAATGAGCGTGCGGCCGGAGGACCTTTCGCAGGTTCCTACAGGCAAGGAGAGGATTCCCGAGCCGGGGATTCTGGTGATCTTCGGAGCTTCGGGCGATTTGACGAAGCGCAAGCTGCTACCGGCGCTGTTCCACTTGCGGCAGAACGACCTGCTGCCCAAGGAGTTTTCGATTGTGGGGGTGGCGCGGCGGCCACTGGGAGACGAGTTCGCGCAGGATATGCGCGAGGGCATTACCCAGTTTGGAGACGTGGAATCAAGCGACCCAAAGCTGGATGAGTTTGTGAAGCATATCAGCTACTATCCGCTCAAGTTCGACGAGCCGAGCGACTATGCGGGGCTGAAGAGCGAACTGGAACGGATCGACAAGGAGAAGGGCATCGGCGGCCACCGGCTTTTCTACCTGGCGACTGCGCCGGAGTTCTTTGCCGGAATCATCGAGAACCTGGGCGCGCAGGGGATGGCGCAGCCGGAGCAGGGGTTGACGGCGGTGGTGATCGAGAAGCCCTTTGGCCACGACCTGGAGTCGGCGCGCGAGCTGAACCACCAGGTGAACGCCGTCTTCCACGAGAGCCAGGTCTTCCGCATCGACCACTACCTGGGCAAGGAGACGGTGCAGAACATTTTGGTGTTCCGGTTTGCCAACGGAATATTCGAGCCGGTATGGAATCGCAACTACATCGACCATGTGCAGATTACCGCGGCGGAGACGCTGGGGGTGGAGGGACGCGGGCCGTTCTACGAGAAGGCCGGAGCGCTGAGGGACGTGGTGCAAAACCACGTGATGGAGTTGATGAGCTTTGTAACCATGGAGCCGCCGTCGAGTTTTGAGGCGGAGAGCGTGCGGCGGGAGAAGGTGAAGGTGTGGCAGGCGATTCCCGCCATACCGATACTGAACGCGGTGCGCGGCCAGTACGGGCCGGGGCTGGTGAATGGACAGCGCGTGGTGGGCTATCGCGACGAGGATCGAGTGAATCCGGAGAGCGGCACGGAGACCTATGCGGCGGTGCGGCTGCAGATTGAGAACTGGCGGTGGGCGGGGGTTCCGTTTTATCTGCGCGCGGGCAAGCGGATGAAGAAGCGGGCGACAGAAATCTCGATCCAGTTCAAGCAGCCACCGCTGCTGATTTTCAACCGGATCGCGTCGGCGGGACCGTGCCAGGAGATTCAGCCGAATCTGCTGACGATCCGCATTCAGCCTGATGAGGGGATTGCGCTGCGCTTCGGGGCCAAGGTGCCGACCACGCCGAACATGGACGTGTGCCCGGTGAACATGGACTTCGACTATGCGGCAGCCTTCGGCAAATCGAGCGCCAACGGCTACGAGCGGCTGTTGCTGGACGCGATGCTGGGGGACCAGACGCTGTTCTCGCACCGCGACGGGGTGGAGACTAACTGGGCGCTGTATACGCCGATCCTCCAGGCGTGGGCGGCGAAGCAGCCGGAGGTCTTTCCCAATTACTTTGCCGGGAGCTGGGGACCGGAATGTTCGGATCACCTGCTGGAGAAGGGCGGGCATGTTTGGAGGAACGATTTGGGACGGAAAGCCTGAGGGCGGCCCGGTTTCTCGAAACGGCAGAGGCGAAAATGCGGTCACTCAAAACTGCTCCGAAAGGGGCCTCTTTTCGTTTGAAATTGGCAAAAAAAGCCTGTAAATTGGCCAGAAACCGGCGGTTTTCCGGGCTTCTGTTTACTAATGAGTACATGGGGGCAGTCGATCGAGCTGTTTATTTTGTTTCACTTACCTTGATAACCACCCCCCAAGAGGCGGGGTTTTAGGTAGGGGGGGGCCGCTGTTTTCTTCCCCCTTTATTCGCCTTTTCTTTGCCCCTGCGTCCTCTTCGTTTGCGCAACTTAAGACCATTGTGCGCCCAGGGAGGGAAATCCTGCGCGTCCACATTTCCGCTTCGCTCAAGGCGGGTTCCGCGGTGGGACGGAGTGCGCTTGCGGGGTAAAAGGCAGGGAACAGGGAAGAGCACGCGTGGGGAGGTTCGTGGTTTCCCAGGTCCCAAAATCGGGATCTGGGGCACCCGGCGATTTCACCCGTGTGAACCTGCTCTTGCTTTTTGACTTTGCGTAAACTGGTATTTAACGGAGGCCTACTATGACTGTTACCTTGCGTCTCAAACCGGAAATGGAAGCCGGCTTGTTGGCGAAAGCCCAAGCCAGCGGTATTGAGTTGGAAACGTATCTCCTCACGGTCGTTGAGGGCGCTGCCTTGTCCGCAATGGCTCCGCAGGCTCCCGCAGTGAGGCGAGATCGTGCGGAAGCAGTCCGCAGGATGCTTGAGTTCGGCGACAAGCATCGGTTGAGTTTGGGAGAACCCCTTACCCGCGCTCTCCTCCACGAGGGCCATCGTTTCTGATGGCGGAGTTCATTCTGGATGCGTCCGTTGCCATCTCCTGGTGTTTTCCTGGCGATCCGACAGAAGACACCCCGTACAGCCGCCGCATCCTGCGGGAATTGATCGTTCGCGATGCACTCGTCCCGGAAATCCGGGCATTCGAGATCGCGAACAGCATCTTCGTTTCCCACAACAAGCGCAGGCGCATCAACGAGCAGCAGGTTGCCGAGTACCTCGCACTCTTGAAAGCCTTGCCGATTCGCGTTGAATCGCAGCCGCTCTGGTCCAATGTCGAACTGGAGGCGTTTGCGAGAAGCTGGGATCTCGCGGTCTACGACGCTGCCTACCTTGCCCTGGCGTTGCGAAGAGGCTTCCCGCTTGCTACATCCGATGAAGTGCTCAAGCAAAAGGCAAAGTATGCTGGCGTCGCGATCTTCTCGTGAACGGGAGAATTCGGCATAGCGCATCCCATTCCGCTCCGATGCGGAGGGAATCGAACGCAACGGCAAGCCAATGAACAAGGTTGGCGAAGCTGAGACGTTCTTGCACGAAAGGCATTCTGGTGCGAAGCCGTCAAAAGGGCCTGATCGACGGTGACGAAGCACTGGTCAAGCTCTCGGCGCTCGCCGAGCATGGATGGTATCGAGACGCGATTTTAGAGGATGCCAGAGTGCGAATGGAGGAGCAGCCATGACCAAAACGATGAGCATCCGGATGGACCGGGACAATTATGAGTTCCTGTCCGCGATGACGATGGAAGAGCAGAGCGATTTATCCAAGGCGGTGCGCGATCTGGTGACGCGGGGCAGAATCCTGCTTGCCGTGGAGAAGTACAAGAAGGGCGACGCCTCCCTGGGCAAAGCAGCAGCAGTGGCCGGACTGCCCTTGGGGCAGATGATGACGCTGCTTGGGGAATTCGGAGTGCGGAGCAGGATCGACACGGAAGACTATCGCCAAAGTCTGGCGAACCTCGCGAAGGTCTGGTAAGTCTCCCTCGACTCGATGCCGACGATGCAAGGCAACTGGGCATTTATCCAAAGACGCTGGAAAGGGCGCGAGAAAAGCGCGGTATCGTGACAAGCAAAGCGGGCAAAGATGCGGGATGGATGTGGCACTACCCGTTTGCGCTGTCTTAGCTATTGCCCCCTTTACATCTGATCGAGATTTGGGCCACCCGCCACTTGCGCGCCTGACGATCTATGCGTAGCCCCCAGCAGCCTCCGGTACATTGCCTTCTCAGGTCCCGGAGTCGAGACCGCTGGGAGCTGTATACGCCGGTTCTGCAGGCCTGGGCGGCGAAGAGGCGGGAGGTCTTCCCGAACTACTCTGCGGGGAGCTGGGGGCTGGAGTGCTCGGATCATCTGCTGGAACGGGAGAGGCGGGCGTGGAGGAATGATCTGGGGAGGAAGGCGTGAGCGGCAGATTACAGGTGACAGATTACAGATGACAGTTCTTGGGCTGCGATCAGTCGATGGACTGACCCCCAAAAGCGAGACCTGGGGCACCCGGCACCCGGGCGTCGCAGCGATCAAAAGTTTGGGAACATACAATGCCAGAAGTGCTTTAGCTTTTCTCTTCCGGTGATCTGATCGCAGGCACCCAGAAGTTGCTTTAGATGGCGATCCAGTTCGGTGCGTAGCTCTCGCCCTTCATCCGTGTAGTCCCTTTTTGCAACGAACATCCGTCCGAGTGTGTTATGAAGCTGCAGTACGGCTCGGCGTACACCGTCATATCGTGCGAAGCGGCCGGCAGCTTGTTCAAACTCCTTCAACCGTGGCGCAATGTCTGATGGCTCAAGAGTGCGATAACCGGCCAGTTCTTCGACAAGCTGCCCGGCCAGTTCCTCTAAGGCAAGGAAACGCTCAAGCTCTTTGGACCATAGAAGTTGCCGGCGCTCCTTGTTGAGAGCCAGACTTGTACCCACCCAGATGCTAGAAGCGAGCCGACAAGTGAGAGTATCGAGGCTACGAGCGTTACAGTTTGCGGTGTCACGACATCGAGTATAGTCGCAATGTAGCAAATCGGCCCCACGCTGCCCTGTAGGCATCGAAGGGGCGGAACACCCATAGGCGCTAAGTTAAAACCTCACTGGGCACTTTACACCAATTGCAACCGCAATACCTGGGGTAATCCAATTAGATACTGCACAAAATAAATGGGTTACATCTTCTTCTCTTAGCGCTTATGGGCGGAACACCCAGTTACTCCCGCACAATCTTTACGAAGATGCCGTCGGGGAGTTCGCCTTCCAAGAGATGGACTACGCCGTCTTTGACATAGCCTTCGAGGATTTGGCGCGGGGCCTTCGCTGGACCTGAGTTCTCGGCTATCGCAGGCGCGGCTTTGCGCGCCGGTTCCTGATCCCTGACCCCTGACCCCTGATCCCTGTTTTTCCCCATGCCTATATCCATGGCGTCGTTGGCGAGGCGGTCGGCTTCCTTGTTGCCGCCGCGGCGGGTGTGGCGCATTTCAAATTTGTCGAGGCGGGCGGCGAGGCGGCGGGCTTCTTCCCAAAGGGAGCGGAGGACGGGGCTGGCTATTTTGTACTGGCCTTTCATCTGCTTGACCATCAGTTCGGAGTCGGAGATGACTCGGAGGTACTTCGTACCGTTCTCGTTTGCCCACTTCAACACGGCAATCAGGCCGGAGTACTCGGCGTAGTTGTTGGTCTGGACGCCGAGGAATTGGCTGAGGCGGGCGACGGTGCGGCCTTGAGGGTCCTCGATGACGGCGCCGTAGCCGGAGGGGCCGGGATTGCCGCGGGAACCGCCGTCGCAGTGGGCGGTGTACCAGTCGCTGGGTGCGGGATCGTCGAAGAGATTTCCGGTCATCGCCTTCCAGTGTAGCGGGGATGGCCAGACACTCGAAAAACCTACCTCAAAGGCTAAACAGGCTGCTGAAAAAGGCGGAAACGCCGGCCCGATTGCGAGAATGAGAGTAGCAGGGGCTGAAGCCCGGATTGATAACAGGCCACTTGCGGCCCGGGACCCAGAGGCTGCCCCGCCGTGCCCTTGTTACAATGCTCCTCCGTTCCATGGCTTGAAGAAGTTTTTCCGCAGCCTGTAAAGCCCACTTTCATTTTGCTGCATCTACGGCACGGCTGAAGCCGTGCCCTGATACAGAACGGAGTCTTCCTACGCAGGTAAGGCGCGGTTTCATTTTGCGGCGTTTGCGGCACGGCCAGACAGCTTGCAGGAAAACGGCTGGTTTCGAGCCAAACGGCCGAAAAGCATGCCTCCAGGGCTAAAGCCCGCGCTAATTCTGCTGTCTTTATGCAGGGGTTGAAGCCCCCGCCTCCCTCCGAATCGAGTTTTTCCGCAGGCGGTGAAGCCGTGCCCTGACACTCCTAGCAATCCGGAATGCGCTTTTCCCAGCCTGTAGTCCCGCACCGTTTCAAAGCAGTCCGCTCCGCTACTTCGGTTGGTTGTGCCGCGGCTCACCAAAGAGGCGATTTTGCGTCTCTTCGAATGCGGATACTTGTCTATCTTTTTAAGCGGAGACTCGATGGCAGCGGATGCGGTGAGCTACCCCACATCGCCGGTTGCGGTTGCTGGCAGTTTGGCCTGGCCAGAGGTGCGGAAGGTACAATTCGTCCCAGGCATGGCTGGGACGACGGCAATGAACGGGGCGGATCGGGACGGCGCGGGCCGGGGGGCAGCGAGCCGGGCTCAGGACCGCGCGCAGGCGCGTGCGCCGGAGATGGAGCTGATTCGCGAGGCGCAGTCGGGTTCGCGGGCGGCGTTCGACGCGCTGGTGCGGCAGTATGAACACCAGGTGCTGCGGCTGGCGCTGCACCTGACAGGCAGCGAACAAGACGCCGAGGATATTTACCAGGAGGCGTTTCTGAAGGCCTTCCGGTACATCGGAAATTTCCGTTTCGAGTGCTCGTTTTATACGTGGATCTACCGGATCGTGACGAATCTTTGCCTGGACCAGCTGCGGCGCCGCAAGACCCGGCGCGAGGACCATGCGGTGATTGTGGACCACACCGGGGACGAGATCGATGTGCTGGCCTCGGTGTCGGACGATCGAGCGTTTTCCAATCCGGCCAAGGAGCTGGACCGCAAACAGTTGGGGCAGAAGATTCAGGCGGCACTGGTGAAGCTGACGCCGCGGGAGCGAATGGTTTTTGAACTGAAGCACTACCAGGGACTCCGGCTACGCACGATCGGAGAGATGCTGAACACCACCGAAGAGACCGCCAAGAATACGCTGTTCCGGGCGACCAAGAAGTTACGAACACAGTTGGCGGAGTTGCGCTAACGCCGCGGTTGGCGGGATTGTGGACGGGAAATGCGGGATTTTGAGGCTGTGAGGACGTAGCGATGAATTGCGAACTTGCACATGAACGGATCGTGACGGCGGCCTACGGGGAGTTGCCCGACGAGATAGCGCACGAGTTGGAGCGTCACCTGGCGGGCTGCGCGGATTGCGGCAAGGAGCGGGAGCAACTGCGGGCGCTGAAGGTGCTGGCGGATGCGCACCCGGTGGTGGAGCCGGCGGCTAATCTGGTGGCGCGGTCCAGACTGCACCTGGAAGAGGCGCTGGACGCTTTGCCGCCCAAGCGATGGTACGAGCGGCTGGGCCAGCGGATGATGAACAACTTTGCCAGTTTGCAGGCTGCGCCGGTGGCCGCTTGCCTGCTGCTTGTGGCGGGAGCCGGAGCGGGCAGCCTGGGCGGCTATGAGTTTGCTCAGAACCGGGCTGCGCATGCCGCCCAAATGGCGCAAGCGGTTGTCGATAAGGCTCAGCCGGAGCTTGGACAGGCGGAGATTGCCGACATCTCGAGCATAGTGCGGCAGCCGAACAGCGAGATGGTGGAGGTGCGCTACAACCAAGTGGTGCCGCAGCGGATTGAGGGCTCGCTGGACGATCCGGAGATCCGGAAGCTGCTGATGCTGGCCAGTGAGAACTCGGCTTCGGCCGGGGTGCGGGACGACTCGGTGGGTTTGCTGGCGGCCGAGTGCCGGGCCGGGCATAGCTGTCAAAAGGCGGGGATCCGGGACGCGCTGATGGTGGTGCTGCGCTACGACAAGAACGCGGGCGTGCGGGAGAAGGCGCTGGAGGGGCTGGAGCCGTATGTGGCCGAGGATATGCGGGTGCGGGACGCGGTGCTGGAGGCGCTGATGAACGACAGCGACCCGCGCATTCGCACCTCGGCGATCAATATTCTGGAGCCGGTGGAGGCCGATACCAGCGTGCGGCAGGTGCTGCACACGGTTGCCAACTCGGACCAGAATCCGCAGATCAGGACCGTTTCAAGACAGGTCCTGAGGCGGGTACCTGAGTTTCAGTAGGTTTGCCTACCCTTCCGGTTTGCGCAACGTTAGAGAGAGCGCCGGGGAGGGAAAGGAAGAGCAGGAGAAGAAAAGATGAAGCACTTATTGAGGCCGTACCGGGTTGTTGGATTGGCATTGCTGGGCGTTGGGGCGGCGATTGGGCCCTCCTGGGCGCACGCGCAGGCCATGCAAATTACAGAGATCCTGCAGGAGCCGAGTCCGCTGCTGCTGCACGCATCGAGTTCCCAGGGCTACCTGGGAGTGGACCTGGGGGACGTGGACCAGGAAAAGGCGCAGACGCTGAAGCTGAAAGAGGTGCGTGGGGCGGTCATCACGCTGATCGATCACGATGCGCCGGCGGGGCAGAAGGGGCTCAGGGTCAACGATGTGGTGCTCAAGCTGAATGGGCAAACCGTCGAAGGCGCCGAGCAACTGCGGCGGATGCTGAGGGAGATTCCGGCGAAACGGAAGGTCACACTCGAGATCAGCCGGGACGGCAATGTGCAGGCGGTCGAGTTGGAGCTGGCGGACCGCAGGGCCATGGAGCACGACGTCTGGAACAAGATCGGCAACGGTGGCGACGTGTTCGCGCAAGCTCCGGGGCTGGGCATCCTGTCGGGCGGCGACGGGTCGCTGCCTGGGGGGTTCCACATGCCGTTCTTCGGCAGCACGCTGAATGTGGGGGCGATGGTGGAGCCGCTGACCTCGCAGATGGCCGAGTACCTGGGCGTGCCCAGCGGTCTGATGGTCAAGCAGGTGGCGCACAAGAGCGAGGCGGCAGCGGCGGGGCTGAAGGCCTTCGACGTGATTCTGAAGGTGGGTTCCGAGGCGGTGACGAATCTAGCCGGCTGGGACCGCGCACTGCGCGCGAATCAGGGCAAGCCGGTGCAGGTAACGATTCTGCGGGACAAGAAGCAGCAGACGCTGACGCTGCAGGTGGATTCCAAGCACACGCAAGGGGAGCTGGAGTTCGATGAAGTTTGCCCGGCGGGCGACGGGCCGCAGGTGGCGGAGATGGACCCGGAGTTTGCGGAGCAGTTTGGCTGGGATAGCGAAGCAATTGCCAAGGCGATGCGCGATCAGGCCGAGGCGCTCAAGGAGCAACTCAAGGCTGGCGGGCTGGGGCAGTTTGAGTTCGGCAAGCAACAGGCCGAGGAGTTGCGCAAGCAAGCGGAACAACTGCGCGATAGCTTGAAGATTCAGGATTTCAAGATCAACCCGAAGCAGATGGACGAGCTGAAGCGGCAAATGGAAGAGTTTCGCAAGAACTTCAAGCCGGAAGATTTCAGGGTCGATCCGAAGCAGATGGAGGAGTTTCGGCAGCAGATGGACCAGTTGAAGCGGCAGATGGAAGAAGTGAAGTCGCTGGGGTTTGGGAATCACGTTTGACGGTTGAGCGTTGAAGCGGGCAAGGGCGCCGCCGGAGTTCCGGTTGGCGCCCTTTGTGTTTGCGGGATGGGTGGTCGATTGGGGTGGATTGGAATTGCAGTGGATTCTTACTGCATTTGCAGTAGGAAAGTACTGCGATAATGGAGTGCGATGGCGAAGAGACAATCCGCATCATCAATGCGCGGCGAGCTGACAAGAATGGGTTCCGAAGATATCAGGAACAGGCAGTGGACTAGAGCGGAGATCGAAGCGGTGCGCAAGGCAAGCGAAGCCGAGGCCGAGGGACTCGATTTGCCTGAAAAGGAATACGAGGACATTCCGCGGCCGACAGAGGAGCAGCTTGCGAGCATGGTCCGGCTCCGGGACGTAAAGCGGAAGGTGCCGGTGAGCGTGCGGCTCGATCCGCAGGTGCTCGATTGGCTCCGGGCCAAGGGCGGGGGCACTTGACGCGGATCAACGATATTCTGACCAATTTGATGGAGGCGGAACGGCGGGCTGGGGCGGGAAGATAGTGTTGCTTTGCGCCCGGATTCGGGTCGAAATCCGAATCCGAGTGTCTCCGCGGCGTGCCTCAGGCGAGAATCCGGTCGTGGAACCAGTTCTCCAAATCCTCCGATGACTGCATAGTTTCAAAATCGGACCCTGTCGAAATGACAACCAAGGCGGACATGCAGATCATCTGGATCTCCAGGAGATCTGCCCTGGAAACGTTAGTCTCGCCAGTGTGAACGATTCTGGATCGGAGATCATAGAGCCTGGTGACGGTGCGTGAGATGTCTCTTCTACTCGAAACTTCTGAAGACAGCAGATGCGCCACGCGCACACTCAACTGGAAGGTGAGTTCGGACTTGTTCTTATCGCCGAGGACGAGGCTTTCCAGTGCTATTGCAAATAGCAAGAACGATAAATGTGCTTTTCGCTCAACACACGCGGCCCCGGCTGTCTCGAATGCGCCCGTGAGACGTTTGGCGAACGGGTGCTTTTCCAAGAGCATTTTGCTGAGGAACTTTCCGCCACGTTGAGTGAGAAATGTCTCGCATTCCGCCCGGCCTAATGGGAATGCCAAGTTCTGAAAGTGGAACTTTCCTCCTGAGATACTTTCTTCAGGACAGGCAGTGCGGCTGATGGTCATGGACCGGAACTGCTCAGCGTTGGAGCACAAGCGAGTGTAGGAAGGAGCGGCTCGGGAGCAGAGAGCATTCAGAATGAGAAGATGCTGATCCACTATTTCTCGTGCGCGATCAAGCGCTGACGATTCATCAACCGCGTCGACCGAGAGCCTCGCGAATAGAGTTAGAACGTCAGAATTGGCTTCGATGAGGTCCGGAATCGCTATCGGGCTTTGGACAACGTCTGTAACGAACTCAATCAACCCGAATTGTAGCCCTGAGCAATCGAGAAGCATACCGTAGACAGAAAGATCAATTACCCACCGTTGTGGTTTTCTTTCTAAACCCTGTAGGAACAAAGCAGATTGGAGAGAGATGGCTTGGGGGAGCATTCCAGCGTCAGCATTGGCAACTTCTCGCAGGTGCTTTCTAAACAGGCTCTCGACGGCCTCCTTGTTCCAAGCCTTATCGACGAGAATGATTTTGCAAATTTGCTTGAGGGTTTCGTGGTACCGATCAGCCGGGTCCCCGTAAAGGACCAATCCCTCGCAAAAGACGAGTGATCGGGTCAGCGGGACGGGCCCCGGGGAGCCGTCCTCATTTCTGATCCGAAATCCAGGATCAGGCAATGCCTTGGCCATTGCGGCGAACAGTTGCTTCAACTGATTCTTGTTCACATTATTGACCAGTCGCTGGGTTGAATCTTCATGTTGCTCATTTTCATAAGCACCAGGCTCCTTGGAAGGGTGCGGGGATATGCTATCAGAGAATGGCATCTAACTTTGGCCAGAGTAGAAAGCGCAGTCTAAACACAGCGAAGCTGCAGGGTGTGATTCAATAAACATGATGGCGATTGAGCGGAAAATGACGGTGCGTGGGCGGGCGATTGCCGCCCAGCGGAAGGCGCGCGAGTGGGCGATGGTGGCGCGGGCGCTGGCCGATACGTCGCATCCGGTGCTGGCGCAGATTATTCCGGCGCGCTTCTGCAATCTTTCCTGCGGGTACTGCAACGAGTACGACAAGGTTTCGGAACCTGTCCCCCTCGAAGAAATGTACCGAAGGATAGACGCGCTGGGGCGCCTGGGGACGGCGATGATCGGGATCAGCGGCGGTGAGCCTCTAACGCACCCCGATTTGGACGAAATCATCCGGCGGATGCGGCGGACGGGGGCAATTGCGGGGATGATTACCAACGGATACCTCTTGAATGTGGAGCGGATCGAGAGGCTGAACCGGGCGGGGCTGGACCACCTGCAGATTTCGATCGACAACGTGGAGCCGGACGAGGTGTCGAAGAAGAGCCTGAAGGTGCTGGACAAGAAGCTGCAGATGCTTGCCCAATATGCCGAGTTTCACGTGAACATCAATTCGGTGGTTGGAGGGGGCTTTAAAAATCCGAATGACGCGCTGACGATTGGCCGGCGGGCGATTGAGCTGGGGTTTGCTTCGACCATCGGGATCATTCACGACGGGAGCGGGCAACTGAAGCCGCTGAAGGAGGACGAGGCCAAGGTCTACTTCGAGATGAACAACCGGAGGAAGACCAACTATTCGCGCTTCGACTACTTTCAGGAGGCGATTGCCAAGGGTGAGCCGAACGACTGGCGGTGCCGGGCGGGGGCGCGGTACCTGTATATCTGCGAGGACGGGCTGGTGCACTACTGCTCACAGCAGAGAGGGTATCCGGGGATTCCGCTGGCCGAGTATACGACGGCGGACGTAAAGCGGGAGTTTCTGACGGCCAAGAGTTGCGCGCCGAATTGCACCATTGGGTGCGTGCACCGGATCAGCCACATCGACCACTGGCGTGCGCCGCAGACCAGCACCGTTTCCCCAGGGACGGCTTCGCCGGGGGGACATGGGGCGGAGGAGCCGGTGCTGGTGCAGATACGGGCTGGGAACTAAAAAACCAAAAAGCAAGAGCTATAGATATCCCACCTTAGTCGCAAGAACAAAGACGCGGCGAAGGTGGGGTACCCGGCCGGTGTTGATGAATATTCGGCACGGGGACCGGCCCCCTGCGGTGGGACGGATGGTGCTTACGCGGCATGGAATGTGGAGCGGCGCATCCCGATGCGGGACGCGCCGTTTCCGCTTCAGTAGGATTGTCAGTTGCTTACGAGCTTTTTTGCTGGGGGCTTGGGGGCGGGCTTGGGAGGGGGCTTGGCGGCCGAGGCGGTGTCGGCGAGGGCCTGGTCGATGAGCTGGTAGAGCTTGCTGCGGTCGACGACTTCGACGAAGGGAGCGCCTTTGGAGTTGGCGGTGACGACCCAGATGGTGGGGGTGTGCTCGATGCCGATGCGCTGGCCGAGGGCGTAGTCGGCTTTGACCGCGGCGGCGAGCTTGCCTTGGGGGTCGAGGGCGAAGGGCAGGGCGAGGTTGTGGCTGGCCGCGAACTTCTCGGTGAACTGGCGGAGCTGGTCTTGGTTGGTGATGGAGATCTGATTGGCGAAGACCTGGTCGCGGTATTCGTCGCCGAGTACCTTGCTCTTCAAGTCGAACCAGCGGGCGTTGACGGCGGCGTCAAAGCTCCAGGCGTGAAAGGGGAGGGGAAAGTCGTGACGCTCGAGGGGAATCTTGTACTTGGCCTCGGCCTCGCGGACCAGGGGATTGGCGCGGGCGCAGTCGGGGCACTCCATGTCCTCGAATTCGACCATGGCGACGCGGGCTCCGGCGGGGGGCTTGAGGGCGGAGGGGTCGCGGACCTGGGTTCCTTGCGGCGGAGCGCCGAACTGGGCGTGGGCGGCTGAGGCCAAGAGAAGCGCGGCGGCCAGGCTTATGAATAAGAAGGCGCGGCGGCGGGCGGGGACAAGACGGACAAGGCGAACGAAGCGAAGCATAGCTTTTGGACGACTCCCTTGGGGCTATTGTAACGGGAGAAATGCGTTGAGGGCGCGAAGTTATTGGGGGTCGCGGCGGGCGGGGTGCTCAACGACGGGTTCATGTCGCTGGGGCTTTCGGGCGGCGATCCATTGACGCCATTTGTAGTCGGCGTAGAAGGAGGCGGCGACGAGAACGACGGCGAGAATGCCGAGGAAGATCTTCATGGTGAGACCAGGCGTCAGGGTTCAGGGATCGGTTGTAAGTCTGGAAATGCAAGTTCGGTTGAGGTCTTTGGTTTCCCAGGTCCCAGAATCGAGGCCTGGTGTACCCGGCCCACCCTAGCGGCAAGAACAAAGACGCCGTGCCCAGAGGGCGCCCAGGTGGGGCACCCGCATTTGTGGTTACCGGCCGACGACCAGGACGGTGAAGCTGCCGGGGAGGATGGGTGGACGGGGGCGCGGGTTTTCCGGAGTTGGTTCGGGGCGAGGGCCGAACTCTGCGGTCACGAGATAAATGCGGTCGGAGGCGGCGTCGTAGGCCATGGTGCGGGCGCCGCGCTGGGTGGGCAGGCTCTCGATGGTGGGATAGCCGGGGGCAGAGGCGTCGACTACGGAGAGGATTCCCTCACTGCAAGAAGCGAAGGCGAGCTTATGGGCTGCGCTCCAGCCGGCGGCGTCGGGGCCATCGGCGATGGCGGGTGTAGCGAGGAGTTTGCCGGTGTTCGAGTCCACTACGGCCATCTTCTTGCCGTCGCAGACGGGGAAGAGGCGGTGGCCGGGGACATCGAAGGCAAGACCGGAGGGGGAATCGCAGCCCGCCGGCCAAGTGTCGGTGAGCTTGAGGGCATGGGCGTCGAGGCGGACGATTTCGCTCTTGTCCTCGATGTTGTCGAAGACTTGCCCCTTGCCGTCGACGGCGGGAAACTCAGGCTTGCCGGGGAGGGAAATGTTGGCGACGACCTTCAATGTGGCGGCGTCGATGACGGCGGCGTCCTTGCTGCGGCCGTCGAAGGCCCATACGGTTTGCGTGACGGGCTCGAAGACAATGCCGTCGGGGTTCTGCCCGCCGGTGGGGATGGTGGCGACGGTTGCCAGCGTGGCGCGGTCGAAGACGACTACCGCGTTGCCCCCGCCGTCGGAGATGTAGCCGAATTTCCCGGCGTCGTCGAGAGCCACGCCGTGAGTGCCGTGGAGGCCGGTAATTGCGCCAATCTGCTTTCCGCTCTGGGTGTCGACGACCAGCACCTGGGGGCCGCGGGTGAGATAGAGGTGATGGTTGGCGGGATCGACGAGGAGGTAATCCCAGCCGCCGTCGCCACCGATCTTCCAATGGTCGATGACTTTGTAGGGCTGCTGGGCAGAAAGAAGCGGCGGAGCGACAAAAGCGGCGCAAAAGAGAGCCGCAGCAAGGGAGGCTGAGTTCAGAAGACGAAGGCTGCGCTTGGTTAACATGGGGATCTCCGTGAGGGTTTCGAACGGAGCTAGAATACCATTTTGCGATTGCCGAGGAGTGCACGACCCTAGGTGTCTGTCGCGCATAGCGTTTTTGCCAAGGCCGATTACAGCGGTTTGCGGGGCTGGTTTTCGAACCGGGACGCGCAGGCATGAATCCTGTTGGTGGCTTAGAGCGAGCTCTCTCGGCAGTTTCGCGCAAAACGGCCCCTTCCCCGCTGCTTACGCCGTTTGCCAGAACCCAACCGGCCCGCAACAGCTTCAGCAGGTTGCTCGCCGCGCACGCCAGCTTCCACTCGCGGCGAACATTGTCCAGGCCATTCAAGCTGAGGCGGCGAAAACCGCGCTGTTGCTTGATCTGCGCGAAGACCGCTCGACGATCGCCTTGCGCATCTTGTACGCGGCGCGGCCAGTTTCGGAACACAGCAGCAGAGCCTGCGCGAACAGACCCGAGAGCGCCTCCAGATGACGCTTGCGGAACTGGGCAATGGTGGCGTGGTCGGAGTGCTGGTCGCCGGAAAGATAACGGAAGGCCGCGTCCTCCAAGCGGCGCATCTGCATCTTGCGCGAACTGCAGACGCCGCTCGCATAGCCGTACACACGCAGACGGACCATCATCGCCGGCGCGTAGCCGCCTGCCCGCGGCCATCCTTGTCCTGATAGGACTTGAAGATCGCGCTCAGATCCAGCGCCGCAACCACATCGACCAGAAAGCGGGCCGGGTGGCCCTCGGGAAGCCAGTCGTGCAGCGAGGGGGGAAACCGCAGCGTCTGGTCGACCGCGTCAGCAATGAAGTTCCGGCCCATGGCTCGAACTTAAAATGGAACCTGCTCCCCCCCTGTTGGCTCCGTCACGAATCCATGCCCGACAGACTCCTAGGGGAGCGTGGGCCTTTCAGCTTCGATTCTCTGCTGCCAATTTGAGCAGCCTGCGCCCCACTAGAAAGAACCACACCGGATAAAGCGGCCCGGCAATAGCCATGAGAACAATGCCAAGGACCGGCACAAAAAGCCCGCCAACGATGTGAGCCAGATCGAGCCCGTGCAGCGCGATGCCCAGCCAGCCGGTTGTCTTGCTGAAGACGCCGCCGCGCAGCATCACCACCGAGATCAGCACCGCGCCGCATTGAACCAGCACCCCGCCCAGGATGGCGCCCGTCGAGTGCCAGATGTCTGCGGCCATGAGGGCTTCTCCGGCGGCCAGCAGTTGCGATCTGACCACATCGCTCTTGGCCGCCGCATATCTGTCGCTCAGCAAGAGCATGGAAAGCGCCGTGGGAGTCGCAAGCACCAGCGTAGTTCCAGCGAACGCCAGAGCGGTGGAGAGAATGGAGTGTGCGCGGTCGACCTGCCGCAGCGCCGCGTACAGGCCGAGAAACAGCAAATAGTAGAGCGGCAGGACGGCGATGGTGGGCAGGTCGAGGCGCAGCAGTCCCACTACTCTGTGGTGCTGCAAGAGATCGAATGCCTGCGCCGCGGAGGCGGGCTGGCCGCCCAGCACCAATATTTGAACCATCATGGCCAGTGAGTAAGCCATCAGAAGCAGCGCGGCGATCCCGCCGATGCGGCACAGGGGGCTGAGATCGCCGGGCGTTTCGGGGACTGTCTTGTTTTGCTCGGTCTCTGAATTCATGGCTTGTCAGTCTCCAAGATGCGTGTGGAAGAAAGCCACGATGCGCCTTCGCGCATCCATTGTCGCCGCCTCGTTGTAGCCGATGGCTTTGAAGCGCAGCACCTTCAGAAAGCCGTAGCCGCGGTGATGGTTCATGAAGGAGTGGCCGGCGTCCGGGTACTCCTTCACATCGTGGGGGACGAGGGCCCGCTCCAGGGCTTGTTGAAGCTGGTCGGCGACGCCTTGCTCCCACTTGGCCATGCCGCCGTAGCTGCCGGCGACCGGGCAGGCATTGTTGAGAAAATCGTCGACATCCTTGGGAAGCGGACCGCCGTAGTTGACGCTGGCGGCCGAGAAGCCGTGGCCGGAGGCGAGCAGCAAGGCGAATCCGCCGCCCATGCAAAAGCCGATGACGCCCACCTTTCCGTTGCAATGGGCTTGCCCGAGGAGCCATCCGCGGCAGGCTTCGACGTCGTCGAAAGCGGGACCGGTGCGGGCAATCATGTCGCGGATGACGTGACGGATGCAGATGAGACGGCCACCCCGATAGTAAAGATCGGGGGCGACACAGAGGAAGCCGGCTTCGGCGAGCCAGTTGGCCTGGTTGCGGTGGTCGCGGCTCATGCCCAAGATGTCGTGCAGGACGACAACGCCGGGCCGGGGGCCGGGGCTGGCGGGAACGGCAAGCCAAGCGGGCATCTGGCCGCGCGGGGTAGGGATGAGGACGTCGGGCATGATCGTACTCCCAGCTTCGCCGGCAGTCTCCCTGCCGACAGCCGATTCTACTCTGAAAGCGGCGGAGCGGACTGTGATAAGCTGGCCGGGTTCAGAATTCTTCCTCCTGAGCAGGAGACGAGAGGATTGCCGCGGATAATGGCACTGTTAATTGCCGTCAAGGAGGCGCTGGGGCGCGCCCGGCAGCCGATCCTGTGGATTGGACTGACCTACCTCGTGGGAGTCGTTGCCGGGGCAGGGATGGTTCACGCGCACCGTCAGTCTGCTCTTTCCTATCGCGACAAGCTGGTGGGAAGGGCCATGGCGAGCGATCCGGCGGCCATGGCTTCCGAGCGGGGGTTTCCCGTCCGGGCGGCGCTCCTGGATTTCGCGGGCAACCTGGGGCTGGGGGCCGTGCCGTCCACCGTAATGGGGCTCTCGGTGGTTATGCCTTTCCCGTTGGCGGCGTTCCGCGGATGGATCGGCGGCATCGTCTCGGTGGATGGCGATCATCGCAGCCGCCTGGGAAGCTGGCGCGAGGGAAGCTACTATCTGGGAGTCCTGCTCCTGCAGTTGATCCCATACTCGCTGGCGGGAGGGACCGGGGTGCGCCTGGGCCTGGGATTCCTCATGCCCAAGAACCGCTGGGGCTATCCCGGATCGAAGCGGTGGCTCACTCTGCCCGCCGAGGGCGTGCGCGATGTGGGGCGGATTTATGCGCTGATTGTGCCGCTCTTCCTGGTGGCTTCGCTGGTGGAGTTTCTGGCCCGCTGATCCTTGCGGCGTCCCCAAACTCAACCGTCTTTCGTTGACTCTCGATCGGAAATCGGGTATTCTGAACTCCTTGCGCGGTGTTGCGCCTGGGGTCTGTGTGTCGGGGCCCCCACCGGCAGTTCCTCGTCGATGGGGTGAGTCAGCTCACCTGGACCCGGCTGGCCGATGCCCTTGGGGGGATCGGCTGGGACAGGCTGCCGGCTCTTGGACAGGTCAAGTTGACGGTCTGGACGAGGCAGAACCCCTTGAGGGTCAGCTCCGCGGTTCTCACCCGAACAGATTTGTTTGGCAGTGGGTAGAGGTCGGGCCCTGCGTGTTTTGCGCGGGCGAATGCGTTTTGCGCCGGTTGTTTCGAGGGCAGGAGAGAGATGGGCACCTTTGTTCCGAGCGGTAAGGATATTAGCCGCAAGTGGTATGTGGTAGATGCCAGCGGGCAGACGCTGGGGCGTCTGGCCACCAAGGCCGCCAGCGTTCTGAGCGGCAAGCTGAACCCGCAGTATGTGCCGTATATCGATATGGGCGATCACGTGATCGTCATCAACGCGGAGAAGGTGCGGCTGACCGGTTTGAAGGCGCAGAGCAAGCTCTACCGCCGCTACACGGGTTTTCCCGGCGGGCTGCGCGAGGAGTCGTTCACGCGGCTGCTGGCGCGGAGGCCCGAGAAGATCCTGGAAGAGGCCATCAAGGGCATGCTGCCCAAGACCAAGATGGGCCGGCAGATGGCAACCAAGCTGAAGGTCTATCGCGGCGATAAGCATCCCCACCAGGCGCAGGGACCGGTGGCTTTGGACGTGGCGTAGAAGCGGCTACTAGCTTCTAGCTACTAGCTCTTCGCTCTTTCTTGCTGGGGCAAGATGTTTGGCACAGCCGAAGGGGCCAACCGGGGAACGAACAGGCTAGAAGCTAGAAGCTAGCAGCTAACGAGGAAGAGAATGGCAGATCTGGTTCAGTACTACGGGACGGGGCGGCGCAAGTCGGCCATTGCCCGCGTTTTTCTGCGTCCCGGCACCGGCGAGTGGAAGGTCAACGGCAAGGGGTTCGAAGAGTACTTCGTGACCGAGCAGCAGCGCGTGGCGGCCAAGCGCACGCTGGCCCTGGTGGAGCTGGCCTCGAGCTTCGACGTGGTGACCACCGTCAAGAGCGGCGGCGTGGCCGCGCAGGCCGATGCCGTGAAGATGGGCATTGCCCGCGCCCTGGTCGAGTTCAACCCGGAGTTGCGCAAGCTGCTCAAGGCCGAAGGGCTGATGACTCGCGACGCGCGCATGAAGGAGCGCAAGAAGTACGGCCAGAAGGGCGCACGCAAGCGGTTCCAGTTCTCGAAAAGATAGTTGTCAGTTTTCAATACTAAGTGCCCGGCTTTTCGGGTTACTGATAACTGACCACTGACAACTGACAGCTCGGCATCACCAATCTCCCGCGCGAGCGGGATCAATCCGGACCAAGGTTGGACTTGTCCGGATGCAATCCACAAAGGAGGCCCATTGGCCACGATCACAATGAAGGAGCTGCTCGAAGCGGGTGTTCACTTCGGGCATCAGACCAAGCGCTGGAATCCGAAGATGAAGGAATACATCTTTGGCGAGCGCAATGGGATCTACATCATCGATCTGCAGAAGACGCTCAAATTGTTCAAGGAAGCGTCGAAGTTCGTGACCGATCTGTGCGCGGGAGGCAAGACGATTCTATTCGTCGGCACCAAGCGCCAGGCTCAGGATGCCGTGGCCGAGGAGGCCGCCCGCGCGGGGATGCCCTACATCAACCAGCGCTGGCTGGGGGGCCTGCTCACCAACTGGGTCACGGTGCAGAAGTCGGTGAAGCGCCTTCAGGAACTGGATGAGATGGCCACCGATGGTCGCTACGAGCTGCTGACCAAGAAAGAAGTTATCAAGCTGGAGCGGGAGCGGAAGCATTTGCAGGCGAACCTGGCCGGCATCAAGACCATGAAGCGGCTGCCCGACGCGCTCTTTATTGTGGACTCGAACAACGAGGCGATTGCGGTGAAGGAAGCCCGCAAGCTGGGGATTCCGGTGGTGGCCGTGGTGGATACCAACTGCGACCCGACCGTTGTGGACTACGTGATTCCCGGCAACGACGATGCGCTGCGGGCGATTCGCCTGTTTACTTCGAAGATCGCCGACTCGGCCGCCGAGGGCGTGAACCTGGTGGGCGACAAGGCCTTTCAAGAGGAGTTGCCGGAGCCCGTGGCGGCTGCAGCCGGGGCCGAAGAGGGCCTGGCCGGCGAAGAAGTCGACCTGGAAACGGCTCTGGGCGGCGGCATCCGCAAGGCGCCCGCGGTGGTTGCAGCCCTGTTGGATGAGGCGGAAGTGGCCGAGGCCGGCGTTTAATCGTCCCGTCGCGCGAAGTGCGCACAATAAGATAAGCGTGGCCACCAGCGGCGAGTGCCACGCTTTTCTTTTGCCGAAAGGCTACCCGGTTTGAACCAGTCAATTCCGGGCAAACAACCAAACAGTTTTCCAAAGATCGGGCGTTAGCGCTGGGGCCGCGAGAATTGACCACCGATCACCGACAACTGATAACTGGGGAGAGAGATGACGACAGTGAGCGAGAAGATTCAGGCCAAGTTAGTCAAGGAACTTCGCGAGAAGTCCGGCGCGCCCATGGGCGACTGCCTGAAGGCATTGCAGGAGACCAAGGGAAACATCGAGGACGCCTTTGTGGTGCTGCGCAAGCGGGGCATGGCCTCGGCGCAGAAGAAGGCGGCGCGCATCACCAACGAGGGCGCGGTGGGCACCTACATTCATGCCGGCGGCAAGATCGGCGTGCTGATCGAGTTGAACTGCGAGAGCGACTTTGTTGCCCGCACCGAGGACTTCCAGGAGCTGCTGAAGGACATCGCCATGCACATCGCGGCCAGCGATCCGCGCTATGTGAAGCCCGAGGACGTGACCGTGGAGGACCTGGAGCGCGAGAAGGAGGTCTATCGCGCGCAGGCCGCCGCCACCGGCAAGCCGGCCCCAGTGATCGAGAGAATTGTAGACGGCAAGATGGCCAAGTTCTACGAGGAGGTTTGCCTGCTGGAGCAGCCCTTCATCAAGGATCAGGCGGTGAGCATCAAGGAGCTGATCGCGCAAAAAGTGGGCAAGCTGGGCGAAAACATCACCGTGCGCCGGTTCGCGCGCTTCAAAGTGGGCGCGCAGGACTGGACCGTGGCCACCACCAAGGCAGTGGAAGCCGCGGAATAAAGGCGCTCGCTGAATTGAAGCTGAAGCGGCCCAGTGCGCAAGCATTGGGCCGTTTAGCGTTTGTGCGCCCAGCATGGGCGCACTCTTGCGGGTGCAAGTCCCGCCGTGAGCAGGTCACAGCGAGCGAAGCGAAGCGCAACTGCACGAGGGCGACCGAGTGCGGGAAGGAAGCGTGGAGCGAATC
>Ga0326727_10001144_pt1 | contig 101884 bp, 88 predicted proteins | sample MB2enrmetagenome_FD_207643 | JGI IMG/M metagenome (GOLD analysis project Ga0326727, IMG submission 207643) | Lab enriched peat soil microbial communities from McLean, Ithaca, NY, United States - MB29MY | ecosystem: Environmental > Terrestrial > Soil > Wetlands > Peat | place: USA: New York... | reverse complement strand
TGCAACACGGGAGAATGATGGTCGAGAACTAAGGGGTCGTCTTCCTGTCCGTACACATAAATGATCTCTTCGCGCTTGGCGATGGCGGCTAGCGGCTGGTTGATGATTTCCAGGGCTTCGAGAGCCTGGGCGGCGGCGTGGAGTTGTCCCAGGCCGCCGTCGATCAGCACCAGGCTGGGCAGGGCTTGCTTTTCTTTCTGCAGGCGCTGGTAACGGCGCGTAACTACCTCGCGCATGGAAGCGAAATCGTCCACGCCTTCGACGGTCTTGATGATGAACTTGCGGTAGTCGGAGTTTTTCATCTTGCCGTCCTCCCACACCACCATCGAGGCCACCATTTCCGCTCCCTGAATATGACTGATGTCAAAACACTCTATGCGCCTGGGTAGCTCGGGTAGGGCCAGGGCTTCTTGCAGAGCTTCCTGGATGGCTCTGGCGTTGGGCTTCAGAACGCGGAACCGCTGGTCGTAGGATTGCTTGGCGTTGGTGCCAGCCAGGTCGATGAGTTCGCGCTTGTCCCCGCGCTGCGGGACGGTGATGTGAACTCTTGTGGCTCGGCCTCCCTCGCCCGCGAGCTGGTCGCTGAGCGCTTCTTCCAGTTCTTCGCGGCCTTCGAAGTCGACGGGGACGTAGATGTTTCTGGGGACGTAGGGCTGGGCCAAGTAGAGCTGCTTGAGCAGGGCGGAGAAAAATTCGGCGGGGTGGAATTCCTGCAACTGTGTGGAGGCGGGGCTTTGCCCCGCCACGACCGGGTCGGAGACCCGGTCCCACACGAATTCGGGCAGGTCTTCCCAGAAAAATTCTCTACGGTCCAGAACCTTTCCTCCGCGCATATGGAAGAGGTTGACAGCAAGCATGTGGTTCTCGTAATGGAAGCCGAAGACGTCGGCGTCGTCGCCTTCGGCGGCGGCAATGCGCTGCTTCTCTTGCAGTTGTTCAACGGTAGAGACAAGGTCGCGATAGCGGGCGGCGCGCTCGAACTCTTGCGCATCGGCGGCTTCAGACATGCGCTCACGTAGCGATTTCACCAGATCGGTTTGGCGTCCTTCGAGGAAGAGCTTTACGTCGCGCACGGCTTCGCTGTAGATCTCGGGCGTGGTCAGATCCTTCACGCACGGACCGAGACAACGCTTGATATAGAACTGCAGGCAGGGACGCGGATGATTGCGGTTCAGGTCAACCTTGCACGACGGGACCATGAAGTGGCGATGAATCAGGTCCACGATGCGATAGGCGAGATTGGCAGGGAAGAAGGGGCCGTAGTAGGCGCTACCGTCCTTGCGCAGGCGGCGGGTCACGTACACGCGCGGGTAGCGCTCACCCAGGGTTAGCTTCACGTAAGGGTACGTCTTGTCATCGCGCAGCAGGATGTTGAAGCGCGGCTTCTTCTGCTTGATCAGGTGATTCTCGAGCGCCAGCGCCTCTTTATTATTGGCTACTACGATGTAGTCGACGTCGACGGCCTCGCGGACCAGCGTTCCGGTTTTTGCGTCCTCCCAGCGGCCTTCGTGAAAATAGGAAGAGACGCGGGAGCGCAGGTTCTTCGCCTTGCCTACGTAGATGACTTCGCCTTCGGCGTTTTTATAGAGGTACACGCCGGGCGACGTGGGCAGAGTGCGGATTTTCTCGGAGAGGTCCATTGGGCCAAAGGACTATGATAGAGCCTGAGGGGCAAAGGATTCAGGCCCATGGCGAAGCGGAAGAGTTCAATTCCAAAATTTATGAAGTATTCGGGATCGATAAGGGGACCGGCAGATCTGTCTTCACGACGAGGATTCTCTCGAGTCGCCGAGGAAAAAAGTGAGGTCAAGCTGTCGAAGAAATCCCTCCGCAAGGAGACGCGGCAAGCCGCGTCTCTACCGGAAAGAACCTAGCTGCCCCATCCTTTTACAAATTCCACCAGACTGCGCAGGGCGATTCCCGACGGGCCTTTGGCGATCCAGGGTTTGTTTTCTTCCATCCAGGCGGTGCCGGCGATGTCGAGGTGAATCCAGGGAGTGTCTTCGGCAAATTCTTTCAGGAACATGGCGGCAGATATGGCGCCGCCCCAGCGTCCGCCGGAATTCACCATGTCGGCGATGTTCGATTTGATGATCTCTTTGTATTCGTCGTCGAGGGGAAGGCGCCACAATTTCTCGCCGGCTTGCTGGCTGGCGCTGGCGAAGCGCTCGTACATCTGGTCGTCACTGGCAAAGATTCCAGCGTTCACGTAGCCGAGGGCGACGACGACCGCGCCAGTCAGGGTGGCGGCGTCGACTAAATGGGTGCAGCCGAGTTGGCGGGCGTAGCAGAGGCCATCGGCCAGGATGAGCCGTCCTTCGGCGTCGGTGTTGATAATTTCGATGGATTTGCCGGACATGGCAATCTGCACGTCTCCCGGCTTTTGCGCTTTGCCGGAGGGCATGTTTTCGGTGGCGCAGACGATCGCCGTGACCTTCACTTTCGGCTTGAGCAGGGCGATGGCGCGCATGACGCCGATCATGGTGGCGGCGCCGGCCATGTCATACTTCATTTTCTCCATGCCATCGGCGGGCTTGATGGAGATGCCGCCGGTGTCGAAGGTGACGCCTTTCCCCACCAAGCCGAGGTGAACATCTTTTGCCGCGCCCTCGGGTTCATAGCGCAGGACGATCAGCGCTGGAGGTTCGTCCGATCCTTGGGCCACTCCCCAAAAGGCGCCCATCTTTAGTTGCCTGATCTTGTCAGCGCCGTAGACTTCGCACTTCAGGCCGACTTCCGCAGCCATCTTCTTGGCGCGCTCGGCCAGGATGGTTGGGGTCATGCGATTGGAGGGTTCGTTGACCAGGTCGCGGGTGAAGTTCTGCGACTCGGCGACGATGCGCGCTGCTTGCAGTGCGCTTTCCAGGGGTTTCGTATCGCCGGGCACAACGATGGTGACGGCGTCAATCTTCTGGTCGTTGTCCTTATCCTTGCGATCGCTCTTGTAGTAGCCGGGCTCGAAGTTGCCGACGAAGGCGCCTTCTACGATGGCGCGCACGGCATCGTTTGCAGAGACTCCCGCGGCGATGCCGTTCTCCGGGAGAGCGAAAGCAAAGCTGCGGATACTTTTGCCTTTCAGCGTGCGCACGGCCGTGCCGGCGAGCTTGCGTAATTCCGCGGCCGAAAAGTTCTTGGCTTTGCCGCCGCCGACGAGCAGCAGGCGTTTGGCCTTCAATCCCGCGGGGCGATGCAGCAGCGTGGTTTCGAACGGCTTGGTGGTGACTTCGCCGCTCGAGATCACATCCTTGGCGGCATCGCGCACAGCCGCATCGGCGCATTCGACCTCTACGACGGGCTTATCGCCTTGGTCTTTTTCGCTGCGATCTTTCTCGCTACGATCAAGCACTACCACGACCAGACATTCGGTTTCCAGTTGAGACGGGGCGGAGGACGAGAGATTTGTATTCATGATGGATTATGTTCAGTATCCACGGTGGGAGGGGGAATGCGCAACTCAGCGAGGAAAATCCTATGCGGGACATGGCCGTGGAATCCCACCCTTGCGCAAAGAACGCGCAAGGATGGGGCACCCGCTTTTCTTGTTGTGCTTCCGGCGGACGGGCGAGGACGCCCGTCTCTCCACTCGCCTAGGCTTGTTTTCTTCCTCTGGAGATGGCCTCGCGCGCTTCCTTGTCGGCGGTGCGGCGGCGCTCGGTTTCGCGCTTGTCCCATTGCTGCTTGCCCTTAGCGAGTGCCAGTTCGACCTTGATTCTGCCGTTCTTGAAATACACGCGCGTGGGGATCAGGGTGAGTCCTTTTTGCTGGGTTTTGCCAATGAGCTTGCGAATTTCTTCTTTGTGAACCAGAAGTTTGCGGGTGCGCAAGGCAGCATGATTGGAGTAGTTGCCGTGGTCATAAGGGCCGATATGGCAGTTGAGGAGCCAGAGTTCGCCGTCCTTGATCAGCCCGTAAGCGTCCTTGAGATTGGTCTTGCCGGTGCGAATGGACTTCACCTCGGTTCCGGTAAGCGCGACTCCAGCCTCGAATTTTTCTAGCAAGAAATAGTTGTGGCTCGCGTTCCTGTTTACGGCGAGGTCCTTTTCGCCGGACGCAGTGGGCTGGCGGCGAGGATTCTTCTCCCGGTTGGGCTTGATCTGGTGGGTGGTCTGCTTGGCCATTGCTGAGAAGAAAGTACCACGGCAGGTCTCAGGTGTCAGGTCTCAGGTCCTGGGAAAGGCAAACCGAGAACTGGTTTTCGCGATCGGCGTTTTTCCTGAGACCTAAGACCGTAAGACCTGAGACCTGACGCCTGGAGGGACGTGTACTAATGAGTGTAAACATCGGCGTGCCAATCACTTCGGGTACAAGTTGAGGCGATGTTATAATCCGATTTTCCGGTACTTTTGGGCGTTATGGCCCCTGGGATGCCCGGTTGGCGGGGCCATTGTGGGCCGGTGCCGCCCCGGAGAGAGAGATTTTTATGAGGACTGCTTGATGAGACCCCTGATCCGCCCGGCTCTGTTTGTTCTACTGATGGTCTGCTTGAGCCTTCCTGCTTTCACCAAGAAGATTGACTCGGCCAAGGCGCTCTATGAAAAGGGCCAAGATGCCGAGGCGCGGCAGAACTACGAGCAGGCTTTCGACTATTTCAAGCAAGCCTACAATCTGAAACCGAAAGAGCTGAGATATCGAACCGCGTTCGAGCGCAACCGCTTTTTTGCGGCCTCATCCGAGGTGCATCGTGGGCAGATTCTGCGCGATGCCGGCAAGCTGGACGAGGCGCTGGCGCAATTCCAGAAAGCCTTTGAAACCGATCCTTCTTCGTTCATCGCGCAGCAGGAACTGAAGCGCACCGAGCAGATGATCAAGGAGGCGCAGAATCCGCCGCCGCAGGCTTCGGCGCCGGGCGCAAGCGTGTTGCGCCGGCGGCTGGAATCGGCGCAGGGCCCGGTGGAGCTGGCTCCGATCTCGAACGTTCCCATTACGCTGAAGGCGACGGACAAGGCCAGCGTGGTCTACGAGACGGTGGGCAAGCTGGCCGGCCTGAACGTGCTTTTCGATCCCGACTACACGCCGAAGCAGGTGCACATCGAACTGAACAACGTGACCCTGGAAGATGCGCTGGGAATTATTTCATTTGAGACTAAAACTTTTTGGCGTCCGGTGACGCCGAATACGATTTTCGTCGCGCAAGACAGTCCCGCGAAGCGGAAAGAGCTGGAACAAAACGTCATCAAAACTTTTTATCTTTCCAATCTTTCCCAGCCTACCGAGTTGCAGGATGTGGTGAACGCGATGCGCACCATCCTGGAAGTAAGCCGTATTCAGCAGTTGCCTTCACAGGGCGCGATTGTGGTGCGGGGCACGCCCGACCAGATGGCGCTGGCGCAGAAACTGGTGGACGATCTCGACAAGGCGAGGCCCGAAGTGCTGATCGAAGTAGCGGTGATGCAGGTGAGCCGCGACAAGGCACACAAGCTTGGAATCAATCCTCCGACCAGCGCCTCGGTGCAGCTGCAGCCCAACGTCACCACTTCCAGTTCGAGCAGTTCGAGCTCTTCGAGTTCGACCACTCCGACATCGACGAACGGCATCAACCTGAATACTCTTGCCAACCTGAATGCCACCGACTTCCAGGTGACGATTCCGCAGGCATCGGCGACGGCATTGTTGAGCGACACCGACACCAAGATTATCCAGAATCCGCAGATTCGCGCGCTCGACGGGCAGAAGGCTACCTTGAAGATCGGCGATCGCGTGCCGGTGGCGACGGGATCGTTCCAGCCCGGCATTGGCGGAGTCGGCATCAACCCGCTGGTGAATACCCAATTTCAATACCTCGATGTGGGCGTGAACATCGACATCACGCCGCGGGTACATGCGGGGCGGGAAGTTTCCTTGAAGTTGTCGATGGACGTCTCGGCGGTGACCTCGTACCAAAACATTGGAGGCATCAGCCAACCGGTGATCGGCCAGCGCAAGATCGAGAACGAACTCCGCCTGAAAGACGGCGAAGTCAGCCTGCTGGGCGGCATGATGGAGGACACGCGGACGAAGTCTCTGACCGGGATCCCGGGTCTGGCACAGATCCCGATCCTGAAATATCTGTTTGGGGAGACGGACACCGACCACGCGGAGAATGAAATCGTATTCGTGCTGGTGCCACACATTATCCGCGCGCCGGACCTTTCTCATGGCGATGTCGACATGATCGATGTGGGTACGGCCAACGCACTGGAGTTGAGACGGAGCAGCAGCAAGCCGGCGCCGGCGCCAGCAGCGAGTGTAAATGCGCCGGCCGCTCCGACGGTGCAGGCGTCCAATCCGCAGGCTGCTGCGAGCGTAATACCGCAAAATCAGAGTCCGCAGAATCAGGCGGCCAGCGGCGGGGGAACGTTCCTGTTCGATCCGGCTACTTTGAGCCAGGCGAAGGGCTCGACCTTCACGGTGAATGTCCTGCTTACGGGCGGGCAAAACGTGTACTCGGTGCCGGTACAACTCAGCTACGATCCGAACCAGTTGCAGGTGGTCAACGTTTCGAACGGCGGCTTCCTATCCCAGGATGGGCAAGCGGTGGCGCTGGTGCATCGCGATGATCCGCTGACCGGCACGCTGCAAATCACGGCCACACGGCCTCCGGGAGCCGGCGGCGTTTCGGGACAGGGGGCGGTGGTGACGCTCACGTTTATGGCGAAGGGGCCGGGCCAGTCGGCGCTGACCATTACTCGAGGCGGAGCACGGGATCCGGCGATGCAGCCGATTGCGATGAGCGGAGCGCAGGCGGCGATTACGATTCAGTAGGAGCAGTTCCCGGTTCTCAGTTCTCAGTGAGAATCGGGGATGGTTTTACTGAGAACTGAGAATTGATTTATGGTCCAGTCGATCAACATGCAGAGGGCCAGGCCAGCGCTTGGCCGCGAACAACGCGGATTTACTCTGCTCGAGTTGATTGTGGCGACCGCTATTCTGGTCATTCTGGTGGGGGCAGCGTTTCCGCTGGTGAGAATCACCATTTATAGGGAACGTGAGCACGAACTGCGCGAAGACCTGTGGATGATCCGCGACGCGATTGATCGCTACAAAGACGCGGCCGACCGTGGCGCATTCCAGATCAAGGTGGGGAGCGAAGGCTATCCTCCAGATCTCGACACGCTAGTCACTGGTGTGGATGTTGCCGGCAAAAGGCTGAAGTTTCTCCGCCGCATCCCGGTGGATCCCATGACCAAGAAGGAATGGGGGATGCGGTCGATGCAGGACGACAAAGACTCGGATTCCTGGGGTGGGCAGAACGTGTTCGATGTCTACACGAAATCGGACGAAACCGCTTTGGACGGCACGAAGTACAAGGATTGGTAGATGAGATTCAGGTCCAAAGCCAGCTCAGCCAAATTCCGCAACCCAAGATTCCGCGCTTCGGGTTTCACGCTGATCGAGATGGTGGTGGTTCTCAGCCTGATCCTGATCCTGCTGTCGATTGCCTTGCCCATGTACAACCAGAGCATCATCCGGGCGCGCGAAACCACGCTGAGGCAAAATCTGGCGACGCTCAACAAAGTCATCGATCAGTACACGCTGGACAAACAAAAAGCGCCGCAGTCGCTGGAAGATCTGGTCTCGGCGGGATATCTGAAGGTGATCCCGAACGACATTACCGGCGCCAAAGACACCTGGGTACTGGAACAGGAAGACTCGCTCAAGGCCATCGACCAAACCCAACCTGGGATCGTCGGCGTGCACAGCGGCTCCGACCAATTGGGCACCGACGGCACTGCGTACTCGAGCTGGTAGAGCAAGGTATCAGGTGTCAGGTCTCAGGAAAATCGCTCTATAAACTTGTTGACATTATGGGCGGGTGGGATTTGGATTTCCTGACACCTGAGACCTGACACCTAAGACCTGGTTCTGGAGGTTGGCGTGAATTATTTCAATCGGCTGCAACCCTTGGCGCTGCTGGTGATGCGACTGGTGCTGGGGGCGATCATGATCGCGCATGGGTATCCCAAGGTGTTTGGCGGATTTCATCACCACATGGAATTCGTGGGCACGCTCGGGCTTCCTCGCTGGCTGGCTTATCTTTCCACGGGGACGGAATTTATTGGCGGAATCGGGATCGTGCTGGGATTGTTTACGCGCTACTGCTCGCTCGCATTCCTGATCGAGATGAGCGTGGTCATCTGGAAGGTGCACTTTAAGAACGGGATGACGGGTCCTGGCGGATTCGAATTTCCGCTGGCGCTGGCAGCGATCGCATTTGCGTTGCTTTGTTTTGGCGGCGGGCCCTGGGGATTTAATTTCGGGAAGGGCGGAAAGTGAAGAGCCAGGAGCTAAGGGCTAGGTGCCTGAACCTCAGAATTCCGCCAGTTCCTTCATGACGCGGAACAAGTCGCTGGCTTGCGGCAGGATGGCATTCTCCAATATCGGCTGATAGGCGACGAAGGTATCTGTAGCCGCGATCCGCTTCACCGGGGCGTCGAGGTGATGGAAAAGCTGGTCGGCGATGCGAGCGGCAATTTCGGCGCCGTATCCCCAGCTGAGCGAGTCTTCGTAGGCAATTAGCGCGCGGTTGGTTTTCTTCACCGACGCGGCAATCGCATCCCAATCAAATGGGTTTAATGACCGCAGGTCGAGCAACTCGACACTGACCCGATGCTCGCGCTCCAGCTTTTGCGCGGCTTGCAGCGCCCGTGGAACCACCGCGCCGTAGGTGATGACGGTGAGGTCAGTTCCCGGTTGCACGATCTTCGCCTTTCCGAACGGAACCATGTAGTCGGGGCCGGGATAGGGGGCGCGCCCGTAGGTTTCGCGGTAGAGGCGCTTGTGTTCGAGGAACAAGACCGGGTCGTCACAGCGGATCGCGGTGCGCAGCAGGCCCGCAGCATCGAGCGCGTTCGAAGGGAAGACCACGCGCAATCCGGGAGTATGCGTGAAGATGCTTTCGCCGCACTGTGAATGATAAATGGCGCCGCCAGTCAGATAGCCGCCAATCGCGACGCGGATCACCACCGGCGCCGAAAAGGCGTTGTTCGAACGCCAGCGGATGATGGGAAGTTCGTCGCGCAGCTGCATCATCGCCGGCCAGATGTAGTCGAAGAACTGGATTTCCACCACGGGCTTCAAGCCGCGGGTGGCCATACCGGTGGCGCGGCCGACGATTGCGGCTTCGGCCAGCGGAGAATTGAAGACGCGGTCAGCGCCGAATTCCGTCTGCAATCCGGAGGTGAGCTTGAAGACTCCGCCTTTTCCCTTGATCAGCTTCTGCTTCAAGTACTCCTCGCGGCTAGCATCGGCTACATCCTCTCCAAATATGAGGATGCGCTCATCGCGGCGCATCTCGTCGCGCAGCGTCGTGTTGATGAGGTCCGCCATGGTTTTGTTTGGAGATGCCTTGTTCGGCGACGTCTTGTTCGGCGAGCCGGTTGCGGGCTTGCCCTCGGTGGCCGCCTCGGGCGCGGCCAAGGCAGGCTGAGTATTGAACGCCGCAGAAGTTGGATCGAGATCGGGCGAGTAGACGTAGTGGTAGATGGTTTCGGGCTGCGGCACCGGAGCATCGAGCGCGCGGTCGGCATCGGCCTGAATCTGCTCTTCGACTTCGTGCTCGATTTGGTTGATGCCTTTTTCGTCGAGGATGCCTTCGCGCAGCAGGAACATCTGTAGGCGCGGAACTGGGTCGCGGGCGGCATCGGCCTGGCGTTCGGAATCGGGGCGGTAAAGGCGCTCGTCGTCCGAGAGCGAGTGGGAATAAGGACGGATCACATGGGCATGAACAAACGCCGGCCCCTGACCGGCGCGACAGTAGTCGGCTGCGCGCTTGAAGGCGGCGTAAGCGACGACGGGATCGGTGCCGTCAATTTCTTCGAAATGGAAGTTGGGGAAGCCAGAGACCAGGCGCGAAATGTTTCCGCCCGAGGTCTGCACTTCGACCGGGACGGAAATCGCGTACTGGTTGTCTTGCACGCAAAAAATTACCGGCAAACGCAGGTTGGAGGCGGTGTTCAGCGCCTCCCAGAATTCGCCTTCGCTGGTGGTGCCGTCGCCGAGCGAGACGTAAGTGATTTCATCGCCCTGGAATTGAACGTCCTTGAACTGGCGATAATCGCCCTCGGCTTTTTGCGAAGCTTTGGGATGCCGGGCCAAATAGCGGCCGGCTTCGGCGCATCCGACGGCCTGCAGAATCTGGGTGCCGGTAGCGGAAGATTGGGTGACAATGTTGAGCCGCTTGTAGGCCCAGTGCGAGGGCATCTGGCGGCCTCCGGAACTGGGATCGTCGGCCGCGCCCACGGCGCCCAGCAGCATTTCGAGCGGAGTCGCGCCCAGGGCGAGACACAGCGCACGGTCGCGATAGTAAGGATAGAACCAGTCGTAACCGGCCTTCAACGCAAGAGCCGCAGCAGCGCCCAGGGCTTCGTGGCCGGCGCCTGAGATCTGAAAAAAAACTTTCTGCTGGCGCTTGAGCAGGATTTCGCGGTCGTCCAGGCGGCGTGAGGTGAACATGATGCGATAGGCATCGATAAGCTGCTGACTCGTCAGGCCCTGGTAGGTCTTGGCCTGCTTCGCGATGTTTTCGTTGAGCTTGGGATCGACTTTGGTCGTGGCCATGCCGCGCTCTTCACCCCACGGAGTTGCAGTCGCATCATTGTAAATCAGCTCTCAGCTCTCAGCTATCAGTTCTCAGTAGAACCTGTTCGTCTTGAGTCCCTAGGTTCTGCGCCAGCATCTGGCAGGCTATTGACGGTCGATCCTTATGACGGCAGCCTTTCCCGAGAGCTGAGAGCTGAGAGCTGAGAGCTGAGAGCTGAGAGCTGCGAGCTGCGTTATCCTGAACTCTCATGATTCGCTTCCTCTGTCCGTTTGATCCGCATCGCGTCCGCTTGCTGGTGTTCGACCTCGATGGCACGCTGATTGACTCCCGTCTGGATTTGATTCATTCCGTGAATGCGATGTTGCGGCATATTGGGCGTCCAGAACTGCCGGGCGACCTCATTGCCAGCTATGTCGGAGACGGCGCCCCCGTACTGGTGCGCCGCGCCCTTGGCGACGCAGACATCAATGACGAAGCGTTCTTCCGAAATGCCCTGGAGTATTTTCTGGGCTACTACCGGCTGCACAAGCTCGACCATACCGCGGTTTATGAGGGGATTCCGGAGGTGCTGGCCGGCGTGGCGCGTCCAGCGAATGGAATGCAGCGGCTGATGGCCGTGCTCTCGAACAAACCGGTCAATCCTTCGCGCGACATTCTGCGGGCGCTGGGATTGGGAGACTTCTTTGTGTGTGTCTATGGCGGCAACAGCTTTACGACCAAGAAGCCCGATCCGCTGGGAGTGCGGACCATCCTCGAGGAAACTGGCGTGGCGGCGGATGAGGCGCTGATTATCGGAGATTCGTCGGTTGATGTATTGACGGGGCGCAATGCCGGGCTGTGGACCTGCGGCGTGACCTATGGATTCGCTCCGCATTCGCTGGAAGAAGTGCCTCCGGATGTCGTGATTGAGAGGCCGCGTGAACTGGGGGAGTTGCTGCGCTAGCTGCCGCGGGGCATTGCCGCTGCTTACGGAAAGTGTTCAATTTTGAACAGACAGTCTTTCGGTGGCTGCTTAAATTTTGTGACGATGGCTGCGCCGTAGCAGAGTACTGTTTCAACTGGGATGGGTCATCAGGTCGTAGTAGGTTGTAATGTCTGCGGGTTCGGTAGAGTTTTGCAGAGGAGGTTCAAGAACATGAACATTTTCGGACGTGGGGCAGGGTTCTCACGGCGTCGATTGGGGAAGCCCAGTTGGGTTTCCCTGTTGTCGTTGGCTCTGTTGTTAGCGACCTGGCCGCTGAGCTTGTCGGCCCAAGATGCGCAAGCCCCGCCGCCACAGGACAATCAAGCCCCGGCGCAGGACGCGCAGGCGCCGCCCTATGCACAACAGACTCCCGAGCAGTTGCAGCGGTTGGTAGCGCCGATTGCGCTGTATCCCGATTCGCTGGTGGCACAGATCCTGGCCGCATCCACGTTTCCCGAGGAAGTCGTCGAGGCCGACCGATGGGTGCAGCAGCATCCTGATTTGAAGGGTGAGGCTTTGGGTCAAGCGGTGGATCAGCAACCCTGGGACCCGAGCGTCAAGGCGCTCGCGGCATTTCCTTCCGTGCTGGGCAACATGGACAAGAACCTCTCCTGGACGTCAACTCTCGGCGACGCTTACTACAACCAGCAGCAAGATGTGATGGATGCGATGCAGGTGATGCGCCATAAAGCGGAACAAGCTGGCAGCCTCAAGACTACTCCGCAGGAAGTTGTGAGGGATGATGGTCCGGATGTCGACATTGAGCCTGGCGACCCCAATGTGGTTTACGTCCCTGCCTATGACCCGTGGGCCGTCTACGGATATCCCATTGCGGCTTGGCCGGGATGGTATCCGTATCCCGGAATTTGGTTTGGCGGTCCCTATCTCAATTTCGGAGTCGGCTTCGGAATCGGCTGGTACGGCGGCTTTGGCTGGGGCTGGGGTCATTGGGGATTCGATTGGCATCACCGATACCCAATGTACAACCATGCCAGGTACTATTCCGGGAGCAGAACGTTTTATAACCGGAGCAACTACTACCGAGGAGGAGGCGGGCGCGGCGGAGTCAACCGCGGTCCGGGCGGAGTTCATCCCGGCGCCAACGCAGGGAACAGGCCAGGGAACATCGGCGCACGCGGTGGAGTGAACAACCGTCCCGGCGCACCTGCCAGGCCTTTCAACGGAAACCGGCAGGCGGCTCGAGGATACGCTGCACCCCGCGGTCAAAGCGGCGTCCGCTCCGGTGCCTTCAGCGGCTACGGCCATGGCGGGCAGGCCAAGAGCTACTCGTCAAGGGGAAGCGCCAGCGTCGGTGGCGGGGCGGCCCGTGGCGGCGGAGCAGCGCATGGCGGCGGAGGATCTCACGGCGGCGGGCGTCATTAATAATCGAAGTATGTTTGGGCTCCGGGTAGTTTGAAAATTTGGAAATGGAGAGAAGCCATATGCGGCGAACGAAGCTGAACTTCGACAAATTTCATGGGATCAATCTTCCTAAATTGGCCGTCGTCGTACTTCTTTTGGCGGTGTGCTTTCCCACCCGCTCGATGGCGCAGCAACCAGGCCAGAAGACGTTTTCATCGGCGGAAGCGGCGAGCAACGCTCTGCTCACGGCAGCGCAGAGTAACGACGAGAAGGCGATGCTCGATATCCTTGGACCAGACGGAAAACAAATCGTCTCCTCCGGAGACGAAACCGAGGACGCCCAGAGCCGCGCTAATTTCGTGGAGAGATATCAGGAAATGCACCGTCTGGTGAAAGAGCCGGATGGGACCACGATTTTATATATCGGTGCGCATAATTGGCCCTATCCCATACCGCTGATGAATAAAGGTAGCTCGTGGTATTTCGACACCGAAGCGGGCAAGAAAGAAATCTTATACCGGCGCATTGGCCGGAATGAACTATCGGCCATTCGTGTTTGCCAGGAACTGGTGGCGGCGCAAAAGGAATACTCCGCACAGCACGGCGAGTACGCCCAGAAAATCTTCAGCGAAGAAGGGCAGCATGATGGCCTTTATTGGAAATCTGCCAACGGAGAACCCCAGAGTCCCATCGGCCCGCTGGTAGCGTCGGCCGTTCCGCGGAGTTATGCCCAGAGCCAGGAAGGCGCTCCGACTCCTTACCGCGGCTACTATTTCCACATCCTCGTGCTTCAGGGAAAGAATGCCAGCGGCGGTCCGAAGAGTTACGTCGTAAACGGCAAGATGACCGAGGGCTTCGCCTTCGTGGCCTATCCGGCGGAATACAGGTCGTCGGGCGTGATGACCTTCATCGTGAACCAGGATGGAATCGTGTACGAGAAGGATCTCGGCAAGAAGACCGAGGTTTTCGCCAAAGACATGAAGGAATACAACCCCGGTTCCGGTTGGCAAAGGGCTGAAGAGCAGCAAGAAGAGACTGCTGGCGAGGCGACCAAGTAAAAGGACGCCGCACTCTGCAGACGGGGCACAGAGTTAACGCAGTATCGTCGTCTTCCGGTTGACGTTTACCTCAAGCCCGCACCCACCGGTAGTGGAATACTTTGAATTTATTTCGCCTACAACTTCATCAGGATTCATCGTACACTCCGCATGTCTCCAGCCATGGCCCCTGGCGTTTCGGATCGGCTGTGGAGTGTAGAGGATTTGGTTGCCCTCCGGGAAGCCTATGAACAGCGGAGGGCGGAAAGAGCGGCATAGGTGAAATGGATTTTGCGGCTGTTGGCGTTGGCCAGTACTACATTCTGCGGCATACTGTTTCTAACTTTCGTTTGTCTCCTGCCGATGAACTACAACTTCGAGCATCACCGTTTCCTTCCTGGTGTCAAAGAGGACTTTCCTATCTTGAATGGGTTCGGCCTAGGTTTCCTGTGCTCCGGGATTATCTATTTCTACCTTGTGCGAAAGACGGGGCCAAATTCAAAGTAGCCCACTACCCACCCCTCTATTTCCAATGATTGCCCGATCCTGCTACCTTCAAATGACTCTGCTGTCCGCGGGAGACGCGGCTAGCCGTGTCTCTACGGGAAAATTGGGATGACTGACAACAACTCCTGGGGGCTTACCCCTGCCGAACTTCGCAAACTGCGCGGGTTGAAGACTCCGTACGGCATCCAGCGCTTGCTGGACGATATGCCTTACCACTTGGCTGACACTGCCTGGTCTCCACGAATTGTGCTGCGGGAGAATACTTCGCACTGCTACGAGGGAGCGCTGTTTGCGGCGGCGGCTTTGCGAGTGGTCGGATATCCTCCGCTGATTGTTGATCTCGAAGCTGAACATGATACCGACCACGTGATTGCCGTGTATCGCAATCCCACTGACGGGCATTGGGGCGCCGTGGCGAAATCAAACTACACCGGATGCCGCTATCGCGAGCCGGTATACCGGTCGCTGCGCGAACTGGCTTTGAGCTACTTTGAAGTTTATTTCAACCTGCGCGGCGAGCGGACGCTGCGGACTTTTTCCCGGCCAGTGCACATGAAACGTTTCGATCCTCTCCATTGGATGACCACCGAGAAGCCGGTGTGGTTTGTGGCGGAATATCTGCTGACGATTTCTCATACTGCACTGATCACACGCGCCCAGGCCCGGCGGCTGCATCGGCTGGATGGGCGGTCGTTCCGGGCGGGGTGTCTGGAGCGGGCGGAGAAAAAGCTTTAACCAGAGAGCACAGAGGACGCTTCGCGCTTCAGTGCACTCCCCGGGTGTTGAGGCAGTTGCTGTATTCTTTGTCGGTTTTGAGGATGTGCTCCTGCAGCCAGGTTTGCAGGAAAACCAAGAGGGCGGCCGGAACACCGGGTCGGCCCGCCAGGTTTGACAGGTTGAACGCCGTGAGTTTCTGAGAGAGTTCCTGGTGGTCGCGGCGATGCGCCTCCAGGCCAGGGTATCCGCACTCCTCCATGAGGCGTTCCTCGATGGCGAAGTGGATGATGGTGTGCTCGATCACCTTCTCCAGCAGTTTATTGATGATGTCGTCCGCTCGGCCCGTGCGGAGTGCCTCCTCCAGTTCGGCGACCGCGCGAAACAGTTGTTGGTGTTGGCGATCGAGCTCAGCGACATTGACGCTGCAGCTCGGATCCCAGCGAAAGGACTGGCCCATGCACGTAACTCCAGATGCGTTCGAGTCGACTTCATCCCACACAGACTAGCGATGTGCTTACCACGTGAAAGTGCGTTCGATCACTTGCCGGAGTGACAATGATCACAGTGAAGGATACCGGTTGCGAAGCCGCCAGCGAGGATTCGAAGGGAATCGGGGGTAGCTATTCGCCACCCTCGACCTTTTTACTCCATCCGATACTCGATCTTGATCCCCCGGCGCCCGACTTCTTCGAGGAAGGCTTCGGCGGGAACGTCTCGCTCCTGCAAGACTGCGCCGTGTTTGCTGACCGCGCCCGTGCACATCATCTGAAGCACGATGGACGCGGGGAAAGCCGTGGTGCGCATCATGGCGCTCATGTCGCTCTTGGGATCGTAGTGGTCGACCATGGTGAAGGAAGCCACTCGTCCTTTGAGCTTCCCGCCCAGCAGGCCGCGCACTCCAGGAGATTTGATGGATTCGTGGACCTCGAGACGCATGATGCAGACGTCAGGACCCTTGCCGGCGAATTTTTCCTCGAACACTTTTGACATGAGCGCGCGCGGGGCCACTTCCACGTTGCCGACACGCATTTTTTCGCTCGAAAACAGACCGAGCTCCTTCAATTCGCAGAGCAGATCATAGTGGCCGGGATAGCGCAGGGTTTTCTCAAAGCACTCGCCAACTTTCCCTTCGAAAGTTTCGGGCAAGGTCGAAGTTCCGCCGGAGGTCTGAAAGGCCACGAGGGGGGCGAATCCTTCCATGTGAAATTCTTCGGGCTCGGTGAGCGGCTCGATGGTGATCAGCTTGCCTTTGCGCAGAATGCGCGCCGGTTCCACGAATTCGTTGATCAGTCCTTCGACAGAAAAGACGAGTTGGTAGTGAAACGGAGGCATGGGACTTTCGGGCAGGCCGCCGACATAGAGCCTCAGGGCCTCGGCGCTTCCACCGAGACGGTGAACCAGTTCTCCGCCAAGAATCGAAGCCATGCCGGGCGATAGGCCGCAATCGGGAGCCAGCCCGACCCCTTTCTTCTCCGCTTGCTTGGCGAGCGCGAGTTCCTGGCGAACCACCGTGTTGTTGCCGCCGAGATCGGCGAAATGGCATCCGGCGCTGATGGCCGCTTCTGCCAGACCGAGGTTGAGACGGTAGGGAACTGCTGAGAGTGCACCGTCATGACCTTTCATCAGGCGCGCGGCGTCCTTCTCTTTCGCGGCGTCGAGCCCTACCGCGCGGACTTTCTTGTCGTTGGTGATGCGGTTGACACGCGCAGCGACATCTTTGGCGCGCTTGAGGTCGCTGTCGGCGAGAGTGACGGAATCGACTTGGCCCTGGCGGGCCATATCGTAGGCAGCGGCTGAACCCATCATGCCGGAACCGATTACGAGTAGTTTCATGAGTGCTCCTTAAGAAGTGTTGCGATCAGAAGACAGATCAGGCTACAGGAATTTGTTCCATCGAAAAGTGACGCGGCTCACATCGTGCGGTGTGATCCGGAGCACGGCGAGAAACTGGATAGACGGCACATTATTGTTTGAGGAGATTGAGATGGCTACGGATGGCGCAAGAATACTTGTGATCGGGGCCGGCGTGAACGGCTCGATTTGTGCCGTAGGCCTATATAACGCAGGTTTCGATGTGACAGTCCTCGCCCGCGGCAAGCGTTATGAAGAGATACGAGATCAGGGGATCGTCATCGAGGATCCCTTTAAAAATACACGCAGCCACACGAAGATTCCGGTCATCAACCGCCTCGATCCGGAAGATTCCTACGATTACATCCTTGTTGTCATTCGAAAAAATCAGGTAAGGGATCTTTTGCCGGTCTTGGCCCTCAACCGGTCTCCAAATGTCGTTTTCATGGTCAACAATCCATCCGGCCCCGATGAATTTACCGCCGCACTGGGTAAAGAGCGGGTCATGCTGGGCTTTGTATTCGGAGCGGGAAAGCGGGATGGAAGCGTGATCCGCGCCATCAGCGGGATTGCCTGGATGACCACGCCCTTTGGGGAGATCGATGGCAAAATCACGACGCGGTTGACGCGACTGGTGGGAATTTTGTGCCAGGCAGGTTTGAAATCTAAAACCTCGACCGATATTTCAGACTACCTTGCAACCCATGCAGCGCTCGTCGCTCCCCTTGCGCATCTTCTGATTCAACATGGCTGCGACACCTATTCCCTGGCCCGATCGACCGCCGATCTCAAGTTACTTGTCGATGCCCAGCGCGAAACACTCGACGTACTTCGCGCCAATGGGTTCAAAATAACCCCACCGGGCACAAACCTGGTCAGGATCATCCCGCGCTTCGTTTTGGTTTCCGCTCTGCGTCGCTTGCTTTCCACTAAATTCGCAGAAGTCGGCGCCGGCTGGCACTGTTTCCAAGCGCCCCATGAAATGCGCCAGCTTGGTATTGAACTGATGACACTGGTTGAAAAATCCAGTCTTCCGGTCCCTGCAATCAGGAGGCTGTTTGCGCCAGAGTGAGGGTGAAAGACGCGCCGATTTTCTGCCTGGGGCGAGGGAATGAGTTGCCGCATTTTCAGCGGTTTGCGCGCCGGTTCAGGTACCTCCGTACCGTCTCTAGTACCTTAGTTACCGCCATTCGAGGTACCGATGCCCAAATCGCGCAGGGACTACTACATGTAGTGGTATACCAACAGATGATCGCAACCTGCAGAGATTGACTGCAAGTCCACTTTTTGCGGAATCCAGAAAAACCCCATAAAACCCAACAAAACCGGGAAATAGGCGTGGAGAGGCCCGCGCTACCGTTTGAGATATGCTCAGCACACCAAAATACACTCGAACGCGTTTGGATCGAGGACTTGGTTCTTCCGATTTCCTCAGCGTGCCGGGAAGAAAAAAGGCTGGGCTGGGAGTTGCGGGAGAAGGAAAAGGTTATGGCCGACTCGCGAGAAGTGATGAACATTCGCCAAGCTTCGCAGTATCTGGGAGTGAGTCCGGACACGCTCTACAAATACGTGAACGAACAGCAGATTCCAGCGTTCAAGTTGGGCAATCGCTGGCGCTTCAAGAAATCGAAGCTGGATCAGTGGATGGAAGAGAAGTCGATGGCAACCGAAGCACAGGGCAAGAAGAAAATCAAGGCAGCGGTGAAAGCTGCCGGAACTCTGTAGACGAAATTTGTCAACAAAGGCGGGCACATGTTTGGAATGGGATCGAAAACGATAGTGGGTCTGGATGTGGGCTCTTCGAGCATCAAGGCCGTCGAGCTCAGGAAGACGCGCGCTGGAATCGAAGTGGCACACATGGGGTTGGAGCCGATCGCGCCCGACATCGTGGTCGATTCCATGATCGTGGACTCGGGCACGGTTTCGAGCGCCATCGCCAAGTTATTCACCGATACGCAGATCAAATCGAAAGCGGTGGCCACGGCGGTCAGCGGACACTCGGTGATCGTGAAGAAAATCTCGCTGCCCTCGATGAGCGATCAGGAACTGGCGGAGACCATCCAGAAGGAAGCCGCGCAGCACATTCCGTTCGATCTGGCGGATGTGAACCTGGACTACCAGATTCTTTCCGACGATGCGACCAGCCCATCTATGGACGTGCTGCTCGTGGCTGTCAAGAAAGACAAGATTCTGAACTACACCAACGTACTCTCGATGGCGGGCAAGACTCCGGCTATTGTGGACATTGACGCCTTGGCGCTGCAGAACTGTTACGAGTTCAACTACGAGCCGGCGCCGACGCAAGTGGTGGCGCTGTTGAACCTGGGCGCGAGCGTGATGAACATCAACATCGTCAAAGGCACAACGCCGTTGTTCCCGCGCGACGTTTCGGTGGGCGGACACCAGTACACCGATTCGCTGCAGAAGGAACTGGATCTCAGCTTCGACGATGCGGAATCGCTCAAACTGGGGCACAAGGTGGGCACGGTGCATGACGACGCGAAGACGCCGATCCTGCAGCAGGTGACGGAAATCATCGTGCTGGAAATTCAGAAGACGTTCGACTTCTTCCGCGCCAGCGCGGCGGGCGAGCACATCGAGAAGATTTATCTGGCCGGCGGTTCGGCCAAGGTTCCGGGCCTGGTGGAAGCGCTGCGCCAGGAGTTCTCGATGCCGGTCGAGTTGTTCAATCCGTTTCAGAAGGTACTGGCTCCGGCGGAAGGCGCCGGGGCGGAGCTGGTCGAACAGAACGCCGGCCAGTTGGCAGTGGCCGTGGGTTTGGCCCTGAGGAGCTTTGAAAAGCTATGATCCGAATCAATCTGCTGGGTGGTGCGAAACCGAAAGGCAAAAAAGGTCCTGCCGTCAGCATGCCGAGCTTCGAACTCGGCAACCTGGGCGGGCCCGTGGTCCAGGTTGCGGCGGTGCTCCTGATCGCCGGCGCCGTTAATTTCGCGTATTGGCACCAGCTCGACAAGGAAAAGAAATCGATCGAGCTGAAAACGCGGGTGGCAGAGCAGAAAAATCGCGAACTGGCCGACATCAAAGCGCGGTATGTGGAGCGGCAGAAGCAAGCCGACGCTTACAAGCGGCGCGTGGATGTGATTGACCAGCTGCGCGCCAACCAGACAGGTCCGGTGAGCTTGCTGGACATGATCGGCAGTACGGTCAACAGCACCGAAGCGGTGTGGTTGATCAGCATGCAGGACCAGGGCGCGAGCGTTGCCATTGACGGAACGGCGTTGTCGAGCGATGCCGTGGCCAACCTGATTTCCAACCTGCAGAAGACGGGTTATTTCCGGAACATCGAGATCAAAGAGACGTCGCAGGACGAAACCATAAAAGATATGCAGGCGTTCCAGTTCACGTTGACCTGCGAAAAGGCGAAGTCGTAAAGGCGGAACCGACTATGAATCTTGGCGAATTAACAGGTGTGAAGCTGTTGGGAGTTCTGCTGCTGGTAGCGGTGCTGGTGACGGGCGGCCTCTACTACACGGTCTATAAGTCGCAGAGCGAACAGAATGATGCGGCGCGGGCCAAGCTGCAGGCCAAACTTCGCGAGAACGCGGAACTGGAAGCCTACCGGCCGAAACTGGCCGACATCGAGCGCCAGCTGGCCAGCTTGAAACAGCAGATGGAAATCGAACGGCGCATCGTGCCCGATGAAAAGGAAGTGGACAATTTCATGCGCCTGGTCAGCGGAGAAGCGCGTAAGGCGGGAGTGGAGATCCGGCGCTATACCGCCCGTCCCTACGTCACGAAAGACTTCTACACCGAAGTGCCATTCGAGCTGGAATTCGACGGTCCGTACTACTCGATGCTCGGATTCTTCGACCGCTTGGGCAAAGTGGAGCGCATCGTCAACGTCTCGAACCTGCTGGTGGCCTCGACGCACACTCCAGCCGCCGCGAAGGCGAAGAAGGTTTATCAGTACGCACCCAGTGAGAGTGTGGTGGCTACTTGCCTGACCACTACGTATTTCAGCCACGACCTGGAACCGGCGACGGCGGACAGCAAGTCCGGACCGGTGAAGAAATAGGAGGGACACGATGAAGCCAGCGTTAACGACAACGATGACAATGCTCGGTTGCGTACTGGCCGCGGGCTTGGCCTGGGCCCAGAGTCCCAGCGTTATCCACAACACGCGCAGCACTATGAGCGCGGTGAGCAACCATGCCACGGCTGCTCCGAATCAGGCGCAGGCCACTCGCAAACCGGCTTCAACGGCAGCGGGCACCCAGCACGCTCCGGCCAAGCCGAACGGAACCACGGTCGCCACGCCAGTGAAGATTTCTGCACCCTCAGAGCCGGCGCATCCGGCGCACGCGAGAAAAATGGGCCACGCGAGACGGGGCGGGGCAATCTTAGTTGGAGAAACCGCGGCGCCAGCGCCCACTCCGGCTCCCGAAGAGGCGCCAGTGGCCGCTGGCCCGGCCGCAGCTCCGGAAGCCGAGGCCTCGACCGAAGATCAGGCCGCGCTGACCAGCAAGAACAGCGCCAACGGCAGACGGGATCCTTTCATCAGTCCGGTGGTGAGCCACACCGGAGGTTCGGGTTGCAGCACCGGCAAGAAGTGCCTGGAAATCGGGGCGATCAACCTCCGTGGTGTGGTACATGCGGAGAGCGGTTTCATCGCCGTCGTCAGCAACAATATGAACAAAGCGTACTTTTTGCGGGAAAACGATCCGGTGTTCAACGGCTACGTGGTGAAAATTACGGGCGACTCCATTGTTTTCCAGGAGACCCTGCAAGACCGGTTAGGCAAGACGTTTACCCGGGAAGTAGTGAAGAAGATTACGACTCCGGCCGTGTAGGCCTGGGGAGAAGAGACTTTGAAGAAACACATGGGGGCGAAATGGCCTCGCATGGGGAGATAGGGAAATGCGAAAGCAACTGCTGGGCATCTTTGTTCCGCTGCTGGCGATCGTATTGACAACGTTCGCCGCCGCGGCTGACACGACGGGCAAGGGGGTGGCCAAAGAAACGACCGCTGCATTGCAGAGGCTCGGGGTCACTCACAGCCAGGACGGATTGCGGGTCGAGTTCAAAGCGAAGGGCGCGCTCGCGCCCAGAGTGACGACCCTCGATTCACCGGCGCGCATCGTCGTCGACTTTCCCAACACCGTGATGGCCACGGCGCAGAGCCGCATCAGCGTTGGCAGCGATGGCGTGAAAGATGTCCGCATCGGAATGGACGGGCGCACCCCGGCCACAACGCGTGTGGTCATTGATCTTGCCAGCAATGATCCCGCTGGGCGTGATCTCGCCAATGGCCGCCAGCATGAACTGGTGGCGGGCCCCGATGGCAGCTTCATTCTCACCATCCACGACGCCGTGCTGGCCCAACGCCAGCCGGCGGCTGAGAAATCGCTGCCCGCGAGCGCCGCGCCGAAACTGGTGCTGGCGTCGGCTCCGGTACCTGCAGCCCCGATAGCGGCAGTTGCACCCGCTCCGGTCGCGGCAGAAAAACCGGCGGACTTTGCCTTTGTCGAGCCGAAGTATTCGGTGAAGGACGACAAAGCCGCCGAGCCAGCCGCCAAGGCCGAGGAAGCGGCGAGTCGCTTTGCCGACAAGACGGCGGCGGAACTGGTCGCGAGCCATGCCAATGCTGCCATGGGGCAGGCCGCGAGCAATGCGCCCGCCATCCAGCCCGCCGTGAATCTGGCGGCGCAGCAAAAGGAACAGCTGGAACAGAAGCCGGCGGAACAAGGTCCCAAGTACACCGGTGAGCCCATCTCGGTCAATCTGAAGGATGTGGATCTGAAAGATTTCTTCCGCCTGATCCATGAGATCAGCGGCCTGAACGTGGTGCTCGATCCGCAAGTTCACGGCACACTGACGATCGTCCTCGATGACGTGCCGTGGGATCAGGCGCTGGACATCGTGCTCAAGAACAACGACCTCTCGCGCCAACTGGATGGCAACGTACTTCGCATTGCCACGGTTGAAACCTTGAAGCACGAGGCCGACAACCGGCGCGCCCAGGTCGAAGCCGAGGCGGCGGCGGTCGAGAAAGTCACCATCACCCGCTTCCTGAGCTACGCCCATGCCAAGGATGTATTAATGCCATTGAAGAAGTTCATCAGTCAGCGTGGCGATATCGTCGCCGACGAACGCACCAACGCGATCATCGTCTCCGACATTCCGCAAGTTCTGCCGAAGATCGACCGCTTGATCCAGCAGATGGACCGCAAGACGCAGGAAGTCGAAATTGAAGCCCGCGTGGTGGCGGCCACCCGCAGCTTCGCTCGTGACATCGGCACCCAGTTCGGCTTTGGCTGGGCCAACGGCCCCAGCGCCGTAGGCGGAGTGTCAAGCGTTGGGACCATCAGCGGTACCGGGACGAATGTGATTCCGTTGTTCTCGAACCTGGGCGCAACCGGGCCGACCAGCGGTATACAACTTCTGAACGCCAGCAAAAACGCGCAGGTTGACCTTATCCTCACGGCGGCCGAGTCGCGCGGGTTGCTGAAAGTTCTTTCCCGTCCGCGCGTGGTTACCCAGAACAACATTCAGGCGGTGGTGAAACAGGGTGTGCGCGTACCGGTTGTGACCCTGGCGCAGTTGGGAGGTCCGCCGACCGTTACCTACGTCGATGCTTTCCTGCGACTGACCGTGACGCCGCAGATCACTGCGGAAGGAACCATCTTCCTCAACGTGGACGTGGAAAATACCTTGCCTGACTTTGGCCACGCGATCCAGGGCAATCCTACCCTGATCACGCAGCAGGCCACCACGCAAGTGCTGGTCACCGACGGCGGCACGGTGGTGATTGGCGGCGTGATCCAGACCCAGAACTCGCTAAGTGTGGCGCAGGTGCCCCTGCTCGGGGATATCCCGTACCTGGGCAACCTGTTCAAGCACATTACGGTAACCACTTCCAATCAGGAGCTGATCTTCTTCATTACTCCGCGCATCATTCAGACCTAGGCGCGGAGTCAAACGAGCCACAGCCGCCGGTTTTTTCGGAGAACCTGCCGAGAACCGGCGGCTTTGCTTTTTAGGTCTCAGGTGTCAGGTCTTAGGTCTTAGGAAAATCGTTATCGCTCCGCCGAATATGGTTGACAGCGTCTAGTGGAATTTGAATTTCCTAAGACCTAAGACCTGACACCTGCTTCTTGCTACACTCCTGCTATGGACCACGCTGGCCGCCTCCTTCGTCTTCGATCGGGGATCGAAGAGAACGATCTGGACTTGCTGTTGGTAACGCACCTTCCGAATATCCGCTATCTGTGCGGCTTTACCGGCAGTGCGGCTGCTTTGGTCGTCGTCGGCGGTGATTCCATCCTTTTTACTGATGGAAGATACCGCACCCAGGCAAAAGCTGAAGTAAAGGATGCGAACGTCCAACATGTGAAGATTGTTATCGTGCGGAAGTCTCCGTTGGTGGCGGCCGGGGAGTGGCTGGCCGGGCAGCGCAGAAGTTCGACCCCAATAACTATGGGTATCGAAGCGGAGGCGATTACCGCCGCCATGCGCGACCGGTTGGCGTCAGCGCTGAGAGGGAAGGCGCGATTGCGCTCCGCGCCGCCCCTAGTCGAGCGTGCCCGCATGGTCAAGGACGCTGACGAGATCCTGCGCATCCGGCGAGCGGTGGCTCTCGGCGCCAGTCTTTTCAATGTAGCACTTAAGAAAATTCGGCCGGGCGCCAGGGAGGTCGAAGTCGCCGCCGCTATGGAATACAAGGCCCGGCGCGCCGGCGCCGAAGGTATGTCGTTTCCGACCATACTCGCTTCCGGAACTCGCTCGGCGATCGTGCACGGCCGAGCCTCGGATGCGCGCATACCGCGCCAGGGGTTCGTGGTCTGTGATTTTGGTGTTATACTCACCGGTTATTGCTCGGACCGCACGCGAACAGTGCACGTCGGAAGGCCTTCCGGAGATGCTCGGGGGCTGTACGAAGCTGTGCTGGAGGCGCAGCAGGCCGCGATTTCGGTGGTTCGCCCGGGCGTAACTGCCGCTGAAGTCGATGGCGCTGCGCGTCGTGTGCTCCGGAAGCGGAAATTGGCCCGTTACTTCACCCATTCGACCGGGCATGGTTTAGGATTAGAAATCCACGAATTGCCCAGGTTAGCGGCGGGGCAAACCCAGAAACTGGAGCCGGGCATGGTCATTACGATTGAGCCCGGGGCGTACGTTGCTGGGAAATGGGGCGTGCGGATCGAAGATGTGGTGGTGGTTACCTCTTCGGGCTGCGAGGTATTGACGCCCACAGACAAGAAACTGGTCATTATTTAGCAGCGTGTGATTTAGCATCGCGTGGGCGGGGCAAAGCCCCGCCGCCACACAAGCAACACGGGACCTCTCCTAATCCATGAATCAAAAAGAGCTGAAAGATCTAATCGAGTTCTTGATCGAAAAGGACATCGCCGAATTCGAGTTGGAGCGCGGCGATGTCAAGGTGAAGATCAAGCGCGTCGCCGAACCGTCGCCTGCGGGGTTGCCGGATTCGCGGTACATCGCGGTTCATCCGGTGCCGGGTGCGCCGGGCGTACACATTCCCGCTCCCGCGCCGCCCGCGGTTGACCTCGCCGCAGCCGCTGCTGCGGCTGTCCCTGAGCCGGAAGAAGATCTGCACATTGTCCGGTCGCCGATTGTGGGCACGTTTTACGAAGCGCCCTCGCCGGGAGCGCCGCCCTTCATCAAGGTCGGCGACGTGCTGGAAGTGGGCCAGGTATTGTGCATTGTTGAAGCGATGAAGCTGATGAACGAAATCGAATGCGACGTGGCCGGAGAGTTGGTCAAGAAGCTTGTCGCCAACGGCCAGCCCATCGAGTACGGCCAGGAACTGTTCGCCGTCCGGCCGGCAAAATAAGCTCTCAGTTCTCAGCTCGCAGCTCTCAGGAAAAGCCAGTGCTGTGCAGTCGCGTGATTTTCCTGAGAGCTGCGAGCTGGCAGCTGAGAGCTTTTACATCATGTTCAAAAAGATTCTGGTGGCGAATCGGGGCGAGATTGCGCTGCGCGTCATTTGCGCATGCAAGGAGCTCGGCATCCGCTCGGTCGCAATCTACAGCGAGGCGGATCGGAATTCGCTGCACGTGCGCTTTGCCGATGAGGCGATTTGCATCGGTCCCCCGCAACTGGCCCAGAGTTATCTCAACATTCCCGCGGTGATCAGCGCCGCCGAAATCGCCAACGTGGACGCCATCCATCCTGGCTATGGCCTGCTTTCGGAAAACGCCAACTTCGCGGAAGTTTGCGAGGCCTGTCATATCAAGTTCATCGGGCCGACTCCCGATGTCATCCGGCTGATGGGCGAAAAAGAGAAAGCTCGAGCCGCGATGAAGCAGCATGGGGTGCCGATCCTTCCGGGTTCGGATGGCGTGGTTGCTTCCGATGGGGAAGCGGTCGAGTGGGCGCGGAAGATTGGTTTTCCGGTCATCCTCAAAGCCACGGCGGGCGGCGGCGGACGCGGCATGCGCATTGTGCGCGACGAAGGCGAATTGCCCGCGCTTTATCGTCAGGCGCAGTCCGAGGCCTCGGCCGCCTTCGGCAACGGCGACCTTTATCTCGAGCGCTATGTCGAAAACCCGCGCCACATCGAATTTCAGGTGCTGGGCGACGAGCACGGCAACGTCGTCAGCCTGGGAGAACGCGAGTGCTCGATTCAGCGCCGCCACCAGAAGCTGCTCGAAGAATCGCCGTCCGTCAAGATGACTCCCGAGCTGCGTAAAGAAATCGGAGACGTCATCAGCAAAACGCTCAGCCATGTCGGCTACCACAACGCCGGCACCATCGAATTCCTCATGGACCAGGAGCAGCGGCTCTACTTCATCGAGATGAACACGCGCATCCAGGTGGAGCATCCGGTCACTGAAATGGTTACGGACGTAGACCTGGTCAAGAGCCAGATCATGATCGCGGCGGGCGAAAAGATGGCCGATGTATTGCACGGCCCTGTAGTGCATCGCGGACACGCCATCGAGTGCCGCATCAATGCCGAGCATCCGGAAAAATTCACGCCTTCGGCCGGCAAGATCACTACATTCAATCCGCCGGGAGGCACGGGCGTGCGCATCGACACGGCCGCCTATACCGAAGGCACGATACCTCCTTATTATGATTCGCTGATTGCTAAATTGATCGTGCGCGGCAAAGATCGCAGCGAAGCCATCTCGCGCATGAGCCGCGCGTTGGGAATGTTTATTGTAGAGGGAATCCACACGACGATTCCGCTGCACCGGCGGATTCTTTCTGACCCGAATTTCCGGGCGGGCAATTTCGATACTGGATTTATCGAGAGATTCCTGGCGAAGAAAGAAACACAACCGTAGAGACGCGGCTTGCCGCGTCTCAGGCAGTTGACCGAAACTCGACGCTGCACTGGATTTTGGGTGGCGCAGCGCTTCAGCGCTGTGATACTTGCCTTATCACGCAGCCGGCTTTAGCCGCTGAGGGCGAATGCGATCCCAGAAAGCTTGTCCGCAGTCTCAGACGCGGCAAGCCGCGTCTCTACAGCTGATCCTATGTTGCAACTACCGCGACTCTACCCGATCCTCGACGCTGCGTGTTTCTCCGACGCAGCCGGGATATTCACCGCTGCTGAAGAACTCGCTGCCGCTGGCTGCACGCTGGTGCAGTACCGTAACAAGTCCGGAAGCGCCCGGCAAATGCTCGACGAGGCGCGAGAACTCAGGGCGCGCCTCGGAGCAAGCGTCAAACTTATCATGAACGATCGCGCCGACCTCTGCCTGGCGGCTGGTTTCGACGGTCTGCATGTGGGGCAGGATGATTTGTCTCCCGAGGCGGCTCGGCGCATTATTGGATCGACTCGCTGGCTGGGAGTATCCACCCACAACCCGGAACAACTGGCCGAAGCCGATCAAACTTCCGCTGACTACCTCGCCATCGGCCCTGTCTTTGCGACGAGCAGCAAGGCTAATCCTGATCCGGTCGTGGGACTCGCAGGCGTTCGCCGAGCAAGAGAACTGACGCGCAGGCCCCTGGTTGCGATCGGCGGCATTACCCGTGCCAACGCCCGTTCCGTCACCGAGGCCGGAGCCGACGCGGTGGCGGTGATATCCGACTTGTTAACGGAGCCGCGCAAATCAGCAGAGGAATTTCTACGTCTTCTGGGGTAAAGTTGAAAAGCTGGAGTCGAGGCCCTTGCAGCGGATTCAACATCCAGTAGAGACGCGGCTTGCCGCGTCTCCGGTAGCGCCCGAGACGCTGCCAACGGAGACGGGCCAAGCCCCGTCTCTATAGCGGATGTTTTCTAGCAGCCTTTTAGGAGGTTCGTGAGTACGAAGGTTAAACTCCCCGCTCCCACTTCCAGCGCCGACGATTGGGCGCTCCACAGCCATCAGGACAAAGAACTCGTCAAAGGTCTCGGCCTGACCAGCGCGACCATGCTGGTGATGGGCTCGATGATCGGCTCGGGTATTTTCATTGTCTCCGCCGAGATTGCGCGCGAAGTAAGTTCTCCCGCGCTGATGATTGGAGCCTGGCTCATCACCGGCTTCCTCACCATTGTCGGCGCGCTGTCCTACGGCGAGCTGGCTGCCATGATGCCGCGGGCGGGCGGACAATACGTCTATCTGCGCGAGTCGCTCGGCCCACTCTGGGGATTTCTCTACGGTTGGACTCTGTTTCTTGTGATTCAGACCGGCACCATCGCGGCCGTGGGCGTTGCGTTTGGTAAATTCCTCGGCATCTTCTGGCCAGCAATCTCTTCCAGCCATTGGATTGTCCATCTGTGGAAAGTACCGAAGTTTGCCGTCGGCCCCGTGATGCTTGGCGGCATGGACGTGGGACTGAATACGCAAAATTTCGTCGCCATCCTGGTCGTGGTTGTGCTCTCGATCATCAATATTTTCGGCGTGAAGACGGGCGCTTTCATCCAGAACATCTTCACCACGGCGAAAGTTTCAGCGCTGCTCGGCCTGGTCTTGTTTGGAATTTTTCTGGGACGGAACGCACAGGCGGTGGCTGCAAATTTCGGCACAAACTTCTGGAAGAATGCCGGACTCGGCACTTTGCATGACGTTGGCGGCGGTGTGCTGGTCTCGACGCTTACGGTTCTGGCGATTGCGCAGGTGGGGTCCCTGTTTTCTGCCGATGCCTGGAACAACGTTACGTTCACGGCTGGCGAGGTGAAAAATCCCAACCGGAATCTTCCGTTGTCGCTCGCGCTCGGTACCGGCGTGGTGATCGCGCTCTATATCGGGTGCAACTTCATTTATCTGGGAGCGCTGCCGCTGTGGGGCAGCCCTACGGGTTCGACGCTGCTGGAGCGCGGCATCCAGTATGCCACCGAGGACCGAGTCGCCACCGCGGTCATGACCCAGATGTTTGGTTCTATGGGTGGGGCACTGATGGCCGTCGCCATCATGATTTCCGGTTTTGGCTGCTGCAATGGCTTGATTCTCTCGGGCGCCCGCGTCTACTACGCCATGGCGAAGGATGGTTTGTTCTTTCGTAGCGTTGCCCGGCTACATCCCGGTTACAAGACGCCCGCGGTCTCGCTGATGGTGCAAATGGTTTGGACGTGCGTGCTCTGCATCTCCGGCAGCTACGGCCAGCTTCTGGACTACATTGTTTTTGCGGTGCTAGTGTTCTACATTCTGACCATCTCCGGATTGTTCGTCTTGCGCCGCACTCATGCCGAGGCCGAGCGTCCGTACAAAGCCGTCGGATACCCCGTACTGCCTGCTGTCTATATCGTGATGGCTTTGTTTATTGATGTGGTGCTGTTACGCTACAAGCCGCAATACACCTGGCCCGGACTGATCATCGTTCTGCTCGGCATTCCCGTGTACTACATCTGGCGGCCGCGAAATGCGAACGCTTAGGTTCTAAGGAGAGATCCCCGAAATGGCAAATCTGCTGGCTACCAAGCCACTCGACATGATCCTGGATGAGTCCGCCGAAGGTGGGGAACATTCGCTGAAGCGCGCGTTGGGCGCGACGAATCTGATTACCCTTGGCATCGGCGCCATCATCGGGGCGGGTATCTTTGTCCTGACCGGAGCCGCGGCCGCGCAGTATGCGGGACCCGCCATCGTGCTCTCATTTGTTCTTGCAGGCATTGCGTGTGCGTTTGCGGGGCTTTGCTATTCGGAATTCGCCGCGCTGATTCCGATCGCCGGTTCCGCTTACACCTACGGTTACGCGACGCTAGGTGAGATTTTTGCCTGGATCATCGGATGGGACCTGATCCTCGAATACGCCTTTGGCGCGGCCACGGTCGCTTCCGGTTGGAGCGGTTACGTCAACAGCTTTCTCCAGGACTATGGCATTCATTTACCGCCGTCGTTGACGGCAACTCCCGGCACCGACATGGTGATGTACAACAACCGCTGGGAGCGGCTGAACACGATCCTGCCGACGCTGCAAGCCCACGGAATCGACCCGGCCACCCTTACGCATGCTCATGGTTCATTCAACCTCGTCGCCTTTATCGGCATTGTTGCCGTAACCACGATTTTGGTCATCGGCATTCAAGAATCGGCGAACTTCAACTCGGCCATCGTCATTGTTAAAGTTGCCATCGTGCTTACGTTTATTGCGATTGCGGGTGTCTTCCTTCTGAAGCACCCGGATATCGCCGCCCGAAACTGGCATCCGTTCATTCCACCGAATACCGGGGCATTTGGACATTACGGTTGGTCCGGCATCGCGCGAGGGGCTGGAGTCATTTTCTTTGCCTACATCGGCTTTGACGCCGTCTCCACCGCAGCCCAGGAAGCGAAGAATCCGCAGCGGGATATGCCGATCGGCATTCTCGGTTCGCTGGTGATTTGCACGATCCTCTATATTCTCGTATCTGGACTGCTCACGGGAGTCGTTTCGTACACCACGTTGAACGTCCCTGATCCGGTTGCGGTTGGCATTGATCACACGGGCGTGCGCTGGGGCAGTGTGCTGGTGAAGCTGGGGGCGATTGCCGGCTTGGGCAGCGTAATGTTGGTGATGCTGCTGGGGCAGTCTCGCGTGTTCTACTCCATGTCGCGCGATGGCCTTCTGCCGCAGTGGGCGGGGGCAGTACATCCGCGCTTCCGCACTCCCTGGATCTCGAGCATCACCGTGGGAATCTTCGTGGCAATTTTCGCGTCGCTGATTCCAATCGGCATTCTCGGAGAGCTGGTCAGTATCGGCACGCTGCTGGCGTTTGTGATCGTGTGCGCGGGGGTGTGGATTCTGCGCGTGCGCCGGCCGGAACTGGCTCGTCCGTTTAAAACGCCGTGGGTGCCGTTCGTGCCCATTATGGGGATTCTGGTGGCTGGACTCATGATGGCGAGTCTGCCGCGCGACACGTGGCTGCGGCTGATCATCTGGCTTGCGATCGGCATGGCGATTTACTTCGGCTACGGACGCTATCACAGTCGCGTACAGGCGGCATTAGCCGGGCGCAAGACACCATAAATTATGCGTTCCGTTGAGACGCGGCTTGCCGCGTCTCACGGCGTGCAGCATCTCGGCGGACGGGCGAGGACGCCCGTCGCTCCATCACCGCCGCTGCTCCTGCGCTTTCCTGGCCATCGCCGTGACCAGCCGGCGTGGGGAAAAGCGCACTGATTCTGCCAACAGCCAATTCTTGAATCCTGAAATCACCACGGATTTTCCAGCCATCATTGCACGATAGCCGTCTGCGGCAACCGTGCGCGCATCCATCGAACCGAACTTCAGAAAACGCTGGCCAGTTGCTTTCGCGCGTTTGTGGAACTCCGTCGCCGTCGCACCCGGGCAAAGGCAGGTTACGGTGACGCCCGTCCCGCTGAGTTCGTTCGCCAGCGCTTCTGAAAAGTGCAGGACATAGGCCTTGGTCGCAAAATAGACGGCCATCAGCGGCCCCGGCTGAAACGCTGCGGTGGAGGCCACGTTCAGAATGCGCCCGCTCTTTCTCTCGATCATGGCCGGCAGATACAGGCGCGTGAGATGAGTGAGCGTGGTCACGTTGAGCTGGATCTGGCGCAGGCATTCTTCCAGATCGTTCTCGGCAAAAAATCCGTACTGTCCGAATCCGGCGTTGTCGACCAGCACGTCAACTTGAATGTCGGCGCGCGATGTCTGATCGAGCACATAGGAGGGAGCTCCGGGCTCGGTCAGGTCGGTTGCCAGAATCAGAGAACGGGTGCCGTGAACCTTTTCCAACTCGGATGCGAGTTGCCGGAGTTTGTCGGCGCTGCGGGCGACAAGCACCAGGTTGTAGCCTTCACGCGCGAAGATGCGGGCGAATTCCAGCCCGATGCCAAACGAGGCGCCGGTGATGAGAGCGGTCTTGCGGTCAGCAGTCTGCATTTAGCCACTAGCACTTGGCATTTATGTAACAAACAAAGGCGGGTCCGAAGACCCGCCTCTGCCATGAGAAGCGGTTTCCTCTACACGTGCGCCAGCGCCGGCTCCACCCCGTAAATCGGGTACCACGAGGTTGCGGCCTTCAGGCGATCGTTCACGTTATTGATGTTCTTTACGCCTTCATCTTCCAGCCACTTCCGGAAAGCGGCAGCGCCGTGTTTCGCGTAAATGGGGATGCCGTCTTTCCAGGTGGCGCGACCGCAGAGCACGCCGTTGAACTTCACACCCGATTCGCCTGCCAGTTCCAGCGACTCGGTGAACTCGGAATTGCTCACGCCCGCCGACAGATAGATGAACGGCTTGGTGGCAACGGCCGCTGCCTCATGAAAGAACTTCATCGCTTCGTGTTTCGTGTAGGCCTTTTCACCTTTGTAGGACTTGGTCCCTTCCACAAACTTCATATTGATCGGGACCTCGACCTTCATGACGTCAACGCCATAGCGCTCTTTAGTGAATTCGCGCATGCTTTCAATGACCGCCTTCGGTTTCTTCTTCGCGAAGTCGAAACCTTTTTCATCCACGCCTTCTTCGTAAGTGACAAACTCGAGGAAGAACGGAATGTCATTGGCGCGGCATTCATCGCCCAAACGCTCGACCCAGGCATGCTTTTTGTCGTTAGTTTCTTTCGGATCAAACGGCGTGTAGTACAGCAGAATCTTGACGCAGTCCGCACCCGCTTCTTTCAGGCGCCGCGCCGACCAGTGATCGAGCAGATCGCCCAGGCGCCCCGGCCCGGTCTTGTCGTAGCCGGTCTTTTCATAAGCCAGCAGCAGGCCGGCATTTTTGGCGCGCCGCTTCGCAGCCGGCAGCCCCCATTCGGGATCGAGCAGGATGGCGCTGGCATGTGGAGTCAGCACCTCGCTCACCAGAATCTTGAATTCTTCCATCATCGCGTCAGAAACCGCCGAGCCCTTTTCCTTGGCGAGAGACTTCTGCAGTGAGCCGCGCTGGTCCATGGCGGCAGCGGCGATTACACCGCGTTCATTCGATACAGCCTTCATTCCGGCGAGTTTGCCGGGGGTAAGTTTCATAAAGCCTCCTATGAGTGCAATAACAACAGATAATTCTAAACTACCGCCGTAGAAATAATCACTTACCAATTCATGAAAGGGCCTCTAGATCACTGCCGCAGCGCCAGCATTCCCAGCAGCGTCTGCTGCTTGGCGATCAACGCCTGGATGCCCTGCCGCGCCATCCCCATCATCTTTGCCAGTTGCGCGTCGTCGAACACCTGGTGCTCGGCGGAGGCTTGCAGTTCGACAATTTTGTTGCCTGCCGTCATGACAAAGTTCATATCCACGTCGGCGCGCGAGTCTTCTTCGTAGTTAAGATCGAGAAGAACCTCGCCGTCCACGATGCCGACGCTGATGGCGGCCACAAAATCCCTGATCGGCGCTGAGCTCAGTGTTCCCGCTTCGATCAGGCGTTGCAGAGCCAGGCCCAGCGCGACGAAGGCTCCGGTGATCGAAGCCGTTCGCGTGCCTCCGTCCGCCTGGATCACGTCGCAATCGATCCAGATGGTGCGTTCGCCCAGGCGCTTCAAATCAGCCACCGCGCGCAGCGAGCGTCCAATGAGGCGCTGAATCTCATGTGTGCGTCCACCTTGCCGTCCCTTGACCGATTCACGCGGGGTGCGGGTCAGCGTCGAGCGCGGCAGCATTCCGTACTCGCCGGATATCCATCCTTTGCCCGAGTTGCGCAAGAACAAAGGTACCGATTCTTCAACCGATGCGGTGCAGATGACGCGCGTGTTGCCCATCTCAATCAGCACCGAGCCTTCCGCGGTCGAGATGAAGTCAGGAATGATGTTGACAGGACGAATCTGATCGGGAGCGCGGTTGTCGCTGCGAAAGATCATGTCACGGAATTCTAACAGCCGGCGTGCGGATCAGCTCTCAGCTCATGAATAGGAGCAAGCGGCCGGTTCAATGGTAAGACTTACGACGGGGACGGGAGTATCTCCAACTGAGGGTTGTTGGTGTGATTGCGATTTCGCGACAGTTAAGGTCTGGCTAGATTTTGCACTGTGGCTCCCGGCGGTCACCGCACATCGAAATGTGACAGTTCTCACCGACAGAACTCACTTATTCGTGGTTGCATCAACCCGTTCTGCCTTTCCGAGGAGCAATCTCTGCCCGTTGAGACCCAGCGCCCTCTGAGGCGAATGGCTCGAATTCTTGATAAACGCATTCCGTCGAACAAGGAAAACCAAGTGTCCCTCGTAGTCGCAAAAGTACACATAAAAACGCACGCGCCTCTCCCGAGAGCAGGATGCAGAAAGACTGTCGCTACAAGTGGAAGCGTGTGCACCCTTCGTGTATGGTGTTTGGGACCTAAAAAAGAACGTTCCGAAATGACCAAAAACTCAACTTGGAGGCAAAAGATGAGATCCATGAGTCGCAACTGTCTAACGAAACACACCCGAACGATCGCAGGGCTGCTGACCGCCCTGCTGTTCGCGATCCTGGCGGCTCCACTCGGCGCCCAGACAGCACCCCAATCCCGCGCTGCACAAGGCTTTGGTCCAGCTTACGACGCGGCGCATGAGACCGTTCTCCATGGAACCATCCAGGAAGTCGTTGCCAAACACGTGATCGGCACTCCGGCAGGGATACACCTGCTGGTGGCCGGCCCGCAGGGTGTCGTCGATGCCCACCTCGGACCCTTCCTGAGTAAGGAAACAAAAGAGTCCCTGCAAACCGGAACGTCGGTCTGGATCGCGGGAGCCCCGTTGTCGCTGCACGGGAAACAATACCTCCTGGCCCGCCAACTGAACGTCAACGGTCACACCGTCACCATCCGCAACGCCAGGGGATTTCTAGTCCACCCAGACGATGGTAGGACCGCGAAAATCGGAAAAACTGCCCTGTTTGAACTCAACGGAGGTGCCCGATGACATCCCGCAAATCGCTTCTTCTTCTCATCACTTTGAGCATGATTGCCGCCCTGGTGGCATGCAGCTCCAGTTCGAGTACCCCGCCGCCCCCGCCCGCAATCACGGTTATGCTGAGTGCAGTTCCGGCGAATTTGCAGGTCGGCGCGAATCAGTCTGTCACCGCAACCGTAACTAACGACTCGGCAAACGCTGGCGTAACCTGGAGTTGCACGCCGGTCGGCACTTGCGGTTCGTTCAGTTCAGGCTCAAGCGCCAGTGGCGTCGCCGTCACTTACACCGCGCCCCTCACTGTACCCGCCAGCACCGTAGTTATCACCGCAACCTCGGTCACCGATCCCACGAAGAGCCAAGGCACCCCCGCGATCACGATCACGCCGGCCTCCGGGCTCAGGGTTACGCTTACCACGCCTCCACCGTCGACTCTGTTGCCCAGCGGAACCCCGACCATCGCCGCCACGGTAACCGGCGACCCGGCGAACGGCGGCGTGAACTGGAGTTGCACCCCGGCCAATACCTGTGGTTCGTTTAACCCCACCAGCACGGCCAGCGCCGCAACCACCGTTTACACCGCTCCCGCCACCGCAATCCCCGTCGTCATCACCGCAACCTCGGTCGACAACAACGCGCAGAGTGCCAGCGCCACAGTCACTATTACCAGTGCTGCCTCCGGAACCCTGACTCCCGGCAACTACGTGTTCTCGTTGTCCGGATCGGACACTAACAACGAATCCTATAACGTCTCCGGGGTCTTCACCCTCAACGATGACATGACAACCATCACCGGCGGCGAACAGGACTTCTTCGACTTGGCGGTGGGCCCACTTTCGGACCCGATTACGGGCGGCACCGTCGTCGCCAGCGGTGACGGAACCGGAAGTCTGCTGATCACCCTCAACACCGGGGACACCTGTATTGGTCCGGGTGGCTTTTGCTCCGGCACTGGCACCGAGACGCTGGTCGCCACGCTGATTTCGGACTCGAAGGCCGCAGTCGCCGAGTACGACACCTGGGCAACCTCCAGCGGAACATTAGACCTGCAAGACACCACTGCCGCTGCTGCCACCCCGACAGGCGGCTATGCCTTCGTGGTTAGCGCCTACTCCGGGCTTTACACTATGGGCGGCATCATCAATGTCGACAACAACCCCACCACCGGATCAATCTCCGGAACGGGCAGTATCTTCGATGCGAACTTAGGAGGCGGCCCGGGCTTCCAGTTCCAGAGCGAGACTTTCGCCGCCAGTTCGGTCGCATTCGCGCCTAACCCTAACCCCTTCGGTCGGGTCCTGTTCACACTAAACCCCACCGATTCCACGGACTTCGCCCAGATCATTCTGGCGGGTTACATCGTGGATGCAACTCACATCCGGCTGGTGGAAACTGACACTTCGTTCGCCTGGGGCTTAGGCGGCACGGCTCTCGGCCAAGGGGCGAACACTGGGAACTTCACTTCCGTCCAAGGCAATAGCTACGTGGTCGGAATGACTGGCGAAGACCAGTACGGAGAGCTCCAGGCGGTCGGTCTGCTCACTGCAGGTGCCACCACCTTTAGCGGTTACGTCGACTACAACGACCTCACCGGATCAGAGCCCGTGAGTCCGGATCCCGTCGCGGAAGGAGCCCCGAACACATACACGCTGGATTCCACCGGACGAGTGTCGATACCCGGCATGACCGATGGCGTCATTACCTTTAACCAACAACTCTATTTGGATGGGAATGGCAATGCGCTGGCAATCACTCTGGACAAGTGGGACACGCTCTCCGGTTTTGGCTACCAGCAAAAAGGAGGCGGCTCATTCAACGCTGCCTCTTTCAACGGCACCTACGCCCTCGATGCCACCGGCTGGGACGTAGACAAGACTGACGAGTTCGACGCCGTCGGCCCGGTCACCTCTGGCGGAGCTGGAGACTTCACTGGATTCGTTGACCTGAACTGGCTCCTCAACACTGGTCCAGTTCCGGATTTGGTCATGTCCGGTGCATTCAACACAACTCCTGCCAGCGGAGTCTTTACCGGCTACATCGTCGGCCTGGATGTCACGCCCCCGCCCAACGAAGACCTATTCAACTTCTATATGATCGACTCGACAAAGGCCGTGGCGATTGAAACGGATCCCAATCAGTTGACGCTCGGTTACTTCCGGCTTCAACACTAACCAAACACGAGGGGCCTTACCAATTCGTCTCCAACGCAGTGGCGCACTACGGTGCGCCACTTTCTTCTGCGTGCCGAACTTCGCTGTCATTTCGTCGGACAGGGTGTAGGAGGTGGTGAATTAAGCTACTGCCGCCGCCTTCCCCCTGAATAGGTCGAGTACGCCCCACACCACAAATAGTCCTGCGCCAAGCTCATGCTACATTAGCCATCGGCCAACCAAATCAGATGTACGTCTGCAAAAAGTGCAATCAAGAGGTCGAGAAGCCAAAGGCCAGCACCCCGCCCAGCGAGGGCACCACTACTTCCCCAGCCGCCAGACCAACCCTGTGGAGACACGCACATGGTTTTGACCCGTGCCCTGGTCTGTCAGGTAGTCGGACTCAAGCCGCCAGGCCAAATTGTGCTTGATGGAGTAGTCCACGCCACCGCCCAGAGCCATGGCAAAAACGATGCCCGAGCCAACGCTAACAGGGACTCCGCTGATGAAGCAGCTGCCTGAACAGGTTATGATCTCCGACCGGGTTACATGCGAATTCTGTCCGCCCAGAAGAAAGTGGGCGAATGGCCTGATCTTTCCCGCAGGATAGGAAAACTGCGGCCCGAAAAGAAAGTTGTGGATCTTGGGACTCGAAGCTATTTCGGTGATCGTCTCCGTCAACGTGGGTAGAGTCACGGTCCTGGTGGTCGAGGTCGACGAACCGCTATAGTAGCCGCTGAAATCGGTCGCGAAGCTGAACCAGCGGTTCATGTTTGCCGCGACTGATCCGTCCCATCCGAAGGTTCCCAGCCGACCACTGGGACTGGCAGTGATAGTTTCAGTCGGACTCGAGAAGCCCGCGGTGGGTGGAATCAGCTCAAAGTTTGCATAGGAAAACCCGGCAAAAATCTCCGCTTTCGGCGCGTCCTGCGCAAAGACTGCAAGATTACACACAACGAGGGCGACCGCACAAATGAAGGGGCGCATTTTTCAGGCCTCCATGAAATGGAATGATGGACCAGGAGACGAACGAACGGCCTGGCTGTAAGTTAGAACGGCGCAGATCCCATGAATTGCAGACACAATGATCCACGGAAATGTTTCAGCAATCGACCTTAGTTCGTTGGAACCGTTCAAACTACCAGAGTCACCAGCTATCGACAAGTTGAGATTCCCGCGAACGGCGCGGCTGAAGCCGCGCTCCTTCAAAACACCATTTGTGAAACACACTTTACTGATTGCCCGCCTGCTCCACCGTCGTTACATCGAAAGTCTCGGTCAGGTCCGCGTGTCCGGCGAGCGTTTCGCGCGTCTTGCCTTCGACCAGGATGTTGACCCGCTGGATTCCGGGAACATTCACGGCGAGAGTCTCGACCAGCGAATTCACGGTGAGCTGCTCGCTGAGAATGCCGGAGCGGTGCTGGTCAGCGAAGGCGGCATTCAGATCGATGACGGCTGCTCCCGGATCGACCAGGAAGATGCTGCGGATGTCTGCCGCCGGGGCCAGAGGATGCGGAGCGCCGGGTTGCTGGTAGATGCGCAGGAGCGCCCGCAACAATTCCTCGGCTCGCTGCTGGCGTCCTCCGGGAAGAGGAATCTGCGCCGATCGTGCGCGGAGCATGCCGGCGGCGTCATCGGCTACATAGAGAGTCACCGTCTCGGTCGGACCGGAGGCTGGCGGAGCGACTGGAGAGTCGGTCGCATACTGAAATTCTCCTGCCTGCCGGCGCATGTGGCGGACGTAGATTCCCATCGATACCACCAGGGCCAAGAGCGCAGCGACACCGATCAGAAGATGGCGGGGAATCATGGTTGAACCCCTAATCGGTCGCGGACAGAAACCACCGCGTCTGCGATCGCGGAGGCTGCCCGTTGCTGATAATTGGCATTGGTCAAGTCGGCGACACCATCGGCTCCGGGCGCGAGTTCCACCGCGACTGCGGGCATGAACACGTTGTTTAGAGGCCGCAGCGAAGCGGAAGAGGCTCGAGCCGGGAATTCGCGTTTCTGCAACTCGGCAACGATGGCCGCTGACACCATCCGGCTGACGGGCAAGGCCGGAGCTTGCGCCGTATTCCACGCATGAAATGCTCCTTTGCTCGATCCTTCCACCGGCAGCAGCGCACTATAGACGCGCGCGCCGCTGCCCTGCGAAGTCGCATGCAGGCTGATGTAGATGCTGGCGTGGGCAACGTTCGAGGCAGAAGCGCGCTGATCCAACGTCGAACTGGTATCCCCGTCGCGCAGCAACGCAACCGCAAAACCCCGGATTTCCAGTTCATGCCGCAACAGCCGCGCAAATCCTAGCGTGACGTCTTTCTCGGCCAGTGTATCGGACAAGGCCGCGCCGCGTTCGTCACCTCCGTGAGCGGGATCAACCATGGCCAGAACGCGCCGCGAGGCGACGTTGGCGGCCGATGGTTGGGCCTGCGCCGGATTCGGTGCCGCTGGCATTCCAGTCGCTGGCGTTGTCGCTGGGATGGCCGAAACTACAATCGTTTTTCGATTGTTGGTGAAACTTGCCATCAGCGGCTGGGTGGCAGCCACGTCGAATTCGGCGTCACCGTTGGACTCGAAGTAACTGGCCCGGGTGATGACTTTGCTGTCAAAAGAAATGGGCTGGCTCTCCGGAGGTATGACCGGATCGCGCTTAAAGACCAGGCGCATCTTGCCGGGTTCGGTGGAGATAGTCGGGTTCACGGGCGCGCTGAAATTCAGCACCAGCCGGGGCGGGTTACTCGCGTCCAGTTGGAAACTGATTTGGATGCCGACCTCGCCCACCAATAACCGGCGCGCGCTTTCGTGAAAATTAACCGGCGTTCCCAGAAAGCGCGGCAGCAACGCGTCGAGCGAGCTCAGGGGAACCAGTCCGCGCGAGTTTTCAATCAGGAACGGAGCCGCTAAATCGAAATTACGGCCATGAATTCTGGCTCGCGTCTTGCCCGCGACGAACTCGGCGTCGAGCGCGTTATAGCGAAGGTTCCAGTGCCGTCCGTCGGTCTGGGTGCTTACGCGCCCGAGCGGTTCCAGAAGTTCGAGCAGGCCGACATACTCATGGCTGGCATGTTCCATGACCGGAAGGGTATAGATCGCGACCGGAGAGAACACGGAGATATGCTTTTCGTCGGCAGCGGGCGCCGCGGACAGAAACGTCAGGATCAACAGTACCCAGTACCCAGCACACAATGCCCAGTACCCCGCTTTTCGACGAGAACTGGAATCCGGATACTGGGTACTGGGTACTTTAGTCCAGGGCATAGATCGTGAGACCACTTAGCAACTTGGGGTAGAAATCGGTGGACTTCTGGGGCAGCACCTCGCCGGCAAAGGCGATATTGCGAACCTGCTCGATGCGCACCGGGTTCATCAGGAAAGCAGCCTGGACCTTTCCACTCTGTACCTGCGAGAGCGCGTCCGCGGCTTCGCGACAATAGGAAACGTTCTCCTGATTGCGAATGGATTCCTCCGAAATATTCAAAACGCCTTCCAGCAGGCATTTGTGAAGTTGCACTACGTCGAGCGCTTGCTGGCGCAGAGAAAGGCTTCCGAATAAACGAGTGCCGATGGCCTTGGGTGTGTGCAGCAGGAAGGCGCGGTCGGCGGTGACCGCGAGCAGCGCTGTTCCCGCGTGCCCTGCCTGCCGCAGAATGGCGGTGGCGCGGGCCGCATCGATTCCGGCGTCAACCTCTTCCAGGTTGAAGAATTTCCGCGCTTCCGTTTGGAAATGCGCGGCGGAAAAAGATGGCAGGCCGAACACGAGCCGGTGCGTCGGCAGAATCACCAGGCCAGGCCGATCTTTCTCCGGCTGATCCATATCAACGAAGGTCATCATCACGGAGTCGTACGGAGCAGACTGGCCCGTCCCCGTGTCGGCCGCGGATCTACGCTCGTTGCGGTATGTGAGGGCAGTCTCATAGCGATGATGGCCATCGGCGATGATCAGCTTCCGATCCCGCATCTGTTGCTGCATGGCGGCAATGATCGAGGCGTCGGAAATCTTCCAGACGCGGTGTACCACGCCGTACTCGTCGGCGACTTCGATGTCCGGAGATAGGTCTGGGGCGACCGCCGAATCGAGGAGGGAATCCACCTTGCCGGCTCCGGAGTACAGCATAAAAATCTGGCCGAAGTGGGCTCGATTGGCGCGCAGCAGGTCGAGTCGGTCAGCTTTGGGCTTTGCCAGCGTCTGCTCGTGCCGGAACACGACGCCAGCGGAGTAGTCTTCGATCCGGCCGAGGGCGATGAAGCCCCGCCGCTCGGCCTGCGCCCAGGTTCCGGGAACCTCAAACGTCTGGGAATAGCGGTAGAGCGAAGGCTCCGGATCCCGCCGCAAAATGCCAGTCCGGCGCCAATCCTGGAAGGACGCAGCCGCCCGTGTGTAGACGTTCTCGGTCTCCCCGTCGTCGGCGAGGCGTTGGCCGAGGATAATCCGCACCAGGTTGTAGGGACTGGCCTGGTAGTAGCGTTCCTGCATGGCCGGGGTAATTTTGTCGTAGGGTTGGGTCACAACCTGTTGGAGGCGCACGCGTTCGGGGTCGTACCGCCACGCGCGAAATGGGGAGATGATTGCCATAGGGGAACGCAGAATTGTAGCAGGGACGATGCTGCCCGACGGCCCTCCACCCTACGCAGAACGGAAAAGAAAAAAAATGCACACCATCCAAAGGCAACGTCCTACGGTTTCCGGAATCTAAAGATGGTACACGAAAAGGTGACAACACTTTTTCAAGATTGTGCTACTATCCGACTCAGTAGAGATGTTTGGGGCCCGCCTTGTGGGATGCGGGTCGCCTCCCTCCCAGGCGCGAGTTTTGCGCTGATTGAGTAGGGCCTATGTGGTATGGTAAACCGTTCTCGCCTCGAGTTTCCTTCGCCGTTCTTCTGGTGTTTGCTGCGTGTTGCGCTCTCCCGCTTTTCGCCCAGAATTTGAACGAGGACGTGCACATCCAACCACGCGTCAAGCCACCGGCTCCAAAAGAGCCTGAAATTGATCCCGCGCTCAAGACCCACACCAAGCCCTACAAAGTAGATGTAGACATGGTGCTGGTGCCGGTCACCATTACCGATCCTTTAAACCGGCTGGTAACCGGTCTCGACCGCGAAAATTTCAACCTTTTCGAAGGCAGGGATCAGCAGGAGATCAAGACATTCTCCAGTGAAGACGCTCCGGTTTCGATTGGCGTGATCTTTGACATGAGCGGCAGCATGAGCAGCAAGATCGAGCGTGCGCGCGAGGCAGTCGTCGAATTCTTCAAGACCGCCAACCCGCAGGATGAGTTCTTCATGATCACCTTCGCCGATAAGCCGGAGGAGATTGCCGATTTCACCAGTTCGGTGGATGACATTCAGGGCCGGCTCGTCTACACCGTCCCCCGGGGGCGCACGGCGCTGCTGGATGCGATTTACCTTGGCGTCACCAAAATGCGGAAGGCCAAGTATCCAAAGAAGGCGTTGCTGATTATCTCCGACGGCGGCGACAACCATAGCCGCTATACCGAAGGCGAGATCCGTTCCATGGTCAAAGAGGCCGATATCCTCATCTATGCCATCGGCATTTACGATCATTATTTTCCGACCGAAGAAGAACGACTCGGTCCCACCCTGCTCAGTGATGTGACGGAATTGACGGGTGGGCGGGCTTTTACCATTGATAACCCGAACGATCTGGCGGACGTATCCACAAAAATTGGGATCGAGTTGCGCAACCAATATGTCATCGGATACCGTCCAAAGAATCCAGTGCGTGATGGCAAATGGCGTAAAATAAAGGTGAAGCTGTTACCGCCAAAAGGATTGCCGCCGCTCAAGGTCTACGCCAAAACGGGTTACTATGCGCCGACGGAATAACGTTCCTGTACTGATTTTCTTCCTGCTGACAGCGCTGTTCCCGGCTAACTCTCAAACCAAGGCGGGTGCTCCCGACCCGGCGGCTCCAGGCGCGACTTCCCTGGCGCCAGCGGCCAGCGCCGCGCAGAATCCGGATTCCTCTGACAGCGGCGTCTTCGTTTTCCGCAAGCAAGTCGAAGAAGTGCTGCTGCATGCCACGGTCATCGACGATAAGCAACGCATCGTCACTAATCTCGATAAGGGCGATTTCAATGTCTACGAAGATGGGCATCCCCAAACCATCACCTCGTTCCGCCATGAAGACATTCCGGTCGCCATGGGTATCGTGGTCGACAACTCCGGCTCCATGCGCGAGAAGCGGCAGAAGGTGAATGCGGCGGCCCTGAACCTGGTGCGATCTTCCAACCCAAATGATGAGGTGTTCATCGTCAACTTTAACGACGAGTACTACCTCGACCAGGATTTCACCTCCAACATCAACAAGCTGAAAGAGGGGCTGGAAAAAATCGAGGCGCGCGGCGGCACGGCGCTCTATGATGCGGTCGTGGCCTCTGCTGACCATTTGAAGAGAGACGCGAAGCTCGAAAAGAAAGTCATTTTTGTAGTTACGGACGGAGAGGACAACGAGAGCGCCGAAACTCTGGAGCAGGCGGTACGGCGACTGCAAGCCGACGGTGGACCCACCATTTACGCCATCGGCATCCTGGAGGGCGAAGAGCATCCGAAGCACGCCAGACGTGCGCTGCAAATCATGTCGGAGAGGACTGGGGGCATTGCATTCTTCCCCAAAACGCTGGATGAAGTTGACGCCATCAGCCGTACCGTGGCTCACGATATTCGCACCCAGTACACCATCGGATACAAACCGACCACGCCGAAAACCCAGGGCGGGTATCGTCAAGTGAAAGTGGACGCGCGTTCAAAAGGCTACGGCAAACTCAGCGTTCGCACGAAAAGCGGGTATTACGCTGGCAGCGAACCCGCTGCGGGAGCGCAGTAAATTCCAGTTGAAATTTGTCATCCTGAGCGCAGCGAAAGAACCTGCTTTTTGCCGGCGCATGCGACCGCAGATCCTTACCCTTCGGTTCCGCTCAGGGTCAGGCTGACAAATTGTGAATTAGCAGAACCCGCATTGACGCTTTCCCTGCCCGTTCCTTACTCTGTAGGGTGCCGTCAATCACCTCAAACTCACGCCTGCGCGTTAGCGACGATATCTCCAAACTCGTCGGCGACACACCGATGCTGCATATGAAAAGGTTGGCCCCTCCGGGAGCAGCCGACATTTTCGCTAAACTCGAATACCTGAACCCGGGTGGCAGCGTGAAAGACCGCGCCGCCATTGGCTTGATCGAGCGCGCCGAGCGCGAAGGCAAGCTGAAGCCGGGCGGCACCGTCATCGAAGCCACCGCCGGAAATACCGGCATCGGGCTTGCCCTGATCGGCGTGAGCCGCGGCTACAAAGTCCGGCTGTTCGTCCCGGAAAAATTTTCAGAGGAAAAGGTCATCATCATGCGAGCCCTCGGCGCCGAGGTGACTCGCACTCCGGAAGCCGAGGGCATGCAAGGCGCCATTGATCGCGCCAAAGAGCTGCTAGCCGCCGACCCATCGGCCTTCATGGCCGCGCAATTCGAGAACCCCGCCAACCCCGACTACCACTACGAAACTACCGCTCGCGAAATCTTCGAACAAATGGAAGGAAGGATTGACGCCATCACCGTGGGCAGCGGCACCGCCGGAACCTTTACGGGGGTTGCCCGATTCCTGAGAGAGCGCCTTCCGAACGTGTACACCGTTGTGGTAGAAACCGAAGGATCGGTGCTTGGCGGAGGCAAACCCGGTCCGCATAAGGTGGAAGGGATCGGATCGAGCTTCATCCCCAAGAATTTCGATAGCTCGGTTTGCAGCGAAATCATGATGGTGACCGATGTTCAGGCCTTTGGGATGGTCAAAGAGTTGGCTGCGCGCGAAGGCGTGCTCGGAGGCTCGAGCGCCGGCGCCAATGTGTATGCGGCGGTGCAGATTGCCAAGCGCATCGGGGCAGGGAAGCGCGTTGTCACGCTGATTCCTGACTCTGCGGAACGGTATTTGTCGAAGAAAATTTTTGAGGGTGGGATTTAACCAAGCCGGAATGTCCCCTTGAGAGCCTGTGACTTTTTGGCGCCTCAGGTTCGCCCCAAACAAAACTCAAAATCCCGACCTGATTCTCATCACCGACGACGGCTTGGAGCGTTCTTCCATCCGGAAAGGCATGCCCGTGCTCTGACATCATGATCCGCCAACACTTATTTCTGGACGCTGCTTCCCGCCAGCTTGGCCTTCAGCGTAGTCATCGCGAGGCCATAACAGGGGTCCCTCTTTGCGACCAGGTCAGCCGCCTCCGGAATGCACATCAAGTCAGGCGTGACGCCGATTTTCTCAATGTCCTTGCCGTCGGGAAACGTTACTTGTGCGATGGTGGTCTGAGCGCCGTAGAACACCGCAGCTTCAGTGCCGATATGCTGCACAAAAACTCGCGCCCCCGCCACTTTTCCGGCAGTTCTGTCTCCAATAATCACCGCCCGGCCTGACAACTGCAGGTGCCGGGCGATTATCTCGCTGGCGCTGGCGCTTTCGCTGTCCACCAGCACCGCGATCGGAACATCGGAAAATGAAGGTTGCTGGGGCTTGGCGGTTATTTTCTGTGTCCTTCCCCGGCGGGTCTCGGTGAAGAGTTCGGTCTCACTCTTCTCAAAATAGCCGGCAAATCGCTGGAGGTCATCGATTTCGCCGCCTGGGTTGCCACGAAGATCGATAATCAGCGCATTGGCACCTTTGAGCTTCCACAACGATCTTTCTGCCATATCCTCGAGGGTGCCCCACTTCGGCCTCAAGACTTGTGACCCGATGAAATTGCGGAGTTTTACGTAGCCAATGCCCTCTACGGTAGCGGATTCAAACGGATTTTCCGCGTAGTCCGTCTCCCCCTCGCGGATGAAGTCGAAGACTTTGGAAAAATCTTGGACTTCTTCCATCCCGAAACGAGTGTGGACATCGGCGGGAATTTCCAGGCGCTGGCGTTGGCCATTGCGTTCAATATCAAGAACCAGGACGCCAGCAGGCTGTATGAGCCGGTAATAGAATTGCGTTTCGAAATAGTGCTGGCGGTCGGCGACTACGCCCTCAATCCCGAGAACCGTATCGCCTACTAACAAACCGGCTTTTTCGGCGGGGCCTTTTTCCTTGATCCTATAAACGCGTACCGTGTCACCAAAAGGCTTCACCTGAAAACCGAAGTGCGGCTGCAGCGTCTGCCAGGGCGGGAGGAAGTTGGTATGCGAATCGTCCATCTTGCGGACCATAAAGTAGATGGCAGCGAGCATTTCCCCCGGGCTGTTACAAGTGTCGATCTTCTTCTGTGTCTCCTTTAGCTCCTTGTCCCAATCGATTCCTTTGAGGGACGGATCGTAGAAGTTCTTTTTGATGATGTCGTGCACACCTTGAGCAATCCCGCGCATTAAGTCGCGATTGCTCTTCAGCGTCCCCTGCGCGAACGAATCTGTGCTGAAAAACGAGATGAAGAAAATAAGGGAAGCGATACAGTAGAGAATCTGGGAGCGGCGGATCATGGCTTCTCCTTTCGGGGGAACTCTGGATCATAGGTCGGCTTGGCCCGTCCAGCAAGTATTAGGCGGGCAGGCTGCAAGGGAACGATAAGGGATTGTTGAGGCCAGCAAGGCGATAGCACTCAAAACCTTGAAGAGTGAAACGAACATCTTCTGACTGCCATCCCATTTCTTCCGATGGTCCAGAAACCCGAACAGCCTTCTTGACATCGCCTGCTAAAATAAAATTTTGAGCGGTTGAAGATCGGCTTTGTTGTACCGGTCCCCTGCTGGACGGACCGGAAAGTACCAAAGTGGAAGAAGAACGCTCTAAGTCATTGATTCCGAAATACCTTACTGGTAAGTCCTTATTCCTCAAAGACTCAGCGCCGGAACGCCTCTAAGTCTTTGAGTTTGTTAGACCGGGGTAAGGGGGGGTAGGGAGTTACTAAATAGTAATCTATCTCCGTTTTGGGAAAATATCTCTTCGCTAAACTCTCCATTTCCGAGGGCTCATTTCTTTGACCACCAAACAACCTTCCGCAAAAACAGCTTTCGCAAAACAAGGTTTCGCTACTCGCGCCATTCACGCCGGACAGGAACCCGAACCAGCGACAGGCGCGGTCAACGTCCCCATCTACGCTTCCTCTACTTACGTCCAGGAAGAGATCGGGAAACACAAAGGCTACGAATATTCGCGCGTCTCGAATCCCACCCGCGATCGCCTCGAAACTAATCTCGCCGCGCTCGAGGGAGGAATCGCCGCGAAAGTCTTCGCCAGCGGAATGGCCGCCATCAACGCCGTCGCGACCATGCTCAAGGCTGGAGACCACATCGTTGCCGGACACAATCTTTACGGAGGGACGCCGCGCCTGTTCAACCAGGTGCTCGCGAACTTCGGATTGACGTTCACCTATGTCGACACTTCCGATCTCAAAGCGGTCGAGCGCGCATTCCAGAAGAACACGCGCCTGGTTTTCCTCGAGACGCCGACGAACCCTCTGATGGAACTTTGCGATCTGGGCGCGATCAGCGAACTCAGCCATCAGCACGGCGCCGAAGTCGTTGTGGACAACACGTTCATGTCGCCGTATTTCCAGCGTCCAATCGAGTTCGGCGCCGATATGGTTGTCCACTCCACCACGAAATTTCTCAACGGACACAGCGACGGGCTTGGAGGTGTCGTTGTCTGCACCAAACTTGAACAGGCCGAGAAACTTGCGTTTCTTCAGAAAGCCGCGGGAGCGATCCTGTCACCTTTCGAGTGCTGGCTGATTCTGCGCGGCGTCAAGACGCTGGCGGTGCGCATGTTGCAGCACGACTGCAACGGCCGCAAGGTCGCCGACTATCTCTCGAAACACAAAAAAGTGAAGAAGGTGTTTTATCCCGGTCTGCCCGATCATCCGCAGCATGAACTGGCCAAGCGGCAGATGTCCGGCTTTGGATCGATGATCGCCTTCGAAACCGGATCGCTGGCGAACGCCAACCGGATGCTGCGCAAGGTGCGCGTCTGTTCGCTGGCCGAGTCTTTGGGAGGAGTCGAGAGCCTGATTTCGCATCCCGCAACCATGACGCATGCTGCTGTCGGCGAAGAAGGACGGCGCAAAATCGGCATCACCGACGGCCTGGTTCGCATCTCGGTGGGAATCGAGGACGTGGACGATATTCTTGCCGATTTGGATCAGGCGCTGGCGGCGATCTAGTTGTCAGTTATCAGTTGTCAGTAAGAACTGATTTAACTGATGGCTGAAAACTGATAACTGACAACTGCTTTACCGCACCGACTCTCCAATCCACTCCAGGTACGCGGCGCTGCCATCTTCAATGGCAATCGCGATGCACTCCGGAAGTTCGTAGGAATGCAGCTCATTCAAAGCTTCGCGCAGGCGATCGAAGGCGTCTGCCGTGGTCTTGATTATGAGCAGCCACTCGGCTGACGTCTCAACCTCGCCATGCCAGCGAAATACCGATTCGATCTGGGGAACGATGTTGACGCAGGCTGCCAGTTGCCGCTCCACCAGCGTCTGTGCGATGCTTCGGGCTTCTTCGAGCGAACCGCAAGTGGTTAGAACCAACCTTTTGTCAGTCATATAAAATCGAAGGTTAAAAGTTTCACTGGAAGCATACGAGGGCAGTCGATGGCAACGCAAATCAAATTTGGGACGTCTGGATGGCGGGCCGTGATGGCCGAAGAGTTCACGTTTTCGAACGTCCACCGGGCTGTGCATGGCATCGCCCGCTACGTCGCGTCGCAGAACTCGAGCCGGGCGAAAGTCATTGTTGGCCGCGATCCGCGCTTTCTCGGCGAAAGCTTCTGCGCCACGGCCGCCGGCATTTTGTCCAGTTACGGCGTTACACCGCTGGTGATCGCGGAGCCGACGCCTACACCCACTATTTCCTACGCTGTGATCCAGTCCAAAGCCGACGGCGCCATCAACTTTACCGCTTCGCACAATCCGCCGGAGTACAACGGCATCAAGTTCTCTACGCCCGATGGCGCGCCCGCGCTTCCCGAAGTTACAAAGACTATCGAGGCCGCGATTGCAGCCTTTGACGCGAATCTGCAAGCGCCTCGCACTACAAAAGCTGAGTCCCAGTCCATTGACCCTCGCCGCATGTATCTTTCGCGGCTGCGCGAAATCGTCGATCTCGGCGTCATCAAGAAATCCGGCATCAAGATCGCCTTCGATCCCATGTGGGGCTCGGCTCGTGGCTATTCGGACGCGTTGCTGCGCGAGGCTGGCGTGACCGTAGGTACGGTCCATGACGTTCGCGATGTACTTTTCGGAGGGCACGCTCCGGAACCCGATGATCACCTGCTCGGAGACTTGCGGCAGAAAATGCGCGAAATCGGCGCGGCGATTGGAATTGCGACCGATGGCGACGCCGATCGCTTTGGGATTGTCGATGAGGACGGCACGTTCCTGCAGCCCAACTACATCATCGCGCTGCTGTTTGACTACCTGGTTGAAACCCGGGGCTGGAAGAACGGAGTCGGCAAATCGGTTGCCACGACCAATCTGATTAACGCGCTGGCCGAAAAACACGGAATCGAACTCTACGAAACCCCTGTCGGTTTCAAATACATTGGCGAACTGATCAAGCAGGACAAGATTCTGATCGGCGGTGAAGAGAGCGCCGGCCTTTCCATCCGGAAACACGTTCCGGAGAAAGACGGCGTACTCGCCGGTTTGTTGTGCTGCGAGATGGTGGCTCGCCGCGGTGCTTCGCTGGGAAGCCAATTGGAACAAGTATTTGCCAAAGTTGGTTCCTATTATCCTTTAAGGGAGAACTTTCGCTTGACGCCGGAAGTGAAACAGAAGTTTACTGGAAAGTTACGTAGTGATCCGAGCGAATTCCGTGGCATCAAAGTTGCCCGGGTGGTGAGGACCGACGGACTCAAGCTTGTCCTTGCCGACGGATCGTGGGTGTGCTACCGGCTCTCGGGCACGGAGCCGGTGGTGCGGGTGTATAGCGAAGCACGCAGCAAGGAAGGCCTGGTAAAGTTGAGCGCGGCAGCGAAAGCATGGATCTTCGATTAGGACCACCATCGAGAATGCGCATCCTTCCAAGTGGGGAGGGAGGGCTGCGCGCGGTCGTTGGTCAAGTAATGGATCAGGTCAAGGATCAGGCCCCAAAAGCTGAAGCCGTGGCGGCGCGCTGGGTCGAAGGCACGCGTCCGGTCTGGTCGTGGCTTGCTGCGGAGTGGCGCCGTCTGGGGACCGGGGCCGCTACTCTTCTTATCGTAGGACTGCTGCTCCATGCCATGTTTGGAGCCAACGGCATGGTTGTGTATCGCCAGAAGCACGCCGAGATGCAGTCGCTTGAGAGTGAAGTCGAACGCCTGCAGAAGGAAAATGAGCAATACGTCGATCAGATCAAATCGCTGAAATCCGATCCGGCTGCTATCGAAAAGGAAGCTCGCGAGCAACTGCACTACACGCGGCCCGGAGAAGTTGTTTACGTCGCCCCCGATTCTCCGCAGAAGCCACCCACCGGCAGCGCAAAGAATGAGAATAAGTAACGACTGGCAGGTGCTGGTTCAAAGAGTTTTCGTCGCCCCGCCTCTCCTCGTTCTGTGATAAAGTTCGAAGATCGCATCACGTGTGGGAACAATCTAAGGAGGGTGACATGCGGAAATTTCTCTTGTTGTTACTTGCCGGAGCTTTCATGGTCTCGATGGCTGCGGTGTCATTTGCCGGCGACGCCCAAACCGTGAACGGCTGGATCAGCGACTCCAAGTGTGGCGTTAAGGGAGCCAACGCTGGCGCGGAAGAATGTACGAAGAAATGCATTGCAGCCGGGGCCAGCCCAGTTGTCGTGACTGATACGGACCAGAAGGTCCTGAAGGTGGACAATCCCGAGGCCCTCAAAGAGCACTATGGACATCACGTTGCCGTGACCGGACACATCAACGGGGACAAGATCCACGTTGATAGTGTGAAGATGCTCTGAGGTTGGTAAGTTAACGGCTTGAATCAAGTCTGTCATCCTGAGCGAAGCGGAGCTGCTGCCTTTTCATAGTGAGAACAAAGCAGGTCCTTCGCTTCGCTCAGGATGACCAAATTTTGGTGGGGTTGCTGCCCACTTTTATCTCACAACGCCTTCCACGGGCGAACTGGCTGTCGCGTAGAGTTTCTTCGGCATTCTCCCTGCCAGGCATGCCTGCCGTCCTGCCAGCACGGCATGCTTCATGGCTTCCGCCATCAGCACCGGTTCTTGCGCGCCGGCAATGCCGGTGTTCATCAGCACGCCGTCGTAGCCGAGTTCCATGGCAATGGCCGCGTCGGAGGCTGTGCCCACGCCGGCGTCCACAATCAGCGGAACTCCGGTGATCATCTCGCGCAGGATTCGCAGGTTGGCAGTGTTCTGAATGCCCAGCCCGCTGCCGATCGGCGCGCCCAAAGGCATTACAGCCGAAGCTCCCGCGTCCACCAGACGTTTGGCAAAGACGATGTCGTCTGACGTATAGGCCAGGACCGTGAATCCTTCTTTCGCCAGGACGCGCGTGGCTTCGAGCGTCGCTTGCACATCCGGATAGAGCGTGGCCTGGTCGCCGATTACTTCCAGCTTGATCCAGTCCGAGAGTCCAACTTCGCGAGCCAGACGGGCGGTGCGGATGGTGTCGTCGGCGGTGTAGCAGCCGGCGGTGTTCGGCAGAAGGAAATATTTATTGAAATCGATGTAATCGAGCAGAGATTCCTTGCTGCGGTCAAGATTCACGCGGCGCACGGCCACCGTCACCATGTCAGCGCCGCTCGCCTCGAGGGCGCGGGCGGTTTCCTGGAAGGACTTGTACTTGCCAGTTCCCACGATTAGGCGGGAACGGAATTGCTTGCCAGCGATAATGAACGAATCCGTCATGATTCTATTGTACGGCCCCAGCTAACTGTGAACCACCTTACCCTCAGTCGGCCTCCGCCTTGGCATACATCTCGTCAATCAGCGCCCTGTAGCGCTCCTCGATCCCCTTTCGCCGCACCTTGAAGGTATGGGTCATGGTTCCATCCGCGGTGGAGAATTCGTCGGGTACCACCAGCACACGTTTCAGTTTTTCAAAGCGCGCCAGGTTCTGGTTCAGGTCTTCGATGATGCCTTCATACAGCGCTTGCACCTTGGGGTGGGCAACGAGCGTTTGCCGCGAAGCGAAGTCAACATGGTTTGCCCGCGCCCAATCTTCCAGAACGGGGAAGTGCGGCGCGATCAGCACCGCGGGAAATTTCCGGCGGTCACCGAGCACCGCCGCCGTCCCAATGAGCGGATTCAGCTTCAGCGAATTTTCGATCGGTTGCGGCGCGATGAACTTGCCGCCGGAAGTCTTGATCAGATCCTTCTTGCGATCGGTGATCGAAAGGTAGCCATCGTTGTCGAGATGCCCGATATCGCCGGTCTTGAACCAGCCATCTACAAACGCGTTGCGTGTGTCCTCCGGACGATTCCAGTAGCCCTTGAAAATGGAGGGTCCGCGCACCAGCACCTCGCCATCGCCGGCAATGCGGACTTCGACGTTCGCCAGCGCCTTGCCTACGGTCCCCAGTTTGTGCGATCCCGGAGTGTTCACCGCGATCACCGGCGAAGTCTCCGTCAACCCGTACCCTTCGTGGATTTGAATACCAATATCGGCGTACCACTCGGCCAATTCGCGGCCGAGGGGCGCGCCTCCGGAAATGAATTCCTCCGCCTTTCCGCCGAGTCCCGCTCGCACTTTGGAAAAGACCAGGCGGTCCGCGATCTTCCAGGAAAACGCTGCCGGGCGGATTCCGGCCAGAATTTCAGCCCGGTGAGCGCGCCCCACCGCAAGCGCCCAGCGATAGACCGTGCTGCGCGGGAAACCCGTGGCCTTGAGGATCACCTGTTGGCGAATCTTCTCGAACACGCGCGGCACACCAATAAAGATGTCGGGTTTCACTTCGGCCAAAACCTGCGCCAGTTGGGTAAGGTCAGGACAGTACGCCAGAACAACGCCGCGGTGGAGCAGCGCGAAGTCCACATGCCGCGCCGTCACATGGGAAAGGGGCAGAAACGATACACTCACCTCTTCCTTGGTCCCGAAGCCGAAGGCGTCCATGGAGCAGACGATATTCGACGCCATGTTCCCGTGGGTCAGCATTGCTCCCTTCGGAGTTCCCGTCGTGCCGGAGGTGTAGATAATGGTCGCCAGATCGTCAGGACAGATCGATCGTGCGCGGGTATCGAATTCCGGGTCGGAGCCGGCTGGCCCATGCAGCATCAGCCCCTGCATCTGAGTCGCGTGTGCGGTTTCGACCGCGTCCATTACTATGATCCGCTCCACCGGCGTGTGCCGCTGGATGGTCAGCACTTTTTCCAGTTGGTGTTTCGAAGACACCGCGATGATGCGCGCTCCGGAATCGTTGAGGATGAAAGAAGTCTGCTCCGCTGTCTGCGTGGAATAAATTGGAACTGTGACCCCGCCGAGGGCCAGCGCCGCGAAATCAGTGATGGTCCACTCCGGACGATTTTCGCTGAGGATGGCAACGCGATCGCCTTTGCGAATGCCCCAGGATTCAAGGGCTCGAGCCACACCCACGACACCGCGGTAAATCTCCGCGGAAGAGATGGGCGCCCAGCCTAGGACCTGTTTTTGCAGCATGACGCAGTCGCGGCGGGTCTTGCAGACCGCCAACAAAATGTCGTTTAGAGTCTGGAGGCTCATCCGATGCGATTCAGGTTTCCGCAACTATTGTACGCAGTCATTGTACAAAGTCCGCAAATGCGCCGCCGCATGGGAAGCCTTTGGCGCTTTGACCGCGCTCCCTGACGCAGTGTACGCTTCTACAAATTCCTTCCGAAGGGGTGTCCATGAAACGCAAGGGAGTTTCGGCGGTCTTGGGGTACTGGTTGCTAACAGCTGCGATGGTTAGTCCACAAGTTCAAGCGCAGAGCAAGCCCGCGCCAGCACCCATGAAACTAAAAGTCGGCGACGTTGCGCCCGACTTCAAACTGACATACTTCGATGGCAGCGACGACAAGGAGGTTACGCTAAGCCAGTATCGTGGCAAGAGCAACGTGGTTCTGGCGTTTTACATCTTTGCCTTCACCGGCGGTTGAACGGCGCAAATGAAGGCCTTCCAGCAGAATCTTCAAAAGCTGGAAGCTGCCGACACCCAGGTTCTGGGTGTGAGCATGGACAGCCCCTACGCCAATAAGGCCTTCGCCGACCAGATCGGCGTCACGTTCCCGCTGCTGAGCGATTGGGGAGGAGACGTCACACGCGAGTATGGCATTTACGTGGACAAATACAAGGCTCCGCGGCGCGTCAATTTCCTGATCGGCAAAGACGGAAAAATTCTGGAAGAACAGGTTGATCGGGATGCGATCGATCCCAAGAAGATCGTAGACGCCTGCGAGCGTAAGAAGCTGAGCCGCTGAATGTCATCGGATGGTGTGCACAACCATTGATCTTGGGATCTGCTTCCAATCGTGCTGCCAACAGCCTGAGCGGCTGTAGTTTAACCCTGCTTCACCGCACTGTGATATGATTTTTCTGCGGGGTGGAGCAGTCTGGTAGCTCGTTGGGCTCATAACCCAAAGGTCGGTGGTTCAAATCCACCCCCCGCAACCAAATTCTCCATTTGGTTTCAATGGCTTGAGCCAATCTCATCATGGGGCTCGGTGACTCCAGACCTGATTCCGAGGCGAAATCTCAAGATTTGGTTACGCTCAATTTTGCGCAACTGGAATGAAGGGCATCTGTAGAGCCTTCGTCTGGTTTATGGTACAGTGCCTCCACTAAACTTCCCTGGAGACTCAGGTATGACCTTTCCCAAATGGTCTCGCATGATTCTCGTGCGGCTCGCTCTGATTTTTCTATTCACTCTCAACGCTTTTTCACAATCGGCCAGCTTGCAGCGCAACAGCAACTTGCGAACATCGGCAAGCGCATCGAGTGCAGTTCTCGAAGTGCTTTCCGCCGGGAGTCAAGTCACTCTCATTTCGAACAAACGTCGATCTGGGTACTACCACGTTCAGGCGGTGGACGGCGCAATGGGCTGGGTGCTTGCCAAGAACGTGAGTCTCTCGTCCTCGAACAACAACCCAGTCGCGCAATCAACCTCCGGCTCCCTGCTTAACCAGTTGCAGGCCGCCCGAGTGGCGGCGGTGCCCCAGCCGCTCGTTATTGGAGGGCAGGTGGTTTGTGCAGCGGCAGGCAATTCATCAGACCCGAAAATGATCACGCTCGACAGCCGGAAGAACCGAACCGATATACCCCAAGCTACGGCGTACATTGCAGTCGATTGGGAGGTGCTGAAAGGGCTGCCCACCAATTCACCGGACGATTTGCAGGGGGCTCCAGTGATGGTTACCGGATATCTTTCGCATCGGACCAACGTTGAAGACAAAGCACCGGGGGAGTCGACAAACTGCAATCTCGTGAACGACGACGAAGTCGATTGGCACATTTATCTCACCAGCGCCCCGAATCAGGCGATAACGCAGGCCATCATCGTGGAAACGACTCCGCGCACGCGCCCGCTCCACAGCTGGGATAAGTCGGTTCTCGATGGTCTGGTGAACACGAACAAGCAAGTCCGGATCGGTGGATGGCTTATGTACGACTTTGAGCACGTGCCGGAAATCGGAACCGAGCGGGCGACCGTTTGGGAAGTTCACCCCATCACGCGGATAGAGGTGACAGACGGAAACGGGGGATGGAAGGATATTGAGCAGAGCCACTGAGGACTTCCGGCGACAGCAGTAACGAGCGCTTCTTCGACAACGTCCTCAAGAACAGTCAAGAATTGATCCGCCAATCCGCGAATACGCAACCAGGTTCGGATGTCTGCAGGAAGCCCTTCCTGCTTTCCAACGCTCCCTGAAGGGTTGCTGCAATCATGGCGGTAACTTCAGGTTAGTGGGGCTTGCCGGTTAGAGAGGAGAACGTAATGAAGGCTGCTGTTCTGCACGCGTTCAAGACACCGTTATCGCTGGAAGATGTGCCCCGGCCGGAAGCTGGCGCAGACGAGGTTTTAATTAAGGTGGAGGTTTGCGGTGTATGCCATTCCGATCTGCACGTCGCCGACGGCGACTGGACGCAACTTGCGCGAATTGTGAAGACGCCGCTGATCCTGGGACACGAGATCGTAGGGAGGGTGGTGGAACGGGGCGCGGGGGTCAAGGGTGTAGAGGTGGGAGATCGGGTCGGTGTGCCCTGGGTGCAGTGGACATGCGGGCAATGTGAGTTTTGCTGCGAAGGCAACGAGAATCTGTGCGTAAAGCAGCGCATCACCGGCGTCATGGTGGATGGCGGATATGCGGAATACGCGAAAGCTCCCGCCAGCCACGTGGTCAAGATTCCGGAAATGCTTCCCTCCGAGCAGGCGGCACCGCTGCTTTGTGCGGGAGTCACGGTTCATCGCGCCCTCAAGCAGTCGAAGATTCACGCTGGACAACGGCTAGCAGTTTTCGGCGTGGGCGGACTCGGCCACATTGCCATCCAGATTGGCCGGGCAGCGGGAGCGGAAGTGACCGCAATCGATATTTCCGAAGAAAAGCTTGCGCTGGCAAAATCGCTGGGAGCTGCCCGAACACTGAACGCCGCAACCAGCAAGGTGGTTAAGGAAATCCGTGGTTTGGGCGGAGTGCATGTCGCCCTGGTCACTTCGGCGGCCAAGTCCGCGTACGACATGGCGCTCCCTTGCGTGCGGCCGACAGGAATGCTGCTGGTGGTGGGATTGCCCGCGCAGGATATTTCCTTTCCGGCGATTCTGATGGCGGCTGGCGAGATTCAGATCAAAGCTTCCTCCGTGGGCACACGCGAAGATCTGCGCGAGGTTCTGGCGATGGGGGCAGCCGGGAAGGTCCATTGCCAGGTGACGACGCGCCCGCTCGCCGAGGTGCAGGAAGTACTGGGGCAATTGAGTCGTGGCGAAGTTTCGGGACGGGTGGTGCTCGACATGCAGTAGATCTGCAGGTTTGTTGACCTTAGCGCCTTCAACGTGATATCAACTATCACTTTTGAGTGGCGCTGCCGCCGGAAAGGCCGATCTCGCAGTGAATGTCAAACAACTTTTCGATCTAACCGGCCGAGTGGCCATTGTTTCTGGCGGTTCGATGGGGCTGGGCCGCCAAATGGCCGAGGGTCTGGCAGAAATGGGGGCGAATCTGGTGCTCTGCGCCCGCAAGAAGGAACGCTGCGAAGAAGCGGCGGAAGCATTGAGAAGCCATGGCGTGCAGGCACTTGCTCTGGGATGCGATGTCAAGGACAAGGCGGCGATTCAGCAAGTGGTGGATGCAACGCTCTCCAAATTTGGCCGGATCGACATTTTGATCAACAACGCCGGCGTGTCGTGGGGAACTCCGGTGGAAGAGATGACACTGGAGCAGTGGGACAAAGTACTCTCCACCAACTTGACCGGTACGTTCCTGTTTTGTCAGGCGGCGGGCAAGGTTATGGTCGCGCAGGGATGGGGCAAGATCATCAACATCGCATCGGTGGCGGGTTTGGGCGGAGCGTCGGCGGAACTGCAGGCGATCGGGTACCATGCGAGCAAAGGTGGGGTAATTGCATTCACCAAGGATCTGGCGTGCAAGTGGGCGCCGCACAACATCCAGGTCAATGCGATCGCCCCGGGATGGTTTCCAACGCATATGTCGGAATGGGTCATTGAGCATCGTAAAGATTCCCTGCTGGAGAAGATCCCGCTCGGCCGCTTTGGCGGCGATCACGACTTGAAAGGCGCAGCCGTTTATCTGGCATCGGACGCTTCGGCGTATGTGACCGGGCACGTACTGGTTGTCGATGGAGGCCAGACGGCATGGTAAGAAGAGTTTCACTATGAATATTCCCCTGACGCCGGTGCGATTTCTTCGCTATTCCGAAGAGCAGTTTCCTCGCAAGACGGCGGTGGTGTGCCAGGATTTGCGATTTACCTATGCCGAGTTTGGCGATCGCGTCGGGCGCCTGGCGGGAGCATTGCGCGCCGCCGGATTGAAGGCTGGCGATCGCGTGGCGTTCCTCAGCCTGAACTGCCATCGGCTGCTCGAGGCCTACTTCGGAGTTCTGGAAGCGGGATGTGTCTTGCTTCCGCTCAACTATCGGCTGGCAGCGCCAGAACTTACCTATATTCTGAATGATTCGGGAGCGACGGTGTTGTTTCTGGAACAAGAGTTTGCCGGTCTTGTGGATTCGTTCCGGCGGGACCTGCGCATGGTGTGCTCGTTTTATCAACTCGACGGGACGCCGCAAGCGGAGTGGCTCTCCGCTCAAACCTACGAGCAGATGCTGGCGTCCGCCACACCCTTCCGCCAAGACTTGATGGAGTTTGACGAAAACTCCGTGGCGGAGATTTTCTACACCAGCGGAACCAGCGCCAATCCGAAGGGCGTGATGCTTACACATCGGAACGTGTACCTGCATGCGATGACCATCGCTTTGTACCATCACTCCCGCTTTGAGGACGTGATGCTACACACGATTCCTCTGTTTCACGCCAATGGCTGGGGAGTTGCGCACACGATCACGTTCGCGGGCGGAACCCATGTCATGCTTCCGCGCTTTTTGCCGGAGGAAGTGTTCCGACTGGTGGAGCGGGAAAAGGCGAGCGCGCTGAGCCTGGTGCCGATTATGGCCACCGTGCTGGTGCATTCGCCGGCGCGTTCCAAGTACAACCTGAGCAGCGTGCAGTGGTGCCTGATCGGCGGCGCGGCATCTTCTCCTACGTTGATCCGCGATGTGGAGCAGACCTTGGGATTTAAATGCTTTTCGTCATACGGACTGACGGAATGTTCGCCCGGGCTGACCACTGCCGAACTGAAACCGGATATGCAGTGCACTCCTGAGGAGCGGTATGTGCTGCAGGCCATGACCGGCTATGCCTATCCCGGGTGTGAGATTCGGGTGGTCGACACAGAGGACAAAGACGTACCGCACGACGGGGTGACCATGGGAGAGATCATTGCCCGGAGTGACGGTGTGATGGCGGGTTACTGGCAACAGCCAGAAGCCACGGCCGAAGTGATGCGGGGCGGATGGTTTCACACCGGCGACATGGCGGTGATCGCGGAGAACGGTTACATCCTCATCGTGGATCGCAAGAAAGACATCATTGTGAGCGGCGGGGAAAATATTTCGTCGCTCGACGTTGAAAAAGCGCTGCTGGCGCACCCGGGCGTTTATGAAGCTGCGGTGATCCCGGTGGCTGACCGGAAATGGGGTGAGGTGCCGAAGGCGGTGGTGGTGGCGAAACCGGGATGCGAACTCAGTGAAGTGGAATTGATCGAGTTTTGCCGGGCGCGTATGGCTCACTACAAGTGTCCGCAATCGATTGAATTTTGCGAGAGCTTGCCCAAGACGGGTACGGGCAAGGTTCTGAAAAGAGAACTGCGCAAGAAGTATCAGGGTGGAGTCCTATGAACAATCTCGTGAGCATCACTAAAGACAATGATGTCGCGGTGATCACTATCGACAATCCTCCGGTGAACGCTCTCAGTCCCGGCGTGCCGGAAGGAATCTGGGCGGCGATCGATGAGATGAATGACGACCCTGCGGTGAAGGCGGCGATCGTAATCGGGGCCGGGCGCACTTTTGTCGCGGGCGCGGACATCAAGGAATTCGGCAAAATGACCTCGGGTGGACCCCGAAGAAGCCTGCATCCATTGCTATTTCACATTGAGGATAGCGGCAAGCCGGTGGTGATGGCGATTCACGGGAATTCGCTTGGCGGTGGACTGGAACTGGCCATGGCCGGCCATTACCGGGTCGCGGCGCCGACGGCACAGGTGGGCCAGCCGGAAGTAAAGCTCGGCATTATTCCCGGCGCCGGTGGGACGCAGCGTCTGCCGCGCTTGGTGGGTCTGGCCAGGGCGGTGGAGATGTGCGCCGAAGGCAAACCGATCTCGGCGCGTGAGGCAGCCACGCTTGGATTGATCGACCGTTTAATCGAAGGCGATCTGCTCGTCGGCGCGGTAGCTTTCGCGCGCGAAATCGCGGGCAAGCCCGCGCACAAGACGCGGGAGCGGACTGAGAAGCTGGGAACGGCTGCGGAGAATGCGGCGATTTTTGCGGCGGCGCGCGAAGCGGTTGGCAAGAAACAGCGCGGCCTGAAGGCTCCTCTGGCGGCGATCGATGCGGTGGAGGCAGGAATGGGATTGTCGTTCGAGGAGGGCTGCCAGGCCGAGGCGAAACTTTTTACCGAATGCCTTTTCTCCGATCAGTCGAAAGCGCTCATCCATGTTTTTTTTGGCGAGCGCGAGGTGGCGAAGATTCCGGACGTTCCCAAGGAAACTCCAGTGATTCCGGTGAACCGCGTGGCGATTGTCGGGTCTGGAACCATGGGCGGAGGGATCGCGATGGTGTTTGCCAACGCGGGCCTTCCAGTGCTGTTGAAGGATGTGGATGAGGCGGCACTCGATCTGGGCATGGGAAAAATCCGCAAGAACTATGCAAGTTCGGTACAGCGCGGACGCTTCACCCAGGCGTTTGTGGACGAACGTCTGCAACTGATCACCCCGGTGCTCAACTACGATGCGTTCTCGGAAGCAGACATGGTGGTGGAGGCGGTTTTCGAAGGCATGGCGCTGAAGAAAACGGTGTTTGCAGATTTGGACCACGTCTGCCGGCGGGGTGTGATTCTGGCGAGCAACACTTCGACGCTCAATATCGACGAAATCGCTAGTGCCACGTCGCGGCCCGAAGCGGTGATTGGAACGCACTTCTTCAGTCCGGCGAACGTAATGCGGTTGCTCGAAATTGTGCGCGGAAAAAAGTCGAGCAAAGAAGTGATTGCCACCTGCATGCAACTGTCGAAGAAGCTGGGCAAGATCGGAGTGCTGGTAGGAAACTGCCGCGGCTTCGTAGGTAACCGCATGTTTGGTCCGTATCGGCGGGAAGCGCAGTTCCTGATCGAAGAAGGCGCGGAGGTGGAGGCGGTAGACCAGGCGCTCGTCGAATTCGGCAACGCCATGGGTCCGCTGGCGACAGGCGATCTGGCGGGTCTCGACGTGGGCTGGCGCATTCGCAAGGAATACCGGCATCTGGAAAAACCTGGAATCCGCCAGCCGTTCGTCGAGGACCGTTTTTGTGAAATGGGACGCTACGGCCAGAAAACGCTGAAGGGATGGTACCGGTATGACGAGAACCGGCGCCCGAGCGCGGATCCAGAGGTTATCGCGCTGGTGCGGAAGTGGAGCGCGGAGGCGGGGATTCCGCAACGGCAGATCTCCGCAGCGGAGATTGTCGATCGCTGCATCTATGCGCTGGTGAATGAGGGAGCGCGGATTCTTGAGGAGGGATACGCGCTGCGGGCGGTCGATATCGACATCATCTATCTCAACGGCTACGGATTTCCTGCGTACCGCGGTGGGCCGATGTGGCATGCCGACACGGTGGGATTGCAGAAGGTCTATCAACGCATTTGCGAATTTCACCAGCAGCACGGAGAGCTGTGGGCTCCGGCTCCTCTGCTGCAACGTTTGGCGCAAGCGGGCAAGACATTTGCCGAATTCGACAGGGAGCAGGTTGCGGCTGCGTAGGAACCTGCAGAGGACAATGTGAGCCAAATCATCCTGGTGCGCCATGGGCAAGCGTCATTGCTGGGGCGGGATTATGACCAGCTCTGTGCCAACGGCGAAACGCAGGCCAAATTGCTCGGTGAATATTGGTCGCGGCGGGGCGTAGTTTTTGACGGCGTCTATTCGGGGCCGCGCGTCCGGCAACTGGAGACGGCCCGGATCGTGAAGGAAGCGTATTGCAGCGCCGGCCTTGCTTTTCCCGAGACAGTGGTCATGAACGAATTCGACGAATATCAAGCGGAGGCAGTGATGCGGGAATGTCTTCCGCAACTGCTGCAAGTAAATGCCGAAATCAAGGAATTGCACCGTGCGTATAAAGAATCTACTGAATTCAGTGACCGGCGCAGGACTTTTCAGAAGTTGTTTGAGGCGGTGATTGTCAAGTGGGTGGCGGGGGAAGTCTCAGCGGACGGTATTGAATCCTGGGATGAATTCTGTTTGCGGGTGGAGCGTGGGCTGGCGCAAGTGGCGCGCGACACTCCTACGGCAGCAAGCGCGGCGATCTTCACATCGGCGGGCACGATTGGCGCGGCGATGCGCCGGGCTCTGCACTTGTCCGCCGCGGATACGCTGCGGGTGACCTGGATGTCGCGCAATGCTTCGCTCAGCGAATTTCTTGCTTCGGGCGAGCGTTTCACGCTGAGCACGTTCAATGCGCACCCGCATCTCGATGGGGACGGCTTGCTGACGTACCGCTAGGCGATACCGGAATTGCGACTATGGTGACACTTTGCGATCAAGCTGGAATGGTGAGAGCAGGCGAGGAACTCGATCTCTCGCGGCTGCAGCCGTTTCTGCTGGAGCACTTCGGCCACAGCGGGCCGGTTACCGTCGAACAATTTCCTGGTGGTCACTCGAATCTTACCTACCTGGTGCGACTGGGAAGCAGGGAAGTCGTGCTGCGACGTCCACCGTTTGGCAGCAAGGTGCGGTCCGCGCATGACATGGCGCGCGAGTATCGTGTGCTATCGAAACTGCATGACGCCTATCCCGTTGCACCGAAGGCGCTCCTCTATTGCGACGATCTTTCGATTCTGAACGCGCCCTTCTATCTAATGGAGCCGATTCGGGGAATGATCCTGCGCCGCGATCCTCCTCCAGGCGTGGCTTTTTCGCAGGAGGCCGCGCGGCGATTGAGCGAAGCCTTCGTCGATAATCTGGCGCGTTTGCACCGCCTGGATTACGCTGCGATCGGCCTGGCCGATTTGGGCAAACCGCAAGGCTATCTCGAACGCCAGGTCAAAGGCTGGATCGAGCGCTACCACAATTCAAAAACACACGACCTGCTGCAAGTCGCGCGCATTTCCGCTTGGCTCACGGAACGAATGCCAGGGAGCCATGACTCGGCGCTGATCCACAATGACTACAAGTATGACAATGTGGTGCTCGATCCCGACGACCCGACGAAGATCGTCGGCGTTTTGGATTGGGAGATGTGCACGCTGGGAGACCCGCTGACGGACCTGGGGACAGCGCTGGCGTACTGGACCGATCCGCAAGATCCAGAAGAGTTGCAGGAAATTCGCAGCGCGCCCACCACTTTATTGGGCACACTAACCCGGGGGCAGTTAGTCGAACGCTACGGGGTCGTGAGCGGCCGCGATCCCGGCGACATGGTCTTCTATCTGACGTTTGCCCGCTTCAAAGTAGCCGTCATCATTCAGCAGATCTACTACCGGTACGCTCAGGGCTTGACCCAGGACGCGCGCTTCGCGGAGATGCCGGAGAGAATCCATACTTTGCTGCGTGCTTCATGGCATTGCGCGGAAAGCGGGACGATATGAACGCCAGCTCGTGCTTCGAAAGAATCAGATTCACAATTTCAAAAAGCGGCATAGGAGCATTTCATGACAACGTTAACCGACATCCCGCGGAAGACGACAAAGGGAACGGCGTTTCTGATCGAAGACGCGGCACCTCAGGACATTTTCACGCCCGAGGAATTGAGCGAGGAACATCTCGCCGTTGGTCACATGGTGGATGAATTCTGGGCCAATGAAGTGGAACCGAATCTGCCGGCGATCCGCGAAAAGAAACCGGGTGTCGCGATGGCCGTGCTGCGGAAATCGGTGGAACTGGGCCTCACCGCGATGACGATCCCGGAGGAGTATGGCGGCATGGCTATGGATTTGCCGTCGCTGATGGTGACTGCGGAACGCATGGGACGGGACGGCTCTTACGGAGGTTGGCACTCGGCGCACACCGGCATCGGCACGCTGCCCATCGTCTACTTTGGCAATGAGCAGCAGAAGCGAAAATATCTGCCAAAGCTGGCGAAACTGGAAATGCTAGCCGCCTATGCGCTCACCGAGCCTCTGGCGGGGTCGGATGCGCTGGCGGCGCGAACGCGGGCCGATCTCTCGGCGGATGGAAAATATTACATGCTGAACGGCCAAAAGATGTGGATCACGAACGGCGGCGCGGCTGATCTGTTTACGGTATTTGCGAAGGTTGGCGGAGAAAAGTTCACCGCGTTTCTGGTCGAGCGGAATTTTCCCGGCGTAAGCAGTGGGGCCGAAGAACACAAGATGGGAATCACCGGCAGTTCCACGACTGCCGTGTATCTCGACAACGTTCCGGTGCCGGTGGAAAACGTGTTGGGAGAAATTGGGCGCGGGCATGTGATCGCATTCAACATCCTGAACATTGGACGGCTGAAGCTCGGTCCGGCCATGGTCGGAGCCGCAAAAAACGTCCTCGCCATTTGCTTGAAGTATGCCAAGCAGCGCAAGGCGTTCGGCTCGACGATTTCAGAGTTCGGCGCGATTCAACACAAGCTGGCGGAAATGGCGATCCGGATTTTTGTGGCCGAGTCGATGGCTTGGCGTGTGGTCGGACTGGTTGAAAATCAAATGCACGGCGCGTCGGCAGAATCCGCGGGTTCCAATCAAGAACTAAAGGCCATCGAGGAGTTTGCCGCGGAGTGTTCGATGGTCAAAGTTTATGCTGCTGAGATGCTGGACTACGTGGTCGATGAAGGAGTTCAGATCCATGGTGGCTATGGATACCATCATGATTATGCGGTGGAGCGCTACTATCGCGATTCGCGGATTAACCGTTTGTTCGAGGGAACCAGCGAAATCAACCGGTTGGTGATCATGGGTATGCCATTGAAGCGGGCAGCGCGGGGACAACTTCCTCTGCTCGAGGCCGCTCGGACCGTCATGCAGCAGACCGACAAGCAATCCGTGAAGGCAATCGGCGACACAGAACTTAACCTAGTTAGCAACGCGAAAGATATCTTTCTGCTGACGCTGGGAGTAGCGCACGAGAAATACGGCGCGCAACTCGAACAACAGCAGGAGATCATCATGAACCTGTCCGACATCATTATGGAAGTGTTTGCCATGGAGTCGGGTCTGCTGCGCAACCGGAAACTGGTGGCGGCCGGTGGCGGAATGAATGCGGCGGATGCCTGCGCCGTGTATTTGCGCGACGCCATAGCCAAGGTCGACCTCGCGTCGAGGACGGTGCTGAGCGCTTGTGCGCGGGGCGAGGAACTGCGGCGAAACCTTTCCCGCTTGCGCGGGTACGCCAGTCACGATCCGGCAAATGCAATTGCACTGCGACGACAGATTGCCGGGCGGCTGTTGGCGAGCGAACGCTATACGGTCTGAGGGTCAGACGGGTAACGAAGGAGGAATCATGGCACTGACCAATCACAGATTTCTGCTGGCCGCGCGTCCGGTCGGAATGCCGAAGCGCAGCGACTGGACCTTCACCGAAGCACCGGTCGGCGAGCCTAAAGAGGGCGAACTGCTGGTTAAGGTGTTGTACATCTCGCTCGATCCGGCGATGCGCGGCTGGATCAATGACGCGCGTTCGTATGTGGCGCCGGTTGCCATCGGAGAGTTGATGAGAGCGCTAGGCGTGGGCATCGTAACTGCGTCGCGCAACCCGCGCTTCGCGGTGGGCGATCACGTCTCCGGAATGTTTGGAGTGCAGGAGTATGCGCTCACCGACGGCAAGGGCGTGACCAAGGTCGACGCAAGGCTCGCTCCGCTGCCAAAGTATCTCAGCGTATTCGGCATGCCGGGCATGACCGCATATTTCGGCCTTCTCGACACAGGCCAGCCGAAGCCGGGCGAGACAGTTGTGGTCTCAGCCGCAGCGGGAGCCGTGGGCGCGGTGGTCGGGCAGATCGCCAAAATCAAGAACTGCCGCGTGGTGGGCATCGCGGGCGGACCCGAGAAGTGCCATTACATCGTGCATGAACTGGGCTTCGACGCAGCCATTGATTACAAATCCGAAAACGTAAGCCAGTCCCTTCGGAAGCATTGCCCCGAGGGCATTGACGTCTATTTTGACAACGTGGGCGGCGCGATTCTGGACGCTGCGCTGGCGCAACTCAGGCTGCGCGCCCGCATCGTGATCTGCGGCGCAATCTCACAATACAACAATACCGGCCCTATCACGGGCCCCAGCAACTATCTCTCTCTGCTTGTGAATCGCGCCACGATGAAGGGCATGCTGGTGCTGGATTACGTGGATCGCTACGCGCAAGCCGGAGCCGAAATGGCGGGGTGGATGGCGGCGGGCAAACTGAAGTCGCGCGAGGATATCGTGGAAGGGCTCGCTACCTTTCCTGAAACTCTGCTCAAGCTTTTTAAGAGTGAGAATTCGGGGAAACTCATGCTGAAAGTGGGTTAGGAAGGGTTGGGGTGGGGCGGAGACGCGGCAAGCCGCGTCTCTACGGCATAAGTACGTTTGCCTCAAAAGGGGATAGATGGCATTCGCGGAAAATCAAGGTACGAAGATTTATTGGGACGAGCAAGGGCAGGGAGCGCCGCTTCTGTTGATCATGGGCCTCGGCTATACGTCGGTCATGTGGCATCGCACACGCCCGGCGCTAGCGAAGCGGTACCGCACAATTGCGTTCGACAATCGAGGCGTGGGGCTGAGCGACGTGCCTCCCGGGCCTTATTCGATTGCTACCATGGCATCGGACGCGGCCGCGATTCTGGATTCTGCCGGCATTTCCCGTGCCCACGTTTTCGGCGTCTCCATGGGTGGCGCAATTGCGCAGGAATTTGCGCTGCAATATCCGGAGCGGACGCGCTCGTTGATTTTAGGCTGCACCGCGCCCGGCGGAGCTTTGGCGGTGCGCGCGGAGGGCAAAGTCGCTGACGTGCTGCTGGCGCGCGGCATGACGCTGGAGCAAGCGCGTGGAGCCATTCTTCCCTACATCTATGACGGGGCGACGCCGCGAACGAAAATCGAGGAAGATGTCAGCCTGCGCCAGCGCTGGCTCCCCTCCTTGCAAGGCTACATGGCACAACTGCAGGCGATCCTGGCGTGGGAGAGCTACAGCCGAATCGCTCAGATCACAGCGCCGACGCTGGTCATTCATGGGAAGTCAGATGCGCTGGTGCCGCCCGGTAATGGGGAGTTGATCGCGAAGCGGATTCCGGGCGCGAAATTCGTCCTGCTCGAGCACGCCAGTCACATGTTTCTCACCGACCAGACCGGAGAGGCAAACAGGGAAATTCTCGAATTTCTTTTGTCGCATGCGGACGGAGAGCCGGGTCCGGAAGCAGGAAGGCCATAACCGATTTTCCGGGGCTGAACGATCTCCAGGCCGACATTCGCGACAGGCATACATCATCATCAAACAAATTCATTTGATGAATTTCACGAACGCGGATAACCTCGCGCCCATCGTGAAAATGCGGCGCTCTGAAAAAGCACGAGCGCGGGGAGTTGTTTGTCATATTCAAACGCAGCAAACCAGCACCGTCGATATGCCGCAGGTCGACAATCTGCCGAATGTCAATTGAATTTCACGCAGGCCAGCTATTGCTGATATGTATGCCAGCCATAGTCGACATGAAGTATTATCTACCGATCAAATGGGGGATGTTATGAGGAGCACAAAGGGGTGGATACTCTCAGCCGGATTTGGTTTCGCGTGCCTGCTGGTGGTATTCGGGATGCTGAGTGCGGCGCACGCTCAAGGTGTAGGCGCGTCGGGAGAAATCACAGGAACAGTCACCGACTCTTCCGGCGGGATTATGCCCAAAGCAACTATCACCGTCGTCGATACCCAGACCGGTCTGAAGCGCACCGCTACGACGAATAACAGCGGTCAATTCCGCGTGGCAGGGCTTTCGCCGGCCACTTACGACGTCAGTGCGGAAATGGCGGGTTTTGCCACCGAGATTCGAAAAAGCGTCACGGTCGCCGTGGGGCAGATAGTCATCTCCGATTTCAAACTGAATCCGTCACAGGTCAAGACCCTTATCGAGGTGACGGACCGGCCGCCCGTGGTGGAGACTGAACGAACAAGCCAGGCGGATACAATCCCACAACAGTACATTACCGACCTGCCCGTGGACCGCCGCGATTACCTTACGTTTACCTTGCTCGCGCCCGGAGTCTCGGATTCCACTCGCTTGGCGGGCGACCAGGATTTCAGAGTCAAGCAAACTCCGCAAAGCGGTCTGTCTTTCTACGGCAGCAATGGCCGGGGCAACAGCATCACGATCGACGGTGGCGAGACCTCAGGCGACAGCGGTGGCGTGCGCCTGACGGTGGGCCAGGACGTTGTGCAGGAATTCCAAATCAATCGCAGCAACTATAACGCGGACCTGGGGAATGCCACCGGTGCGTCCATCAATATTGTGACCAAGTCCGGGACCAACAACGTGCACGGCAGCCTCTTTGGTTTTTTTCGCAACGATGCCATGGATGCCCGCGACCCGTTCGCTTTCAGTTCGGCCCTGGCGCCAGACCCGACTTACTCTAATTTCAACACCACTTCTACCGGCGCTCCCATCAAGAATGCGCTCAGCCGCCAGCAATACGGCGGCGCCATCGGCTTCCCAATCCAGAAAGACAAAACCTTCCTGTTTGCTTCTTTCGAAGGGCTGCGGCAGAACTCACAGAATTCCGTTCCCCTTCTGACCAACAGCAATATCTTCACCGGACCCTCCATTGCTAACGCTATAGCCGACACGAATCCCTTTGCGCCGAGTGATCCGAGGTATGCCCAACAGGCGATTGTTACGGCGCTAGCAAACAACTCGAACTCCGTGCCTTGCCTCGCCGGGCTTCCAAATTTGCCTGGGCCGGAGTGCGCTCTTGCTCTCCAGGGCCTTCTGTCGGTGAGCCCAACCCCAACCTCCCCTCCGAACCCGTTCGTAACGGCGGGTCAGACCTTGTTGAATGCATTTCTCGTAAGCCAGTTTGAAAACGAGGGTGGAGTATTTCCATTCGACTCGCGCCAATATCTGGCGTCGGGCCGCTTGGATCACCGCTTTGATGTGAACAACGAGCTTTCGGTGACCTACCGGTATGGCCACGATAGCGAGCAGTCGCCCGATGTGCAGTCTCTGACCGCTTTGTCGGCGGGAAGTTCCACCCACACCTACGATCATAATCTGCAAGCCGCCTGGTATCACCAGTTCAGTCCAACCACCCAGAACGAGGCTCGGGTGCAGTGGGATTACAACAGCTTCAACGTGATTCCCAACGAGCCCGCGCAGGCGGGTCTTCAGATTCCAGGTTTTATCAATAACCTGGGAACCAACATTTTTCTACCCAGCATCACCATTCTGCGCCGCTACGAATTCGCCGACAATTTCACGCTCATCCGCGGCAATCACACCTTTAAGTTCGGCGGCTACGAACTGGTCCGCGGCAATCACACCGAATCGCACACTTTTTTCCCGGGCCGCTTTGTGTTCGGCCCGCTCCCCGGAGTTGCACTCAGCCCGCAACTTGCAGGCGCCAGCATCAGTTCGTTGCAAGCGGCTGGCCTAGGCCTGCCGCAGGTTTACCAGCAGGGCTTCGGAACTCCGCAAGTCGGGAATTACAACCGGCCCCTGACTGCGTTTTACGCCCAGGACTCCTGGAAGATCGCATCCAACTTCACGCTGAACTACGGTCTCCGCTACGAACTGGACTCGCAATACTCCCCACTGACTACCTATAAGAAGGATTTTGCCCCACGCGTTTCCTTCGCCTGGGATCCCCGCAAGGATCACAAGACCGTGGTCCGCGGCGGCTACGGAATCTTCTACGGACCCATCGACTTCGTCATCCCCGACGTCGACTTGGCTCTTGGGGTTCTGAACAAGAATAAGTCCGCGGTTGAGAACAGCGGATCATTCGGCGGCCAAGTCGCCAACGTCAGCACTATCTGCGGACAGGCCCCGCTTTCGGGAGGTAACGGTACCAGCCCGTGCAACCGGCCAATTTCCATCTATGCGGATAACATTAATGGGGTTCCGCCATTGGGCATAGCCGGGTCGGCAACTATTTTCCAGACACTCTTTGCGCAGGGATTGATTCAGTGCACCACCCCGACCGCAGGGAATAATGCCTGCATCACGCCGGCTGCTGCAGCTGGCCCGTTTCCGGGAGCCCAACCAGTTGGCATCGACGTTACGAATAGCGGTCCCCTCTCTCCACTGTCGGTGATTTTCGTGAACCAGCCCGGCTATCGCCCCCCGATCGCGCAGCAGGCTTCCTTCGGAATTGAACAAGAGATCGGCCCTGGGTTCTCAATCTCTCTAAGCGGCATCTATTCTCATACCCAGAGACTCCCGGTCGCCATCGATACCAACGCGCTGCCGGCACCGTTCAGCACCGTGACTCTGGCCAATGGCTCGACGGTTTCCTATCGCAACTGGAACACGACAGACCCGGTTACTCATTTCACCGCGGATCCACTAGGCGGGATCGAGGGGCAGCCATGCAATACCGTTCAATGCTTCGTTAATCCGCTGATCGTGCAGAACAACCAATATAGCTCTCAGTCCTATGCTCTTTACGAGGGCGTTATCGTGGAAGTCAAAAAGCACTTCCGTGAGCATTTCACCTTGTTCGGCAATTACACCTTTAGTAAAGGCTATGACACGTCCACCGATTACAACTCCGACTACGGCCCGCAGGATCCGACCAACCTGGCCTTGGATCGTAGTCTTTCCGAGTTTAATCAGGAGCATAAACTACTGATTGCGGGAGTGCTCGACAGCCCCTGGAGACAGAGCTTTTTGTCCGGGTTCCAATTGGCTCCTATCTTCACCGCCCACAGCGGACATCCTTTCAACCTGCTGGCCGGTGGAGAGGTCAACGGCGACAATCACATCACCAATGAGCGTCCTATCGGAGCCGCGCGCGACACCGGTCTGGGCCCCGACTATTTCGACTTTGACATGCGCTTGACCTGGGGCCACAAGTTGGGCGAGAAGTCGAACCTGCAGTTTACGGCGGAAGGATTCAACATCGCCAACCGGACAAACTATGCGAGCGTAAACAACGAAGTAAGCCCTCTTTTCGGCTTTGAACCGGGGTTCACGACCTTCAATGTGAAGGGAATCAAACCAGGCACCGCGCTGGCGGGTGGCGGGACAGCGACCTCCAGCACGCCGCTGGCCTTCACCTCCGCCCTGCCCAAGCGCCAGATCCAACTTGGCCTGCGCTTCACGTTCTGAGGCAGGGGCTTACCAGTGTCGAAGGCGCAGCGATTCGGGTGTGGCTTTGGCGCTCAGGCCGAGGCCACGCTCTTGGGTTTGTATTTCAGCAGTTCGAGCTTGGCAATCAAGGCGCGATGCACCTCGTCGGGGCCGTCCGCGATGCGCAGGGTGCGGATTGTGGCAAACATTTCGGTCAGAGGAAAATCGGCGGAGACGCCGGCGCCTCCGTGCATTTGAATCGCCTGGTCGATAATCTTCAGGGCAATGTTGGGAACGGCGACTTTGATCTGGGAGATTTCGCTGCGCGCGCCCTTGGTGCCGACTTCATCGAGCATCCAGGCAGCCTTAAGGGTAAGCAGACGAGCTTGCTCTAACATAATGCGGGCATTGGCAATGACGTCGGCATTACCTCCAAGTTCGGCCAGAGGTTTGCCGAAGGCCACGCGATGGAGCGAACGGTGGCACAAGAGTTCAAGCGCGCGTTCGGCTGCTCCCAACGTGCGCATGCAATGATGAATGCGGCCGGGACCGAGCCGGCCCTGCGCGATTTCGAAACCGCGACCTGGTCCGGCGATGATGTGGTCGAGCGGTACCCGGACATTCGTGAAGCTAACCTCGCCGTGACCGAAAGGCGGGTCATAGGATCCAAACACTGGTACCATGCGCTCGATCTTGACGCCGGGAGTGTCGAGCGGCACTAGAACCATGGAATGACGCTGGTACTTCGAGGCGGAGCGGTCGGTGATGCCCATGAAGATGAGCAGGCGGCAGTGGGGATGGCCGATGCCGGAACTCCACCATTTGCGGCCGTTGAGGACGACGTGATTTCCCTCGATCAGGGCCGTAGCTTGAATGTTCGTGGCATCCGATGAGGCCACGCCGGGCTCCGTCATGCAGAACGCGGACCGAATCTCTCCGGCCAGCAGCGGCGTGAGCCACTGTAGTTTTTGCCCTGCCGAACCATACTTCACCAGTACTTCCATGTTGCCGGTGTCAGGTGCGTTGCAGTTGAAAACCTCGGGGGCAATCGAGCACCGGCCCATGATTTCTGCCAGCGGCGCGTATTCCACATTGGAGAGGCCCGCGCCATACTCCCCGTCCGGGAGAAACAGGTTCCACAAGCCGGCCGATCGCGCTTTGGCCTTCAAAGCCTCCATAACCGGAGGCTGCTTCCAGTTGCGCCAGTCGGGAAGGTTCTGCACTTGCGCGAAATACTCAGGCTCCGCCGGCAAGACGTGTTCTTGCATGAACGCCGAGAGGCGCTGGACATAGCTCTGGGCTCTCGCTGACAAAGAAAAGTCCATTTGGTAGGCGCTCACCCCGCAGGCACCCCAGCCTAGCGATTTCAGCAAAATTCTCCTAATGAATCCTATGAATCTTGTAATATATGCGTCGTGCATTTAAGCCGGGTCGACCTCAACCTGTTTGTGGTGCTGGAAGCCATCTATCGCGAGGGCAACATCACGCGCGCAGGCCACCAACTGAATCTGACCCAACCAGCGATCAGCCACGCCCTGAAGAGACTGCGAGATCTCCTGCAAGACCCGCTCTTCGTGCGCCAAGGGGCGCACATGGTGCCGACGCCGTTCACGCGGAACATGATTGAGCAAGTGCGGCAGGCGTTGCAAATCCTGGAAGCGAACCTCAGCCAGAGTCGCAATTTCGTTCCCGAACACACGCGCCGGAATTTTCACCTGTCGCTGTGGGAATACGCCGAGGCGCTGATTCTTCCAACGTTACTGCAACGCCTGGCACATGTCGCGCCGGGAATGTCGATCACCACGTCGCGGGTGAAGCGCCGGGACCTGGAGACCGAACTGGCGAGCGGTTCGGTCGATCTCGCCATCGACATCCCAATGACAATGAGCGATCGTATCCGGCATAAATGGCTCCTGAATGAACCCTTCGTGGTCATTGCCCGGCACGGCCACCCGGCGATCAAGGACAAACTCGACCTGGATACTTATCTGGCACAACGCCATATTCAGGTCTCTTCCCGACGCCACGGTCCCAGCCTGATTGACGTTGAGCTGAGCCGGCACGGGCTTCGCCGGCAGATTTTTCTGCGCAGCCAACACAACCACACAGCCTGCATGGTGGTGAGTAAGACGGACATGCTGCTGACCTTGCCCGAACCCCACGCGCGACTGCTGAACCTGGGCAAGGTGAACACGGAGTTGATAAATCAGGTATATCCCTTCCCGCTCCCAGAGCCGCGTCTCGAAGCCCACTTGTACTGGCACGAGAGTGTGGAGAATGATCCGGCAAATCGCTGGCTGCGGGAAGAAATCGAAAAAGTGGTGGCTGCGGAACGTCGAGTGCCGGGGATGCCGCGCAGGCGGGCAGGGAGCAGCGTCAGGTCGAAGGGAGAACGCCGCGGGACTCAGTCCGGTTGCGTGGGTGAGGATGTTAGCACTCCACGGGGGCGGTGAAGGATGAAGCGTGAGCATTTCATCAAGGTAGTCGAGGAAGCACTCGACTCGCTGCCAAAGGAATTTCGCAGTCGCATTCACAACGTTGCCGTTCTGGTGGAGGATGAGCCTCCGAACCAACCCTCACGGCAGCGGGGGCACCAAAGGAGGCTGCTTCTGGGTCTCTTTCATGGCGTGCCCACGACCAAGAAGAGCATATTTGACCTGCCGGCAGGGCCTGACCACATCGTGCTCTATCAGAAGAATATTGAAGCGGTCTGCTCCAGCGAGGCCGAAGTCCGCGAACAAATCCGCCTGACGGTCATTCATGAACTGGGCCACTATTTCGGGATGGATGAGAACCAACTGAAAGATGTCTAGCGAACACGCCCCTGCCGGGGACGCGACAGAAATCCAGTGATTGGAGGATATGTCACCGATTGACCGGAGGCTCGGGCTAAACCCGACTTGCACTATGGTCGTCAGCGTTCTCCAGAATGTGGTCCCTCGGGGAAGTCTTGCGCCGAGACTCGGCGCACCCTTGGCTCCTTCATGTGGGAACTCCAAGCTTCGGCAGAAGCCATTGCGTCAGGACAACATAGGCAACAATAAATGCCACTCCCCAAACCCAATTCGGCATGTTCGCACTCTTCCTATCTTCCACCTCCTAGTTTACGCAAAAACGGGTATTTTGAAGCAGAGCCAGCGTTTGCTCCAATGCAATATCGCTACGATCTGATCCAAAGCAGGGGAATGAGGCCAGCCACGGCAAGAGTTGTCATAAGCAAAAGGCTCTGCAACCCCGTTTTCCGGTCGGCGAGACTATAGGCGTAAATTCCTTTGATGAAGTTGTTGCTGGCTGTGGCGATGAGAATTGCGACTGCGGCAACATTCAGAGGAGTGAGGGTGCCCGCTGCCTGAGTCATCCCCATAATAAACGGATCTACGTCGGTAATGCCCATGATGGCGGCCAGAATATTCACTCCCGTTTTTCCAAGATAGGTCACCGCCAACTGGGTCACGATCATCATTCCCAGGAATAAAACAGCGAAGAGAAACGCGGCCCGCAGTTCGAGTGGATTCTTGGGCTCGAACTCCCGCTGTACTGCTTGAGTACTGGAATCCGGCCTGCGCGTCCACAGCCAGCCGACGCCGAGCGCGACAAAGGCAAGGACGAGAAAAGGAAGGGCCAGCAAAGACAGCAGTTGCCGGTTGAACAGTGCCAGAAGCAGGACGAGTCGAAGGTACATGGCGCCGGATGCGATCAAGATGCCACCGGCAAAAAGGTGAGGATGCTGTTCACGAGCGGCGCGGCGTGCCATCACGATGGTAGTGACGGTTGACGAATACGCTCCGCCCAGAAACGCGGCCAGGACGACACCCCCTCGTTGCTTCGTCAACTTCTGCAGAACGTAACTGCCATACGAAATGGAGCTGACGGCGACGACCACAAGCCAAGTCTTGAAAGGGTTGATATGGAATCGAGTAAACTCCTGATTCGGGAATACAGGCAGGAGGACGCCGGTCAAGAGGAGAAACTTGGCGAATGTAAGAATCTCATCTGGAGCGATGCGAACGGCAAGCTTCTCCAGAGCTGCTTTGAGATCGAGCAGCAGCAGGCTGGCAACGGCCAGCGTTGTAGCAGTCCAGAAATGCCCGTAGCAGACCAAAGCTCCTACGAGGAAAGTTGCGAGACCGGACATCTCTGTCGTTACGCCCGCGGCTTCAGCAGTGGAAAGCTTGTGCCAGTAGGACAAAAGCAAGAATCCGGCGACTACCAGAAAGCCAATTATCAGTGCCAGCAGTTGCGTGCCCGCAAGAAGGGCAATGGAATAACCAATCAGTCCGATGAGCGGGAATGTGCGTACTCCGCCGAAGGAATACGAGCCTGCGGTCGCCTTGTGTTCTTCCCGCTCCAGTCCTATCAGAAAAGATAAGAAAAGGACGAGAACAATCTTCAGAGCCTCGGCGGGCAGCAAGTGGTAGAGTCCCACTAAAATCGCACCTCCCAGCAGACTGGTCGTTGCCCATTCTACTCTGCTCCAGATCTTCTCGTGGAAAAAGCATGCAATTGTGATGGGACAGATTTGAAGTGAATCGGCCCATCGTGATTCTTTGGCCAGACTTGTTGGGAAAACCTACTCGAATGCTGGGAATCCCGACATATAACAGTGCAAATTACTCGTAAGTTATTGCATTCACACAATGGCGTCTGAATTGCTATTTATGAATTGGCCGCTGGCTAGCGGCAAGGAGGTCAATCTACATGGCAAATGATTGGACATTTTGGCTGCAAGTGATGAACCTCGCGTTGGTCGCGGTCACACTCTTGGCGGCGCTTGTGGTGACGGGCGCTGTGGGCTGGGAATTGTGGGCGCGAAGGGAACACAAGGCGCGTGCGGCGAACACACTGGATAGGGAACTGTGGGCGATGTCGCGTGCGGACCTGCACACTTTAGCAGTACCAGGGTTGGGGCTTACCATGGCCGATGGAGGCGAGAAAGTCGAGCCTTCGGAGGCAGAGTCTTCAGAGAACAAACCGCGGCGGAAGTGAGTTATGGCGTGCCCCTTTCTTAGAGAAGGCCGTGCACGATACTGCCATGCTGCGCCAGTGCAGAAGTTGATCCTCGACGGGCCTGGGGTGGCGGCCGACGGCGGCCGATGTACCTCATCGGAATACCGGCAGTGCCCTTTGGCTACCACCAGCCCCGCGCAACTGGAGCGCTGTCCTCATCTGGAGGAGGTCCGCGTACAGTATTGCGGCGCCTCATCGGTGACGAAGCTGATACCCTTCAGCGACTCGCAACTTTCGAGTTGCACAAGCAATAGCTACCGCTATTGCGATTCTTATTTGTCGCTGGCGCGGCCACACGCGACGACTCCGCCACCACATCTTCTATATACCCCAAACCATTTCTGGTTAGACACCGAAGAATCCGGGTTGTGCCATCTCGGTCTCGATGGGTTTCTGGCCAACGTGACCGGGAATGTTGAAGGCGTAACCTTCGTAACACTGCATGGAAGCCATTGTCCCGCTCTGACGCTTACCATCAATGGAGTGGAATGGCCCATGAGTTTTCCGAACCCGCTGCTGATTGAAAGAGTAAACAGCCGGGTTCGCAGCGATCCGGCCAGGTTGACGGTCGACCCTTACGGCGCAGGCTGGTTGTTCGAAGGCTGGGAACTGCCGGGCCGGACGCGCGCCGGCCTTATCTCTGGGCAGCAAGCCGCGGCCTGGCAGGCTGAGGAACAACAGCGGCTGGCGCGCGAAATCCACCAAACGCATGCCGTGGACTGTGATGGCGGCGTGCCGGTACGCGGAGTGGCTCAGTTGTTACCGCGGCAGCATCTGGTGTGTTTGTTCCAGCATTTCTTTTCCAGGAAGGACTGGACGGTGGAGGAATGAGCGCCAGGCGGAACATTCTCGTATTCGGATTTGGGCTTGCGGTCACACTGTTGGCCGGGTGGGTAGCGTTTCCGCGCGTGCTCTACGTGCAAAAGCAACAGCCGCTTGAATTTCGGCACAAGACGCATGCGGAAAAATCCGGGCTCGCGGAATGCAGCCAGTGCCATGCTCTTCGCGATGACGGCACGTTTGCAGGAATTCCTGCGATGGAGACTTGCGCCGGCTGCCATTCGGAGAAGATGGGAACAAGTAAGGCGGAAGCAATCCTGGTGGACACGTACATCAAGCCGGGGAAAGAAACTCCTTGGTTGGTGTACGCGCGGCAGCCGGCAAATGTCTGGTTTTCGCACGCCATCCATGTGAAGCGCGCCAATCTAGCCTGCGTCGAATGTCACTCGACTTATGGCGAAACTGACGAGCTGCGGCCTTATGCGCAGGACCGCATCAGCGGATATAGTCGCGATATTTGGGGGCACTCGATCTCGCGGCTGCGCCGCGCGCCGCACGAGGGCATGAAGATGAGCGACTGCGAAGACTGCCATCGGCAGCACAACCTCGAGGTGGGCTGCCTCGGTTGCCATGAATAAAGGAGAAGCATGAAGCTCACACGACGAGATCTGCTGTGGGGTGTAGCCGGAACGGCGGGTCTGCTGGTCACACCGGTGCCGTGGAAGCTGCTGGATGACGTTTCCATCTGGAGCCAGAACTGGCCATGGATTCCGCAGCCCGCACACGGCCCCGTCGAAGTGAAGCAGTCATTCTGCACCTTGTGTCCCAATGGATGCGGAATGCGTGTGCGAATGGCAGCGGGATGGCCGGTAGGGGTTTCCGGCGTGGCCAGTCATCCCATCAGCCGGGGAGCGCTGTGCCCCCTCGGCTACGGAGCCCATCAACTGAACTGGCATCCGCAACGGTTGCGCACGGTGCGTCATGGGGCCAGTTCTTCCTCGTGGGAAGCAGCACGAGCGGCGTTTGCCAAAGCTTGCAGCGAGGGGCCAATCGCGATCGTCGATGGCTATCCCGGGCGCGCGGCTTCATCGGTATTCGAAACTTTCGTTCAAAAGCGGAACGGCAGCTATCGCACGGTTCCAGGCCCGGAGACTCAAGCCTTGTCGCCGTATGAAAGTTGGAGTGGCATGCCTGCGTTCGGGTTGGGATACGACCTTGAGAACGCACAGACCATCGTGAGCTTTGGTGCGCCGTTGCTGGATGGGTGGGGCACTCCCGGACGGTTCACACGACTGTGGGCGGAGCGCGCGGCGGGTTCGACGGACCCGCAACTGCGCCTGATTCAAGTGGACGCCTCGTTGTCGAGGACCGCTGCCCGTGCGTGGCAGTGGGTGCCAGTTCATGCTGGCTCTGAGGCCGCTTTGGCGGCGGGCGTGGCGCGCGTGCTGCTCGAAGAGCGCCTTGTCCCGGCACGCGGCCCGATGCCACCGATGACACTCGCTGAAGCAACCGCGCAGACCGGGCTCAGCACGGGCGCGATCTCCGATCTGGCGCGGACGATGGTTGCAAGGCCTCCCGTGGTGGCGATCGCGAACGATGACAATCCGGCGATTGCAGCAGTGAACGTAGTACTGGGCGCCGCCGGAGCACGCGGCGGCATCGTGAGGAAATCGAAACATGCCGAGTCATATTCTTCCGCTGACACTGGCATCAACTCTGTGCGCGCGGTGCTGATTGATTCCACCGTCCCTTGGGACTTTACCCCGCACACGAATGCCGAGGTCTTCCGCTTTGCCGCTTGGGATGGAGGATCAGGCACAGCCGACTGGCTGTTGCCTGCGCCTGGCTTCCTGGAAGAGTTGACCGATGTTCCTACCGCGCCCGCGTCGGCGATTGAGACCTACGCGGTCGCTCCCGGCTTGCTGAAGCCGCCGGCGGAAGTGCAGAGTGCCGCGCAGTTCCTGGGCGGCATCGATCCCGCTTTGATCACGGTGGAGAAGATCATTCACAGCCGATGCGCAGATCTCTTCCGTGGGCGTGCGGGAACTCTGCAGGGACAAGGACAGGAAACGACACCTGTCGCGAAGTTCGCATCCGTGCAGAAGCTCGAAGAGCAACTCTGGAAGGGAGCAGTCTGGGTCGACGAGCCGCCGCGTTCCGCCGCCTTTCGATGCGAATTGAAGGTATGGCCGGCAACCGTCGGTTCCGCGCAGAGCGTGAGTTCGTCAAGCGTGAACTGGTCTAAAGCCTGGCGCGCGCCGGTGTTGCCTCCATTGGCCTCGAAACTCTACCAGGAATCCAGCTTACGTGAAGCGCCGGATCGGAGAAATGTATGAACGCCCGTTACGGCATGGTAATCGACCTGGATCGCTGCACCGGTTGCGGATCATGCATGGTGGCGTGCGCAGCTGAGAATAATGTGCCGCCTATTCCACAAGCGACTCCTCGAACCGGGACGACCCCAATGCTGGTGCGCCGGGTGTCGAATGGAATGGAGGGAAGCGCGCAGCGCGAGGTGTTCATCCCCATCACGTGCATGCATTGCGAGCACGAGACGCCGTGTGTGAGCGTGTGCCCGCAGCAAGCCGTCGAAGTGGATAAGGCTACCGGGATAGTCATGCAAATGCCGCAGCGCTGCCTGGGATGCCGCTATTGCATGACCGCTTGTCCCTATCACGCGCGCTACTTCAACTGGTGGGATCCGGCGTGGCCTGCGGGAATGGAGAAGAGCCTGAATCCGGGAGTTGCGGTGCGGATGCGCGGTGTGGTGGAGAAGTGCAATATGTGCCACGCGCGGCTGCATTCTGCCATGGCGAAGGCCGCGGCTGCGGGAAAGCGGGAGATCAATCTTGCCGACTACGTTCCAGCTTGCGTGGAAGCTTGCCCGACGGCGGCGATCCGGTTCGGAAATCTGGCGGACCAGAACGATCCTGTTTCTCATGAAGCACGCTCCCCGGACGCATTCCGGTTGCTGGCGCGCCTGGACACCGAGCCGAAGGTTTATTACAAGTCGAAGGAGGCATGGGTGAAAGCGTTGGCAGAGTCCAAGTCCGGTCCTGGCTCCGAGGTCAAACGTTCGGAGGTCAAACATGGCTAGCACCGCCTTGGCAGACAGCCGCTGGATCGCCCGAGGCGAAGAGCGCACCTCGCTCCCGCAATTCCTGCTCTGGTTGGCTCCCTGGGCCGTTGTGCTCGCGCTGGGAGTATATGCGGCGGGGCTGTGCCTATATTACGGGTTGAACCAGACCAACATGGACAACCGGTTTGCCTTTGGCCTGTGGATCTTTCTGGATCTGGGTGTGATTGCGCTGGGCGCGGGTGCGTTCTTCACCGGATTTCTGGTTTACATTCTGAAGCGCGCCGAACTGCAGCCGATCCTGAACACTGCGGTCGTCGTTGGCTTCATCTGCTACAGCGGTGCAGTCGGCATATTAATGATAGACGTGGGCCAGCCACTGCGCGCGTGGTTCACATTCTGGCATCCGAATACGCACTCGATGCTCACCGAGGTCACTTTCTGTATTTCCTGTTATTTGCTGGTGCTCTGCCTGGAATACATACCGATCCTGCTGCGGAACCGCCAGTTGCGCAAGCTGCCATCGTTCCTGGTCTTTGAACATCAGCTACACAAACTGGTGCCGGTGCTGGCAGGCGTGGGAACGCTGCTCTCGTTCTTCCACCAGGGATCGCTGGGCGGCCTTTATGGAGTGTTACGCGGCCGTCCCTTCGCTTTCCGGGAAGGGTTTTTCATCTGGCCTTCTACATTCTTCCTGTTCATTTTATCTGCGATTGCTTCGGGACCGAGCTTTCTGATGTTAGTGACGGCGACCGTCGAGAAGGTAACCGGTCGACGCCTGGTACCGCAGGAACTTTTCCAGCGCCTGGGATTTATCTCGGGCGTGCTGCTCGCGATTTACATCGCGGCTAAGTCGATTGACACGCTGATCTGGCTGAACTTCACTTCACCGTCGATGGGCTTTGCTCCCTGGCAGTATTACAGCTATAAACCATTTGGCTTGCCGATCGTGTTTGCGGAGATTGTGCTCTTCGGCCTGCTACCGGCTTTTCTGCTCACCTACCGCCGCACAGCAAAGCGGCGCGGATTGCTCCTGAGTGCGGCAGCGCTGGCTTGTGCGGGCATATTGCTGAACCGTTTTGTTCTCACCGTGCAAACGCTGGCTTTGCCGACTTTAGCTTTCGACGATTTCCTGCACTACACGCCGAGTTGGCAAGAGGTGGCTAGCTTCGGTGGCGTGCTTGGATATGGAGTGATTGTCTACTCCTTGTCGTATCGCTATCTGCCGCTGTTTGCACATGCAAAAGAAGGAGGAAACACACATGTTTCCGGGAGTTGATGGGTTCCGCTGGACTTTAGGTCACATTCTGTTTCTGTCTCTGTTTTTTGCCGTGGCGCTGACCATTCTGGTAACCGTGGTCTCCGCCGTGTGGCGCACGGTGCGCGACTTTCGGACGAATCGGGCGATCGAGTTGTGCTGGAAGTCGGACTTTGCGCAGTTGCCGGAGACGGAACGCCGCTGTCGCCACGAACTTGCGGGCAGAGTGATGTCGAGAACCTGCGACAATGCCTTTGATTGCCGCCAGTGCAGCAATTACTCGCAGTTCGCGGTGCAGCCGGCGAGGGGAATCGTGCACGACCTGGGGATCAATTATTCCAATGACCGCTTTTACCATCGGGGCCACACCTGGGTGAAGCCGGAGGAGGACGGCACGCTCACCATCGGCCCCGATGAATTGGCTGAGCGTCTGATCGGGAGTCCTGATTCCATCGAGATGCCCGAGATGGGCAGTGAAATCGAAATCAATGGGACCGCCTGGCAGATGACGAAGAACGGCAAGGAGATTCGGGTTCGAGCCCCCATTGAGGGGACGGTCGTGGGTATCGGAGGCCCGAAGGAAGGCTGGTATCTGAAGCTGCGCCCGCGACTGAATCCAAGCGATCCGGTGACGCTGCGGCATCTTCTCCGCGGGCCCGAAGTTCACTTTTGGCTGTCTCGTGAACTGGAGCGATTGCAACTGCAACTGCGACCTCCGAACACTGCGCCCAGCCTGGCAGATGGCGGAGTGCTGATCGATGGCTTGATGGACGCCATGCCGGAAGCCGATTGGGGCACGGTGCTTGCCGACACATTTCTGGAAACTTAGCATGAATCCAGAATTGCCGTTCCCACCCGGCAATAGCCGAGCTGCGCTCGGCCTGGACGGCCGAGGCGGCCGTCCCTACGCGACCGGTGAATCAGTGCGTAATCTCGTAATGCTTGAGCTTGTCGTAGAGCGTCGAGCGATCAATGCCCAGGGCAGCGGAGGCCTCTTTGACGTTGCCGTGTTTCCGCTCGAGGGCGGCTACGATGGCCTTGCGTTCAAGTTCGTCGAGAGAAACATCGGGGACTTCCCAATTCTGTGATGCCCCGGGGCTCCGCTGGAGCCATGAGAAATCCTGCTCGTCGAGCGTGCCATTGCGACAGGTCACAATGGCGCGCTCGATTACGTTCTCCAGTTCCCGCACGTTTCCGGGCCAATCATAGGCAATCAGCAGCTTCAAAGCTGCCGCGGAAACACCGCTGATATCCTTGCCCAGTTCGCAGGAGATGCGCTGCACGAAGTGTTCCGCCAACAGGGGAATATCCTCGCGCCGTTCGCGCAGCGGAGGAATGCGAATCTCAATCACGTTGAGGCGATAGTACAAATCCTCGCGGAACCTCCCCTGCTTGACCTCGTCGGCTAGGTTCTTGTTGGTGGCGGCAATGATCCGCACGTCTACCTCTACTTCCTCATTGCCTCCGACCCGGTAGAAGCGGCGCTCCTGCAAAACCCTCAGAAGATCGGCTTGCAATTTGGGTGAAATATCGCCGATTTCATCGAGGAGGATGGTGCCCCCGTCGGCCAGTTCAAACTTGCCCTTCGCTTGCGCATTCGCGCCGGTGAAGGCGCCTTTTTCATAGCCGAATAACTCGCTCTCCAGCAAGGTTTCGGTCAGCGCGGCACAACTCACGGTAATGAATGGCTTGGCGGCGCGGTCGCCGGAGAAGTGGATGGCTCGCGCCACCAGTTCCTTGCCCGTACCGCTTTCGCCCCGAATCAGCACCGTGCTGCGCAGGCTGGCGATGTCGTGGGTCAAAGCCAGTAGGTCTTCCATGCGCGCATTCTTGGTGATGATGTCGTGGTGACGGTATTGGCGGCTGATCTTCTTGCGCAGAATCGCATTCTCGCTCTGCAACTTCTTGAGCTTCAGGATGCGCGAGACCAGCATCGAGATTTCCTGCGGATTGCAAGGTTTGACGATGTATTCCTGCGCTCCTTCTTTCATGGCCTGAATGGCGGTATCGACGGTAGCGTAGGCGGTAATAATAATGACGGACGCTTCCGGGCGAATGCGGTGGATCTCCATCATGGTCTCGATGCCATCCATGCCGCCGGGCATCTTCAAATCGATGAAGCAGATGACGTAATCCGTCGATTTGGCAAGTTCCAGCGCCTTCTGTCCATTGGACGCGGTGTCGACGTGGTAGCCATCTTCGCGCAACCAGGCAGCCATCGATTCACACATCACGTCTTCATCGTCCACGACCAGGATTACCCAACTCTTCTTCATACTCCTCCTCGCGAAGTAAAGCGCTCGACCAACTGGGCGCCGCAGCGCTCGCAGTATTGTGCTTCTTTGCCATCGACCAACTCGATGTGGGTGGCCAGGCTCATGGCACACTTCGGATCGGGACAATGGGCAAGTCCGAAGGTGTGTCCCAACTCGTGCAGTACTTCCTTGACGGCGCGCTCGCGGAGCAGATTTTCATTTTCGGGAAGGCCGTAGAACTCCTGGTGCAGGCGGCAGAGCGAGACCACGGCGATGGGACCATCAAGGTTCGCCTGCCCAAACAGAAAAGTGAGCATCGGAATCGACAGGTCCACGTCCGTGACCCCGAGAACCCGGGTGGCATCAGGCGGAGCAGATTGAGCCAGCATCTTCATGATTTCTACCGACTGGTATTGCCCTCGCTTTCTGTCATAGGCGGCTTCCGGAAGCGATAAAGGAGGCAATCGCCGGAGGGGAAGGGGAAACCACTCGGCGGCTGCGTTTTCGATCCATTCCAACGCCTTTTCGGGCACACTCCCGATCGCCACGAGACATAGAGCATTCACACGCCATGTACCTGCACTTCTCTCTGCTCGGCGCCGGCGCTGCGCGACTTCAGCGGGAGAGTTACGGTGAAGGTTGTGCCTTCATTGCGCTGGCTCGTGACTTCCACTTCACCTTCGTGAGCCTTCACGATCCCGTAGAGCACGGCCAACCCCAGACCGACTCCCTTGCCATCGGCTTTGGTGGTGAAGAACGGGTCGAAGATCTTGTGCAGGTTTTCCGGAGCGATGCCTTCGCCGGTATCCTGAACGCAAAGCTCAACGTTATTCCCATCATCGACCAAGCGGGTGCGAATGGTCAGCTTGCCGCCACCCTGCGACTGCATCGCCTGCGCGCCATTCAAGACGAGATTCAGAATCACTTGCTGCATTTGCGACGCGTCGCACTCCACCGACGGGAGATCGTCCTGCAGTTCCAGAACAACTTCGGCGTTGATCAGCTTGAGTTTGTGGCCAGCCAGACCGAGCGTGGTGCGAACCAGCTTATTCAGGTCCGCAGGCGCGCGCTGCGGCTTGGAACGGCGCGAAAATGCCAGCAGGTCCGACACAATGCGTCCGACGCGGGCGGTCTCTGACGAAATTAAGCTGAGATATTTGCGGAATTCAGCTTCGCGTCCCTGCGGGTACATGCCATTGGCCATCAGGCGCTCCAGCAGCATGGAAAGGTTGAGCACACCAGAAACGGGATTATTGATCTCGTGAGCCACGCTGGCAGAGAGCGTGCCGAGGGTTGCCAAGCGATCGGCTTGAATGAGCTTGCGCTGGGCAGTTTGCAGTTGCTGGGTGCGCTCTTCCACCTTGCTCTCCAGCGTCTGCTGCATGTCGTTCAACTCGGCGACAGCCAATTTCAGGCGCTCGCGCATCAGGTTGAACGAGTCCACCAGGTCGTCGATTTCCTGGCTTCGACGCGTGGCTTGGATAGGCCGGTCCAATTCCATGGCGCTTACGGCCTTGGTGCCCTCGATCAGTTGTTGAATCGGGGTGGCGACAAAACGCCGCGTGAACAGGATGACGAAGGCTGCTCCAATTAGTACTTCAAGCGAGGTCGAAATGACGGTTTGCAGCATCATGGCCTGGGTCTGCCGCTGGACGGGATCCAATCGCAAAGCAATATCCACAATGCCGAGCACCTTGGTAGAGGCGCTGTGAGCATGGCAACTCGCGTTGCTGCACGAAGGCTCGTTGTAGATGGGTGTCACCATGTTGATGGTCTTGATGCCGTTCGGCGAAGTGGCATAACGAACGCGTGAGTCTTCCGTGGGCTTATCCCGAGCTGGTCCCGTGCTGTGACAACTAATGCAGACTTCGTTCGATGAGTTGCTAAGGCTGGGATGCTCGCGCGCATCGGTCGAGAACATCAGCCTGCCCTCGCGGTTGAACATCCGGATGCGATCGACGCCTTGTTTGTCAGCAATCATGCGCATGATCTCGTACGCGGCCTTGCGGTCGTCGTCGAGCATGGCATGCCAGGCTGCGCCGGTAATGCTGCGAGAAAGCTGGTCCGCTCCCAGGATCATGGTCTCTACTAAACGTTGCTTCTGAGTGCGATAGTTGAAGTATCCACTGACACAACTGATGGCAACGATCAGTACGGTGAGCGACAGAATCAGCTTGGGGCCGAGTTTGCGAGGCATTTGGGCCCTTAACACGAGGGATTCCCCCTAAGTCAAAGATACGCAGGGGAATGGAGACCTTGCAGTGATTATCACCGCGCCCACGAGTGATCTTGGTCACAGGGACAAACTGGGAGGATTCAGCCCGTTATGCGAAACGCAGCTTGCTTGGATTCCGGATTGGGCTACCCATATCTCATTTCAGCAGCGCGTCGATAGTCACGATATCCACCAACCCGGAGCAGCCGTAGATTGCCGGTAGAATGCGATTCGGCGGGTGACTGCGGCGCAGTTGCGCGACTCGCTCCGTTCCTGCCCGGTAAGCCGGAAGATACATTCGGCCGAGCAAGGGATGGCGTCCCCAAGCGCCAGAGAGTTTGTCGGCGCGTTCCTCGGTGACGAGAAAATCGCGGCGCAGCGTGGCCGCGACCTCGGCCTGTGGCTTTCCCTCGCCCCAGGTCAGATACGATGACTGATTCTTGGCATCGTCCTGTAACAGGGCCAGCAGCACTCCGATTTGCAAATCTTCGTCGGGCAATTGCTCGACTTCGGTGACGCCGTGCGCGATCAGAATCGCGTTATTGGCGAGGCCCTCAAACAGCGTGGCGGCGCGGGTGTTCATGGTGAGCACGGTCGTCTCAAAGCCGGCTTTCCCGCGCACGTACAAATTTTGCAGATAGGCGAAGGTGGTCACGTGGCCGGGCTCTACCTCATGACTGACAAGATGTTCAAACTCGGGAAACGAAATCTGCAGCGAGGCATTGATCTCGTAAGTGGCTTCATATTTAGGCGAACCGTCGGCATTCCGGGCCCGCCCAATGTAATTCATGGAGCCGGAGAACCAGGCATCCTTGATGGGCAGAAATTCGATGTTCGCGCGCGGTACCGTCGCCAGTTCCTTGGGGAGGTGGGGGAGCAGATTCTTGGCGCAGAGCTGGTCAAGCTGCGCGATCACGGCCGCGCTCAGAGCGCGCACCGATGCCAACGGGGCCACGCGCTCACGGCGCCAGCCATCGACTGCTTTTAACAACTGGTCCGAGTCCGACGATGCATAGCCAGCCCGGCCGAGCAATTCGGCAACGCGAGCCCGCTTTTTCTCCGGCTTGGAAGGCTCGGGCGGTTTGCCCGTCGAGGCTTCCACGCAGCGAGGGTAGGGGACTGGCTTGCCTTTGCCGAGTACTTCCATAGCGAGGTCCCACATAACGTCGAGGCAATCCGCCAGGCTAACCAGATAAGGCTTGCGCAGGGCGGCTGACTTCCCTGCGAGCTTTCCGGCTTCTTCGCGGATCCCCGTGATTGCTTTAGGAAGATTCACTTCGCGAAGATACTGCTCTACGGCAGCGCGATCTACGTTTTTGCCCGAGACGCCTCCACATTCGCGCAGCCGTTTTGCGGCTGGATGCGTGTAAGCAACGGGAAGGGGTTCGTCGGAAAACCAGCAATCGGCGATGAAGCGCCCGGTGCCCGAGGGGCACATGACGTCGCCTCCCCAGAGTGTATCGATACCGAGAACTGCATCTGCGACGTAGCGACCGGCTTGATCATTGTGGATTACGGCGCTCGTCTTTTTTCCTGAGCTTGCCTTGGCGACGGCCGGTTTCTTTGCGGCAGTTTTGCGCGAAGCTTTTTCCAGGGAATCGATCTTCTTCAACTCTTTCTTCTTTGATTTTCGAGGCATTAGAGCTCCTTTTCTTTTTTGAGGGAACCGAACCAGACATAAATGCAGAGGCCAATGAAGAACAGAGCAGAAACGGATTGCGAGACCAGATCGTTTGAATAGAAAGGCGTTTGGATCAGATCTTCGCGATACCAGTGGGACAGGTGCAAGGCCGCGCCGATCACGCCGCCGAGCGCGCCCCCGGCCATCAGGCCTGAGGCGATGATGATGCCGCGCTCGCGGATGCTCTTGCCGTGTTCGCCACCAATTTTTTCACCGCGCTTGTTGACCAGGTGCGAGAGGAATCCGCCGGTCAAGATCGGCGTGGTCAGCTGGAGCGGCAGATAGATTCCCAGCGCGAAGACCATGGAAGAGACCCCAAGCATCTCAAGCACCACGGTGATCATGGCGCCGATACCGAACAGCATGTAGGCGACCGGTTGGCCGCTCATGAATCCCGAGACCACCGCTTTCAGAGCGGAGGCTTGGGGCGCGACCAGGACCTGACGCAGGTCGCCGGGAGTTGCTTCTCCAAACTGATAGGCCTTGGCGAGCAGGACGATGGTTAACCCCGCGGTGATCGCCGCCGCGGTAACCCCGATAAACTTCACCTTCTCCTGGGCCGCAGGCGTGGAACCGAGCCAGTAGCCGGCTTTCAGGTCGGTAATGAACTGTCCGGAGGCGCACAGGGCCACACAGACCATACCGGCCAAAGCCATCACGAAGAACATGCCGGTGGTCCCGGAGAGTCCGAACTTCAGCAACACCACGGCGGAAACGATTACGGTCAGCAGCGTCATGCCGCTGGCCGGGTTGTTTGCCGTGGTGGCAATGGCGTTGGCAGCAACCGTGGTGAAGAAGAATGAGAACAGCAACGTCAGAGCCAGGCCTACGACGACCACGGTCCATGAAACGTGAAGTTGTCCGAAGAAGACGGCGACTGCGATTGCCCCCAGCACCACGCCGAGGAGGATAGTGGTGATGGGAATGTCACGGTCGGTGCGTTCCATTTGCGGCGCTTCGCCGTGGCGGAAGGCATGGAGCGCGATGCCGAACGATCCGGTAATCACGCGCAGCGACTTGAGGAGACCGGCGAGACCGGCGGTCGCGATGGCGCCGACGCCGATGAAGCGCACGTAATAGCGGTAGATGTCCGAGGCCGCCATGTGCGAAATGGGAATGGTGGCGGGATAGACCGTGGTGTCGCCCATGTGGCTGCCGATGAACCAAATCAGCGGGACGAGCACGAAGTTCACCAGAATGCCGCCGGCGCAAAAGACCAGGGCGATGCGCAGGCCGATCACGTAGCCGATGCCCAGGATGAAGCCAACTGCGTCAAAATTAAAAACCATGCGGCCACGATCGGCGAGTGAACGCACTACGGGTACGAACTGGAAGTTCAGGTACTCCTTCCAGACGTGGAAGGTGGTGACAAAGAAGTCATAAATGGCGGCGATGACGGTGGCCTGCAGCAGTAGTTTGGCTTGCGATCCGCCTTTCTCGCCGGTGACCAGGACTTCGGTGATCGCCGTGGCCTCGGGAAAGGGGAACTTGCCGTGCATCTCGCGTACAAAGTAGCGCCGCAGTGGAATGAGGAAGAGCACGCCCAGGCAGCCGCCGGCCAGGCAGATGAAGATGGTCTGCACCGGATGCGGGTCGAGGTGGAGAATGTAGAGCGCCGGCAGGGTGAAGACGGCGCCGGACACCACGGCGGCGGAGGCGCCGCCCATGCCGGTGATGATCATGTTCTCGAGCAGGGTGGAGCGCCGCTTGTAGACGCGCGCCAAGCCGATGGCGAGGATGGAGATGGGAATCGCCGCCTCCATTCCCTGGCCGACTTTGAGTGTGGAATAGGCCGACGCTACGCTGAAGACAATACACAGCAACGTGCCCCAGAACACCGAGCGCCAGGTCACCTCCGGCAGCGCCATGCTGGCGGGCACCAGTGGTATGTAGACTTCGCCGGGCTTCAGCGGTTGGTACGCGTTTTCAGGAAGAGACTTGGTTTCGACTTCGTCCATGAGGAACGAGCCTCCTGACCGGGACGAAGACTCAACCTCATCGTCGCCCCATCGCGGTGCCTTGAGAAGGGTCGCGATTGTCAACCAGCAAGTCAAACACAGGGTGCCGAGCTACAGCAAGGAGGGAGATCACACGGGGAGGGGATTCAAGAGGCGATCCTGTCAGCCATCGAGGCGTTGAGGCTATTCCATTGTGATTTGCCGGACCACTTCCTCTACCGCCAGTTTCACCTCTGGCGAGACTTCGGTTCCAGCTTCGAAGCGGCGTCCTTCGATTCCGTAAATCCGCAGCCGGTGTGGCAGTCGGTCGAGGACACGAGCCAGAGTGATGGCTTCGGATAATCCCAATCCGTGGGTGGACGTAGATCGGCGAGTTGGAAAATTTGTTTGCCAGCCCTCCCATCGCCACACCGTACCGGCAGGCGCGCCTGTCTCGATCGCGTCCACTACGACTACGTGATCGGCCCCTCGCCACGCTTCCAGCAACTCCGAGGCTTCCCCAGTGCGCGTCTCGGCTTCTACTCCAAGGTCTCGCAGGCGCCCAGCCACCAGTGCTCCGGCGCCGTCGTCGCCTCGCTCAGGATTCCCACAACAGATGATCCGCATGAATCAGAGGCCGTCCGCCTCGGCTCGCTCGGTCTTGGCTTGCTCCACCGTGAGTTTTAGAAAGTGTGTGGCGCAGGAAATGCACGGGTCGTAGTTGCGTATCGCCTGCTCGCACTTCCAGGTTGCTTCTTCCTGAGGCCAAGCCACCAAGCGCGCAGCGTACTCCCGCAGATCGTCCTCGATGCGCTTCTGATTTTGCGAAGTGGGCGGAACGATCTTGGCGGCGATGATCAGGCCCTTATCATCGATCGCGTAGCGGTGATAGAGGATGCCTCGGGGGGCCTCGGTGATGGCCTGGCCTACGGCGGCGCGGTTTGCAACCTCCACTCGCGGAAGCGCGGGTGGCTCATACTCCTGGATAATGCGCAGTGCTTCGGCGCAGGCAAAGACCAGCTCGACTGCGCGCACCGAAATGCTGCGGAAGGGATTCTTGACCGGCGGCTGGAGTTTGGCGTCGGAGGCTGCCTTCTGCGCAACCGCTGGCAGTTTGTCGAAGTTGAGATTGAAGCGCGCCAAAGGTCCCACCAGATACGAGCCCCTTCCGCGCACGACCGAGTGCAGGGCGTTCGAGTGTTTGACGTGCTGCTCGACAAAATGGTCTTCATATTCAGCGGCGTCAATGTCCATCCTCCGGTTCGATACCAGCCGTCCCTCGTTGAATGGATACTCGTCCGGATGGCGGAGGGCCACGAATTCGTAGTCCTGCTCGAAATTCGGGAACTCCAGAGTGCTGGTCCAGCGGACGGTTTCGAGCGATGCTTCCAGTGCCCACTCGAGATCTTTCACGATTTCGCCCAACTGATTTTTCGTGGGTACCTTATAGAAGCCGCCCACGGCCGCCGAAATGGGGTGAATCTCCCGTCCGCCGAGCAACTGGACAATGTGGTTTCCGATTTTCTTCAGCCGCAGCGCCCGCTCCACCACTTCTCGATGATCGCGGGCCATCTCGATCACGTCCTGACAACCCAAGAAGTCGGGCGCATGCAGCATGTAGACGTGGAGGGTATGACTTTCGATCCATTCTCCGCAGTAGAAGAGGCGGCGCAGTAACCGGACTTTGGGGTCGACGCGAACGCCGAGTGCGCGCTCGATGGCGTGGATCGCGCTCATCTGGTAAGCGACCGGACAGATGCCGCAAATGCGGGCCGTGATGTCGGGGGCTTCGGAGAAGTGCCGGCCTCGCAGCAAAGCTTCAAAAAAGCGAGGCGGCTCGTAAATCTTCAACTTCACGTCGGCCACCCTTTCACCCATGAGCTTGATATAGAGAGAGCCTTCGCCTTCCACCCGGGCCAGCGTTTCCACGCGAATCGTCTTTGAGGCGCGTCCAGTCATTTTCGCTCGCACTCCTCGCTCGCCTTGCGGAACTGCCAAGCCCACGCGTTGAACCCGCGGAATGCATGCGAGATCTGCTCGTCAGTCTGCCCGAGAACCCTGAGCTGGCTGGTCAAGGAATCCGTATTCGGGGTCTCCATCGGTCCATAACAGCCATAGCAGCCGCGGTCGTAAGCGGGGCAGAGGGCTCCACATCCGGCTTGAGTCACAGGGCCGAGGCAGGGGATCCCCTGGGCCACCGCGATGCACACATTAGATCTCCGCTTGCATTCGAGGCACACACTGTAAGCGGGAATGTTGGGCTTTCGTCCGACCAACGCAGCGGTGATCAGCTCGATCAACTGGTACTTGTTGATGGGGCAGCCGCGGAGTTCGAAATCGACGGGCACATGCTCTGCGATGGGTGTCGAGAGTTTGAGGGTGGTGATGTATTGCGGCGTAGCGTATACAATGCGGATAAACTCGTCGACATCCTTCCAGTTTCGCAGCGCCTGGATACCGCCGGCGGTAGCGCAAGCGCCGATGGCAATCAGCGTCTTGCACTGCCGACGCACTTCCTGGATGCGCTGGGCATCCCCGTGCGTGGTGACCGACCCTTCCACCAGGCCGATGTCGTAAGGCCCCTTCAGCATGGTGCGCGTGACTTCGGGGAAATAGGCAATATCGACGGCCCCGACCACTCCCAGTAATTCGTCCTCGGCGTCGATCAAACTTAACTGGCAGCCGTCGCAAGAGGCGAATTTGAACACCGCGATCTTTGGTTTGGACCGGGTCTTGCGCTCGGACTTATGTTGGGTCTTAGAGCTCATATTTCTCCAGCAGCGGGCGGAGCTGCTCGTAGGGGAAAATCGGCCCATCCTTGCAAATGAAGTGTGGGCCATACTGGCAATGGCCGCAGAAGCCGACAGCACATTTCATATTTCGTTCCATGGAGAGATAGATGTCTTTGCGGGCGAGTCCATGGCCTTCCAGTTCGCGGGCGACAAAGCGCATCATGATCTCAGGCCCGCAGACCATGGCTGTGGAACAGGACGGCTGGAGCCGGGCGTACTTGAAAAGAGTCGTCACCACGCCGACGTGCCCGCGCCAGGCCAGACCGCCGTAATCGACCGTGACCAGCACCTGGGTATCGCGATGGCGGGCCCAGGCAACCAATTCCTTGCGATAAAGCAGATCCCGCGGGCTGCGCGCCCCGTAGAGAATTACTAAACGTCCGTAGGCCTCGCGATTGCCGAGAATTTCATAGATCATGGGCCGCAACGGGGCTAGTCCAATGCCGCCCGCCGCTATGATGACGTCGCGTCCCTTTGCCTTCTCTACCGGCCAGCCTGTCCCGAACGGACCCCGCACGCCGACGCCACAGCCAGCATCCTGGCTCACGAGGGCGTGGGTTGCCTGGCCCACGGAGCGCACGGTGTACACCAATTTGTCGTGATGCGAAGGGGGGCCGCTGATCGAGATCGGCAACTCACCCACTCCGAATACCCACAACATACTGAATTGGCCCGGCTGGAACACGTTCGCTCCGTTCTGCGACTCCAGCGTCAGGGTGAACGTGTCATACGTCTCCTTGACGACGTCGCGTACAAGGTAGGGTTGCGAAACCATCGGGTTGGATGTTGTCGTTAAATTCATCGCCGGACCGCGTAAATATCGAGTAGCTGGAGACGAGTCGCTTCCAGCCGCTCCTCAATGATTCTGGCGAAGCGCTTCAAAACTTCGTAGCCTAGATCGTGATTCTCGTCGCACTTCGTGCGCAAGCACTTGCCGTTGAGAGCAATGGCGCGCACATCGGAAACAGCGCGGGCGTGGAATTTCCACTGAAAAGGCGGCATCAGCCACGACCACCCGAGGAGATCTCCTTCTTCGAGCGTCGACACGATGATCGGTTTGTGCTGGGGAGCAACGACTTCCACTGCCACCTTGCCCGCGCGAATCAGGTAGAAGGTGTCAGCTGGGTCGCCTTCTTTCAAGATATAGGTGCCCGCTTTAAAAACTACGTTGGAGGCGCAGCCCACCATCAGGGCCAAGAAGTCAGAGTCGAGATCGGTGAAGAAAGAGTGCTCGGCGATGATGCGCTCAAGAGTTTCCATGATTGTCTCCCTCCCGAATAGCCCGGGCTTCCTCCGTGATGTCGATTCCGACGGGGCACCAGGCAATGCAGCGCCCGCAGCCCACACATCCCGAAGTGCCGAACTGGTCAATCCATGAAGCCAGCTTGTGAGTCATCCACTGACGGTAGCGAGCCTTGCTGGACGCGCGGACGCTGCCTCCGTGGATGTAGGAGAAACTCTGTGTGAAACACGAATCCCAACGGCGCCAGCGCTCGGCGTGATCGCCAGTAATGTCGGTTGTGTCCTCAACCGTGCTGCAGAAGCACGTGGGACAGACCATGGTGCAGTTGGCGCAACTCAAGCACCGCGCGGCGACGTCATCCCAGCGTGGGTGCTCAAAACTCTGATAGAGAAGGTCTTTGATGTTTGTAGTGTCGATGCTCCGTGTCTGAGAACCTGCCGCCCGGTCCACCGCAGTTTCTGCCTCATGCAAATCTGCGTCGGAGGCCGGAGCCGTCTGCAGTTCAGATAACACTTCGGCGCCGCGCTTGCTTCCCGTCTGCACTACGAACCGGTGGCCGGCCGTCGAGACCAGTTCCGTCAGAGCCAGGTCAAAGCCGGTTTGCGCTCTCGGTCCCGTTCCCATGGACGCACAAAAACACGTTGCCGCTGCCTGGGTGCATTGCACTGCGATGACAAACGTGCCCGAACGGCGTTCTTCGTAGATGGGATCGCGATACTTATCCTCAAGCAGCACGCGGTCCTGTATCGCGATGGCCGCCAACTCACAGGCGCGCGCTCCCAGAAATGCATACGGGCGCCGAGGCGGCGTCTCGTTGTTTAAGATTCGGAAGGTCCCGCCTTGGCGCTCGGCCGACCATAGCTGCACCGTGGCTGGGTGTAAATACTTCTTCCAGCTCTGCGGCCCCACGACATAGCCAAACACAGCCTGATCGTCGCGCCGCTTGAGCCGATAACGGCCGGGTGCCTGCTCATCGGTCCAACCTGTGGGCAACTCTTCGGCCGATTCCACGCGGTCATAGACAATTGCCCCATCGCGCACGGTAGGTCCCAGGATTTCATAGCCTTGGCGCGCTACCGCTTCGATCAGTTTTTCCAGTTGGTTTGCTTGCAGGACCGTGTGCTGTTCCTGTGCCACCGTGATCACTTCCTACGCCCTCTTTTGTTGCAGGGGACGGAGCTTAGCAGGGAAGAGTTGCACCGTATTGATTTTCCTCTCCGCTCATTTGGCTTTGCAGTGATTCGGGTCACGACTCAAGGTGATGATCTCGGAGAGGACGCGTGATCGGAGATCATAGACAGAAGACCGCCCCGAGTCGGAGAATATGAAATGGGCTGGAAAAGGCTTCGCGCTATCGGAGGCGCTTATGAAAAAGACTGTTTCTCTATTTGCCATATTGGCCGCGGCATTCATCATGCTGACCACCGAACGAGGTTTCGCGCAGGAGAAAACGCCGGTGAAGGTGAAAGACTCGGTGGTCGTGACCGGAGTTGTCATTGTTCACGTCCTTAAGAACGGGAAACCTCTTGAGCTGCAGTGCAACGAGGGAGCGACCAGCTGCAAGGTTCTGCCAGGCGGCGACTACCTGATGTTGCAACTCCCAGAAAACCACGGGCTGTACGATTGCAAGAACGTGGAAATGTATCGGCCGGACCAAGACAAACCCGAAGATGAGGCGATTGGCTCCTACTGCCTGATTGAGAAGTGATAGCTCAGGAACGCGGTGTCCAGGTCCGGGTGATTCTTGTCACAGCACTAAAGAGTCCGGAGCGCTAGATTGCGGAGTGGTCTACCGGGCCGGACGCGAAGGACAGGCGCCGACGGTTCACGGCTTCGCCACGTGTAACGCGGAGGTAGTGCATGACGGTTGTGCTGGACCAAGTGCAATCAAACCAAGCAGGAACCAGCCTGGTATTGGACGGGCATTCGTTGAAGATTGAGGATGTCGCTGCTGCCGCCCGCCATCGTCAGCCCATCCAGTTACATCCGGCTGCGGTGGCACGAATCGACAAGTGCCGGGGCCTTCTCGAGCGCAAGATCCGTGCCGGTGAAATCATGTACGGGGTCAACACGGGCATTGGCGAACTTGCCGAAGTCGTGCTGACTCCGGAGCAGGTGGAAAAATTCCAGAGATTTTTGCTGTACTCCCATGCCGCGGGTTGTGGAGAACCTTGCGCCGAAGAAGATGTGCGCGCAGGCATGCTTTCGCGCCTGAACACGCATTGCTGGGGTCATTCCGGGATTCGCCGCGAGGTGGTGGAAATCCAGATCGAGATGCTCAACCGGGGCGTCACGCCGGTTGTTTGCCAGAAAGGGTCAGTGGGCGCTTGCGGAGATCTTTCCCCGATGGCGCAAATGGCCATCACGCTCATGGGCGAGGGCGAGGTTTTCTACCAGGGGCGACGATGGCCGGCGAAAGAGGGTCTGGCAGCCGCTGGCATTCGGCCGATTACGTTCCGCGAACGGGATGGCTTGGCCACCATCAATGGTTCCGATCTCACCACCGGCATGGGCTGCCTGGAACTCTTCGATGCGGAGAGGTGGCTCAAGACGCAGGAAGTCTGCCTGGCCATGACTCTGGAGGCCCTCAACGCCAACATGGCCGCATACGATCCGCGAATTCACATCGTGCGCGGGTATCCGGGAGCGCAGGCCTGCGCCGAAAACATTCGGCGGCTGACCGCCGGCTCCGAACTCCTCAAAAGGCCCGGCAAGAAAGTGCAGGACGCCTACTCGCTCCGTTCCAGCCCGCAAGTCATCGGCGCTGCCAAGGACGCTTTCCAGTGGAGCCGTTACATGCTGGAGATAGAGCTCAACCACGCGGCCGACAACCCCGTTTTCTTCCCGGACGAGGACACGGTGCTCACGGGCGCCAACTTCCAAGGCACTCCGCTGGCGTTCGCTCTGGAAATGGTCGGAATGTCGGTGACCACGGTGACCGTCCTCTCCGAGCGCAGACTGAATCGGCTCATGAATCCGCATTTGTCGATGGGGTTGCCGGCTTTTCTGACCAAGGGCGCCGGAATGTTCTCCGGCCTCATGCTCACGCAGTACACCGCCGGAGCGCTGGTTTGTGAGAACCGTGTGCTCAGCCACCCGGCGGCTACCGGCTCGATTCCAGCCGCTGCCGACCAGGAGGACTTTGTCTCCATGAGCATGACGACGGCGATCAAAACCCGGCAGATTGTGGAGAACGCATGGCACGTCGCCGCGATCGAGCTGATGGCGGCTGCTCAGGCTTTCGATCTGCGGGCGCCGGTCAAACCCTCGCCGGCATCGGAGGCGGCGTACCAGGTTGTCCGCAGCCAGGTGAAGAGACTTGATGAAGACCGGCCACTTTTCGACGACATCAACGCTCTCGCTCGGGTGATCAAGGATGGCAAGATACTGGAGGCTGCGGAAAAGGCTATCGGAAAACTAAATTGAACCGGGCGAAGACGTAATGGTTCGTCAGCGCCCGGCCTCAAACCGGTAGCCGATTCCCCGCAGCGTTTTCAAATAGCGGGGATGCCGTGGGTCCCGCTCGATTTTTTCCCGCAGACGTCGCACAAAAACGTCTATCGACCGCGGGGTCACGAAGGAGCCTTCTTTCCACACGGCGTCAAGTAATTGGTCGCGGGTAAAAACGCGTCCCCGGTGCCGGGCCAGGTATTCGAGCAGCCGGAACTCGCGGACCGTGGTGAGAACTGTCCTGCCCTGCACGCGGACGGTCATCGAAGCGAGATCAATTTCCAAATCTCCCAACTGAATAACTTCGTGATCGGGAGCCTCCGGCGGTATCCGGAGAACATTACGGATTCGCGCAATCAACTCGCGGGGACTGAATGGTTTGGTAATGTATCCGTCGCCGCCGACGTCGAAGGCCTGAAGGCGATCCGGCTCCTGAGTTTTGGCGGAAAGAAAAATGACGGGAATTTTGCCCAGTTGTTCGTGCTGGCGAATCTGGCGGCAGAGATCGAAGCCGTTGATCCCCGGTAACATAATGTCGAGAAGAAATAGCGCGGGGTGCGCCATGGCTGCCATCGGGACCACTGGCGCCCCGGAGAAAAATGTGGAGACCTCGTATCCGGCGGTTCGCAGGTTGTGTTCGATCAGGCGAGACACATCAGGATCGTCTTCCACGACGTAGATCAGCTCAGGGCCACGCGGATTGTCTGTCGCCGGAAAATATTCCATGTTTAGATCGAAGCGGATGATGTACCCATCCGATCGCGAACCCTACTGTTGTTTCTTCCCACAACGACCTGTGGGTGCATGTGCAGCAATGAAATCTCCAAGAGGAACCAAACCGCGTCAAAAGCCGCAAAATGGAATCGACACTTCAGGCTCTTCATGAGAAAACGGACCTCAGAACCATGAAGAGTAAGAAGTACCGGAGAATTGTTACGGCAGTATGACTCCTGGGTTAATTTCAAATGAAGATCGGAGGAGAGGACAAGCCGATTCCATTGCCAAGCGTCGTGTTTGGGCGCGGGGTTCAGAAAGTTGGCACTGATTGCTGCTTTGGCCCGGGCCGCTGGCGTTGGTCATCGGAGGCGGATACGAAGAACTCCGATTTTGAGTGACCAGGAGACTTTGAAGTCAATTTGGCTGGAGCTGCGAACGGACCGTCCGGAGCCCGCTAGCGCAACGAGCAGGGGTAGCCCTGGGAACTCTGGAACAGGGATCTGCGGTCTCAGGTCAATCTAGGTAGGAGTTTCACGACGATAAGGTTTTTTCTTCCATGCCGACGACGTTGCCAGAGTCGAAGCGAGCCGGGAGGAACTAGAGAAGAACGCCCCTCCCCCAAGATTTCCGAGTCAAGTTCCGCTCATCAAAATCCAAATGGCTTGGCATGGCTTCAACTGGGATGACTGCTTAAGGCATATTAAGCGGTCATTTAATTGAGAGTGTAGCCATATATTAATCAGTATGGCTATCCGGCTCTGGGCCTCTACCCCGATAGCTAAAATTTCTCACGCCGTTCGCTGTCGCTCGCGCACCTTGCTCCCCTCAAAAGTTATCCTCAGGTCTTGGAGGGCACCGGAAGATTGCCAAAATCAAGCACTGGTCGCCTGGGCTTGCGATCAACAGCGTCGTTCGTCTTCGCTAAGAGCTTTTCCAGCCTTACGACTCGCTCCTCCAGACGGGATGTCTCGATCGCGCGCAATTGCAGGTTCAAGAGGGGCGCCAGGCCAGCAGCGACCCTGGGGTGAATCCTGCCCGCGTAAACATCCGCGATCAAACGAGCCACTGTGTCCCGCACCGCGATCGCATTGTCCAAGGTCGGCAGTGGATCCGCGGCTTCGCCGGCAACGTGGCGATTGCTCCTGCCCCCGATCCGGCCTAGTTCAGAAGCCTTGTTGGGATTGGCGTGGAAAAAGCACAGGCCGCCCTCGGTGGCGGCGGCCCGGCAGGGCTTGCCGCTCTTGGCCAGAGCTTTGCAACGCGAATTAGAGTTCTTATGTATCATCCGCATCTTCTTCGAGTTTCTGGCTGTCCTGCTCGGCTAGACGAGCCTTGTACAAATCCACAAGTCGGTTTATCTCGCCATGGTCCTTGGGGACGCGTGTTTCCTGGGAGATGGGGTCTTGCTGCGGGCTGATATCCTCACCTCTCCACGGCTCTTTCTCTGACCCTACATAGTGGACGTGAATTAGTGTCCCAAGCCGACGGAGCCCGTGGGTCGGGCAGGGGAGATTCATCTCCGCCTCGAATTCCTGTTCTTGGCCGGGTATGGCGAGTGTGACTGCCTTACAGGTGCAGTTGGCTAGCCCCTCGCGGCGCGCGTGGTCAGCAAGCTGCCTCTCAACCTTGGCCAATCGCTTCCGCAGACTCGAGAGGTTTCCCGACATGATGCGACTCCCGTAAGAGTATCGAAGCTACACTATCGATTTTGATTATAACTCGACTCTTACGAGAACCCTATCCAAAATCCACCTAGGGTCTGGATTGTCAGGCATAAGGTTTAGTGATCATAAGAACAGAGGTTTGAATGCTGGCGTCTAATGTTACTCAAGTAACCATGGGAGGGTAAGCTGAAGGAGAAGACGTTTTGACAAACGAATTCCTAACTGCTATCGAGCTTTTCAGCAGTTGCCCACATATCATCCACAAAAGCACAAGACACTGGGGCAGTGTGATGGAGAGGCGGTCAAGCCTCACTAGCAGCCGAGCAGATCACGATCGGATCCGAGGTATTGACGCTCGAGACGTTCGAGGCCGTCAATCGCAGTTGCGGAATGTGGACGGCACACGTCTCTCGAGGAGTCGGTATAACGAGACAAAGATTGCAAAAGCGATATCTCCTGAGCCCCTTCGCACCCGGAGCGAGTCAGGTAATTAACGCGAGCTCCAGCACCGTGGTAGCGGCCTCCTGAACCGGACTGTAGGGGCGACAAGCGCTGCAACGACTTTGGCTTACTATGGTTCGGTCTCGTGTCGAGAAAGGAAACGTTGAACGTATTTTGTTCCTTCCTTATGGTAGCTGGCTAACCCCGCGTGCAAGAACGCCTCGCAGATCTGGGCTACACTTCGACCCTCGGACGCCGCCACTGACTCCAACTTCCTTTTCAGATCGGACGCCACCCGAAATGTGAGCCTCGTATCCTTGGCGCTCATCTTGAGGCGGATTTTATCACCCGGACAGGAAATCTCCTGTTGACTGACTGGCTCCTTGTGTGTCATCCTATGGATGACAGTGACGCACACACGTCGCACACGTCAAAAAGGGGGAGCATGACGACACCGGCAGCAAAGAAACATGAGCGTTCCAAAAAGGTTGATCTGGTTGCCGAGAACCTGCGTTTTGCGAGGAGGTTCATATCCCAGAGCTTATCGAGTGTTTTGCTCGGACAATTGCGCGAAATCACTCGTGATTTTTCATTGTCGCTACGGTGTGGGGACCTTCTTCTCCTGAGTGGAGGCTGGTACGTGACCCACACTGGTCTGATTCGACTCGCGAAACGTTCCCGTTGCTCCGGCATACAGGTGGAGCCGGTTCGCCAATTGTCCGATCAGGCAAGCAACCGGTTCACGTTTCGCGCCACTGTCTACAAATCAGCGCGCTGTAAGGGCTTTGTCGGTTACGGCGACGCAGATCCCAACAACGTCTCCTCGCGAGTGCATGGAGCGGAGTTGCGTGTTGCGGAAACTCGTGCCGTCAACCGCGCTCTGCGCAAAGCCTACGGTATTGGCATCTGCTCAGTCGACGAACTCGGGACTATTCCTACTGGTGTCGAGCCAGCGCCCTCGCAGCCCGAGAAGCTCCCTCCACAGAACACAAACGAAAACGGTGCTGGTCCGAAGGTACGGGACCGACTCTGCCAGATCATCCGCCAGCACAAGCTCGATCCCGAACTCGTAAAGGCCTATGCCGTCGATTTCTGCGGCACGAGAACGCTCCGGGATGCCACCCGCGAACAGGTCGAGAACTTCGTCCAGCAACTGGCCGACTGGGCCGAGAAGGACCGCAATGCCCTCGTCTGTCAGCTCAACAGCTACGAGCGCCCGAAACAGGAGGTGGTCGCATGAAACGCCAAGTCCCAGGCCTCGCCGAAACTGCCCGCGATTCTCGTCCGGAAATTCCTGATGGGGTCTTTCTTGTGCGGGTTGATGGTGCCCAGTTCCGTTGGCATGCCCATAAACCGTTCTACGTCCTCCGACTCTCCATCCTTGAGCCCCGCACCCTGGCCGGGCAGCCCGTCGTCGGTCGTCTCTACTGCACCCAGAAGGCGATGTGGAAACTCGGCTGGTTCCTGCGGGACTTTCTCTACGACCCGGAATTGCTGGCCCATGAGCAGGTCGACGAGAAGGCCCTGCCCGGACTTCGTGGTGTCGTCAAGATCAGCCACACCGTGATCAACGGCATTTCGCTGATCAATCTCGACGGCTTCGCCCCCGCCAGCCAGTGGGAAGAACTGTCAACGGCCTCGGTTTCGAGTGCTCTTCGCCCCCGACCCGCTGAGGCGCCCTGATGACCTTGTATCTTGTTTGCATCTGCCCCGATCCACCATTTCCTGCTAGTGGGGAATTGGATCGGGCTTCGGCGGGAGGCCGTGATGACCTGAGGCGCGTTTGTTCTGCAGCCTGGGGAGTAGATAGGCCCCCCGCCCTCCTTTCCCACGCCGTGGAGAATCCGAGGCCGTACGAGCCTGCATTCACAAGGTCGGCGCGAGAGGTGATACAGGGTCGGGGAGCCGAAACTCAGTCTAATCCCAGATCGGTGAGGTGGTTATGGAAAAAGCTTCTCAAGCAGAAGGTCAAGTATTCGCTGGCATTGACGTAAGTGCGCGTGAGCTAAGCGTAGCTGTGCAGTGCGGAATCAAAGAAGGAATCGCGATTACAACCTTCCGCAACCAAGCAGCTGGACATAAAGCGCTCTTGGCATATTTGCTGCGGGCAAAAGGGCGGGCTCGCGTCTGCTTGGAGGCGAGTGGCAATTACAGTCTGGATCTAGCTTTAACCCTGCAGGCTCACCCGCAAGTGGAGATCAGCGTCGTGAATCCTCGCCGTGCGCGA